>Ga0118677_10000127_pt1 | contig 152179 bp, 133 predicted proteins | sample AliMusrvi5mmetaG_FD_86154 | JGI IMG/M metagenome (GOLD analysis project Ga0118677, IMG submission 86154) | reverse complement strand
GGGCGGGCCATGGTCAGCTATTCTAGCACCGGGGAGGAGCGAAAGGCAACGAGACGCGCCAGACTGATGCGGCCACTGGCGACGATGGGATGGCTGCGCCGCCGAGGCCCCCTGCGGCCTGGAGGCGGCGGGCTCGGGTCGCGGCGTCTGGATCGCTCCCGCCTGCAGTATAATAGCTCCTCCTGGCCCCGGCGGGGCCTGGCGGGGGCATGACATCGCAAAGGGGCGTTAGAACGAGATGGTGGTGGCTCGGCCTAGCCGCCGTCGCGGCCTTGGGCGCCGTCTTGCGCTTCCAGAGCGTCCAGGCCCCGGTCCTCAAGAGCGGCTCTGACTACCTGATGCTGGCCGAGAGCCTGCAGACGAGCCGCTCCCTGGAGCTCAACACATCGGAAGGTCCGTCGGCGCGACGCGGCGTCCTCTATCCCGCGCTGCTCGCGGCAGTCGAGCCTGTCCCGGCCGGCAGCGCGGGACGGGCGCTGCTGCTCCAGGCGGCTCTGGGCGTCCTCGCCATCGGCTACACCGGCGTCCTGGCGGCCGCGCTCTGCTCGCCCATGGCCGGCCTCCTCGCCGCTTTCGGCGCGGCCTTGCATCCGACGCTGGTCCGGGGCGTCGCCTCATACTCCATCGAATCCTTCTACGGCTTCATGGTCCTCTCCGCGGCCTTAAGCCTCGTGCTCTGGCTGCGCCGGCCCGCCAAGCGCGGGGCGCTGCTGGCCGGCCTGTGCGTGGGCGCCTGTATCATGTGCCGCTCCAGCCTCTTCCTCTTCCCGGTCTTTTTGTCCTCTGTGCTGCGCCTAGGCCGTGGCCGTAAGGCCCCGGTCCCCGGCCGGCAGCTCGCCATCTTCATCGCCGCCTCCTACCTCTTCTTGGCGCCTTGGATCATCCGCAACTTCAGCGACCTGCGCGCCTTCATCCCTTTTGAAAGCAAGACTTTTGTGGATACTCTCTTCGCGGCCTCCACCGGCGCCGTGGAGTTCGACGCCAAGCTCCTCGACCTCTCCGGCTGCCGCCCGGCCACAATCGACTGCCACCTCGCTGCGACCCGCCGCGAGCTCCTGGCCCACCCGTGGCGCTTCGCCGCCACCAGCGCGCTGCGCCTGGCACGCAGCCTCGCTTACTACCCGCTCATGACCGGGCTGGCCTTCTTGGGGCTGCTCCTCTGCCGTCCCGGCGCTCCCAGGCTCGCTCTTGGGGCCCTGGCCGCCTATTTTTTCTTCATATACGCCCCTTTCGCTTCGGTGCCGCGCTTCTTCGAGCCGGCGCTGCCCTGCCTCATCGTCCTGGCCGGCTGCGCCGCCGCTTGGCCGATCGAGCGCGCCTTGGCCCGATCCCAGCTGCGCCTGCCGGCCCCGACCGAGGATCTGCGGCCGTGGTCCTGGATCGTGCATGCGACTGTGGCCGCGGTCTACGTCCTGGGCTGCGGCTATCTGGCGACGGAGGTGGGCCTGCGCGCCTGGCCCTGCAGTCTGCCGCAGACTGCGGCCAGCCTCTTCTACTGCGGCCAATCTTTGGAGCGCGAGGGGGCTCCAGAGCAGGCCTGGAGCCGCTATCAGTCCGTGCTGCGGCGCGGCCCAGGCCAGCGTCTGGCCGGCCGCGTCCGGATCAGGCTGGCCGTGTTGGACTGGCGGGCGGGCCGGGCCGAGGCGGCCGCGCGGGATCTCTCCGGCGCCGCTGCCGCCGTGCCGGAGCTGGTGCGCGAGGCGGGCGTCTCCCTCCAGGACTCAGGCGATCTGCGCGGGGCCAGGCTCTTCTTGGACCAACTCGTCTCTGGGCGGCCGGACCGGGCGGACTATTGGCTCGACCGCGCGCTTCTCAATTACCTCGCGGGCCGCAGACGCGATATGAGAGCCGATCTGCGGGCCGCGCTCCAGCGCGAGCCCGGCAATGCTCGGGGCTTGTCCCTGCGGAGCGCCGTCCGGGAGCGATAAGGCCGCAGGGCTTACGAGTCCCGGCTTGTTCTATCCACAACCATTCGCCATTGGTCGGATCTCCGGATGGACGAGATCTGGAAGCGGGTCAAGACGCTGAAATCCGAGCGATCATCCCATCCGACCAAGCCGTCCTTATAATATGTTATATACTGCGGCTGTGAGGCGGATATCCCTGATTCTCTGTTTGGCCTTCGCCGGCTGCGCTGGCGCGCACCCGCCGCGTCGCCCGGCCTTGGGAGTCAAGCTCGTCGAGTTGCCTAAGCTCGCGTACCTGGCTCCCCTGTCCTACTCGCCGCATTACGGGATATTCCGCGACCTCGAAGGGCGGCCATGGGGTGCCGGCAGGGTCCTGGCCGCGTACTGGCGCAAGGATTTCGGCTACGAGAGCGAGCTCAAGGGCCTCGCGTTTTCGTCGCGGGGCCCGCTCGTGGTCGAAGCGACCCAAAGGCATTTTGACGGCGTCCTGCACCGTCTCGACTCCTCCGGGGTCACTGTGTCGAGCGCGACCTTGGCCGTTGAGGATATTCGCGCCATACGCGGCGGTACAGGGCGGCTGGCTGTCCTGGAAGCCGGCGAAGTCTCGATTCTCGACCCGCAGGGCGGCTCCGCCGTTGCCGTCGCCAGCCGCGCCGACCGCCTCTTGACCGCGGATATAGACGGCGACGGCCAGGATGAGCTGATCGTCCATTCCTGGAAAGAAGGCAGCCTCTCGGCGTATCGCTCTAACGGCAGAAAGCTGTGGTCCAGGGGAGGTTTTGGCCGCGTCTATGCCATGGTGGCCGGGCGCCTGGGAGCTTCCCGCACCGGGGTCCTCATTTCCGGCGGAGCGGAAGATTTTAAGGCCAACGCCCTGACCGGAATTACCGGGGCCGGCAAGGTATTTTTAAGCACCCCGCTGGCGTGGAGTGAGTTTGATTTCGCGTGCCTGGCCGACCTCGGCGACGGGCCCCGGCTGGTGAGCGTCGGGTACTCGTATCCGAACAACCGCCAAATCCTGAAGGTCTCGCGTCTGGGGGAGAAGGGGCTCGATCCCCTCTGGCAGTTCGACCTGAACTGGACGAGCGTCTCCGCCGTCGCCGCTGCCGATCTTAATGGGGATGGCCGCCAGGAGATACTGCTCGGGACCAAGAACGGCTGGATACTGGTCTTCTCTGCCGAGGGGCGTCCACTGGCCGAGAAGAACGTTTTGGGCGAGATTACCCACATGGAGACTGGAGACCTGGCTGGCAACGGCAGGCAGGAGGTGCTCGTCGCCGTAAAGGGCATCCCGCCTGAACTCTACGCCGTGGGCGTCATCCCGGACCCGGGTCCCTGGCCCCCAGCGGCCAAGGGCGGCAAGCCGTAAAAATACTGGGATTGGGCCGAAGTGGCGTCGTTCCTACAAATTACAGGTCTTCTTCGAGGGCCTTGCGGATGACGGGAACGATCTTGTCAAGCCCGGCGGGCTTGGCGATGAAATAGGTGCGGGCGTCGAACGTCAGGCTGCTCTGGACCTCTGCGATGGGCACGCCGGTGAGGAACACGATGGGCGTCTCGCGCGTGGGTCCGAGCTCGCGCAGGCAGGTGTAGGCGGCGGTGCCGCCTCCGCCAGGCATATGGAAATCGAGGATGATGAGGTCCGGCTTGGCGTCGCAGGCCTGCTGGATGGCTTGCAGGCCGTCGGCGGCCACGACCACCTGGTAGCCGCGGGCCTCAAGGCCGTCCTTGAGGGGCGCGGACAGGCCGGGGTCGTCGTCTACAACGAGGATGGTCCGGGGCACCGCCGCTAGCCTATCACATTTTTAGAGGCATTGCGTCCGAGCGGCTGCCATGGGTCGAACTGGATATCGCGCTCGCAACATAATCCGGGTATCTTTTTTAACGGTTGGGAGGCCTCTGGCCCCGGGCCTATCTAATCTATAATAGAGCAGCCTGATTGTAGTCGGGAAAGATGGGGCGCAACGAAACATTGGAAATCACCGCTCATCACGTTGCGCGCGGTCCTAGCCTCCCACATCGTTGGATCTTGGCGGCGTTGGTCTTCTGCGCGGGGGCTGATCCCGCTTTTGGATCTTTATTGATCGGCACCGTGGCCGGCGGCCGTTCGGGCTACAAGGGCGACAGCGGTCCCGCCATCCAGGCCGGGCTGACCGGCCCTCTCGGCGTCGCCGTGGACGCGCAGGGCAATTTCTTCATCGCCGATACCGGCGCCAACGTCGTCCGTAAGGTGACCGCCGCCACCGGCAAGATCGCCACCTGGGCCGGGAGCGGCACCGTAGGCTACAGCGGAGACGGAGGGTCCGCCGTCAACGCCCGGCTTTCGGGCCCTACCAGCGTGGCCGTGGACGCCTCGGGCAACGTCTATGTCGCGGACACCAACAATAACGTCATCCGCAGGGTCTCCGCCGGCGGCGTCATCACCACATTCGCCGGCACCGGCGCCAAGGCCTGCGCCGGCGCCGGCGGTCTGGCCGCCAACGCTCAGTTGAGCGGGCCTCGCGGCGTGACCGTGGACGCAGGTGGGAATGTCTATATCGCGGATGCGGGCTGCGAGGTCGTCCGCAAAGTGGATACCTCCGGCGTCATCACCACCGTCGCGGGCAACGGCAACTGGGGCTACACCGACAACCTCCTGGCCACCAGCGCGGAGTTGGCAAACCCTTCCGGCGTGGCCGTAGATGCGTCTGGAAACCTCTATATCGCCGACCAGGCGAACTACGTCGTCCGGGCGGTGGACCACGGCTCCGGCCTCATCCGTACCTTCGCGGGCACTGGGATCCAGGGTTACAGCGGCGACGGCGCAGCGGCGACCCAGGCCGAACTCGAGAGTCCCACCGGCGTGGCGGCGGATGCGGCGGGGAATGTCTACATCGCGGACCGCCAGATTTGTGCCATCCGAGAGGTGGATCATGCCTCCGGGTCTATCGCCGCCGTCGCAGGCAATGGGACCTGTGGGTACCTCGGCGACGCCGGTTTGGCGACCAGCGCGGAATTGTACTTCCCTGCGGGTGTGGCTGTCAGCATGGCGGGGGCTCTCTATATCGCGGACTCGTCCAATAATGCGATCCGGGAGGTGAGCGCGGCGTGCCAGGTCAGCGGCGCGGTCAGGACTTCGGACGCTCAGGGGCTCGCCGGTGTCGACATAGCCGTGACCGGAAGCGCCAGCACGGCCACCAAGACCGCAACCGATGGGACTTATGCGATTTCTCTGGCCGCAGGCGGCACCTATGTCCTCACACCCTCCAGCGGCAGCTATGGCTTCACTCCCGCCAGCATCTCCACCGTCAACCTCAGCGCCGCCGCCGGAGGGAATGATTTCACGGCTCTTAAGCCGCCCGGACTGGCTACGCCGGGCTTCCTGCCGACGGCGCTCTCTTCGGACAGCCTGAGCGCGCAGTGGACCAGCGGCGGCAACGCCGGGACTTTGCTCTACGAGGCCGACATCTCGACCGATCCCGGCTTCGGCCGGATCGCCTCCTCGACGACTTACAACACGCAAGCCAGCTTCGGCGAGGCGGGGGGGGCGACGCCGTTGAGCCCCAACACGACCTATTACGCGCGGGTCAAGATCGTCGACGATGGGTCCGGTAATCACAGCGTCTGGGCGCCTTTGGGTTCGACCTCCACCTTCGCCGCGCCGCCTGCGGGCCTGAGCTTCTCGGGCGTCTATCTCTCCAGCTTCACGGTGCAATGGAGCGACGGCGTCAACGCTCCCGGTGTCTCCTACGTGGCGGAGCTGGCCAGCGACGCGGGGTTTTCTGCCGGCGTCAGGACCGTCGCGACTTCCGATTTTAACGCCGCCTTCACGGGCCTGTCACCCCAGACCCGCTATTATGTCGCGGTCCAGGCGGCTGGCAACAACGGCCCGTCGGTCTGGACCGCGGCCCAATCCGCGTTCACGCTGCCGGCGGCGCCTGGGAACCTGACCGCGACGGCCTTGGGCGTTTCCTCCATCAGTTGGACCTGGAACGCCGCGGTCGGGGCCACGGGCTACGATTTCTACCCCGCCACCGGCGGACCGGCGGGCTTCACTCAGGCTGCCACCTTGATGCAGACCGGCTTGGCCACGAACACGTTCTACGGAGCCCAGATCTCGGCACTCGACGCCAGCGGCGAAGGAGTCCGGAGCCAGGCCGGCATCTATACGCTCGCCGCACCTCCGACGGCCCCCGTGGTGACTGTCGTCTCGACGGCTGCCGTGGGCCTGGGCTGGAACGCCAACGGAAACCCTCCCCAGACCTTGTTCCTGGCCCAGGCGTCCTCCGATGCGGCCTTCGCCTTCATCTCCACGCAGGCCTGGACTGCGGACTCGTCGGCGACGCTGACCGGATTGGATTTCGGCACGACTTACTATCTGCGGGTGCGGGCGTCCAACGGCGACGGCAGGGCCTCGGTCTTCTGCGCCGCGATCTCCACCGGCACGCCCCGGCCTACGGCCTACGGCCTCTTCGCTCCCGGTCAGCCTCTGCAGATGTCCTTGAGCCAGCCGGCGGGGCCGGTCATGCTCTACGTTCCTCCGAGCGCCTTCCCGCAGGGCGTCCAAGTCACGATCCAAACGCCCCGGAGTCTGGACTGCGGATCATCCGTCGTGCCGGGCCTGGCCGCGATGGGCATCGGCGTGGAGGTGGAGCTCTCTCCGCCGCTGGAGCCCGCAGCCGAGGTGAGCCTTTCCGTGGGCTACGGCTCGGCGGCCTTGGCCGTCGGCGGAGACTCCCGTCTCGTCCTGGCGCGCTGCGATACGGCGCTCAATGCGTGGGTGCCCCTGGTGTCCCATGTCGACAGCCGCAATCACGCCGTGCAGGCGTCTTCTCGCCACCTCTCCCTGTTCCAAGTGCTGCAGGCATCGCCTCCGGACACGGCGTCGGATGTCCGCGTGTCCAACAATCCGCTGCGGCCGGCGCTGGGGCAGACCACGATGGATTTCGCCGCGCTCCCGGCCGGCGCACAGGTGCGCGTCTATACCTTGCTCGGAGAGCTGGTCAAGGACCTGTCCGCCGATGCCTCCGGGATGGCGAGCTGGGACGGCACGAACCGTGCCGGCCGCACGGCGGCTAGCGGTGTATATCTGGTCCTGATCCAGGGCCATGGGCAGGAGAAGACGATCAAGGTGGCTGTGGAGCGGTAGGAGCGGGATATCGAGACCTGGAGAGGAGGCGGTGTCAGGCCTTGGGCTAGGACGGCCTGGTTGCTGGCGGCCGGGCTGGCCTTGGCCGGCCCGGCGCGGGCGACCAGCAACGTCTCCGACATCGGGATGACGGCGGGGCAATTCCTGCAGCTGGGTCCGGGAGCGCGGGCCGCGGCCATGGGGGAAGCCGTGGCGGCGGCCGTAGATGACGCCAGCGCCCTGTACTGGAATCCGGCGGCACTGACCTTGATCGCCGGCCGTTCGGCGACGTTCATGCATTCCGTCTATCTCGCCGGGAGCTCATTCGATTACGGCGCCTATGGCGGCCGCCTTGGCGATTGTGGGGCCGTCGGGCTCAGCGTCCAGTATTTTTCGGCGGGCTCCATCACCCAGACTCAGAACTACGCCCCGGTGGGGACCTTCGCACCCTACGACCTGGCGGTTTCGGCGGGATATGCCCTCACGTTCCGCCGCACGGGCCTTCCGCTCGACGATTTTTCTGTGGGAGGCTCGGTCAAATTCATCCAATCGCGGATCTTGGCTTCGGCGGAGACCGGCGCGGTCGATTTCGGGGTGCTCTCCCCTGCTGGTCTTGACGACAAGCTCCGGCTGGCCTTCACCTGGACCAATCTGGGCGGCACGCTTCGGTACGAACAGGCGGCCGAGAGCCTTCCCATGGCGTGGCGACTGGGCGGCGCCTACCGGCTCGATACGCCATGGCTGGCGAGCGCAGACCTATCTTTCCCCTGGGGCGACAAGCCTTACTTCGCCCTTGGGACCGAGTATATATTCCCCTACGACAAGGGGTTGGTCTTCTTCAGCCGAGCCGGCTACAATTCGCGGACATTCGCTTCCGTGACGGGGTTCAGCGGAATCTCCTTCGGAGCGGGTTTCGGCTTCGGACGGTTCGATGTGGACTACGCTTTGGTCCCGTTCGGAGGGTTGGGCCAGGCGCACCGCATTTCTCTGAGCGGCAAGTTTTAAGAGTCCTCGACTTCCGGTCGCAAAAGCCTTTGTTATAGAATGCGTCCAGACCCAGGGAGGCATGACAGAATGAGAGTCATCGCGATCAACGGCAGCCCGCGCCCAGGCGGCAACACCGAGATACTGCTCAAGAAGGTCCTTGAACCCCTCGCCGCCGCAGGCTGGCAGACCGAGTTCGTCCAATTGGGAGGCCGGGACATCCACGGCTGTCTGGCCTGCTACAAGTGCTTCCAGACCAAGGACGGCCGCTGCGTCCAGACCAAGGACGCCTGCAACAAGGTCATCGAGAGCATGACCAAGGCCGACGCCATCATCATCGGCTCGCCCACCTATTTCACCGATGTCAGCGCCGAGGTGAAGGCCTTGCTCGACCGCTCCGGCCTCGTGGGTTTGGCCAACGGAGGCCTCTGGCGCGGCAAGATCGGCGCGGCCGTGGTCGCGGTCAGGCGGGGCGGGGGGACTCACGCCTTCGACACCATCAACCACATGTTCCTCATGTCCGGCGCGGTCATCCCCGGCTCGACCTACTGGAACCTCGGCTTCGGCCTGGAGAAAGGCGACGTGGCCAAGGACGACGAGGCGGCGCGCAACATGAAGGACCTCGGGCAGAGCATCGCTTGGCTCGGAGAGGCCCTGCGCCGCCACGAAGCTGACCACCCCCGCCCCAGCGCCGGCGCGCTCAGGGAATAGTCCGGATCTTTCGGCTGGCCTGGTCTTTTCTGGGTCTTGACACACTACTTATGTAGGGTATAATATGCCCATGCCCATCGAACTCACCCCCAAGCAGCAGCGCATCCTGGACTTCGTCGTCAGCTGTTTCCAGGACCACGGCTTCTATCCCACTTTGCGCGAGATCGGCCGCCGTTTTAGCGTCTCTGTGGGCACGGCCCAGGACCAGCTCCAGGCCCTGGAGGCCAAAGGCTACATCAAACGGGAGGCGGGGCTCGCCCGCGGCTTCGCGCTGACCGGAGCCGTGCCCGGCCTGCAGATCCCTATCCTCGGCCGGGTCGGCGCCGGAGCGGGCATCCTCGCCATGGAAGATATCGAGGGCCACCTCGGCTTCAAGGACTTCGTGCTCGGCACCGATTTCCTCCTGCGCGTCAAAGGCGACTCCATGACCGGCTCGGGCATCCTGGAGGGAGACCTGGTCCAGGTGCGCCGGCAGCCCACGGCCCAGGACGGCGATGTGGTCGTGGCGCTGGTGGAGGAGGAAGGCGTGGTCAAGCGCCTTAAAAAAAGCGGCAGAGCCTATCAACTCGAGTCCTCCAATCCCCGCTACCCGCCCATCACCATGGCCTTTCAGGTCATCGGCAAGGTCATCGGCCTGGTCCGACGCTACAATATGAGATGATGGCGCGCTGGACGGCCTTGACCTTTTTTTGACCAGAGGGGTCCATCCTATGCGCAACGCATAGGAGGATGAGCGGATGCACATGCCCTGCCGTCCGATCCACCGCATGATCGAAGACCAGGTGCACCGATGGGAGGCCCTGGGGCAGACGTGCGCGCGCTCGTTCATGGTCGAGCCGGTCATCACCATCTCCCGCCTGCCCGGCTGCGCCGGGCGGGCGGTCGCCCAGGAACTCTCCGGGCTCATGGATTTCGAGCTCTTCGACAAGGCGCTCCTGGACGGCATCGCCGAGCGCACCCATATGAGCGCGGAGCGGGTCGGCGAGCTTGATGATAAGGTCCGCTCCAGGCTCCTGGAACTCATGGAGTCCTTGATCCAACAGCGCTACGCCGGGGAGGATTACTTCCGGCACCTCTGCCGGACCGTGCTCGCCATCGCCAAGCGCGGCCGGGCCGTCATCCTGGGCCGGGGCGCGAGCTTCATCCTGCCGCCCAAGACCAGCCTCCGGGTCCTGCTGGTGGCCCCGCTGCCGGTCCGCATCCACAGCCTGAGCCAGCGGCTGGGGCTCAGCTACGATGAGGCCCGGGGTCGGATCGCCCGGGTGGAGGGGGACCGGCGCGCCTTCATCATGAGGCACTTCCATCGGGACTTGACCGATCCCACGGCCTACGACCTGGTGCTCAACACGGAGGAGAGCGGGGTCTGCGCCACGGTCGACGCCATCCGGATGGCCTGGGGCATCAAGTGCGAAGCCCGCCAAGCGGCCGGGGCGATGCATTAGGGGGGCTCTTCATCGTTAGGAGGCAGCGTCCGGCCGCCGGCCGCGCGACAGGCCCACGCCGGGGCCTGCGGGGCGGGCGGACTGCGCCCCCCCATCGCGAGTATCCGCCGCCCCTCAACCATCGAGATCGATCCTGATCTATTGGGCCACTTGGAACCGGCGCAGCAGGGTCAGCTTCACCTTGCCGTCATTGGTATGCATCCGGGCCCTGGCCTGATAGAGCCCGCGCGTGAGGTCCGAGCAGTCGAACCACCAGAATCCGATGGCCTGGCGGCAGAGCTGCCAGGGGCCCTGGTTGATGCACAGCTCGACCATCGGCGCATCTTGGGGCGCGCTGATGCGGAAGCTGTAGTTGGGCCCGGCGATCGTCTCTCCCTCTTGCGGGTAGTCCAAGCTCATGAGCTCTTTGGTCATGACCGACTGCGACTCTTCCTTCTTGCTGTTCGTCTGCACTGCGTGTCGTGGTCTCATCGGTGCTCCTCCATGTCTCTGCTTCATGTCGCGACCCGCCAACATAAACATCATAGGAAGGTTCTGTCAAAACAAGGTCAAAGCGGCGGCGCGCGGTGGCGGCCCTGTCGACGGAGGACTCTCGGCGCAAGATCACGGAGCCGGGCGTGACGGATCCGACATGGACTCGGCCAGCGGCGTTGACGCGGCCGGAACATCCGGAAATGATATTCTCTTTTTCTTGGGACAGAGATATGAATACTGAACGCTGGGGCGGGCGGCCCGGGAAATGGGTTTGGGCGGCTGGTTGCGCGTTGTGGGGCATGGCGCTTTCCTCTTGCGCCTCCCATCTGGCGATTCGGACCGAGGTCCAGCCTTCTTTCAACCCCGCCCGCTACGGGCGCGTGGCCGTCCTTGCCGCTTCTTCTTATAAGCCGGAGCGAGCTTTGGCTGAGGAGATCTATCTCGCCTTCAGGGAAATGGGAATGCAGGCCGTGGGGCCGGATGAGGCGCAGAAACTGTTCCAGCGGGCCACTCCTGGGAAGCCTAAGAAATTCGGGCATTTAGGTCAAAAGCGGGCGGGGGAAGTGGCGAGGCTGCTCCATGCCGATGCCGTGGCCCTGGTTTCTCTCGATTACCGTTCGGGGGTCATGCACATTCTCATGGATTTTTTTGAGACGGATACAGGTGAGACCGTCGCCGCCAGCCAGGGTGAATATGAGGCTGGTTTCCTGGAAGCCTTGCAGCCGCATCAGCTGGCCGTGGCCATCACCGAGGACATCAAGAGGAAGATCCTATCCGGCAGTCGCTGAGGGACCTGTTGCCTTAAGTGGCATCCAAGTTCTATTATATGCAGGTCAGGACCAGATAACGAAAGAGCCCTCGTGTCCCGCCAGCGCCTCCTCGTCGTCGAAGACCATCCGGACATGCACAGGTTCTACGACACCCTGCTGCGCCAGCTCAGCCGCAAGACCCCCCTGGAGTACTTCCTGGCCAAGAATGTGGCCGAGGCGCGCAAGGTCCTCAAGCATCAGGTCGTGGACCTCATGATTCTGGACTGGATGATGCCCGGGACGACGGGTCTGGAGCTGCTCAAGGAAGTCCGCCAGCAGCCCGAGCACAAGGACATGCTGGTCATCATGGTCACGGCGAAGGGGGCGGCCAAGGACTGCGCCGAGGCCCTTGACGCCGGCGCCGACGACTTCCTTTCCAAGCCGTTCAACGTGGAGGTGCTCCTGGCGCGGCTGCGCAGCCTCAATCGGCGCAAGGAGCGGCCCTGGCAGGCTGACTCTCCCATCGAATGCGGCGGCATCCGGCTCGATCCGGCCTGCGGCGCGGTGATGGTCGCCGGTTCTCCCGTCCATCTCCATCCCAAGGAGATGCTGCTGTTGGAGGTCTTCCTCAGGCGTCCCGGCATCCTGCATCCGGCCGCGACCTTGTGGGAGCGTGGCTGGGGCTGTGAGTCCGACAACTGGGAGCACATCCTCGTCACGACCATCTCCAACCTCAAGAAGAGCCTGGGTCCCAAGAAAGGCGGTTGCCTGGAATGCCGCCGGGGCCTGGGCTACCTCTTCAATCCTTAGGCGCCATCAGTCTTTTTCCCTCCGGGCGCGTGAGCCCGCGGTTTTGATGTTATTTTGATGCTTGATTACTATGATTAATTTATCTTCGGTGGAGGCAAAGCATGAACAAGTGCGGCGACGGAGTCTTTCTGGAGGGATTGCCGGAGCAGTGCATGGGCGGTACGGTCCTGGTCTGGGTCCTCAATCCTCTGGACATCGGCATCGCGCAGAACGTCGCCAAGGCCATCTGCCGGTCGATGGGGCTCGACTCCGAGGAGAGCCTGATGACCATGGCCGAGGTCTCGGAGAAAGGCACCGACCTGCTTGGCTCCGAGTCGGGAGGCCTGCTGGTGCTCTGTCCCCGCGGCGCCAGAGTCAATGTCGGAGCCGTGGATTTCCTGAGCGTGCCGCGCAACCGTGGCGCGCTGGCGAGCGCGGAGGCCGTCTGGTCATCTCCAATCTGAGCCGGCGGAGCCGTCATGGTTAGTCCCGTCGCACTCTCATGACCGCCATGCACGCCGACATAGCCCGTTGCGATACGGCCCCGCACGGATATCTGCTGCGCATCATCGGCGTCATCTGCTTGGCCGAGCTGGGAACCGGCTTCATCCTGGACCGCCTCCTGCACATGCCGCCGGGCTGGGGGCGGTTGCTGCTCGCCGTCGCCATCGGGACGGCCTGCGCCAGCCCCTATCTCTGCGCCATCAACAGGGCGGAGTTCCGGCGTCGCATGGAGGCCGAAGACGAGGTCCGGCGCCACGCCGAATCCCAGGCGGCGCTCTACAAGATCGCCCGTCTCTCCTTCATGGACATGCCGCTGGAGGATATCCTCGGCGCCGTGCTCGACTGCCTCATCTCCGTGCGCTGGCTGGGGTTGGAGCCGTATGGGGCCGTCTTCCTGACCGATGATAGAGACCGCCACCTGGCCCTGCGCGCCTACCGCGGCGACGATCCGGGCCAGGACGCCTGCACGCGCGTGGCCTTCGGCCAGTGCATCTGCGGCCGCGCCGCGGAGAAGGGGAACGTGGAATTTGGATCGTCGGAGGACGCGGAGCACCGGCACAGGCAGCCCGGCGTGGGCGCCCACTGTCACTACGCCGTCCCCATCATGATGGGCGAGCGCTGCCTCGGGGTGGCGCAGCTCCAGATGCGCGCCGGACAGGCGCGCTCGGAGCGGGCCGTGCAGTTCCTGAAGGCCGCGGGCGACCTGGTCGCGGTCATCCTGGCGCGCAGGAACGCCGAGGGGGAGCTCCACCGGCTGGACACAGCCATCGAGCAGGCCGCGGAGGCCGTCATCATCACCGACCCGGATGGCTCCATCCGGTACGTCAATCCGGCCTTCACCCGCCTGACGGGCTACTCACGGGAGGAGGCCCTCGGCCAGACCCCGCGCCTGCTCAAGAGCGGCCGGCACGGCTCCGAGCTCTACGCCACCCTGTGGCGCACCATCACCAGCGGCAACGTCTGGGACGGCCGTCTGACGGACAAGCGCAAGGACGGGGCCTTCTACGAGGCTGACATCACCATCACCCCGGTCAAGGATGATTCCGGGGGTATCATCAATTTCGTGGAGGTCTGCCGCGACGTCACGGTGGTGACCGCGCTCGAGGAGAAGCTGCGCCACTCCCAGAAGATGGAAGCGGTCGGCCTTCTGGCCGGCGGCATCGCCCATGACTTCAACAACGTCCTGACCACCATCGTCGGCTACAACTACTTCATCCTGGAGGGGCTGGAGGCCGGTAGCCCTCTGCGCACCTTCAGCCTGGAGATCCGGCGCTCCGCCGAGGTGGCCGGCTCGCTGACGCACCAGCTGCTGGCCCTGGGCCGCCATCAAATCGTGCAGCCGCGCGTCATGGACCCCAACAGCGTCATCATGGCCCTGGCCAAGATGCTGCAGCGGCTCGTGGGCGAGGATATCGAAGTGGAGCTTAAGGCCCATCCCGCGCTCTGGCCGGTCAAGATGGACAGCGGGCAGCTCGAACAGGTGGTTCTTAATCTGGTGATCAACGCGCGCGACGCCATGCCCAAGGGCGGCCGGATCGTTTTGGCCACGAAGAACCTGACCGCGCGCAAGGACCACAGCCCGGACTCCGTGCTCAGCCTGCCGCCGGGGCATTACTTCTGCCTGGAGATCCGCGACACGGGCCTGGGTATGGACGAGGCCACCCGAGCGCGCATCTTCGAGCCGTTCTTCACGACCAAGGAGCCGGGGCGCGGTACGGGGCTGGGACTCTCCACGGTCATGGGCATCACCAAGCAGTACCGGGGTCACATCTCGGTCGAGAGCGCGCCGGGCAAAGGTTCGACGTTCCGGGTGTATATCCCGCGCGCCGACGGCGGCGTCGAGGCCCTGCTGCCCGGGGCGGTCTCCAAGACCAGCAAAGGCGGCCATGAGACCATCCTGGTCGTGGAGGACAACGACGCCTTGCGGGCCATCATCAAGAAGGCCTTGCGCGAGAAGGGCTACCGGGTGTTCTCCGCACGCAGCTCAGAGGAAGCCCTGTCCCAGTGCCGCCGGCTCAAGGAGCGCATCGACCTCCTGCTCAGCGATGTGGTTCTGCCGGACTTCAGCGGGCCGGAGCTGGCCAAGCGCCTGCTGGAATCGCGCCCCGGCCTGCGCGTGGTCTTCATGTCAGGCTACCCGGGGGGCGCCGTCGGGAACATCACCCAGGCGCAGGACACGTTTCACATCGAGAAGCCCTTCTCCCCGGAGCAGATGCTGGCCACGGTGCGCCGGGCCCTCGACGCCAGCCAGGTCGAGATGTTCTGAGTCGTCTTCTTGGGATGGGCGCGTAGCCCGTCAAGCCTGGAAATCCTATAATGCGTGCCATGAACGGCTTCGAGGTCGGGTCGCGGAAGGTCATCCCCGCGGCTTTGGTCTACGCGCGTAGCCGCGGCTGCGTGCTGATGATGCACCGCAACGCGAATGGCGCGACGGACGTGCACCACGGCAAGTACAACGGTCTGGGCGGCAAGCTCGAGCTCGACGAGTCCCCGGTGGAGGCGGCGAGCCGGGAGTTCTACGAGGAGTCCGGCATCCGTCTGCCGGAGGCCGCGTTCACCGCTCGCGGCGTGCTGCAATTCCCCAACTTTAAGCCCGAGAGGCGCGAGGACTGGGTCGTGTACGTCTTCTCGGCCGCGGTCGAGGCCATCCCGGCCCAGCCCGGACTCTTCAAGGCCTCGCCGGAGGGAGACCTCTACTGGGTGCCGGAAGGCCAGCTTCTGGACCTGCCCCTCTGGGAGGGGGACCGGGAGTTCCTGCCGTTGGTGCTCGCGGGGGAGCCTTTCTTGGGCAGCTTCTGGTACGAAGCCGGAAGCCTCCGGCGCCGCTGGCTTCAGAAGCTCTGACTCAGAGCTTCTGGGAAAGGACGGCGCGGGTCTGGCTCCGGCGGAAGAGCTCGAGCTTGCGGCGCAGCCCCGCGTCCGAAAGGGCGAGGATGGCGACGGCCAGGAGGGCCGCGTTGGCCGCGCCGCTCTCGCCGATGGCCAGCGTGGCGACCGGCACGCCCTTGGGCATCTGCACGGTGGAGAGCAGCGCATCCAGCCCCCCGAGGTGCTTGGAGGCCAGGGGCACTCCCAGCACCGGCAGGATCGTCTTGGCCGCGACCATCCCGGCCAGGTGCGCGGCTCCGCCCGCGCCCGCGATGACGACCCGCAGGCCCCGGCCCTGGGCCGCGGCGGCGTAGCGGGACACGGCGTCCGGCGCCCGGTGCGCGGAGAGGACCCGGCATTCGTGCGCGACGCCGAATTCCTGGAGCATCGCCGTGGCCGCTTTCATGGCCTCCCAGTCGCTGCGGCTGCCCATCAGGATCCCGACCACGGGTTGGCTCATCGGATCGCCATGATCTCCCCCGCGATGTCGTGGCGGTAGTGCATGCCGTCGAAACGGAGACGGGAGACGCCCTCATAAGCGCGGCGCCGCGCGGTCGCCGCGTCCGGGCCCCAGGCCGTCACGCCCAGGACCCGACCGCCCGCGGTGGTCCAGCGGCCCCCTTGGCGCGCGGTCCCGGCGTGGAAGAGCAGTAGGTCCGTACCCTTTGAGAAATCCTCTAGGCCCGTGATCGGCCGGCCCGTCATGGGGGCGCGGGGGTAGTTCTCGGAAGTGATGGTCACGCAGACGCAGGCGCCCGGACGGACCTTGAGTTCGGCCGAGCCGAGGCGTCCCTCGGCGCAGGCCAGGGCCAGCGCCACGAGGTCGCAGTCCAGCAGCGGTAGGAGTGCCTGCGTCTCCGGGTCGCCGAAGCGGCAGTTGAACTCAAGGACCTTGGGGCCCTGCGCCGTCAGCATCAGGCCGGCGTAGAGCACGCCGCGGTAATCCAGCCCGTCGGCGCGCAGGCCGGCCAGGGTCGCGTCGAAGATGCCGCGGATGGCGGCCTCGAGGTCCGGACCGGTCTCGACCGGGGCGAAGGCGCCCATGCCGCCGGTATTGGGGCCCTTGTCGCCGTCCAGCAGGCGCTTGTGGTCGCGGCTGTGGGGCAGGAGCTTGTAGGTCTTGCCGTCCGTCAGGGCCAGGGCCGAGAGCTCGGGACCCGACAGGCACTCCTCGATGACCACGGTCTCGCCCGCGGCTCGGAGGGTCTTCAAGCGCATGAAATCCTCGACGGTCTCCTCGGCTTCCTCGCGGTCTGGGCAGACGCGCACGCCCTTGCCCGAGGCCAGGCCGTCGGCCTTGACCACCAGAGGGAACTTCATGGATTCCAGGGCGGCCGCGGCCTCCTCTAGGGTCGTGCAGGCCCGGCCGCGCGCCGTGGGGATGCGGTGGCGGACCAGGAACCGCTTGGCGAAGGCCTTGGAGGATTCGAGCTGGGCCGCCGACTGGCCCGGCCCGAAGACCCGGACCCCGGCCCGGCGCAGGACGTCGACGACGCCCGAGGCCAGCGGCCCTTCCGGGCCCACGATGACCAGGTCCACGCCTTTCTCCGCGCAGAAGCCCGCGACCTCGGTCCCGTCGCAGCAGTCGAGGGGGATGCACTCCGCCAGGTCGGCGATGGCGTCGGAGCCCGGGGCGCAGTAGAGCTTCTGCACCAGCCGGCTCTGAGCGGCCTTCCAGGCCAACGCGTGCTCCCGCCCGCCGGAACCGAGGATGAGGACCTTCATCGGGCGTCCACCTTCCTGCCCCTTCGGGCTGAGGTGGAGGCTTGCGCCTTCGCCGCGGTCCGCTCGTGGTCCAAGACGGGAGTCGGGTACTTGCCCGTGAAGCACGCCGAGCAGAATCCGGAGGCGTCGCCTCCTCCCGCCGCCCTGAGCATGCGCCCCAGCTCCAGGTAATGGAGGCTGTCCACCTCCAGGAAGCGGCGGATCTCCTGGACGGAGCGCCGGCTGGCGATGAGCTCCTCGCAGCGGGGCGTGTCGATGCCGTAATAACAGGGGGAGACGATGGGGGGGCTGGAGACCGCCATGTGGACCTCCCGGGCGCCGGCCCGGCGCAGGCTCTTGGTGATCTTGAGCGAGGTGGTGCCCCGCACGATGGAGTCGTCGACCAGCACCACCCGCTTGCCCTGCAGGGTCTCGGGCACCGGGGCGAGCTTGAGCTCCGCGGCCAGCTCGCGCAGCTCCTGGCTGGGCTTGATGAAGGTGCGGCTGACATAATGGCTGCGCACGAGGCCCATCTCGAAGGGGATGCCGGACTCGTCGGAGAAGCCCAAGGCCGCCGAGACGCCGGAATCCGGGACGGGCACCACCACGTCGGCCTTGATGCCACGGGTCTGGCGGGCCAGCTCCCGGCCTAGCTCCCGCCGCACGGCCTGGACATTGCGCCCGAAGATGTTGGAATCCGGCCGAGCCAGGTAGACCTGCTCGAAGACGCAGCGCGAGAGCTTCGCTGGGGCGAAGGGCTTGAGGCTGCGGGCGTGGCCGCGCTCCAGGACCAAGACCTCGCCGGGCGCGACCTCCCGGACGAACCGGGCCTTGAGCAGGTTCAAGGCCGAGGTCTCGGAGGCCAGGATCGCGGCCCCGCCCAGGTCCCCCAGCACCAGGGGCCGGAAGCCGTAGGGGTCGCGCGCCGCGATGAGCTTATCGGGAGTGAGGATGAGCAGGCAGCCGGAGCCCTCTACTTGGCGCAGGCTCGCGATCACGGCCTCCTCCACGGGGCCCGGCTCGCGGGCCAGCAGATGAGCGATGATCTCGGTGTCCGTGTCGGACTGGAAGATGGCGCCGCGGTGTTCAAGGCTGCGGCGCAGGCGGGCGGCGTTGGTCAGATTCCCGTTGTGCGCGATGGCGATCGGGCCGTGGGTGGTCTTGAAGAGCAGGGGCTGGGCGTTCTTGAGATGGCTGGCGCCGGTCGTGGAGTAGCGCACATGGCCGATGGCGCTCTCTCCGGTCAGGGTCTGCAGGGTCTGACGGTCGAAGACCTCGGAGACCAAGCCCATGCCCACGTGCGGGCGCAGCTCGGCGCGGTAGGCGGAGACGATCCCCGCGGATTCCTGGCCGCGGTGCTGCAACGCGAAGAGGCCCAGGTGCGCGAGCTGGGCCGCCTGCGGCGAATCAGTGATCCCGACGATTCCGCACAATGGACTCTAGCCTCGGCAATACTCCACGGCGTTGCGGAACATCTCCAAGCCCACGCCTTCCTTGACGAAGGTCTGCCGGGTCCAGTTGGGATGCTGGAACCTCGTGGTGTAGCGCTCCGGATGCGGCATCATCCCCAGACAGTTGCCTTCGGGGTTGGTCAGGGCCGCGATGCTGAAGATGGAGCCGTTGGGGTTGGCCGGGTAGCCCGCGAGCTTGCCGTCGTCGCTGACGTACTGCATGGCGATGGACTTGTTCTTCTTGAGTTCCTCGAGCTGGCGGGGGGACTTCAGGACCAGCTTGCCCTCGCCGTGCGCCACGGGTAGCTCGATCATCTCGGGGAGGCCCTTGAAGAACAGGCAGGAGCTCTGGGTGTTGAGGCGCAGATGGACCCAACGCGCCTCGAATCGGCCGGAATCGTTGGCCGTGAATCCCGCGGTCTGCTCGCCGCCGTGCGAGGCGGGGAGCACTCCGGCCTTGACCAGGGCCTGGAAGCCGTTGCAGATGCCCAGCACCGGCCGTCCCAGGCGCACGAATTGGCGCAGCTCCTTGAGGTAGAGCTTGATCTGGTTGGCCAGGATGCGTCCCGCGCCCACGTCGTCGCTGTAGGAGAAGCCGCCGGGCAGGATCAGGATGTCGAAGTCCATGAGCTTCGTCTTGCCGGAGCGGATGCGGTCGATGTTCACGCGCTCGGCCGCGCCGCCGACCTGGTCGAAGGCCGAGGCCGTCTCCAGGTCGCAGTTCGTCCCGGCCGCGCGCAGGACGAGGATTTTGGGGCGCTTCATCCGAGCCTCCGGGGAAGGGAGAGCTGCCAGGCGCTCTTGAGGTCGCAGAGGGCCGATTCTAAAGCGATCCGGCCGTCGAGGCCGGCCACCTTGAGCACGGGATTGGCCACGGTCGTCCCCACGCGCTTGGCCGGCACGCCGCGCAGCGCCTTGAGGAAGGCCGCCTCCTGCTCCGGGGACACCTCGAAGAGGATGCGGCTGGCGCTCTCGGAAAAGAGCAGGACCTCGTCGGAGTAGATGGGAGCGCGGCGCGGGACCTCGTCGAGGTCCAAGCTGGCTCCGAACTCGCCCGTGAAGCACATCTCGGCGGCCGCGACGCCCAGGCCGCCGTCGGAGAGGTCGTGCGCGGAGAGGACCAAGCCTTTGGCCAGGGCGGCTTGGACCGCCTTGAAAGTGGCGAGGGCCGTGCGCGTGTCTACGGCCGGCGCGGTGCAGCTGGCGCCAGCGGCAATGGAAGTTCCGCTGGTGCCGGCGGGACGGACTTCCTTACCGCCGGCGCAGCGGCCGCAGATCTGGTGGAACAGGGAGCCGCCCAGCTCTTCGGCGGTCCAGCCCACGAGGTAGAGGGCGTTGCCCGGGCCCTTGATGTCCATGGTCAGGGCCTTGCGTATGTCCGCGACCGGGGCCAGAGCCGAGATGAGCAAGGTCCCCGGGATGGCGAGGTCCTTGCCGCTGACATCCCGGGTCTGGTTGAAGAGGCTGTCCTTCCCCGAGATGAAGGGTACGCCGAAGCCCAGGGCCGCGTCGCGGCAGCCTTCCGCGGCGCGCACGAGGGCTCCCAATTGAGCCGGGTCATCGGGGCTGGCCCAGCAGAAGTTGTCGAGGAAGGCCGCGCGGGAGATGTCGGCCCCCACGCAGAGGAGGTTGCGCAGAGCCTCGTCCGCGCAGGCCAGGGCCATGCGATAAGGGTCGATCTTGCCGTAGGCCGGATTGAGGCCATGGCTGACCGCGAAGCCCTGGTGGTCGGAGGGATTGCCGGTGGCGGCATGGGGCCATATGACGCAGGCGTCTCCCGGGCCGTCGTGGCGGATGCCCTGCAGGGGCTTGATGACCGTGCCGCCCTGTACCTCGTGGTCGTACTGCCGCACGATCCATTCCCGGCTGCAGACGTTGAGATGGCCGAGGCACTCTTCGAGTATCTGGGCCAGGCTCTTCTTGTGCGTCGGGGCCTTGCTCGGGGCGGGCTTCTGGGAGGCCCAGACCGCCGACCTCTCCTGGCGGGGCAGGCCGTCGTGCAGGAAGCGCATGTCCAGGTCCACTACGGAGGTTCCGCCATGAGTGACCTCGAGGCGGCCGGTGGACGTGAACTCGCCCAGGACCGCGGTCTCGCAGGCCTCGGAGGCGAAGGCCTCGGCGAAGGCTTTGAGGCTGCGCGGCGGCACGGCGAAGACCATGCGCTCCTGGGATTCGGAGAGCCAGATCTCCCAAGGGGCCAGGTCGGAGACCTTGAGCCGCGCGGCCTCCAGGCGCACGCGCGCCCCGCATTCGGCCGCGAGCTCCCCGATGGCCGAGGAGAAGCCGCCGGCGCCGCAATCCGTCACGCCGCGGTAGAGCTTCTTGTCGCGGGCGATCAGCAGAGCGTCGAGGAGCTTCTTCTCGTTGAGCGCGTGCCCGATCTGCACGGCGGAGAGCTGGGCCCCTTCCAGGGCCGCGGAGGAGAAGGTCGCGCCGTGCAGGCCGTCGCGGCCCGTGCGCCCGCCGGCGGCGACGATGAGGTCGCCGGCTTTGACTTCCTTGCGCACGGCCCAGACGGGCAGGAGCCCGACCGTGCCGCAGAAGACCAGGGGGTTGAGGCGGTAGTCCGGGTCGAACCAGAGGCCGCCTCCGGCCGTGGGGATGCCCATGCGGTTGCCGTAGTCGCGCACGCCGGAGACCACGCCGTTCAAGACCCGGCGCGGGTGCAGGGCGCCTTCGGGCAGGGGCCCGTCGTAGTCCGGGGGGGCGAAGCAGAAGACGTCGGTGTTCAAGACCGGTTTGGCGCCCAGCCCCGCGCCCATGACGTCGCGGATGACGCCGCCCACCCCGGTCTCGGCCCCTCCGTAGGGCTCGATGGCGCTGGGGTGGTTGTGGGTCTCGACCTTGAAGGCCAGGGCCCACTTCGGGCCGAAGGCCACGATGCCCGCGTTGTCCTTGAAGACCGAGAGGCACCACGGGCGGTTGAGCTGCTTGGTGGCCTTGAAGATGGTCTCCTCGATGAGGCTCTTGATGAGGCGGGTCTTCTTGCCGTCGTTGTAGCGGATGGGGCTCGTGAAGGTCTTGTGCTTGCAGTGCTCGGACCAGGTCTGCGCCAGGGTCTCCAGCTCGGCCAGGGTCGGCTCGCGCTTGAGGGTCTGGAAATGGGCCTGGATGGCGACCAGCTCGGCGAGGTTGAGGGACCAGCCATGTCGGGCGTTCAAGGTCTTGAGGTCCTGCGGGTGCAGGCTGCGGAAGGCGACGGTCTCGGGAGTCTGGGGCAGCGCAGCGGTGGGGGTCGGCATCAATGCGCCTCGTTGAGGCTGAAGTGGTGGACGATGGGATTGGCGAGAGACCGGGCCACGGCTTTGTCGAGCTGGTTGCGGCCGCACTTGCCCGCGATGTGGTAGGACATGCCGCAGCGGACGGCGACCTGGGGCATGCCCAGGTCGCGCAGCGCCTCGCACACGCTCTCTCCGACGATGTCCGTGACCGTGGGTTTGAGCCAGACCTCGACGCGCCAGAGGCAGCCGTTGTGGGGCGCGGTGCCGGCGCTGTGGCAGATGCGGAACTCTTGGGTGACGCAGTCGCAGAGCAGCTCCCGCACGGCCACGTGGACGTGGCCGAGGTTGAGCGGCCCGCGCAGGTCGTAGAGCCGTCCCACGCGCACGGCGTGGGCCGGCAGCCCGGCGCATTGGAGCAGCCACTGGGCGGAGAGGCCCTCCGCATCGGTGAAGTCGGGTTTGAGGCTGACCTCCACGAGGTAGCTGCCGGAGGCCGGCTTCGCGACGGGGGCCGGCCCCGACGCCTCTTTGGTCAGGACTCCTGTCTTGTCGCTCATAGGCATCATCCTGTCACGATCCTGAGGAATTCCTCGTAGCGGAGCGCCGTGCCGGCCACGACTTCGTCGGGCAGGGCGGGGGGCGGCGAGGCTTTGTCCCAGCGGACGCGCTCGAGATGGTCGCGCACGAACTGCTTGTCGAAGCTCTCGGGCGAGGCCCCGGGCCGGTAGCTGGCGGCGGGCCACAGACGGGAGGAATCGGGGGTCAGCATCTCGTCGATGACGATGAGTTCGTCGCCTGCGGCATCGGAAGTTCCACAGGTGCCGGCCGGACGGATTCCCTTACGGCCGGCGCCCAGGAAGCCGAACTCGAACTTGGTGTCGGCCAGGATCACTCCCCGCGGCGCCAGGAAGTCGGCGCCGAAGGCGTAGAGCTTGAGGGCGGCCGCCTCAAGACGCCGGGCCGTGTCTGAGCCCACGAGGTCCGCGAGCTGTCCGCGGGTGATGTTCTCATCGTGGCCCTGCTCGGCCTTGGTGGAGGGGGTGAAGATGGGCTCGGGCAGGCGCTCGGCCTCCCGCAGGCCCTTGGGCAGCTTGTGCCCGCAGACCGCGCCGGTCTTGAGGTATTCCTTCCAGCCGGAGCCGGCGAGGTAGCCGCGCACCACGCATTCGGCGTCCACCCGGCGGGCTTTGCGCGCCAGGGTGGCGCGGCCGGAGAACTCCTCACCGAGACTCGCGCCCGCGGGCAGGCTGCGGCGGATCTCGGCGAGGTCGGCGGATAGGAAGTGGTTGGGGATGAGCGCGGCCGTCTTGCGGAACCAGAAGGCGCTGACCTGCGTCAGCACCCGGCCTTTGCCGGGGACGGCCGTGGGCAGGACGGCGTCGAAGGCGGAGATGCGGTCCGTGGCCACGATGAGCAGGCGTTCGCCCAGGTCGTAGACGTCGCGGACCTTGCCGCGGCGGAGGAGGGGGAGGCCGGCCACCCCAACGGCTCCGACGCCCCCTCCTGGGGAGCGTCGGTTGCGCCTCGCCGCAGGCGAGGCGCTCGTCTGGTTCGGCGCCGAGTTCGGGGATGGATCCCTGATAACGTTCATTCCCATTCGATGGTCGCCGGGGGTTTGGAGGTGACGTCGTAGACCACCCGGTTGACGCCCTTGACTTCGCTGACGATGCGGCTGGAGGTCTTGGCCAGGAGTTCCGCGGGCAGGCGCGACCAGTCCGCGGTCATGCCGTCCCGGCTGTCCACGCTGCGCAGGACGACCGTGTTCTCGTAGGTCCGGGAATCTCCCATGACGCCTACGGAACAGACCGGCAGGAGCACGGTGAAGGCCTGCCAGACCTTGTCGTACCAGCCCGAGGCGTGGAGTTCTTCGCGCAGGACGGCGTCGGCGCGGGCCAGGACCGCGAGCCGTTCGCGGGTGACCGCGCCCAGGACGCGGATGGCCAAGCCGGGGCCGGGGAAGGGGTGGCAGCCCAGGATGTCGGCGGGCAGGCCCATCTCGCGGCCCAGGCGCCGGACCTCGTCCTTGAAGAGGTAGCGCAGGGGTTCCACGAGCTTGAGGCGCATGCGCTTGGGCAGGCCGCCCACGTTGTGGTGGCTCTTGATGACGGCTGAAGGGCCGTGGACCGATACGGATTCGATGACGTCGGGGTAGAGGGTGCCTTGGGCGAGGAAGGAGACGCGCGGCAGTCTCTTGGCCTCGCGCTCAAAGACCTCGATGAAGGTCTTCCCGATGATCTTGCGCTTGCGCTCCGGGTCGCTGACGCCGGCGAGGCGCTTGAGGAAGAGGGCGGAAGCGTCGACGGTCTTGATGTTGAGGCCCAGGGCTCCGCCGAGCTCTTGTTCCACGCGTTGTCGGTCGCCCAGGCGCAGCAGGCCGGTGTCCACGAAGATGCAGTGCAGGCGCTTGCCGATGGCAAGGGCGATCAGCGCCGCGGCCACCGAGCTGTCCACGCCGCCGGAGAGGCCGCAGACGACCTGGTCGTCTCCGACCTGGGCGCGGATCGCCGCGACCTGGCTCTTGAGCAGGGACGCCATGGTCCATCTCCGGGTCAGCCCGCAGATGCGGCGCGCGAAATTCTCCAGGATGCGGCCGCCCTGGGGGGTGTGCGCGACCTCGGGATGGAACTGGACCCCGTACCAGCGCCGGCTTTCGTCTCCGATGGCGGCGTAGGGCGCGGTCCCGGTGCGGGCCAGGACCTTGAAGCCGTTATGCAGGTTCTTGGCTCCGTCGCCGTGGCTCATCCAGACCTGCAGGCGTTTGGGCACGCCGCAGAACAGCGGCGTTGCTCCCGTGACGGTCACGTCGGCGTGGCCGTACTCGCGTTGGCGCGCCGGCGCGACGCGGCCGCCGTGCAGCGAGACCAGGAGCTGCATGCCGTAGCAGATGCCCAGGATGGGCAGGCCCATGTTGAAGACCTCCGGGTCCGGCCGGGGGGAGCCGCTGCGGTGCACGGAATCCGGGCCGCCGGAGAGGATGATCCCGGCGGGATTGCGGCTGCGGATCTGCTCCGGCGTGGCCGAGTAGGGCAGGATCTCGGCGTAGACTTCGAGTTCGCGCAGGCGGCGGGCGATGAGCTGTGTGTACTGGCTCCCGAAGTCCAGGATGAGGATATCCGCGGTCGAGGGGCCGCGGTCTCCGAAGGCGATGCCGTTATTCCTCTCGCCGGAGGGGACGGCCCTCATCCCTTGCCCATCCCGATGCGCTGCGCCTTCTGGAACAGCTTGCCTTCGGTCTTGATGGATGGGGCGATGACGATCTCGGTGGTCTGCATCTCGCGGATGGTGGTGGCCCCGACCGAGCCCATGCAGGTGCGCAGGGCGCCGACCAGGTTCTGCGAGCCGTCGTCGAGGCGGGAGGGGCCGAAGAGGATCTCATCGAGAGTCCCGGTGATGCCCACCTGGATGCGGGTGCCGCGCGGCAGATTCGCGTGGGGGGTGGCCATGCCCCAGTGGTAGCCCTGTCCGGGGGCTTCCTTGGTGCGGGCAAAGGCGGAGCCGACCATGACGCCGTCCGAGCCGCAGGCGATGGCCTTGCAGATGTCTCCGCCGGTGGACATGCCGCCGTCCGTGATTATGGGCACGTAGCGGCCCGAGCGCTTGAAGTGGAAGTCCCGCGCCGCGGCGCAGTCCACCGTGGCTGTGACCTGGGGCACGCCCAGGCCGAGCACCCCGCGGGTGGTGCAGGCCGCTCCGGGCCCCACGCCCACCAGCAGGCCGGAGGCGCCGGCCTCCATGAGCTCGAGAGCCACGGAGTAGGTGACCACGTTGCCGACCACGATCGGGATGTTCCTCTCCTTAATGAAGCGGGCGATGTCGAAGGGTTTGTAGCGGGAGGCCTTGTGTCGGACCGTGGCCACGGTGGATTGGACCACGAAGACATCGCAGCCCGCCTTCTCCGCGATGGCACCGAAGCGCTCGGCGTTCTGCGGGATGCAGGAGACCGCGCAGGGGACCTTGGCCTTCTTGATCTCCTTGACGCGCTCGGCGATGAGCTCCTCCTGGACCGGCTTGCGGTAGACTTCCTGGAGGAGCTTGGTGGCTTCCTCGGGGTTGGCGGCCGCGATGGTGGTGAGGACCTCCCGGGGCTTCTCGTAGCGGGAGTTGATGCCGTCGAGGTTCAAGACCCCCAGGCCGCCGGATTTTCCCATGGCGATGGCGAAGGGGGCGTCCACGACGCCGTCCATGGCCGAGGCGAGGAAGGGGATGGCGAGCTTGACGTCCCCGATGGCGAGACTGATGTCGACTTCGTCAGGATTGACGGTGACGTCGCCTGGGACCAGGGCGATCTCGTCGAATCCGTAGGCTCTGCGGGCTTCCCGGTCACGGCCTATGAAGAACGCCATCTCGGCACCTCCGTGGTCAGGCTCGGCGAATCGAGTTCCCATAGAATTTATCAATTTTGGAATGGGCGTGCAAGTATCGCCGGGGCGGCGTTGCGGGCTGGCGCGGCGGAATCGTCTTTGACGCGGCCAGTCCACCGGTCGAACTGATGATGCGCCCTTCCGTCCGGCTGCGGACGGGGTCAAGGACACCGGCGCCCGCGCTCCGTTCGACTCGGACGCGGAGATCCGCGCCCGAGGAGGGCTAGGGGGCCCGGCTTACCGTGACTTCGACGCGGCGGTCCGGCTCGTCGACCAGCACGATGGGTTTGCCGAGTTCGGCCACGAATCTAGCCTGATATTGGAAGGTGTCGAGATCCCAGGCATCGAGATCCGGGTTCTTGCGGCCGGGGCCCGATATCTCGAACTGGCACTCCATGCTCACGCGCTGCCTGTCCGGGTTGAGCGTGGGCAGGCAGTTGACGATGACGCCGTATTTCTTGAATTCCACGCCGTTGCCCTGGGAGTGCTTGATGGTCTTGGTGACCTCGCCTCCGGCTACGTAGTTGGCCTGGTTACCGTCCCCCATAAGAAAGCGGCCTGAGGCTTCGCGCAGGGCGTTCTTGAGCTTGAAGTCGACGACCACATTGGTCGACGGCTCCTTGGGAGCGGGCAGCGGCGCGGCTCCGGCCGGCGCGGCGAGCAGGACTAAAGCGAGGATCGTGTTATTCATGCTGCATAGCCTAGCAGATTCGCGGCCCGCACGAGCCGGTCTCCCGGTTTGATATCATAGGGGCCCATGAAGATCACGAGGAAGGGGTTCCTCAAGCTCGGCCTGACTGCCGTGGCCGGGAGCCTCCTGCCGCCGCTCTTGCGCCTGCCGCTTCGGGGTCAGGAGGCGGGCGCCTCTGAGCCCGCCCAGCCCGATCTGGTCGCGGTGCGCGACGGGTCCCCCGCCCGGATGTTCGACGCTGGCGTCAGGGCCCTGGGCGGCCTGAACCGTTTCGTCAGGAAAGGAAAGACCGTTTTGGTCAAGCCCAACATCGGCTGGGACAAGACTCCCAGCGAGGGCGCCACCACCAACCCCGACTTGGTCGGACGCATCGTGGCCGCGGCCTACGAGGCCGGCGCCAGGAAGGTCTACTGCTTCGATCATACCTGCAACCGCGAGGAGGGCTGCTACCGCCGCTCCGGCATCGCCGACGCGGTCAAGAGCAATGGCGGCGAGATGCGCTCCGGCGAAGACCAGAAAGCCTACCGCAAGGTCGCCATCCCAGGGGGCCAGGTGCTCAAGGACGTCCTGGTGCACGAGCTCTACCTCGACTGCGACGTGGTCATCAACGTGCCGATCCTGAAGAGCCATGGCGGAGGGCGGATGACCGCGGCCCTGAAGAACCTCATGGGCGTGGTCTGGGACCGCCGCTTCTGGCATCGGGAGGGCCTGCAGCGCTGCATCGCGGAATTCCCGCTTCTGCGCAAGCCGGACCTCAACGTGGTCGACGCCTTCCTGGTCATGATGGAGCACGGTCCTTATGGCGCTACGACCGACGACCTCGCCATGAAGAAGATGCAGATGCTCTCTGCGGACGCGGTCCTCGCGGATGCCGCGGCGGCCAAGGTGCTAGGCTTCACGCCGGAGAGCGTCCCGTATCTTAAGATGGCCGCCGATCTGGGCTTGGGGCGCATGGACCTCGCTAAGGCCGCCATCAAGCGCGTCTCGCTGAAGGTCTGAGCCGTGGCTCACCGCATCCGGCTTCTGACGCAGACGGCGTTCCTGGGCCTGAGTCTGGGCGTCTTTTTCGGCCTTGCCGGCGGGCGCCATATCGCCGCCGTCTACCACGGGCTGCACCTTTTCCCGACCTTGGCTTCCTTGCCCTGGTTCATGCTCCCTCCCCTGGGTCTGGTCTCGCTGGCCGTGACCGGGGCGCTGCTGCTGACCACGCTCCTCGCCGGGCGGCTTTACTGCTCTTTCCTCTGCCCCGTGGGCTTTCTGCAGGAGCTCTCCCGCCGTCTGGGTCAAGCCCTCGGCCTGGCCGGCCGGACGACCGCGGGTTGGACCCCGGTGAGGCTTCTGGTCCTGGCCCTCGTCGCGAGCCTCCTCGTTCACCGCTCGTCGGCCTATCTCTACTTCGACCACTTCAGCAGCCTCGGCCGCGTCTATGGGCTCGCGCACGCTTGGCGCGCTGGAGGGCCTTTCGGGGCGAACTTCTTCCTTGGGCTGGCCTTCCTCGCCGTCATCGCGTTGCTGCCGCTGCGCTGGCCGCGCTGGTTCTGCGGAGCGCTGTGCCCTTCGGGCACGCTGTTCATGCTCATGCAGGCGCTGGCGCCGGGCAAGGTCCGCGGCCGAGAATGCGGCGAGGGCTGCGGCCGATGCGCCGAGGTCTGCCCTGCCCTTTGCATCAGCGACGGTCGCATAGACGGAAAACTCTGCATCAACTGTCTGGAGTGCTCCAGCGCCTGCTCCACGGGCGCGCTGGCATTCAGCTTCCGCTGGCCCTGGCGGGCGGGTGACGGGGGGCGGGTCCTGCCGCCGGGCACCCCGTCGGGTGCTCGCGGGGGCTGCGCGCCCGACGGGGGCCCTGCCCGGCGTCACCCGCCTCTTCTTAGCCGGAGAGAACTGCTGGCCGGGGCGGGCCTCTCCGTGGCGGGCTGGGCCGCTGGTTCGTGGGTGAAGAGGCGTCTCTTGGGGATAATAGGTCCGGCCGTCGCCGTGGTCCCGCCTGGAGGCAAGGCTTACTCTTCCTTCCTAGAGCGCTGCGTGGCCTGCGATATCTGTGTCTCGGTCTGCCCGAGCCAGGTCCTGGTCCCCGTCGGCCGCGATCTCGGCCGCGGCGGCTTGGCCAAGGTGCGACTCGACTATAGCGTGAGCTATTGCGCCTATGAGTGCAACGCCTGCCTGGGCGTTTGTCCGAGCGGAGCCATCTCGTATTTCCCGCTGGCGGCCAAGAAGCGTATCCGCATCGGCAAGGCCCGCCTCATTAAGGAGGCCTGCATCCCCTACGCCTTCGAGCGCGACTGCGGCGCCTGCCAGGAGCAATGCCCGACCGGCGCGCTGACCATGGAGCCCTTCAAGTCGGTCTATGTGCCGGTCCAGCACGAGGACTACTGCATCGGCTGCGGGGCCTGCCAGTTCGCCTGCCCGACCAGGCCGCGCAAGGCCATCGTGATCGATCCGGTGGAGGTCCACTCCTTCGTCTCGCCGCCCAAGCGCGGCAGCAGGATCGATTGCCGCACCTGCGCCGCAGGCAAGGGCGGCCAAGCCTGCTGGCGCTGCCGGCCGGCCGCCGACGAGGAGTCCGGCAGCTTCCCGTTCTAGCGCGCGTCAGCGCGCTCGGCTGCTCCTCGGCGTCCGCATCTTTCTTATTGACATATTGACAAACTGAGCATAATCTGTCAAAATATAGATGCCTATGGAGCCTCTGAAAGAACGCAAGGACATCCGGCGCAAAGAGATCCTGGCCGCCGCCTTCGGGTGCTTCAACCAATACGGCTACGCGAAGACGACCTTCGACGACGTCGCCAGGAGCGCCGGGGTTTCGCGTTCCCTGCTCTACGCGTACTTCAAGGATAAGAAAGACCTTTTCCTCTCCGTGGCCCAGGACGTCCTCGACGAGCAGCGCCGACAGACCGAGGCTGTGCTCAAGTCCGACGCCGGCGATGAGAGGAAGTTCCAGGAGGTCCTGGAGCTCTGGGCCGTGGACCTCTATGCCAAGGTGTCGGACAGCCCTCATGGGGGCGAACTCCTGGATGAGGGGTTGCGCGCCTGGGAGGAGATCGGGGTCAAATATAAGGAGTACCTGATCCGGGCGCTTTCCAGATTCTTGGACGGCACGGAGGTCGCCGAGCTCCTCGTCCTCTCCATCAAGGGGATCCAGGGCGACCGCCCCTCCGTCCCCGTCCTGCGCAAGCGCATCGGGCTGCTGGCTCAATTGGGCTGGCAGCGGCGGAGAAGGCCATGATGACGGCCTGGCTCCTGGCGGCGGCTCTGCAGGCTCTGCCGGCATCGGCGCAGACTGCCGCGTCCTTGGAACTCACTCTCGATAAAGCCGTAGCCCTGGGCTTGCAGAAGAACCTGGACGTCGCCCTGGCCGAGGAACGGCTGGCCTACTTCGAGGCCCAGCGCCGCCAAGCCATCGGCGCGGCCCTCCCGGCCGTGACCTTGACCGGGCTTTACAACCGCAATCTGGTGAAGCCGTCGTTCTTCCTGGGAGGCGCGGTGCTCCAGGCCGGCCAGGACAACAGCATGCGCCATGCGGCGACCCTCCAGCAGTATCTTTTCACCGGCGGCATGGTCTCGCAAGGGATGCGGGCGGCGCGCGTCGGCGTGGAGGGGGGGCAGGCGCAGCTCCACTCAGCCCGTGAGGACGTGGTCCTGGCGGTCAAACGGCTCTTCTACGCGGTCTGCCTGGCCAGCGAGACCGCGGCCATCCAGAGGGAATCACTGTCTTTGGCCGAAGACCATCTCAAGACCATCGAGGAGCGCTACCGCCAGGGCCTCGACAGCGACTTGGTGGTCCTGCGCCAGAAGGTCGAGGTGGCCAACAATCAGCCGGCGCTCCTGGCCGCGCTCAACAGCGAGGAGCTCTCCTTGACCATGCTCAAGGACACTTTAGGTCTTGATGTCGACGTTCCGGTGCGGGTCGTGGGAAGCCTGGAGGGGAGTCCATTGTCGCTGGTCTCCTACGAATCCTTGCAGTCAGCGGCGCTGGAGCGAAACTCGGACTACTTGGCCGCGCATAAACAGTATGAGCAGGCCGACGCCATCCTGGCCGTCCAGAAGGGCTTCCGCTGGCCGTGGCTCTCCGCGTATGCGGACTACCAGTGGTACTCCGAGTCCAACGACGCTTGGCCCGAGCCTCAGGAGCGGGCCACCAGCTCCGTGGTCGGCCTTCGCCTCAACTACCCGCTCTTCTCCGGGGGACAGACCACGGCCAAGATCCAGCAGGCGCGCTCGCAGCTCGATCAGGCCCGCATCGCCATGGACAAGGTGGCGCGGGCCATGAAGGTGGAGGTCAAGCGCGAGTGGCTCAACGTCAAGGAGGCCCAGGAGCGCGCCCAGAGCCAGGAGTCGGCCATCAGCCAGGCGCGCCGAGCCCTGGAAGCCACCGAGGTCCGCTACCGCGCGGGCCAAGCCAGCCTGCTCGAGCAGAACGACGCCACCTTGGCCCTGCAGCAGACTCGGCTCCTGTATGCCAACGCTTTGCATGACTACCGGGTGGCCCTGGCGGCGCTCGAGCGCGCCGCGGGAATGCCCGTGGAGGAGGCCGTACGATGAAACGACTGGCCATTTTGATGCTGGTGACGGTCCTGCCGCTGGCGGCCGCTTGCGGCAAGAAAAAAGACGTCGCCGAACGGCTCGACACCTTCCCGGTCAAGACCGCCCCGGCCCAGGTCCGCGACCTCGAGGAGACCATCATCCTGGTCGGCAGCATCAAGGCCAAGGACGAGGCGACCCTCTTATCCCGGGTGCCGGGCAAGCTGCAGGAGAATCTGCTCAAGGAAGGCGAACCGGTGCGCAAGGGCCAGGCTGTCTCCTTGGTCGAACGCGACGAGGTGGGCGTGCGCTTCGAGCCCGCCCCCGTGCCCTCGACCTTGAACGGCACGGTCGCGCGCATCTACCTCGACCGGGGGCAGGACGTGACCCTGCAGACGCCGGTCGCGTTGGTGGTCGACGCCAGCGAGATCATCGTGCGCGCCGAGGTGCCGGAGCGCTACGCGGCCCGGGCCAGCATGGGCGAGCCGGTGCGCGTCCGGGTGGAGGCCTATCCGGAGCGGACTTTCAGCGGCCGGGTCTCCAAGGTCAGTCCTGTCGTCGACCCGTCCACGCGCAGCACCTTGATCGAGGCCAGGCTCGACAACTCCTTCGGCAAGCTGCGTTCGGGGATGTTCGGCGAGGTGACCCTCATCACGGGCAGCCGGTCGGGAGTGCTGGCCGTGCCCAAGGACGCTCTGACCGACGGCAGCGGCCCGGCGGTCTTCGTCATCGCCAACGGCAAGGCCTTCAAGCGCGATGTGGAGCTGGGCCTGCAGAGCGACCGGTTCCTGGAGATCCGCAAGGGCGTCAAACCCGGGGAGAAGGTCGCGGTGTTCGGCCTCTACGGGCTCAAGGACGGCAGTCCGGTCGAGGTGCTGGCGGAACTCAGCGGAGAAGAGAAGGAAAGCGGGGAAGGGCAGCAATGAGGACGGAGCCTCCAGGGTCGAGGTCAGCGAGATGAAGATATCGGATGTCTGCATCAAGCGTCCGGTCTTCACCACCATGATGATGGCCGCCCTGGTGGTGATCGGGATTTTCTCCTTCCAGCGCCTGGGCCTGGACTACTTCCCCAACATCGACATCCCCTTCGTCATCGTCTCGACCACTCTGGCCGGCTCGGGCCCGGAGGAGATAGAGACCTCCATCACCAAGCCCCTCGAGGAGGCGGTCAACACCATCTCCGGCATCGACAGCCTCAAGGCCACCAGCTACGAGGGCCTTTCCCAGTTGATGATCTCCTTCGTGCTGGAGAAGAACATCGACGTGGCGGCGCAGGAGGTGCGCGACGCGGTCTCCCGCGTGCAGCGCGACCTCCCCGAGGGCACGGACCCGCCCGTGGTGCAGAAGTTCGACCCCGGGTCCCTGCCGGTGATGTCCATCGCGGTCAGCGGGGACATGCCCATCCGGGAGCTCACCACCATCGCCAAGAAGCAGGTCAAGGAGCGCCTGGAATCCGTGGACGGGGTGGGAAAGATCTCCATCGTGGGTGGCCGTGAGCGGGAGATCCACATCGTCCTCAACCCCTTGAAGATGGCCTCCTTCCAGCTCACGGTCAACAAGGTCAAGGACGCCCTCAAGCAGCAGAACATTGAGATCCCGGGCGGCCGGGTCGAGCAGGACCGGCGGGAGTTCGTCCTGCGCACCATGGGCCGCATCGAGAAGCCTTCGGATTTCGACAAGGTGGTGGTGGCCACGGTCAAAGGCGTGCCCGTGCGCATCCGGGACATCGGCCGGGCCGAGGACACCGCCGAGGAGGCGCGGTCCCTGGCGCGCCTCGATGGACGGGAGGCGGTCTCGCTCACCGTTCAGAAGCAGTCCGGCGTGAACACGGTGGAGGTCATCGCCAAGGTCAAGGCGCGGCTTGAGGAACTCAAGCCGACGCTGCCCGCCGGCATCAAGGCCGAGGTCATCCGGGACATGTCCGGCTTCATCCTGGCCTCGGTGCACGCCGTGGAGGAGCACCTCGTCCTGGGCGCGATCCTGGCGGCGCTGGCGGTTTTCTTGTTCATGGGCGCGATCCGGCCGACCTTGATCGCGGCCTGCGCCATCCCGACCTCGATCATCGCGACCTTCCTGCTCATCGACCGGGCGGGCTTCACGCTCAACATCATGACCTTGCTCGGCCTGACCATCGCGGTGGGCATCGTCATCGACGACGCCATCGTGGTCCTGGAGAACATCTTCCGGCATATGGAGGAGTATGGCACCCCGGCTGAGGAGGCCGCCTCCAACGCGACCAAGGAAATCGGGCTCGCGGTCATGGCCACGACCCTATCCTTGGTCATCATCTTCCTGCCTCTGGCCAATATGGGCGGCATCGTGGGCCGCTTCCTCAAGAGCTACGGCCTGACCGTGGCTTTCGCCGTCTCGGTGAGCCTGTTCGTGGCCTTCACCTTGACGCCCATGCTCTGCTCTAGGTTCCTCAGGGTGAAGCGTGAGAAGAATCGCGTCCAGACCTGGATCGACCGCGGCAACGAATTCCTGCGGGAGCGATACGGTCGCCTGGTGCTCTGGTCCCTGGCTCACCGCTGGAGGGTCGTGGCCATCGCCCTGGGCATAGCGTTCTCCTCTCTGCCTCTGCTCAAGCTCGTGGGCAAGGACTTCATCCCGCCCGACGATTCCAACGAGTTCGAGGTCAACTTCGTCGCGCCCGAGGGGACCAGTCTTTCTGCCACGGACCGCATCCTGCGCCAGGTGGAGGAGGAAGTCAATCGTCTGCCCCACGTGACCTCGGTGATGAGCTCCCTCGGCGAGGGGGAGGGCGCCAACGTCAACGACGGTCGTCTCTACGTCCGTCTCACCGACATCTCCAAGCGCAAGCTCGGGCAGGCCCAGATCATCGACCTGGCCCGGCGGGCTCTGGCCAAGTATTCGGCCCTGCGCCTGAGCGTCAACCCGGTCTCCCAGTTCGCCGGCGGCAAGATGCGCGACGCCGCCTTCCAATACTACATCACGGGGCCGGACCTGAACCTGCTGCGCGAGTACTCCGCCAAGGTGGTGGAGGCGCTCAAGGCCACCCCGGGCATCGTGGACGTGGACACCACGCTGGTCTTCGCCAAGCCTGAGGTCAGGGTGCGCATAGACCGGGACCGCGCCCAGGACCTGGGTGTGAAGGTCGAGGACATCGCCCTAGGCCTGCGCACCATGGTCAGCGGCGATGAGAAGATCACCAAATACAAGGAAGGCGACGAGCTCTACGAGGTGCGCATCCGGGTGGACAAGCAGTTCCGCGACCGCAAGGAGGTCGTAGGCGCCCTCTACGTCCCGTCCTCCAAGGTGGGGCTGGTGCGCCTCGACAACGTGGCCCGCTTGGTGGAGGACACCGGCCCGTCCCAGATCGACCGCATGGACCGCCAGCGCGAGGTCGGCATCCTGGCCAACCTGGCGGGCGTGCCGCTCAACACGGCCATCGCCAAGGCCGAGGCCACGGTCAAGGCCCTGAAGATGCCGCCCGGCTACTCGACCGGCATGGAAGGCAAGTCCAAGGAGTTCCGCAAGATGCTCAGCGAGTTCCTGCTCGCCTTCTTCCTGGCCGCCATCTTCATGTACATGGTGCTGGCCTCGCAGTTCGAGAACTTCCTGCACCCGGTCACCATCATGCTCTCCTTGCCCCTCGCCATCCCCTTCGCGGTTCTGTCGCTGCTCCTGCTGGACCAGTACCTGACCATCTTCTCCATCATGGGCCTGTTCATGCTCTTCGGCATCGTGAAGAAGAACGCCATCCTGCAGGTGGACTACACCAACACCCTGCGCCGCCAGGGTATGGAGCGCGACCAGGCCATCCTGGAGGCCAATAAGACCAGGCTGCGGCCCATCCTCATGACCACCTGCGTGCTGGTCGCGGCCATGATCCCGGTGGCGCTTTCCCGCGGCCCGGGGGCGGCCAACCGGGCCACCATGGCCGTGGTCATCGTGGGCGGGCAGACCCTGTGCCTGCTGATCACGCTGCTGATCGTGCCCGTGGCCTACAGTCTCTTCGACGACGCGGGCCGCTGGCTGCGGGAAAAGTATGGCCGGCGGCCGGGCGGGTCTTGAGGGCTCAGCGGTTCATGTCGTGAGGGACGAGCCAGACGAAATCCGCCATGCCGGAGAGGCGCTCGGGCAAAGAGGCCGGGCAGTTTGAGCTCCCTTCGGTGTAGAAGGTCGTCTGGCTGGCGCCGGCAGCCCGCCGGCCGATGCCGAAGGGGATGCCGGAACCGTACATGACATGGCCGTTCCCGGCCAGGACCAGCAAGGCCGAATCCGAGTTCGCGTTGAGGTAGGCCGCGGCATTGGCGGCCATGACTTCGTTCCAGATCATCATGGCCTGCAGGTAATGCTCCCAGGTCACGCCCGGCATGGCCAGCAGGCTCAACGACGAGGCTGGACTCCCATGTCCGCCGAACGCAGCCTTCAGGAATTCGAGATACCGGGGGTCCTGGGAGAGAGCCATGTCTTTGGGTAGCATGGCCCCGTCCTCAATGGAAAGCCCTTCCAAGCCCAACCGCGCAGTTTTGGTCACGAGCTTGCGAGGCGCGTTCAAGGCCAGAGCTTTTAGGCGGTGGTCCCGGATGAAATCGAAGATGGGTTTATAGAGGGAGAAGGGGAAGCCCCATTCCTTCTGCCAGTCCGCCTTCTGCAGGAACTCGCTTTCCGACAGCTTCCCCGAGGCGTAGTCGTCCAGCACTCCTTGAAGGGACTCGTTGAGCATCTCGAATCCGACCGCGACCTGGTCTCCAGGGGACGCGGCTAAGGACTTGAGCACCTCGAGTTGCGCCAGATGGTCGTTGGCCTGGTCGTGCGTCTCGCCGACCGAGACGACTCGGCTGCGCGCGATGGCTTCGGCCACGGCCTGGGCTGAAGCCGGCCGGCCGGTCGCGCTCGCAAAGACGCAGCTCCCCAGCCCGGAGGGAGACGGGACATGCCCCGTGAGTCCAGGCTTGAATGTCCGGCTCAGCGCCCAGGCCGTTTCGAGACTGCCCGCGTCGCGCGCCGGGGCGGCCAGGGCCGGCCTGCCTGGCAAGACCAGGAGCGCGGCCAGCGCGGCTGAGCGGAGTGCCATTATTTCGTCTTGGCCGGCAGGCTTCCCAGGCCGATGTTCTTCAGAAAGGCCTCGTCGTTGGGCTCCCGGCCCAGGAAGGCGCGCAGGGAGACTGCCTCCTCGCGCGAGCCGCCCTTCTCCAGGACTTCCCGGCGGTAGTCCCGGCCGACCTTCTCGCTGAGCAGGCCTTCCTTGGCGAAGCGCGAGAATCCGTCGAGGGCGTAGACCTCGCTCCAGAGGTAGCCGTAGTAGCCCGCGTCGTAGCCCATGAGGTGCGTGAAGCTTGCCTCGGGCATGGTCTGCGCGGTCATCGGGATGAGGGAGACCTCCTTCATGAGTTTCGCGTAGAGGGCGGTGGTGTCCGGGAGCTCCGTGGCGGTATGCAGATCCATGTCGTAAGTGGCGAAGAAGTTCTGGCGCAGGTAGGTCAGGCCGGAATCCGCGTTCTTGGCCGCCAGGAGCTTGGCGATCATATCCTTGGGGAGTTTCTGGCTCCGGTCCTGATAGAGACCGGAGACGCGGTTCAAGACCGCCTCTTTCCAGACCCACTGCTGGAACATCTGGGAGGGGGCCTCCACGAAGTCGCGCGCGACCGAGCTGCCCGCGAAGCGTTGGTACTTGGCGCGAGTGAGGGTCTGGTGCATGATGTGGCCGAACTCGTGGAACAGGGTCTCGACGTCCGAATGCGGGATCAGCGAGGGCCGATCCGGGGTGGGCTTGTCGAAGTTGGCCACGATGGCGCTGGAAGGCTTCTGATAGGAGCCGTCGGGCAGTTCCCGGCCTTGGAGCAGGGTGAAGGCGGCCGCGTGCTTGTACTTGCCCTCGCGCGGATAGAGGTCCATGAAGAACTGCGCGATCTTCACCCCGGTGCGCGAGTCCGATACCTCGAAGCGTTTGACATCCGGGTGCCAGGCATTGGCCGGCGTGACCTCGGTGAAGCGCAGGCCCAGGACCTCCTGGTAGATCTGGAGCATCTGGGCCACGACCAGGTCCGTGGGGAAGTACTGGCGGACCTTCTCCTTGTCCACCTGGTAGCGCTTCTTCATGAGCTGGTTGTGGTAGTAGCGCCAGTCCCAGGCGTGCAGGATCCCGTCCGACTTGGGGCCTTCCTCGGCCTTTTTGAGGGCTGTCAGCGCCTGCAGTTCGGGCCGGCCTTTGCGGTAGAGCTTCTCGCGCAGCCCGGCCAGGAACTTGAAGACCGTGTCGGGGTCTCCGGCCATGTGGTCTTCGAGCACGTATTCGGCGTGGTTCTTGTAGCCCAAAAACTTGGCCGCCTCGTCGCGCAGCTTGAGGATCTCGGCCAGGCGCTTCTTGTTGGCCTCGCCGCCGCGGCTGTCGAACTTGGTCTCCAGGATGCGGCGCGCCTCGGGATTCTTGGCGTTCTCCATGAAGGGGAAATAGTCGGGGTAGTCCAGGGAGACCTTGTACTGGCCGTCCTTCTGGGGCAGGCGCTTGAGCATGTCGGCCGGCACGCCCGCCATCTGCGCCGGGGTGAAGAGCGCGTAGTCCTTGGTCTCCGCGACCTCTTTGTCGAAGTCGTTGGCGAGCTCCACGAGCCTCTGGCGCATGACCTTGAGCGTCTCGCGGTCGGCTGCCGGCAGGCCCAGGCCGCTGCGCTTGAAGTCGAGCAAGGTCTTCTCCACGAGGCGGGCGTCCTCGCCCTGCAGGAGCTCGCCGCGGTCCGCGGCCGCCTTCAAGGGCTTGAAGAGGTCCTCGCGGCTGAAGACGTCCACGAGATACTTGGAGATGTCCGTGTCGCAGGCCAGGCCCGCGTCGCGCACGGCCTTGTCCACGGCCACCTGGCCGAGGAACATGGCGGCGGCGGTCTCGTCGGAGAGGTCGGAGAGGATGTCCGAGAAGGGGACGAAGGTGTTGTTGAAGGCGGGATCGGCGGCGGCGGCCACGGCCTGGAGGCGGTGTTCGGCGCGGGCCTTGGCGTCCCGGCAGATCTTTCCGACCTGCTCGGCCTTGAGATCGAAATCGAGGGGGCCGGGGATCGGGGCGGCGTCGAGGCGCCCGGCGCAGAGGATGAGGGCGGCGGCGATGAGACGTGCTGGCATGGGAGGTCTCCTAGGGTTTGGTCTTGCCGTAGAACTCGTTCCAGGCTTTCCAGCAGGGGCACCAGGTCCCGTGCCAGTTGATGAGGCGGCCGAAGACCCGGTCCGGATGCTCGCGCGCCCAGCGGCAGGCGAAGCAGTGTTCGCAGTGGTCGGCCAGCAACTTCTTGATATTCATGGCGGGCAGATTCTGCCATTAATGAAGGATGCGCGCAACATCGGGTTTGGTATGATGGATACATGAGGCGGGGTCTCCGGGTATTGCTGGCCGCGGCGATGATCGGGCTGGCGTGCGGCTGCTCCAAGCCCGCGCCCCAGACGCCCCAGCCCGCGCCGACGGTGAAGCTGCGGCTGCTGCAGGCGCCCCAGGCCGAGTTGGACGGCTGGAGCGGCCTGCGGGGAAAGCTCGTGGTCCTGGAGTTCTGGGCCACCTGGTGCGACGCCTGCGTGGAGGAGCAACCCCATCTCAACGAGTTGGCGGCGCGGTTCAAGGGCCGGCCGGTGCAGTTCCTCTCCGTGACCGCCGATCCCGAGCGCGAGGTGCGCAAGTTCCTCAAGACGCACCCTCTGCTCGGCTGGGTCGGGCTGGACCCCGACGGCTCCGCTTTCGAGGCGTTCGGCGTGCGCGGCCTGCCTCACACCGTGATCCTCAACGCCCAAGGCGACGTCTTGGGCGAGACCTACCCGGAACTGCTCACGCCGGAGCGGCTGGAAGCTATGCTTCCAGCCCCCAAGTCCGGAAAGTCCTAAATCAGCCTCCTAAGATCCCGGCCGCGGCCAGCAGCGCGATGGCCACGCCCAGCAGGGACTCGCCCGCGATGAACCCCGAGGCCACGGTGACCACGTACTTGTCCGCGATCTCCGGCTTCTTCACCTCGAGGACCGTGGTGATGGCCGCTCCGATGAACATAGAGAGCACGTTGTAGAACGGGATTACGAAGGCCAAGCCCAGGCCCATGGCCGAGGGGATGAACTTGTGGTACTTCGGGAAGAGCCGCTCCAAAGTCGGGATGAGGATGCCGATCAGAGCGCCGATGAAGAGGCCCCAGCGGGCCGTGGGATGCAGGGCCTCGAAGCCGTTGGCCAGGAGCCGCGCCACCGCGGCCCAGATCTGGGCGGAGGGCGCCGGCCACTTGTCCGAGCCCAGCACCGAGGCGTTGGGGACCAGGATGTAGAAGGCCGGGACCACCACCACCAGGCCTGCGAAGACGCCGATGAGCTGGGAGAGGAACTGCTTGCGCGGGTTGGCGCCCAGGATGTAGCCGGTCTTGAGGCTGGTCAGCAGGTCCGCCGAGGCTCCGGCCGCTCCGGCCGTGACGCTCGCGGTCATGAGGTTGGTGGTGATGTTCGACGGGGCCAGGATCCCGAACATAAGCTGGGTGATCTTGCCCATGGCCCCGATGGGGGTGGTGTCCGTCTCGCCGGTGGCGCGGCAGGCCACGATGGAGAGGAAGAAGGTCATGGCCACGGCCACGAAGCCCATCCACCAGGTCGTGCCGAAGGCGAACTTCAGCACCGCCATGCAGCCCAGGCCGGAGACGGCGAGCCCGGTCAGGAACCACGAGGACGGAACCTCGATGCTCGCCAGGGTGTCGGCGGCCTTGGAGGCCTTGGGGAAGAATATGTCGGTGACGCCGGAGAGAGCCCGCAGCACGGTGCGCCACTGCAGGGCGAACATGAAGAGGCCCGAGGTGGCCATGATCGAGGCGCCGGTCCAGGTGCTCCAGCGTACGATCTCCCGGTAGCCCAGCTTGGTGGCGTCGATGGCGCCGATGTGCGCCATCTTCGGGACCAGGATGCCGTAGTTGATGATTCCGCCCAGGAGCATGGACCAGCCCACCTTCCAGCCGATGATGGCCCCGGCCGCGACCATGATGGTGCTCAGTTCCATGGAAATGGTCAATTTGGCCAGGGGATAGCCGGCGATCGTGCCCGGGAATTTGAGCATGGAAGGGATGGCGAAGGGCTTGCCCGCGTCCCGGAACCACGCGATGACCGCGCCCAAGGCGCCGGCGACGCCCAAGGACTTGGCCTTGTCCGTGGCGTCGGTGCCCTTGGTGTGCAGGCTCTTGAGGACCTCGGCCGCGGCGATGCCGCTGGGGAACTTGAGCTGTTCGATGTTGATCATCTGGCGCTTCATGGGGATGGACATGAAGCAGCCCAGGCCCGAGAGGCAGATGGTCCAGCAGGTCAGCGGGACCCAGCCGATGTGGTGGCCGGTCACGATGAGGTAGGCTGCGATGGCCGAGGTCATGGTCCCGCCTGTGGAGTAGCCGGCGGAGGAGGCTGCAGTCTGCATGCAGGTGTTCTCGAGTATGGTGAACTCGGTCATGGCGGGCCTGAGGGTCTGCAGCACCTGGCAGATAGCGTAGGAGAGGATGCAGGCCGTGATGGCCACGCCCAGTCCCCAGCCGGTCTTGAGGCCCACGTAGAGGTTGGAGAGGGACATGAAGGCGCCCAGCAGGGCCCCCATGAGCATGGCCCGCCAGGTCAGCTGTGGCATGTCGCCGCGGTAGACGTTCTTGAGCCAGTCTGCTTCGATCTGCTCGGCGGTGAGCTTGCGGCCCTGGGGACCTTCCGGCGCGCCCTCCTCGGGCAGCTCCGTGAATTCCTCGCCCATGGTCTCCACATGGGGCACGTGGTCTTCGTGTCCCGGGTGCGCGGGGTTCTGTTCTTTCATGGGATCTCCTTGGCGCGGCGCCGAAGCACAAGATTATAAACGATTTGAAGCAGGAGGACTCAAGATAAAATCAGCGGGCGGAGATGGGGCCGCGCGGTCTTTTCAGTCCGGATCGAAGGGGAAGCCCTTCATGACGATGGCGGCCGGATTCACGTCGAAGGTGAAGAGGTCGTCCGGCTGCGTCAGCCGCACGATCGTGGTCTCCCGGATGCGGCGCATATCCGAGATCTGGTCGCCCAGCCCGTTCGTCCCGGTCTGGCTGGACCAGTAGAGCACTTGCTGCGAGCCGTCTTTGGCGCGGAGCCAGCCCAGGAACACCACGGCGTGGCCGAGCCCGTTCTTCCAGGAGATGTTCATGAAGTCGCCGGGGCGGGCCTGCTCTTGCGAGACCACGGTGCCCATCTTGGAGTAGTTCACCAAGGCCTGGAGGATGCCGTTCTCGTCGCCGTTCCAGCGGCCCCAGAACTTCACGCCATCCTCGCGGCGGCTGCCATCGGGTTCCTGCATGCGCATGGCCTCCGCCCGGTCCTCAGAGAGCGCGCGGGAAGTCCCGGCGAAGATCCGGTCCAGGGCTTCGATGAGCGCGGAATAGCTGGCGCCGGTGCAGAAGCTGGTCTTGCGCGGCGGGACCAGAAGCGGATTTCCGAATAAGCTCAAGGCATAGCCGATCGGCGATTCCGGAGGGACTGCGTGCGGCCCGATGAAATAACCGCCGCCATCCAAGGCGCTTTTCTGCACCGTGTCGATGCCTTGCAGTATGAACCGGTTGAAGCCGTCCACGTACTGGCCGAAGATCCGGTCATGATCCAGATGGTGGGCGTCGGCGTCGATGTCCTGGTCCTTGAGGTAGAATCTCTTGCCGTCGTCCTGGGTTGGGGACATGGCGACGGGACGCGGTTGTGCCGCGGGCGCTGCCGGGATGGCCGCCGGGGACTGCGGCCCGTCCAGTCTTAAGACCGCGCGGGCGTCCTCGTAGGCCAGGGGCAGGGGGTCTGCTGGGCTGTACGCGAACGCCGGGCAGAGGCCGACGGTGAGCGTCAAAGCCGTCAGGGCAGTCATGCCAGCCGATTCTAGCATGTCTCTGGCCGTGATGGAGCGCGTCAGGACCCCTTGGGCATGCTCTGCCGGCCGAAGATTGGTATAATAATTGTGTCGGGAAAAATACCAAGTCGGAGGGATTCATGGCTTACAAGATCAGCGAGAAGTGCAATGCGTGCGGGACCTGCTTTGAGACCTGCCCGTCCGAGGCCATCGTCAAGGGCGAGCCCCAGTATAAGATCGACGCGGAGAAGTGCATCGACTGCGCGGCCTGCGAATCGGCCTGCCCCGAAGGCGCTATCGCCGCGGCCAGCTGAGTCCGGACGGCTCTCCGGAGATCATCTCCGGCCGTCGTAGAACTGCTTGTGTATCGCGGTGTCCCTCAGGCAACGCCTGGGGGACTTCGCCATTTCCCAGAGCACTCCCAGCAGTTCTCCGGGGCCGTACAAGTAGAACTTGCGGCCTGAGCTCACGTGCGGGGCCTGGGTGAGGATGATGAAGCCCAGGCCCCGGCTCTTTGCCCAGCGCTTGAGCTCCCGGCTCAGGCCCACTTCCTCGGCCGCGACCAGCTCGGGAGGAAAGCCTCCGACCTCCCGGAAGGCTTCGGCGCGGCAGAAGACGAAGGAGCCCGCCGCCCACCGGAAAACCCGCGACAGCGCGGTCCATAGCCCGACCAGCAGGCCGCCCCACCAGGGCTTGCGGTCGAAATCGATGACCGATCCGCCGCCCACCCAGCGTCCGCTGGCCGCGGACTCGAGCATCGCGCGCAGGGTCTGGGCCGAGAGATGGGAGTCCGCGTCGATGAAGAGCAGCCACTCGCCCGAGGCCGCGGCCGCGCCCGCGTTGCGCGAGCGCGAGATGCGGTTGACGGGCTCGAAGACCACCTTGGCCCCGGCCTCCCGCGCGATGCGGGCCGTGGCGTCGGTCGAGTTGTTGTCGCAGACCACCACCTCGTAGTCGGTGAGGCCGCAGGCCGCGGCCGCTGCGCGCACGCTGCGCAGGCAGCCAGCCAGCAGCTTGCCTTCGTTGAAGGCCGGTATGACGATGGAGAGTCTCATGACATGGTATGATAGCCGGGCATGGACGTGGGGAACCTCGTGGGCAGCATGTCGGCCTGGAACCTGATCGGCAACATCATCTTTTCCGGCGTGGGGTTCGTGGCCTTCATGTACGGCAAGAAGCAGGGGAGGTTCCAGCCCATGGTCATCGGCGGGGTGCTCATGGTCTATCCGTATTTCGTATCCAGCACGGCTCTGATGTACGTCATCGGGGCCGCGCTGACCGTGGCCTTGTTCTACCTGAGGGACTAGTGGCGCGAGGCACCTGCCCCGGCCGGCCCCAGCCTTCGGTCAAGATACGGTGTTGCCGCAGGCGTTCGGCGTCGGTGCGCGCCACCTTGATGCGCCGCCCTTCCAGGTCGGTCCCCGCGTAGAACAGCGCGGTCGCGACCGTGCCGGGCACCGGGATGAAGCATTGCGCCTGCCGCGGCTTCCACCCCCGGGCCTTGAGCCAGCCCGCCAGCGCGCGCATGTCCGCGTCCGTGCAGCCCGGGAAGGCGCTCATGAGGTAGGGAATCACGTACTGTTCCTTGCCGGCGGCGCGGGATTCCTTTTCGAACAGGGTGAGGAAGCGCTCGAAAGTCTTGAACGCCGGCTTGCGCATTAGCGCCAGCACCGTGTCCGAGGCATGCTCCGGCGCGAGCTTGAGCTGGCCGCCGGTGAATTCGGCGGCTAGGGCGCGGCAGTAGGCGGGGCTTCTCAGGGCCAGGTCATGGCGCACGCCGCTGGCCACGCGGATGTGCTTGACTCCCGGAAGCGCCCGCAGGGCGCGCAGAAGCTCGACGAGCCCGTCCTGGTCGTCCTGGAAGTCGGGACAGATGGACGGCGTCAGACAGCTCGTCCTGCGGCAGGCCTTGGGGTCCGCGGCGCAGCGCGCGCCCCACATGTTCGCGCTGGGGCCGCCCACGTCGCTGACCGTGCCGTCCCAGTCCGGCCGGCGGGAGAGGGCGGAGACCTCGGCGGTTATGGAGCCCCGGCTGCGCGAAGAGATCCGCCGCCCCTGATGCAAGGCCAGCGCGCAGAACGAGCAGCCCCCGGCGCAGCCCCGGTGCGCGGTGATGCTGGAGCGGAGCATCTCCACGGCCGGGATGGCCTCCCGATAGGAAGGGTGCGCCAGGCGCGTGAAGGGCAGGGCGTAGAGACGGTCGAGTTCCGCCGAGTCCAGCGGCTCGGCTGGAGGAGCGACGATCACGGCGCGGTCCGCGTGAGCCTGCAGCGCCCAGCTGCCCGAACGCATCTGGGCTTCCAGGGCGAGAGTCGCTTCCAGGAGCCTTTTCGGGTCGCCTTGGATTTCTTCGTAGGACGGCAGGCGCGCGCAGGCCGCGCCTGCGGGGAGGTCCACCGGGCCGCCCATGAACGCGGTCCCTGGGATGCCGCGCAGCTTATGCAGATTCGCGCTGTAGGCCAGACGGCGGGCGATCTCCGCGATCGCGCGCTCGCCCATCCCGTAGACCAGGAGGTCGGCCTTGGAGTCGAGCAGGATGGAGCGCCGCAAAGAGTCGCTCCAGAAGTCGTAGTGCGCGGCCCGGCGCAGGGAAGCCTCGATGCCGCCCAGCACCACGGGCAGACCCGGGAAGGCGCGCTTGAGCAGGCCGGTGTAGACGATGCTCGCGCGGTTGGGCCGCGCGCCGCCGGCGCCGCCCGGGGTGTAGGCGTCGTCAGAGCGCTTCTTGCGGAAGGCGGTGTAGTGGGCGAGCATGGAATCCAGCGCCCCGGCCGTGGCCCCGGCGAAGAGGCGGGGCCGGCCCAGGCGCATGATGTCGTCGGTGCGGTCCCAGCGGGGCTGGGCCGCGATTCCCACGCGCCAGCCCTCGGCTACGAGCCAGCGGCCGAGCAAGGCCGCGCCGAAGGCGGGATGGTCCACATAGGCGTCCCCCGTCACGAGCAGGACGTCGATCTCGTCCCAGCCGAGGCTGTCCATCTCAGCGCGCGTCGTGGGCAAAAAGCGCGGGGCGCTCATCTCAGGATTCTATCAGTTAGTCCCGGGCCAGCGCGCGGCTGGACACGAGCGCCCCGGCCGCGACCAAGACGCAGCCCGCCAGGACGTGCCAGCCCGGCCGCACGCCCAGATAGAGCGAGGAGAACAGCGTGGAACTGACAGGCACGAAGTAGCTGCACACGCCGAGCAGGGAGTGGTCGCCCCGGCGCATGCCCAGGTCCCAAAGGGCGTAGGCGGCCATGAGCGAGGCCACGCCCAAAGTCGCGACCTGCAGGATGGCGCGCAGGCTCCAGCGCGGGGTCTCGGGCCGCAGGAACAGGAGCAGGAGCAGAGCCATCGCGGTGGCCAGCGCGAAGAGCGGCACGGCGCCTTGCTCAGGGTCGCCCCAGAGTCGGGCGAGGTTGGAGTAAAGCCCCCAGGACACGGCCGCCACCAAGCCCATGGCCAGGGCGAAGAGGCCGCGGCCGGTGACCCAGAAGCCGACGTCTGCGGCCGCGTGGGGCGTGCCGCCCAGCAGGGCCACGGCCGTGCCGGCCACGGCTACCAGACAGCCCCAGGGCAGGAAGGCGCGGGCTCTGCGGCCGAGGATGGGCACGGAGAGGGCCACGGTCAAGACGGGCCAGAGGTAGTTGACGAGCGCTACGACCAAGGTCTGGCTGCGGTCGGCGCAGGCACCGACCGCGAGGTAGAGGCCCACGTTGCAGGACACGAAGAGCGCTCCGCAACCGTAGAGGTATTTGGGCGGCAGGCGCAGCATGGCCGAGACGCTGCCGCCGCGCAGGCGCACCCAGGCCAAGGCCAGCGCGCCGCCGATGAAAGAGGCGAGAGCGGGCCCCGTGAGCAGGCCCATGGATTCGCTGACCCCGCGCATGAGCGCGACCGAGGCGGACCAGATGAGCAGGGCCGCCAGGCCCGCGGCCGTGGCCCTATCGGAAGGTCGGTTCGCGCTCGATGACGACAAGGGCATCAATGGTCTCCATGGCATCCTGGGACCGGCGTATTCTACCAACTTCAGGCCCGAGCCGGTTTAATCGGATTTTTACCATAGAGTTACTGTTCTTTTGTCATTCGGAAACATATAATTGATGAGCTAAAAATTATACTCATCAGAACGGGAGCCCCAGTGAAGAAAAGGATCATGGTCGTTGAAGATGACCAGGGCGTATCCAGTTTCATCATCTTGGTCTTGGAGGAAGAGGGCTACGAGGTCCTGCATGTCGATAATTTCGCTGCGGCTTTAGCGTTCCTTGACAAGGAAACCGTGGACATGGCTCTGTTGGACCGCAATCTGCCGGACGGGGACGGGCTGGATATCTGCCGCAAGCTCCGCCGGAAAGCGGGCGGACGCGCCATCCCGGTCCTGTTCATCACCGGCAAGAAAGACCTGAATGACATCGCGGACGGCTTGGACGTGGGCGCCGACGATTACCTGGTCAAGCCTTTTGGCCAGGATCAGCTTCTGAGCCGGGTCCGGGCCCTTCTGAGCGTCGATCGGACCCAGATATAGCCCGCCGGCCTTAGGGAAGGCGATGGGCGGCTGAGAGGCAGAGCCGGTCCAGTGCCTCGTCCAAGCCGCGGCGGTCCAGGTCCGAGCCGTTGACCAGGACCGCGAAGGCATAGAGCCTGCCGCTGCCGGACTTCAGGTAGCCGGCGAGGTTGCGCGCATGGGCCACGGTGCCGCGCTTGAGGCGCATGCCCGAGGCCAAGGGGTCTCCCTTCATCCGGTCCTTGGCCGCCCGGTCCACTCCGGGCTCTGCCAGGGATTCGTAATAGACGGAGAAGTCCGGCGTGCCGTGCATGTAGCTCAGGACCCGGACCAGCCCGGCCGCGGTGAACCGGTCGTCCTCGGAGAGGCCGCTGCCGTCCACGAGATGGAACTGACGGTCGGTGAGCCCCGCGCGCAGGAGGAAGGCCCGCACTGAGTCGAGGCCGGCCGCGAAGCTCCCGTGACCCGAGGCCTCCTGGCCCAGGGTCTTGAGGATCTGCTCAGCGTAGAAGTTCTGGCTGTTCTTATTGACGATCTTGATCAGCTCTCCGAGAGGTCCGGACTGCCAGCTGAGAAGGGGGGAGAGGCGATCCTCGCTCAAGCCGGACTTCTCCCAGGAGACGATCCGGGAGACCTGGATGCCCTTTTTCTTCCAGACGCGCTTCAAGGTCTCAGCCGCGAACTCGGCTGGATCGTGCACGGAGACGTAGTCGTGCCGGATCGGCCCGGCCGGGATGGAGCCGAAGAACTCGACCTTGTTGGCCCCGGCCCGGCGGCGATAGTCCAGCGTGAAGGGGCTGCCCGCCGGTCCGGTCTTGGCCCGGTTCTTCACCTTGATGTATCCGTAGTCCGGAGCCAGGAGTATCTGCGGTTTGCGGCCGGGCTTGGCGGCGGGCCGGAACTCCAGAGCCACGCAGTTGTCGTTGAACGAGATGGCCGAGGTCTCGGCCTCATACCAATAGGAGAGCTCATCGTCGGGCCAGACCGGCACCGTGGCCGGTCCTTCGAAGCGGCGCGTGTCGAGGACCAGGCGTTTGACCTTGGTGACGCCCAAGGCGGCCAGGGAACTCGCCCAGATCTCGAATATCTCCTCGGGGCTGGCGCGGCCGCGGCCGGAGATGGAGGGGTCGCCCGTTCCCCGCCAGACCAGCGCGGAGAGCTTGTTCCGGCCTTGGTCCTTCTTGTCGATGAGGAATGTGGTGGTGAAGCGGAAATCCGGCTGCAGGCGCTCCAGAGCGGCGGCGGAGGTGGCCAGCTTGGCCGTGGAGGCCGGCAGCAGGGGGAGGTCGGGGTCGCGCGCATAGACGGTGGCGCCGTCTGCGACCGAGACGAACAGGGCTCCCACGGTCGCGCTGCTGAACGTCCGCGCGGTAAAGACCTTCTCAGCGGCGGCCGGGAAGTCCTGCGCGGAGAGACCGCCTGCGGCCAAGCCCAGCGCCAGCAGGACGTTCATGGACTGGGCTCAGCAGATGCGCGGCAGCTGCTCGCCGCTGAGCATGTCGAGCACGCGCTCGACCCCGATGCGGGTCTGGAGGCGCACCTCGCCCGCGGGCTTCTCGGAGACGGCGCCGATGACCGCGGGTTCGCAGCCGGCTGAGCGCAGAGCCTGGAGCGTCCTCTCGCGATGGTCGGGCGGCACGAACGCGATGAGCCGGCCTTCGCAGGCCATGTAGAGCGGGTCGAGCCCGAACATCTCGCAGGCGCCTTCGACTTCGGGCCGTATCGGGACCTTGGCCTCGTCGATGGAGATGCCGCAGCCGGATTTCTGGGCGATCTCGTTGACGGCCGTGGCTAGGCCGCCGCGCGTGAGGTCGCGCAGGCAGCGGATGTCGACGTCCGCTTCCAGGAGGGCGCGCACCGCGGGCCAGAGATGGGCCGCGTCGCTCTGGAGGGCCGTGTCGAACTTGAGGCCCTCGCGCACGGACAGGATGGCGGCGCCATGGGCGCCCACGTCTCCGCTCAAGACCACGAGGTGCCCGGGCCGCACGCGCTCGGGAGAGACGGGGTCGGGCGCCAGGATGCGGCCGACGCCCGCGGTGTTGAGGTAGAGCCCGTCGCCCTTGCCGCGCTCCACCACCTTGGTGTCTCCGGTCACGATGCGCACCCCGACCTCGGCCGCGGCGCGGGCCATGGACTTGGCCACCGCGGCGAGGGCGTCGAGGCTGAGGCCCTCCTCGATGATGAAGCCGCAGCTCAGGTACAGCGGCTGGGCCCCGCACATGGCGAGGTCGTTGCAGGTGCCGTGGACCGACAGCGAGCCGATGTCTCCGCCCGGGAAGAACAGCGGCCGCACCACGAAGGAGTCGGTGGTGAAGGCCAGCTTATCCGGACAGGGCTCCAGGCGGGCTCCGTCGTGGGCCTCGTGCAGGGCCGGGTCGGTGAAGGCGGAGAGGAAAATCTTGCCGATGAGCTGGTGCATGAGGCGTCCGCCGCCCCCGTGGGCCAAAGTCACGGTGGTGTCCAGCGCGTGCGGGACCGGGCAGGATAGGTTAATTTCTTTGTTCATGCGGCTTGCTTGTCGCGGGCGTAGCGGTGATAGGCGGCGCAGGCCCCTTCGGAGGAGACCATGGGCGCGCCCAGGGGATGGTCGGGAGTGCAGAGGGCGCCGAAGGCCGGGCATTGGTGGGGTTTGCGCAGCCCCTGGAGGACCTCGCCGGCGAGGCATTCCTTGGGCTCCGAGGCGACGAGGCCCTGGACCTGGAAGCGCTGCTCCGCATCCAGGGCGGCGTACGTCTCTCGCAAGCGCAGTCCGCTCAACGGGATGGGGCCGATGCCGCGCCATTGCCTCGCGCAGGGCTCGAAAACCTCGCGCATCAAGGCGATCGCGGCCCGGTTGCCCGAGGCTCGGGCCGAGCGGGCGTATTGGTTCTCGACCTCGCAGCGCCCGCTCTCGAGTTGGCGTACCAGCATGACCAGGCCTTGGAATATGTCGAGGGGTTCGAAGCCCGTGACCACGATGGGCACGCGGTACTTGTCGGCCAGGGGCTGGTATTCGGCGAAGCCGGCCACGGTGCAGACGTGCCCGGCGGCCAGGAAGCCTTGGACCTTGTTGGCGGGAGAGGAGAGGATGGCCTCCATGGCCGGGGGGACGAGCACGTGCGCGACGAGCATGGAGAAGTTAGTCAAGCCCAGGGTCTTGGCCTGTTGGGCCGCCATGGCGGTCATGGGCGCCGTGGTCTCGAAGCCCACGGCGAAGAACACGACTTGCCGGTCCGGGAGCTCCTGGGCGATGGCGACCGCGTCTAAGGGGGAGTAGACCACGCGGATGTCCGCGCCTTGGGCCCGGGCTTCGAGGAGGCTGGACCGCGAGCCGGGGACGCGGAGCATGTCGCCGAAGGAGCAGAAGACGACTTCGGCTCGGCGGCTGACCGCGATGGCTCGGTCGATGAGCTCCAAGGGGGTGACGCAGACGGGACAGCCTGGGCCGTGGACGAGACTGAGGCCCGGGGGGAGGAGGCGGTCGATGCCGAAGCGCACGATGGAATGGGTCTGGCCGCCGCAGACTTCCATGACGGTCCAGGGATGCTTGGCGAGGGACTTCAGGAGACGGGCATAGCGCTCAGCCGCCCGACGGTCCCGGTACTCGTCGAGATACTTCACCGCGGTCCCTGCGCCAGGGCCTGGTCCAGCTCTTCGAGGTACTTGAAGGTCTGCGCCGCTTCGGCTTCGTCGAGGACGCTGATGGCGAAGCCGGCGTGGATGATGACGTAGTCGCCGACCTTGGCCTCAGGGACGTAAGCGAGGCAGGCGTCCTTGAAGATGCCGCCGAAGTCGATCCTGCCGAAGGGCAGGCCGCCGCCTTGGGCCGTGATGCGCGCAATCTTGCCGGGGATGCCGAGGCACATGGAACTAATCAGAGTCTATCAAAATGGCGTGCGGCCGGACAGGCGGGCTGGGGCCGGGAGCCGTCTCACTCGTCGACCCAAAGAGGCAGGTCGAAATAGAATCTCGAGCCCTGGCCCGGCGCGCTCTCAATCTCCAGCCGCGAGCCGTGCCTCTCGAGCAGCTCCTTGACCAGCATGAGTCCGACGCCGAAGCCCTTGGCGACTTTGCGGCCTTCCGCGGTGCGGTAGAAGCCGGAGAGTATGCGCTTCTGATCCGGCGCAAAGATCCCGATGCCGGTGTCCGCGACGGAGAACCGCAGTTGGGACCCCGCCGGACTGACCGCGGAGATGCGCACCGTGACCGAGCCTCCGCTCGGGGTGTACTTGATGGCGTTGTTGACGAGATTGTTCATGATGAGGGACAAGGCCTCGGAGTCCGCGCGCACCGGGACGGGCAGCTCCCCGGACAGCTCGGACTGGAGGCTGAGCTGGACGTTCTTGGCCTCGGCCATCGGACGCAGGAGCACCAGCGTCTCGAGAGCCGCGGACCGGAGCGAGGTGGGATGGATGCGGAGGGCGAATCTCCCCGATTCCAGCCGGTTGAGGTTGAGGAAGTTCTCGGTCGAGACGCGGAGGTGCTCGATGGCGCGGGCCAGGACCTCGTAGGCATGCTTCCGGGACTGCCCCGGGGACGCCGGCTCGCTCTCGCGCAGCAGGTGCAGGGCCAGCCTCATGTTGGTCAGCTGATTGCCGTACTCATGGTTGACCAGGGAGATCATGTCGCTTTTGAGCTGGGCGACATCGTGCAGGTGCCGCTCGAGCGTCTTCTGCGCGGTGACGTCCCGGAAGGAGCCCACCAGGAGCTTTTCGCCCGCTTCCGCCACGTGCAGGGTCTTGAAGACGCTGATGGTGCGGAGCTCTCCCAAGGTGTCGCTCACCTGCGTCTCGCTGATGTCCTCTTGCCCGGTCGCCAGGACCCGCTGGTCCTGGAGCCGGAACGCCTCGGTCTGCTCCCGGTCATGGAAATCCGCCGGCGTCTTGCCCAGGATCTGCTCGCGCGTCCTGCCCAGCCATCGGCAGTAGGCGTCGTTGACCAGGACGTAGCGGTGGCCGATATCCTGGACGAAGACCGGTTCGCCGATGGCATTGATGATGGCGTCGAGGCGGTCTTTGGCCTCGCGGAGCGCGTCTTCGGAGAGGCTCTGGTCTGTCCGTCTGAGCCTTGTCGCTGGGGTTCCGGCATCCTGGCTGTCCCCGCAGGCTACCCAGCCGTGGGGCGTTCGGTGGACCAGCCGGTGCCCATGTCTTTTGCGCGGCGACATCAAGTCCTCCCCCGACGCTCCTTCATGAGGGAGGATAGCTCCCGCAGGTAAAATAATAATCAACCATCGTCCGAGGGTTGCGGGGAACATGGACCATCAGAAAAATGATAGATTCAGCCATGCGAATGCTGACGTTCGCGCTGCGCAACTTCTTCGAGAGAGGTCGCCATGGTCACCGCTAAACTGATGGGTTTCTTGGATGATGAGATCGCCAAGCTGAAGAGTGAGGGCCGTTTCGTCAAGCTCCGCATCTTGGAGGGTCCCCAGGAGCCGGTCTCGGTCATCGATGGCAAGAAGGTGGTCAACCTCACCTCCAACAACTATCTGGACCTGGCCAATCATCCGGCCTTGAAGGCGGCGGCCAAGGCGGCCATCGACAAGTACGGGGTGGGCACGGCCGCGGTGCGGACCATCATCGGGACCATGGACATCCATATGGCCCTGGAAAAGAAGCTCGCCGAGTTCAAGGGCACGGAGGCGGCCCTGGTCTTCCAGTCGGGCTTCACGGTCAACGTGGCCTGCTGCCAGAGCCTGATGACCGACGAGAAGGACCTGCTCGTCTCCGATGAGCTCAACCATGCCTCCATCATCGACGGGGGCAGGCTCTCCAAGGCTTCGCGCAAGATCTATCCGCACAAGGACATGAAGGCGCTCAAGGCCATCCTGGAGTCGCCGGAGGCGCGCGGCGCGCGGCGCAAGATGATCGTGACGGACGGGGTCTTCAGCATGGACGGCGACCTCGCCCCTCTGCCGCAGATCGTGGAGCTGGCCGAGAGGTACGGGGCCTTCGTGATGGTCGACGATGCGCACGCTTCGGGGGTCATGGGCAAGAACGGCCGGGGGACGCCGTCGCACTTTAATCTCGTCGACCGGATCCAGATCCAGATCGGGACTCTGTCCAAGGCCGTGGCGGCCATCGGCGGCTATGTGGCGTGCTCCCAGTCCTTGCGCGACTATCTGGCGTCGGTGGGGCGGCCGTTCCTATTCTCCAGCTCGCATCCGCCGGCCGTGACGGCGACCTGCAGCGCGGCGCTCGACGTCTTCTTGAACGAGCCCCAGCGCATCGAGAAGCTCTGGAGCAATGCCCGGCATTTCAAGGAAGGATTGCAGAGGCTCGGCTTCGACACGGGGGCCAGCGAGACGCCGATCACCCCGGTGATCGTGGGGGAGACGGCCAAAGCTCAGAAATTCAGCGCGCGGCTTTTCGAGGAGGGGGTCTTCGCCCTCTCCATATGCTTCCCGACCGTGCCCCGGGGCAAGGACCGGCTGCGCACCATCGTGTCCTCAGGACACACGGAGCGCGATCTGGACTTCGCGCTGGAGAAGTTCGCCAAGGTCGGCAAGGAATTGGGCATCATTTGATCGGATCGTAGGTTCAAGCGGATTTTAGGAAACAGATTGGACGTTGTCGTAAGCGACTTCCCGGGGGTCGGCTTTCACTGCGCTTGGTCGGCCCGAGTATAGTATCGTAGCGGCTTCAGGCCCCTGAGAGGGGATTTTAAAGACAAGCATCCCGATGAAGTTCAAGGTTAGAGCTATCCAGGCGGCATGCGGCGCGGCGGCGCTCGCGTTTCTTATCGTGGCGGCTTTCTTGCTTTTCCTGACGGTCACGGACTATCGTCCTGAATATAAGACGAAGCTGGCCGTGGAGAATAACGCCGGCGACCGGATCAAAATCAATGAAGAGCTGACGATCGTGACCAGCAATGTCGGGTATGGGGCCATGGACGACGAGATGGATTTCTTCCTGGATGGCGGGAAACGCTCCAGGGCCAAGGATCGGGACCGGGTGCTGCGCAACATCAAGGGGATCATCGATGTCATCAGCTCGGTCGCCCCGGATTTCGTCTTGGCGCAGGAAATAGATCTGCCCTCCACGCGGAGCTATAGGGTCAATGAGTATGATCTCTTCAAGGCGGCGTTTAAACGGCACGGCACGTCTTTCGCGATCGATCTGAAGATCCCGTGGATACCCGTCCCGATCTGGGAACCTCACGGAAGAGTGCTGGCCGGGGAGGCCACTTTTTCCGATAAAAAAATAGTCTTCAGCGAAAGGATTTCCTTGCCCATCGAAGAATCATGGCCGAGACGCCTGTGGGCCTTGGACAACTGTCTGCTGGAGACGCGGTACGCCGTCGCGGACCGCCGGGATCTGGTGATCTATAATGCGCACCTCTCGGCTTACGACAAAGGCGGAGGGATCAGGAAAAAGCAGCTCGACCTTATCGGAAGATTGCTGGAAGAGGCGGCGGCGCGAGGCGACTATGTCATACTGGGCGGCGATTTCAACCATGCCATCCCGGGGAGCGATGCGAGCAAGTTTTCGGCCAAAGAGCCGGCTCCTGACTGGTATCAGGAGATGCCGCGGGATTTCAATCCGCGAGGCTATCGATGGGTATTCGATCAAAAAGTCGCCACCAATCGGACGGCGGGCACGCCTTACATCAAGGGTGATAATTTCTTGAGCATCGTGGATGGGTTCATGGTTTCAGACAACATAGAAGTGGTGAAGACGGCGGGGATAGACGCACAGTTCAGATACTCGGATCATAACCCCGTGGCGATGACCTTTCGCTTGAAATGACGCCGCGGGCCGAGCGTCGGATGTCGATCCCCGAGGAGGCTGGCATTGGACGGTAAAACGGATCGCGCCGCGGCCATGGCCGTCCTGACAGAAGGCGCCCGAGAGATCTTCGCCGGCGATTATAAGAACGTCGATCGCATATTCCCCCTGACCGACCCGCAGAAAAACCCGCCGGAGATCGCGGAGTTGGCCGAAGCGTTCGGGCTGATGGCGGTCAAGGTCGAGGCCCGCGAATTCCAGTTGGAGCAAAAGATCGAGGAGCTGCGCGCAAAACAGGCCGCCCTGGAAGAAGCCAATCAGACCCGGGCCCAGCTGGCCTCGATATTCGTCCGCGTGGTGCTGCTGGTCACTGTTTATACTTTCGTCTTGGGATGTCTTACGTTCTCTAGCCATATCAAGGACTGGGCCCCCAGGGTGCTCGACGTCGTGACGCTATTGATGGTGGTCGGGATGATCAGCAAGCACCGCTTGCCGCGGAAGAGCTTCGGGCTCGATTTTTCCAATTGGAAGCGGTCCGCGCTCGAGTCCCTGGCCGTCTCGGCCGCGGTCATAGGACTGCTGATTATCTGCAAGGTCGCCGCCAACGCCTACTGGCCGGGGACTTTCAAGGAGACGCGGCTGATCGATTTCGGCTACCTCGATTGTGCCTTTTTCACTTATATCGTGGTTGCCCCATTGCAGGAGTTTGTGGCCCGCGGGACGGTGCAGGGGACGCTGGAGCGTCTGTTCGTCGGACGATACAGCAGATTGATGGCGATCCTGGTCACCTCGTTCCTCTTCGGGTCTTTGCACGTGCACTCTTCGATCAATCTGGCGCTGGCCGCGCTCCTGAGCAGCTGCCTGTGGGGCTGGATGTACAGCCGCCAAAAGAGCCTGGTCGGCGTCAGCCTTTCACACTTCCTGATCGGAAACACCGCCGCTCTGATGGGTTACTGGAATTTCTTCTGAGGTGGCGCCGCAACACCAGCGCAGCTTGTGATAAAGATCAAGTGGGCGGCCGCCAGGATCGTTTTCATGATCGCGGTGCTGGCCGGAGCCCTGTCGGGCAATCTGCTGACTTATGCGGGCGGGCCCCTCTACTCCTGGTATTTTTTCGATGACCTGCGGTTTTGGAAATACCGGAGCTATTTCTCCCCCGTCCTGGCGAGCGCCTGGAGTATGGCCGGCGAATGGCTGCGGACGCCGGCATACCGCCGCATGCTGGACATCCCCTTGACCGCGCCGCCGAGGACTTCCCCGGACCCCTCGCTGGTGCGCGTCAGCGCCGGCTGGCAGGGTCATGACGGCTCTTGCGGCGGTTGCGCCAGATGCTGCGTGCGGCGAGGGTGTCCGCTGCTGGATACAGAGAAGAATCGGTGCCGGAGTTATGGCTCGTTCTTCTGGCGCTATTTCAACTGCGGCCGATATCCCGAAAGGGACGATCAGATCTGTTACTATGATTGCGAGAAGTGGGAGATAGGCGCAACGTCATGACCCCCGCTGAATGATTGCAGTAGGTCCAAGCGGATTTTTGGAAACAGATTAGACGACGTTATCGTAAGCGACTTCCCACGCCCCTGGCCTCCATGGGGGCCAAGCAAAGGTGCGCCTCCGGAGTGTGAGGACATGGCTTTGCCTTGTAAAGTCAATCCTCTGTCGACGAGGCCATCCAGTTGGAGCCCAAACTGGCCCATAGGATCCGGGAGCGCACCTGAAAGAAGCTCATCGCTCTGCGCCTCGAACAATGGCAGCTCCAGCGGACCAAGGCCATCGCTGCCCAAAGGCACGTTCCCTGTCAGAATCTTTTGCGCTATTGGATATCCCAAGGCCTCAAGGCGGAAGCCGCGGCCGGACGCCTCCTCTCACCGTAGGTCAACGGGCCGAAATCCGGCTCCGTTATGGACGCTGAAGGGGAAGCGGCTACTTCAGCGCCTCGGTGCCGGCGAACTCCCGGTCCGGCCGGAGCTCGTGCAGGATATCCTCGTCGCCCTTGGTCAGGGCATTCGTGACCAGCCGGGCCACGAGCGCACCCACCCCAGGACCCAGCATATAGCCCTGCCCGCACATCCCTACGGCATTGATGTAGCCTTCCAGGGTCTTGGAGCGCCCCACGATCGGCGAACCGTCCGGAGTGTTGGGATACAGACCGCGCCAAGTGCGGCGCACCTTGAGGTTCGTGAGCTTGGGCATGAGCCCCACCATCCGGCGCGCCACCATCGGCAGGTAGGCGGAGGTCTCGCGCCGATCCGTGCCGATCATGGGCGGCTCAGGCGAGATGCAGAAGAGCACCTGGCCGATGGCGCTCTGGTGGAAGTAGTAGTTCGCGGATCCCGGCTCCCGCCGGATGTCCACCAGCATCGGGTTCAGGAAGCGAGCGACCGGCTCGGTGATGCCGGCCTCATGGCAGTCGGGATTGACCGGCGCGTCCTGGCCGCCCGACTGCGCCAGAGCCTTGGCCCAGGCCCCCGCCGCGTTGACCACGCAGCCCGTGGCATAGCCGCCCTTGTCCGTACGCACCCCCACCACCACGCCTTTGCGGCGCATGATGCTGGTGACCCGCTCGTTGAACCGGAAGTCCACACCCAGTTCCACCGCGCGCCTGTGGAAAGCGCTGTTGGTCAGCATCGGGGAGGCTGAGCCGTCCTGGGGCGAGAACGTGCCTCCGATCAGCCCTTGCCCTCGGAGGCCGGGCACGAGCTTCAGCAGAGCGTCCTTGCCGTACCATTCGATATCAAGGCCCTCTTTCTTCTGGATGACGAGCAGGGCTTTCAAGGTGTCTGCTTCCTCGGGCCGGTAGGCCACGAAGACGTACCCGCCCTGGAACCAATCGATGTCCACGCCGTGCTTTCCCTTCCAGGTGGAGACGATCTTGATGGAATCCAGGCAGAGCTTGATCTTGGCGGGAGCGGAGTGGGTCGCGCGCAGGCCGCCGATGGCCGCCTTGTTGCTGCCCTGGCCCGGCGATGCGAATTGGTCCAGGCACAGCACCTTCAAGCCCTTCTCCGCCAGATCCATGGCGGTGGGCGTGCCCACGCTCCCGGCGCCGACTACGATGACGTCGTAGATGGAGGTCGTCATCACACGCCTCCGTCCAAAGTGCCGACCGAGGTGGGCGCGGCGTCCCTCGTGGGCCCGGTGCCCGTGGCCACGCCGGCGAACGCGCCGAGGGGGACTTCCATGATGATGGGCCGCTGGGTGAACGGAGTGATCTGCGCCGCCGGCACGCCTTCCTCGCGGAAGATGCGGGCGATGAGCGCGGGGCAGGTCTTGCCGCCGCAGGCGCCCATGCCCGCGCGCGTGAGGGTCTTGAGGTGGTTCAGGTCCCGGACGCCTTCGCGGATGAGCTTGCGGATCTGGCCCGCGGTCACGCGCTCGCAGCGGCAGACGATCTCGTCATCGGAGGTGCGCCGGACCTGTTCCGCCAGGGACTGCGTGACCCAGGGGGCCTGGACCTGGATGCCCGCGATGCGCTTGGCGATGTCCGCGGGAGCCTTCACCTTCACCAGCAGGGCATGATCCGCGAACTTGGGCGAACGGACTTTCAGGACCGGAACCTGGCCGAGCACCTGGCCGAGGGTGTCGCGCACCGTGACGGTGTCTCCTTCCTTGATGGCGGCCTGATTGAACTCGTACGGGATGGAGACGACCACCCCTTCCGAATCTTTCTTCCGGTAGTCCACCAGAGTCACGGCCAGTCCGGGGCAGATCGCCACGCACTGTTCGCAGGCGATGCATTCCGCCCCCTCGAAGGTCGGCAGGCCCAGGATGTCGTCGCCCTCGATCTTGATGGCGCCCTTGGGGCAGATGGAGGTGCAGGGGTTGCAGGGGATCTCCTGGGAGCAGTGGAAGATCGGGAACACGCCGTCCTCGTGCTCAGGGATCTCCTCGGTGATGATGGCGCCCGGCCGGGCTTTCAAGACTTCGGCCGTGCGCAGCCAGTCGGCGGGAACCTCGCCCACGTCGCGGCCCAGCATGCGCGCGATCTCGGTGCCTCGGATCTTCCCGGTGAACATGGCCGCGCTGGCCTCCGCGATCTCCTCGGCATCGCCGGCCGCCAGGACCGGCAGGCCGAAATCCTTCGCTTTTTTGAAGAACTCGTCCACTGGGTCCAGGCCCACCGCCACCAGCAGGGTGTCGCACGCGAAGGTCTTTTCCGTGCCCGGGACGGCCTGCCACGCGGCGTCGAGCGCCGCGATGGTGACGCTCTCCAGCTCTTCCTGGCCGTTGGCGCAGACGACGCTGTGGCGCGTGTAGATGGGCACGCCCATGCGCACCAGCTTGTCCTTGTGGACCTTGTAGCCGCCGCATTCGTCCAAAGCTTCGCAGAGGCCCACCACCTGGATGCCCGCCTGCAGCGCGTGGTAGCCGCCGATGAGGCCCACATTGCCGCCTCCGATGACGAAGAGGCGTTCTGCGGGACGCACCAGGTCGCGGTTCACCAGGGTCTGGAAGGCTCCCGCGCCATAGACTCCCGGCAGGGTGTTGCCCTTGAAGGCCAGCGATTTCTCACGGGCTCCGGTCGCCACGAGCAGGACCTGGGGGCGGATCAGGAAGTAATGGCCTTGGCGCAGCGCGCCGACCTTGCGATCCGAGAACACGGCCAGGGCCGTGGTCTCGGTCCAGAGGCGCACGCTGGGGAAGCTCCGGACCTCCGCTTCCAGTTTTTTGCCGATGTCCATGCCGCGGGTCCCCGCGTGGCAGGCTTCGATGGAGCCGAAGAATTTGTGGGTCTGGAGGACGAGCTTGCCGCCCAGGGCCGCCTTGTCGTCGAGCAGGATGACGTTGACGCCCGCCTTGCCCAGTTCGATGGCCGCAGCCAGACCGGCCGGGCCGCCGCCCAGGATGAGGCATTCGGTATCGATGGTCTCGACGTTATGGGGGCAAAGGTCGCCTTCGACATCGATGAGCTTCGCCAGGCCTTCCAGAGGCTCGACCTTCATGCCCGGGGTCACGGGCGCCATGCAGGACTTGACGGAGAGCCCGTCGGCGATCACGGAGCACTGGGCGCATTGGCCGTTGGCGCAGAAGATGCCCTGGGGCGAGCCGTCCTTGTGATGGTGCCCGAAGATCCGGATACCGTTGGCGAAGAGCGCCGAAGCGATGGTCTCGGCCTGGCGGGCCTTGTAGCTCCGGCCTTTCCAAGTGAACGGAATCACGGCTTCGCCGGGCGCGGAAAGGATCGGATGTTCCTTGATTCTAAAATCGGGCATGCGACGCTCCTGGGGAGTCGTTTTGGTATTATAACTCTTGACGGACCATGAAGGGGGCCCATCCATGGAACAACACTTCCGCGGCAACCAGCACGTCCGCGACATCGTCATCGGCATGGCGGACGGACTCACGGTCCCCTTCGCCTTGGCCGCCGGCCTCTCCGGTGCCGTCGAGAACACCCATCTGATCGTCATCGCGGGCTTGGCCGAGATCGCGGCCGGCTCCATCTCCATGGGCCTGGGCGGCTACCTCGCCGGCAAGAGCGACGTCGAGCACTACGAGATCGAGCGGCGGCGCGAATCCGACGAGGTCCGGGACATGCCGGAAGAGGAGAAGCGCGAAGTCCGGCAGATCTTCGAGTCTTTCGGACTCAAGCCAGAGGAGGCCGCTCCGGCGGTCGCGGCCCTGAGCCGGCGTCCCGACGATTGGGTGGACTTCATGATGCGCTTCGAACTGGGCCTCGAGGCGCCCGACCCTAAGCGCGCCGTGGCCAGTGGCGCCACCATCGGCGGCTCCTACGCCGTGGGCGGACTCATCCCTCTGCTCCCCTACATGCTCTTCAGCCGCGCCCGTCCCGCTCTGGCCGCTTCGGTCGTCTCCACCTTGCTGGCCTTGGCGCTCTTCGGCTTCATCAAAGGCCGGGTCACCGGCGGCCGAGCGGGCCGCTCCGGACTTGAGACCATGGCCGTGGGCGGCTTGGCGGCCGCGGCGGCGTTCCTCCTGGCCCGGCTCGTCTCCTGAGCCGGAAGGCCGGGCGGAGGGATTTGATATAATCTCTGCGTGCCCGCCCTGCTGGCGCTCGAGGATTCCCTCGCGCGCGTCCGTTCCGGACTGGAAGGCCGCAGCCGCCGCATCTCCGGCCGCGTCGGAGAGGAATTGGCCGAGCAGATGGCCCGGCCCGGCAAGATGCTGCGCGCGCGCTTCTGCCTTCTGTTGGGCGCCGCCCTGGGCGTGGAGACGGCCCAGTCCGAGGCCGCGGCCCGGGGCATGGAATTCGTGCACAACGCCTCACTGCTGCACGACGACTGCGTGGATCTGGCCCGCCTGCGCCGGGGCCGCCCCACGCCCAACGAGGTCTTCGGCGTCAACGTGGCCCTGCTCCTGGGCGACATGGCCTTCGCCCAGGGACTCGAGGAGGTCGTGGACCTCACTCCCCACTCGGCCAAGCGCATGATCAGCACGGCGCGCGAGATGGCGGTGGGAGAGCTCCAGGAGGAGTTCCTCAAAGGCAGCGCCGGGGTCTCGGTGGAAGCCTACCTCGGCGTCATCTCCCGCAAGACCGGAGCCCTCTTCGAGTGGTGCGGGGCCACGCTTTCCGAGCTCTCGCCTCTGTCCCACGCGGACGCGGACCCGCCGCGCCTGGGCAGCGCCGCGGGCATGCTCCTGCAGATCATCGATGACATCCAGGATTATACCCTGACCAAAGCCGCGTCGGGAAAGGAGCCGGGCCGCGACCTCTGCGAAAAGCGACTCACCCTGCCGGCCATCCTTGCGCTCAACGACCCCGCGGCGCGGCCGGAGTTCCTGAAGCTTTGGGAGACGGGGGGGGAGGACCGCGGCTCGGTGGAGCGCATGGCCCGGTTCCTGGAGTCCTCCGGACATCTGGAGGCGGCGCGGGGGCGGGCGCGGGAGCTGGTGGATTCGATCCGGACCTGGGCCGAGGCCTTGCCCGTCGCAGACTACCGCCGGAGCTTCTGCGGCTTCATCGATGCCATGGAGCGTCGGGAGTTCTAGCATGGGCTACGAGGCCTTGATCCGCCGCGCCTGGCGCACCGGGGATTTCAGCATCAAGGAGCTCCTCAAGGACGACCCGGAGACCGGGGCCTGCGGTATCGGAAGTCCCGCAGGTCCCGGCCGGACGGATTTTCCTGCGGCCGGGGCCGCCCCCGAGGAGCTGCGCCGCAAGGTCAAGAAGGAGATGGAAGATATCATCGCGCGGGAGGCGGGCGACGCCGCGTGCTGCCTGAGCGCTCATAAGGAGGGTTCCATGAAACTGGCCCCGTTCGTGAAATTCCGCGAGGAGAAGTTCGGCGCGGTGCTCTTCGAGACCCGCTCCGAGAAGGTCTACACCCTGAGCCCGACCGGCGCCGCGGTGGTGCGCGAGATCGTCTCCGGCGCCGACGCCAAGTCTTTGGTCTCCCGCCTTCAAAAGAAATATGCGGATAAGACCGGGACCATGGCTGAAGAGGCCCAGTCCTTCTTGGCCGACCTCAAGAAGAAGGGACTGGTCACGGAGTAGGATGTCCGTAGTACTTCCCGAGAGCCTGGGCGCCAGTGCCGCGGACCTCAAGAGCCCGCTCTACGCCGCTTGGCAGCTGACCAACGAGTGCGACCTGTGCTGCCTGCACTGCATCGAAGGTTCGGGGCCCGGGAAAGCCTTTCCAAACGAACTCTCCCGCGAAGAGGCTTTCCATATCGCCGACGAACTCCTGGCGGCCGAGGTCCCTTACGTGGCCTTCTCCGGAGGCGAGCCCCTTCTGCATCCGCATCTCTTCGACCTCCTGGGCCGCTTCCGGGGCCAGGGGGTGGGCCTTAAGCTCGAGACCAACGGCCAACACCTCGATCCGGCGACGTGCGGCCGCCTGGCCGATGCCCAGGTGAAGGCCGTGCAGGTGTCTCTGGATGGGACCAGCGAGTCGGTCTTGCGCAAGCTGCGGCCCAAGGCCAGCTTCAAGAAGATTGTTGACGGCGTCCGCTGCCTGCGCTCGGCCGGAGTCGAAGTCGAGGTCAACTTCGCGCCCACCCGGCACAACGTGGACCAGGTCGCGGCCGCCATGGACCTGGCGCATTCCCTGGGCGCGTATGCCTTCTACACCGGCCGGCTCATGTACACGGGCCGGGCCGTGCGCTCCTGGGACAAGATCGCGCCTTCCGAAGAGCAGTACGCGGCCTTCTTCGCCGCAGTCAAGGCCAAGGCGCGGGAGTACGAAGGCCGCATGCGCGTCTGCTACCATGAGTTGGGCATCGTGGAGGAGCTGCGCACCCGCGCGGCGCACCCCGCCGCGCTCATCATCATCCTGCCCGACGGCCGGGTCAAGCTCATCAACGCCCTGCCTTTCACCTGCGGGGACCTGCGCCGCCAGAGCCTCTCCGAGGTCTGGGCGCATTACCAGAAGGCGTGGAAGGACGCCCGGGTGACGAGCTTCATCGATGAGTTGGCGAAGGACGAGAAGGCGATCTCGAGACTGCATGAGTGGGTGGCGCTGTGAACGAACAAACGGCATCGTCCTCCAACGGAACGGCCGCCCCCCGCGGGGGGGCGGCCGGAGTCGGCGCCTTGCGGGCGCCGACTGGAATTTTCTCGACCATCCGCTACCGGTTTTTCTTGTACGCCGGCCTATTGCCCTATCTCCTGGGCGCCGCGTGGGCCTATGGGATGGAAGGAACCTTCAACGCGAAAGTCTTCTGGCTGGGATTCTTGGGCATCTTCCTCTCCGTGGTGGGCGTGGAGTCTTTCAACGAGTACTTCGACGCGCGCCTGGGCACGGACCGGGTCTTCAACCCCTCGGATGAGGAGGATATCCCGGAGTGGATGCTGTGGCTGGGCATCGCGGCTTTCACCGTGGCGGCCGGCATCGGAATCTATCTCGCCGTGGGCGGGGGCTGGCCCATCCTGCTCTACACTCTGCTCGGCGGCCTGGCCGCGGTCTTCTACGTGGGGCCGCCCATCCGCTGGGTCTACCGCGGCCTGGGCGAGACGGCTATCGGCCTCTCCTACGGCCCCTGGATGACCTTGGGCAGCCTGCAGCTGCACACGCACCGCTTCTCCTGGGGCGCTCTGGCCGCCTCTCTGGTGCCCGGCCTGCTCATCACGGGCTTGGCCGTGGTCAACGAGATTCCAGATTTTCACCAGGACCGGCTGGTGGGTAAAAGGAACCTGGTGGTCCGGGTCGGGCGGCAGAACGGGGTCCGGCTCTACCTGGGATTCGCCGGAGCCGGGCTCTGCGTGGCCCTCTGCGGCGCGGCGGCGGGGCTGTTCCCGCGCGCGGCCGTGTTGGCTGCGGCGGCCGGAGCTCCTTTCCTCTGGGCCAGCGGTCGGGCCGCGGCCAAGACTTGGGACACCCCGAGGCTTTTCGTCCCCGCGGTGCGCTCAATCGTGCTCTGCTACGTCGTGACCACGACGCTCTTCACCGTGGCGATCGCCTGGGGCGGCAGATGAAGATATCCGCTTTCAGCGCCCCGCTCATGGTCTCGTGGCAGTTCACCCAGGAGTGCGATCTGGCCTGCCTGCACTGCTGCACGGACTCCTGGCCCGGGGGGAGGCTGCCCAACGAGCTCTCCGCGGACGAAGCCCTGGACGTGGCGGAGCAGATCGCCGCGGCGGAGGTCCCTTACGTGCTCTTCGGCGGAGGAGAGCCGGCCGGTGCGCCTCATTTCCTCGCCGCGGCCGAGGTGCTCGGCCGGGCGGGCGTGTATCTCAAGGTCGAGACCAACGGTCAGAGGCTCAAGGCCCAGACCATCGCGAACCTGGCCCGCCTGCCCGTGCGTTCCATCCAGGTGTCTCTGGACGGGGTGACCCAGCAGGCCTACGGCCGGCTGCGGCCCGCCGCTTGCCTGCAGGCGGCCGTGGACACCTGCCGCAGGGTCCGCGACGCGGGCCTGCCGCTGGAGGTCACCTTCGCGCCGACGCGCTTCAATCTGAGCGAGGCCGAAGCGGTCATGGACCGGGCCTTGGAGCTGGGCGCTTTCCGCTTCAACACCGGGGCGCTCATGCGCCTGGGCCGGGCCGCGCGGCTGTGGGACGCGCTGGAACCATCTTCCCAAGACTATGGGGAATTTCTTAGACTGTTAGGGCGCAAAGAGGCTGAACTGGCGGGCCGCATGGAAGTCTGTTACCGCCCGTTCCGATTGCGCCAGGGCGTGGAGGAGTGGCTCCGCGAGCCGCCGGGCACCTTGTCGGTGCAGGCGGACGGGAAGGTGAGGGTGTCGGCCATCCTGCCTTTCGTTTGCGCGGACCTGAGGCAGGACTCTTTGGCCGAGGCGTGGGACTCGTATCGGACGGCCTGCGGATCGACGGACGTGGTCGATGCGCTCAAGGCCTTGATCTACGACGATCTGCCCAGACCGCAGACAAGTCTGGGCGTAGGAGACAGGAATGGACGAGCGCAACACTGTGACCGATGTGAAGGCTGACGAGAAGCTCGCGTGGGAGACGCCCTCGATCGAGGAAGTCACCGACCGGGTGATGGCGCAGCCCTACATTCGGTTCACGTGACGGACCCGAGGGGGGCGTCGGCAGGAGACTACCGCGCCCCCCTCTTTCTTGCCTGGCAGCTGACCAACCTCTGCCGCTGCCGCTGCGTGTCCTGCTGCGAGGAGTCAGGCCCGGACCGGGCCTGGCCGCGCGAGCTTTCCCGGGAAGAAGCCTTGAAGCTGGCCTGCGACATCGTCGCGGCCGGCATCCCCCATGTGGCGTTCGGCGGGGGCGAGCCGGTGGCCGTGCCGCATTTCTGGGAGGTCTGCGAGGTCCTGCATGCGGGCGGGGTGGGTCTCAAAATCGAGACGGACGGATTGCTCCTCGACGAGCCGGCCTGCGTGCGGCTCAAGGAATGGGAAGTCGCCTGCGTGCAGATCAGCGTGGACGGCGCCAGCGCCGCGGTCCATGACCGAGTGCGGCCGGGCGGCTCTTTCGACGGCGCGGTGGCCAGCGTGCGCCGGCTGGTGCAGGCGGGGCTGGGGCCGGAGGTGGTCTTCACTCCCACACGCCTCAACCTGGCGGACGCGCCCGCGGTCTTCGACCTGGCGGCAGGCCTCGGCGCGCGGACTTTCGTGACCGGGCCGCTGATGCGCCTGGGGCGGGCGGCGGCGCATTGGAAGACCCTGGCGCCCTCGGAGAGCGACTGGCAGGGGACCGCGGCCTGCCTCGAAGAAAAGGCCCGGGGCAGCCGGCTGCGCTTGTCCATCTATCCGTGGGATGTGCGCGAGGAGATCCGCGTGCGGCGGGAGAGCCCGCAGGCCATGATGCTGGTGGTCCCGGACGGGAAAGCCAAGCTCTTGAACGCCCTGCCTTTCGCGCCTGGAGACATCCGGCGCCAGAGCCTCGCCGAGGCTTGGCAGGCGGTGTGCCGGGCCTGGAAATCGCCCAAGGTGAACGATTTCATCGAGCGGGTCCTGGCGGACCCGAAGCTGCTGCGCCACGCCAACGAATGCTGGGACGCCTAGTCGGTCCCAGGCTTTGATCCTCTTGACCGGTCCACGTCCCGCCTCCCGGTTGGGTCCACGGGCCTAATCCAGCTTAGGCCGATTACCTCCCGCCGCGGGGCCATAAGACCGTCGAGGGCAGCTCCGCCTTTCCTTACAATGTGCGTATGGGAAATAAATCCAATCTTGCCTGCAAGCTGATCTCGGCGACCCTCTGCGCGGCCCTTTTCCTCATCAGCCCCGGCCCATCAGCCTATGCCGCCGCAGGCCAGATCGCGGCCGTCAAGGTCGTCGCCCCGGTCGGAGCCTCTTTGGGCCTGGTCGGCGGAGCTCTCAACGTCGCCGTCGCCCACAATCTCAATACCCAGCTCAGCCTGAGCCCGGTCACGCTCACCGCCCATTCCGGGTTGAGCCGATCCGTTTCGGCCGTCGCGGTCCAGGATCTTGCGGTGCCCCAGGCGCTGCCGTCCGCCGCCGCTGCGGCGCCGGAAAGCCCGGTCGCGGTCGCCGAGACCATCGCGGCGCCCAGCGTCGGCCCGCTCCAGGCAACGCCCGCCTCTGAGAGCGGCACCGCCGCACCGGTCAGCGGGCCGACGGCCCTCGTGGAGCAGGCCCAGGCCATCCAGGCGGTTTCCGGCCGGATGCAGGCTCCAGCCGCGCGGGTCCAGGCCGGCATCCTCAAGACCCTGCGCTCCCTCTTCTCTTCCAAGAGCACCGAAGAAGGCCTTGGAACTTCCGCAACCGTGCCGGTCGCGGAGCTGGGCGGTGTCTCCGCGGCCAGCCGACTCCAGCCCGCTGTCCCCGCCGAGTCGAGCGTCGCCGCGCCGGCGCCGGCGGCTCCCGACGTCTCAGCCCAGGCCCCGGCCGCCTCCAAGTTCAAGACCGTTATGCGCTGGGCCCTGCCGATCCTGGCCGTGGCCGCTTTGGTCTTCGGCCTTGACGTCGGCACCAAGTTCCTCGCCGCCAAGTTCCTCTTCACGGTCTTCCACGAATGCGCCTGGCGCGCGCCCCTTTTGGCCGGCATCATCCCTTACATCGGGTTCACGGCCTTCATGGCCCGCAAGTCTCTGCCCAACGACCATAAGGTCTGGCGTTGGTCGGGCAAGCAGATGGGCAACGGCCGCCTCGGCTTCTATCGCGAGGAAGTCTCCGGCCTGGACAGCATGATCAAGGACCACCCCTCTCTGCGCTGGGCGCTGAGGCTCTACGACCTCGCCATCGGCTTGATGCTCGGCGGCATGCTCGGCAACGGCATCGACGCCTTCCGCCTGGGCGGAGCGCTCGATTGGATCCCGGTGGGACGCTCCCTTATGAACTTCGCCGACGTGGCGCTCCTCTGCGGCTTGGCGTTCTTCCAGTTGGCCACCAGCTTCTTCTTCAAGGCCAGCGAGGCGCACCACGACCATAAACTCCTGTACATGAGCATGGTGGGATTCCTGGGCCTGCCGCTCGTCGGGTTCTTCATCGCCTGGGCGTTCGGTTCCGCGGCCACCGAGGTCCCTCTCAACATGGCGATGAGGAGCATCGCCTACATCTATCTCATGGGTTTCTCCATGCTCATCGGCATCTCGCGCTTCCTCGCCGCGCTCGTGGTGGACCGTTTCGCCAAGCGGTTCGTTTCTGAGCAGGGGCAGAAGAAGTCCTGAGCGCCGCCCGGCCGGCCGCGGCGCGGTGATGTAGTATAATTTTTTCGCTTGAATTTCCATCGGAGGCCCCTATGGCAAATCTCGGCTCTATACTGAAATCGGAGATCGCCCGCTTGTCCCGGCGTTCCCTGCGGCCGCTCTGCCTGCCCATCAAGAAGGACGTGGCCGCGCTCAAGCGCTCCTTGGCCCAGCACAAGCGCCTGCTCGCGCAGTTGTCCCGGGACAACGCCCGGCTCATGGCCGACCTCAACTCGAAGCTGGCCGCGCCGCCCACGGCCCCGGCCGAGGTCGTCAACCGCGCGCGCTTGGGCCCGAGCCTGATCCGCAGCCAGCGCAAGCGCCTGGGCCTGTCCCGCGTCGCCTTCGCCAAGCTCTTGGGCGTCAGCGGCGGCGCCGTGGTGGCCTGGGAAGGCGGCCGATCGAAGCCGCGCTCGGCCGCCAAGGCCACGCTCATCGCCGTCCGCAGGCTCGGTAAGCGGGAAGCCCGCCAACGTCTGAGCGCGTTAGCCACTCCGGACGGAAAGAAAAGCTAGCCGAGACGCCTCGCGGGCTCAGTGCCGGAAGTGGCGCACGCCGGTGAAGGCCATGGCCAGCCCGTGCTGGTCGCAGGCCTTCAGCGTCTCCTCATCTTCGCTCGAGAACCCCGGCTGGATGACGGCTTTGATCCCGGAGCGGGCCGCCTCCAGGATATGGTCGGCGCAGAGCGCGCCGTCCGAGGCCAGGACGATGGGCAGATCCTCGGCAAGGATGGGATGGCGCTCCCGGCTTTTCTGGAGCGCCAGGCGCACCGCGTCGAGCCGCGAGGTCTGGCCGCTGCCGATGCCCACGGTCTGGCCGCCGCGGGCCAGGACCACGGCATGGGTCCGGCTGTGCTTGGCGACCTGCCAGGCTAGGCGCAGGGAATGCATCTCCAGTTCCGTCGCTTGCCGTTTGGTCGGGATTTTTAAGGGCTCGGGCAGGGGCTGGTGGTCGCGGTCCTGGACCAGGACTCCGCCGGCCACGGAACGGAAGTCCAGCTCGTGCGCGGAGATCAAGGTCGAGGGCAAGGTGACGAGGCGGATGTCCTTCTTGGCTTTCAAAGCCAATAGCGCCTTGACCGAGAAGCCGGGCGCCGCGATGCAGTTGACCGTCTCCTCGGCGAACCAGGCGGCGGCTTCCTCGTCGACCTCGCGGTTGACCGCGGCCGTTCCGCCCAGGCAGCCGTGGGGGTCGCCGCGGTAGGCGAGTTTGGCCGCCTCGGCCAGGCTTTTGGAAACCGCGGCCCCGGCCGGGACCCCGTGCTTGACGATGGCGCAAGCCGGTTCCGTGAACTCGCCCGTGAGTTCCCAGGCCGTGTCGAGGTCGAAGTAGTGGTTGAAGGCCAGGGGCCGGCCGTAGATGAGGCTGGCCTGGTTGATGCCCCAGGGCCGGGCGCCGCTCAAGGAGTAGAGCGCACCTTGCTGGTGGGGGTTCTCTCCGTAGCCGAGCTCCGCGCTCTTGCGCAGGCCCATGACGAGCTCCTGCGGGAGCTTCTCCCACCGGCTGCCGAGGTATTGGGCCACGGTGGAATCGTAGTAGGCGGTGTAGTGGAAGGCCTTGGCGGCGAGGGCTTGGCGCCGCTCGGAGCTGAGGTCGCCGTACTGACGCAGGACTTCCAGCGCCGGGCCGTAGTCCTTGGGGTCGCAGAGGCAGATAATCTGGCGGAAGTTGCGCGCGGCCGCGCGCAGCAGGGCCGGGGCTTCGGCGTCGACGTAGGCGAGGGTCTCGGCCTGGGAGAGCTCGGAGGCGGCGAGCTCGGCCAGGGGGTAGAGGTTGATGGCCACGAGTTCGATGGAGAGCGTGCGCGGCGACGCCTTCTCCTTGATCCCGGTCTCTCCCGAGACCGCCAGGGAGCGCAGAAGGCCGGGGTGCTCGCCGACCTCCTCGACCTCGAGCTCGGCTTGGCGCAGGGTCGCGGCCGTGCTCTGGTCCGCGATGAATTTGAAGCCGAGTTCCTTGAGGGGCCAGGCCAGTTCCACGACGCCGGTCTTGTCCGTGACGTGGAGCAGGGCGTAGCGTTCTGGTTTGTGCGACATCTAGCCGCGCCTCATGCCTTGGTGAGTTCCAGGAATTCCATTTCCGAGAGGACCTTGACGCCCAATTCCGTGGCCTTGCGCAGCTTGGAGCCGGCATTGGGGCCGGCCACCACGAAGGCGGTCTTGGCCGAGACCGAGCCCGAGGCCTTGCCGCCCAAGGATTTTACTTTCTCTTCGGCCTCTTCGCGGGTCATGGTCTCGAGCTCTCCGGTGAATACGAAAGTCTGACCCGCGAACTTGGCCCCCGTCGCTTTCTTCTCGGAGCGCTTGAAATTCAAGCCCGCGGCCCTGAGCCGAGCCAGGAGCCTCTTGGTCTCCGGGGAATGGAAGAATCCGTGGATGGAGGCGGCGACGATCGGCCCCACCTCGGGGATCTTGGTCAATTCTTCCGACGAAGCCTCTGCCAGACCGTCCAGATCGTAGAGTTGGGCCAAGGTCTCGGCCGTCTTCTCGCCGACCTGTCGTATGCCCAGGCCGAAGACGAGCCGCTCCAAGGGCCGGCCTTTCGACTCTGTGATCTGGGCGAGCAGATTGTCAGCCCTCTTGTCCGCAAAAAGCTCCAGCTTCAGCAGGTCTTCCTTCTTTAGCTCGTAGAGCCCGGCCACATCCTTGATCCGCCCCGAGTCCACCAACTGGTCCACCACGGCCTCGCCCAGGCCCTGCATGTCCAAGGCCGGCCGAGAGGCGAAGTGCAGCAAGAGCCGCTTGAGCTGGGCCGGGCAGGAAGGGTTGTCGCAGCGGTAGGCCACGAACTGCTCCTCCTTGACGACCTGTCCGCCGCAGGCCGGGCAGGTCTTGGGCGGGGCTATTGCCTTCTCCTGGCCCGTGCGCAGATCCGCGGCCACCTTGACCACCTTCGGGATCACCTCGCCGGCGCGCTCGATCAAGACCTGGTCGCCGACCCTGAGGCCCAGCCGCTCGATCTCTTGGAAATTGTGCAAGGTCACGGAGCTGATGGTCACCCCCGCGCAGAACACCGGCTTGACCTTGGCCACCGGCGTGATCGTCCCGGTGCGCCCGACGGAGAACTCCACCTTCTCGACCGTGGTGGACGCCTGCTGGGCCGGATACTTGAAAGCCACGGCCCAGCGTGGGCTCTTGGCCGTGAACCCCAGCCGTTTTTGCTGCGCGTAAGAATCCACCTTCACCACAATGCCGTCCACCGCAAAAGCCAGTTCGGGAAGCCGCTTCTGCTTGAAGTCGTGGTAGAAACGGATGACCTCTTCCAGAGACTCGGCCCTATCGTGTTCCACAGGCTGTATGCCGAACGCTGCGCAGGAGCTTAGGAACTCGGATTCACTCGCCACCGCCGTGCCGCCTTCCCAGACCCCGAAGGAATGGGCCAAAAAGCGCAGCCGCCGCTTCGCCGTGACCGCGGGGTTCTTCTGCCGCAGCGAGCCCGCCGCGCAGTTGCGCGGGTTGACGAAAGGCTCCCGGCCGGCCTTCTCCTCATCCGCGTTAACTTTTGAGAAATCGGCGAAGCTGATGTAGACCTCGCCGCGGACCTCGAGCCGCTTCGGGGCCGAAGCTCCCAGGCTCAGCGGGATGGAATGGATGGTGCGGGCGTTGAGAGTCACGTCCTCGCCGGTCTCCCCGTCGCCGCGCGTGGCCGCGCGCGCCAGCCTGCCGCTTTCGTAGGTCAGCGCGCAGGAGAGCCCGTCGATCTTGGGCTCGATGATGAAGACCGGCGGCTCGCCGGAGGGGAGGTTCTTGATGAGGCGCGCGTGCCACTCGCGCAGCTCCTCTTCCGTGTAGACGTTGTCCAGCGAGAGCATGGCCGTGGCGTGACGCGCGGGCTTGAAATCCGAGACCGCGGCCCCGCCCACGCGCTGGGTGGGAGACTCCGGCGTGACCGCGTCCGGATGCGCCGCCTCCAGCTCCTTGAGCCGGCGCATGAGCCCATCGTACTCCGTGTCGGAGATGACCGGGCTGTCCTCGACGTAATAGCGCCGGTCGTGCTCGCCGATCTCCCGGCGCAGGCGGTCGATCTCAACTCGGGTCTTGGGAGGGAGCATCCGAAGGGGGACGCAGGGCTTTGAGCTTGTCGAGGATGCCGTTGATGAACTTGGTGGCGTCCTCGGTGGAGTACTTGCGCACGATCTCGATGGCTTCGTCGATGACCACGCCCACCGGCGTGTCGCGCTCGTAGGCCAGCTCGAAGGCGGCTAGGCGCAGGACGTTGCGGTCCACCGCAGCCATGCGCTTGATGGGCCAGTTCTCGGCCGTGGCCGCGAGGTGGGCGTCGATCTCCCCGAGCTTGGCCACCGCGCCGTCGAGCAGGCTGCGAGCGAAGTCGAGGGTCGTCTCCTCTTCCTTGCCGGCGTGGCGGTTGACGATGGCGAAGGCTTCCGAGGCGGGGGTATGGGCGACATCGACGAGATAGAGGGCCTGGAGGGCGATTTCTCGGGCCTGCCTTCGTCTACCCACGGGCGGACTCCTTGGTCAAGGGACGGTAGTCCCTAGCCCTGACAGCCATAAGGAAATGTGTCAACTGTCATGGGCATGGGATGAAAGAGCGTAAAGTTATTATAACATTTGCTCGCGAGAATCCATCCTGCCCCTTGGGGGAGAGCCGACGAAAATCCTAGAATATCAGCATGAACGGCGCCCCGGCGGCCATCGAGACCGCGGGCCTGACCAAGCGGTTCGGCGGCCTCACTGCGGTCGACGGTATCGACCTCTCCATCGGGGAGGGCGAGGTCTTCGCCCTGCTCGGGCCCAACGGCGCGGGCAAGACTACTTTCATCAGCATGCTCTGCACCTTGGTCAAGCCCTCCTCCGGCACGGCGCGCGTGGCCGGCCACGACATCGTCTCCGAAGGCCTGGCGGTGCGCCAGAACATCGGCATCGTGTTCCAGGAGCCCAGCGTCGACGATCTCTTGAGCGGTCGCGAGAACCTCTATCTCCACTCCATGCTCTATGGGGTGCCGCACCGGGAGATCGGAGGCCGCATCGAGAAGATGCTCGCCACCGTGGGCTTGAGCGAGCGCGGCGATGACCGCGTGCGCACCTACTCGGGCGGCATGCGCCGGCGCCTCGAAATCGCCCGGGGCCTCATCCACGAGCCGCGTATCCTGTTCCTGGATGAGCCCACCCTTGGCCTCGACCCGGCCAGCCGCCAGGCCGTCTGGGGATACGTCCGCGAGATGCGTCAGCGCGCCGGCACCACCATCATCCTGACCACCCACTACATGGAGGAGGCGGACAGCCTGTCGGAGCGCGTCGCCATCATCGACCGCGGCCGCATCGTCGAGCTGGGAACGCCGGACGAGCTCAAGCGCCGGGTCGGCGGCGATGTGGTCCTGCTCAAAGGCGATATCGGTCCCGAGGCCTTCGCAGGGCTGGACTTCGTCAAGGAGGCGGTCCGGGAAGACGGGAGCCTCCGGCTCACCGTGGCCGACGCGCCGCGGCACTTGAAGGCCCTTATCGACCTGTGTCCGGTCATCGAGGAGGTCCAGGTCCGCCGGGTCACGCTCGACGACGTCTTCCTTAAGTTCACCGGCCGGCTGATGCGCGACGAAGAGGGGGGGGGGGACAGCATCTTCCAGAGGATCGCGGTCGCAAAAAATACCCGATGAACGCGCTGCTCGCCGATATCAACGCCGCCTATGCCCTGTTCCTGCGGGAGATCAAGGTCTACTTCCGGGAGAAGGAGCGCATCATCTCCATCATGGTCTCTCCACTCCTCTTCCTCTTCGTGGTGGGGCGGGGCCTTTCCGGACACAGCCCCGTGCCGGGCTACAATTACCAGCAGTTCATCTTTCCGGGCATCCTCTGCATGGTGATCCTCTTCACCTCCATCACCTACGGCCTCTACATCATCTGGGACAAGCGCCTCGACTTCCTCAAGGAGGTCCTGGTGGCGCCCATCTCGCGCAGCACGCTGTTCGTGGGCAAGGCCCTGGGCGGCATGGTCGGCGGGACCATGGAGGCCGCCATCCTCCTCCTTATCGGAGCGTGCATCATCCTCCCTCTGGGACCGGCCAAGATCGCCGGGGCGCTGGTCCTGGCTATGCTCTTCTCTTTCCTGCTGGTCAGCATCGGCCTGGGCATCGGCGCGCGTATGAACAGCATGGAGGGCTTCGGCCTGGTTATGAGCTTCCTGACTTGGCCGATGTTCTTCTTCGGCGGCGCCCTCTTCGACCTCACGCAGGCCGGACGCTGGCTGCGCCTGGCCGCGTATCTCGATCCCTTCACCTACTGCGTCGACCTCATGCGGTGGGTCCTGCTCGGCTGGAGCGTGCTCCCCGCCGGGATGGACCTGGCCGCGGTCCTGCTCTCCTGCGCGGCCACTGCGGCCTGGGGCATCGTCTCTTTCGGCGGGCTCCAGCAGACACGATGACCGCCGGCGGTATCGGAGGTTCCACCGGTGCCGGTCGGACGGATTTCCTTACGACCGGCATCATTGACAAAGGCCGAGGTCTCCGCTAGACTGTATCGAACCGATGAGGCGTCTGCGCCGAGCCTGCTGCGTTATTTTCCTCCTGCTGCCGACCTGCGCCAGGGCTATCCCTCCGGAGATGGACCGTCAGCTGCAGAGCGCCTTGGACCTGCTCTATTCCATGAAGTTCGGCGAGGCGGATGCCGCGGTGCGCGGCGTCATCGCCCAGGAACCGGACCATCCGTATGGGTATTTCGGGCTGGTCGCGGTCTCCATGATCCAGTACATCTACGGGACGGAGCAGGCGGACCCGGCCCTGCTGGCGACCTTCACCAAACGGCTGGACGACTCCATAGCGAAGGGCTCGGCCTGGGTCAAGAAACATCCCAAAGACGCCGAAGGGTTCATGGCCCTGGGCGCGGCTTACGGGGTGTCCGCGCGCCTGCTGGCCGTACGCCATCAGTGGCTCATGGCCTATTGGCACGGCCGCAATGCGGTCGCTTACCTCCAGAAGGCGGCCGGGCTCGATCCCGCCATGGGCGACCCCTGGCTGGGCCTCGGCATGTACGACTATTATTCGGACGCTTACCCGCGGTTCATCCGCGTCCTGGCCAAGCTCTTCCTGCACGGCAACCGCGGGCGGGGCATCGACGAGCTCAGGCGCGCGGCTCGGGGCGGGACCTTCAGCCAGGTCGTTTCCAAGATGATCCTGGTCGAGATCTTCCTCGATGACCAATGGGGCCTGCGCGACCCGGTCGAGGCCATGAAGCTCAGCGCCGAGGTGCGCCAGCGTTACCCGGACTCGGCGATGGTCCAGGACATCGATATCGTGGCGAAATACGAGGCCGGCCGCTATGACGAGGTCTTGGCCGATATGGACCAGTTCCTGGAGAAGGCTCGGCGGGGCGATTACGACGCTCTGCAGCTGTCCAAGGGCCTCGTCATCCAAGGGACTACGCTCTGGGCCTTGGGACGCCGCGATGAGGGCCTCGCCGCGCTCCAGGCCGCTGCCGAGGTCCGCGTCGCGGGCAAGATCACGCGGTGGGGCCTCTGGGCACGCATCCGCGCCGGCAATCTCCTCGACTTCATGGGCCGGCGCCAGGAGGCTTTGGCGCTCTATAAGGCCGCGAGCGCGGAGCCCGACGTGTGGGACCTGAGGCAGTTCGCCAAAGCCGGTCTCAACGCCCCTTGGAAGGCTGGTTATCCTGGGCATATCTCGCCCTTCGGTTCCTAATTGATATACTGAATCGGATGGCCAAGCCCTGGACGACCGAAGACAGCGCCAAGCTCTATAATCTCGACGGCTGGAGCCTGAAGTACTTCGACATCAACGCCGAGGGCAACCTGATCGTCCACCCGCAGCGCAGCGCCGAACTGGCCATCGACGTCAAGAAGGTGGTCGATGACGTCATCGCGCGAGGCATCAAGCTGCCGGTCCTGTTCCGCTTCCAGGACATCCTGCACCATCGCGTGAAGCTCTTGAACGAGAGCTTCCGCAAGGCCATCGAGGACCACAAATATAAGGGCCGCTATTTCGGCGTCTATCCCATCAAGGTCAACCAACTCTGCGAGGTGGTCGAGGAGATCCTCGACGCGGGCGCGCCCTACCAGTACGGCCTGGAGGCGGGGAGCAAGGGCGAGCTCCTGGCGGTCCTGGCCATGAACGGCCCGGAGTCCTTGACCATCCTCAACGGCTATAAGGACGAGTCCATGATGCGCTTGGCCCTGCTGGGCGTCAAGCTCGGCAAGAAGGTCATCGTGGTCATCGAGAAACCCAGCGAGATCGGCTTGCTGCTCAAGGCCTCCAAGGAGATGGGCGTGCGGCCTTTGATCGGCCTGCGCTCGAAGCTGCAGACCCAGGGCACGGGCCGTTGGAAGTACTCGGCCGGCCACACCTCCAAGTTCGGCCTGTCCTCGCCGGAGCTCCTGGGCGCGGTGGCGACCTTGGCCGCGGCGGGCATGGGCGACTGCGTGAAGCTCCTGCACTTCCACATCGGCTCCCAGGTCTCGGACATCCAGGTCATCAAGGACGCGGTCAAGGAGGGCGCGCGTGTCTACGCGAAGCTCCGCAAGAAGAAGTTCGACATCGAGTACCTCGACTGCGGCGGCGGCCTGGGCGTGGACTATGACGGCACGCACACGGCCGTGGACAGCTCCACCAACTACACGCCGCGCGAGTACGTCAACGGCTTGGTCTACACCATCAAGGAGGTCTGCAAGCAGGAGAAGGTCCCGGAGCCCCACATCGTGACCGAGTCCGGCCGCTCCATCGTGGCGCACCATTCCCTGATGGTCGTCGATGCCGTGGGCATCATGGAGTCCGGGGCCACGCCCGTCGAGCTGCCTCAGACGGAGACGGAAGCCGAGGTCGTGACCGAGATGCGTATCACGCTCCAGGAGCTCAACCCTAAGAACTTGGCCGAGAGCTACCATGACGCGGTCCAGAGGCGGGAAGAAGCCTTCTCCATGTTCAAGCTCGGCTATCTCGAGCTCGAGGACAAGGCCAAGGTGGAGAACCTCTTCTGGCTCATCTGCCGGGAGATCGACAAGCATCTGCCCAAGGCCAAGTACATCTCCGAAGACATCCTGGACATGATCAAGACCGTGCGGGCGCAGTATCTGTGCAACTTCTCGGTCTTCCAGTCCCTGCCCGACTCCTGGGCCATCGGCCAGCTCTTCCCCATCATGCCTTTGCACCGCCTGCAGGAGGAGCCCACCCAGCGCTCGGCCTTAGTGGACATCACCTGCGACTCGGACGGCAAGATCGTCCAGTTCGCCGGCCACCGCAAGACCGGCGGGGCCCTGCCCCTGCATCCCTTGCGCAACAACGAGCCGTACTACCTGGGCTTCTTCCTCATGGGCGCCTACCAGGCGACCATGGGCGACATCCATAACCTCTTCGGCCGCCTCAACGAGGTCCATGTCTTCGAGGACGCCGACGAACCGGGTGGCTACTACCTCGAAGAGGTCGTGCAGGGGCAGACGGTCAAGGACGTGCTGACCAGCGTGCAGTACCTCGACGCGGAACTCATCAAGATGATGAAGGACCAGATCGACGTCCTGGTCAAAGCCGGGACCATCAAACCGCGCGAGGGCGTGGAGCTCCTGGACCAATACGAAGCGGTCATGGGGCACTACACCTACATCGACCGCAACGCCATGCGGGTCATCGAGGAGCCTCTCCCCGCGGCAGAGAAAGACAAGCCGGCCGCGGCCCCGACGGCCGCGCCGACCCCGCCCAACCCGGCGTAGCCCGTGACACCCGACGTGTTTTCTGACGCGAGCCCCGACGCCTGACGTCAGGACAGGTAGCCGAACTCCTTCAGTGACCGCGGGTCCTTGCGCCAGTTCTTGCGCACCTTGACCCAGATCTCCAAGTCCGCGGGCCGGCCCAGGAAATCCACGATGCCCTGCAGGGCCTGGTCCTGCAGCTTGCGCAGGGCATTGCCGCCCTTGCCGATGATGATGCCCTTCTGGGTGTCGCGTTCCACGTAGAGCACCGCGTTGATCTGGTCCGGAGCGCCCGGAACTTCGCGGAATTGCTCGATGACCACCGCCGTGGCGTGCGGGATCTCCTCGCCGTAGAGGTCGAAGACGGCTTCGCGCACGATCTCTGAAGCGAAGAATCGTTCGTAGCGGTCCGAGTATTGGCCCGGCTCGTAGAAAGGGGGAGACGCGGGCAACAGCTCCACGATCTTCTTGAGCAGGTCCTCGACGCCTTCTTTCTTGAGCGCGGAGATCTGAAACGCGGCCGTAGGCTTGAGCGCGTCCGCATAGGCTTGCAGGGTCCGGTCCAGAGCCCCGGGTCGGGCCGGCAGGTCGGCCTTGTTTAGGACCAGCAGCAGCGGCTTGCCGGCGCGGTTGAGGCTCGCCAGCTCGCGCAGCAGGTCCTCGGATGGGGCGGCGGGCTCGACGACGAGCACCATGACGTCCGGGTCCTCGTGCGCCGCGCCCATGGCTTGGCGGCGCAGGCAGTTCTGCAGCGGGTCCTTGGGGTTCTCGATGAGGCCCGGGGTGTCCACGAGACAAGCCTGGAAGCCCTCGCCGTCGAGTATGCCCAGGATGCGGTGGCGCGTGGTCTGCGGCTTGGACGAGACGATGGAGAGCTTGGACTTGAGCAGGGCGTTGAGGAGAGTGGACTTGCCCGCGTTGGGTCGGCCCAGCAGCACGACGAAGCCGGCCTTGGACTCCTTGTCGGTCACGGGGGAATGATATCATATGCCCCTGTGAGGTGACCCATGATTCGATCACTGACCGGCATCCTTCTGGCGGGGGTCCTGGCGGCGCCCGTGAGCGCCGCTGATTTCGTCAAGGTCCGCGGGACCCATTTCGAGATCCAAGGCCGGCCCTACTATTTCCTGGGGACGAACTTCTGGGAGGGGATGAACCTCGCCTCCCAAGGCCCGGGCGGCGACCGGGCCCGGCTGCGGCGGGAGCTCGACCGCCTGCATGGCCTGGGAGTCGACAACCTGCGCATCATCGCGGCCAGCGAAGGGCCGGACACGGAGCCGTGGCGCATCGTGCCGGCCGTGCAGAAGGCTCCCGGCGTCTACGATCCCGCCCTGCTCGACGGGCTCGACTATCTGCTTTCCGAGATGGGCAAGCGCGGGATGCGGGCCGTGGTCGTGCTCAACAACTTCTGGCCTTGGTCGGGAGGCATGGTCCAGTACGTGGCCTGGAGCCGGAAGACATCCATCCCGTACCCGCCGCCGGCCGCCAACGGGGATTGGGACACCTACCAGAGATACTCGGCCAGTTTCTACAAGGACCAGAAGGCGCTCGCGTGGTTCCGGAAGTTCTTGCGCGCCGTCGTCCAACGGAAGAATGGCTACACAAAAATGCGCTACCAGGACGACCCGACCATCATGTCCTGGCAGCTGGCCAACGAGCCGCGGGGGGGCGGCGATGCCGCGGCCCTGGAGGGCTGGATCCGCGACACGGCCGCGCTCATCAAATCCTTGGACCGCCACCATCTCGTGACCACGGGTTGCGAGGGGGAGACCCCCTGGCCCAAGGCCACGGGTCTCGATTTCGTCAAGGACCACTCCATCCCGGGCATCGATTACGCCACCATGCACATCTGGGCGCAGAATTGGGGCTGGTACGACCCGGCCCAGGAGAAAGAGACTTACGGGGCGGCCGTGGCGAAGATGGCCGCTTATTTCGACGACCACGTGGCCAAGGCCCGCACGTTCGGCAAGCCGTTGGTGCTCGAGGAGTTCGGCCTGATGCGCGACTCGGGGGATTTCGAGCCGCGTGCTGGGACCGCGGCCCGCGACAGGTACTACGGCACCGTTTTCAGCAAGGTCTTCGATGCCGCGCAAGCCTCCTCGCCTGTGGCGGGAGTGAATTTCTGGGCCTGGGCCGGGGAGGGCCGGCCTACCCAGCCCGGCGGCATCTGGAAAGCCGGGGAGCCTTTCATCGGCGACCCGCCCCATGAGCGGCAGGGCTGGTACAGCGTCTACGACGGGGACTCCGCGACGGTGAAGCTCATCGGGGAGTGGGCGGGCAAGATGCGCTCCTTGATCCTCGAGAGGGGCCGCTGATTAGATACACTATGACCATGACCAGAGAAGAGCGGATGCTGCAGTGGGCGGTGGAGGCCGGACTCCTGAAGCGCGTCAAGCGCACCGGGTGGTGGTGCTCCGGGGTCAAGGACCCCGAGAGCGTGGCCGAGCACTCCCATCGCATGTCGATCCTGGCTTTCTATATCGCGGGGGAGGAGGGGGCGGACCCTTACAAGGCGGCATCCTTGGGCCTGTTCCACGACCTGCCGGAGGCGCGCATCGGCGACGCTCATGCCGTGGTCAAGCGCTATTGGAAGAACATCTCTGAAGACGAGACCCGCGCGCGGGACGAGCAGAACGCCTGCCTTCCTGAAGGCCGCAGCCGCACGCGCATCGAAGAGCTGGGCTCCGAGTGGAGCGCGGGCCGCACGCCCGAGGCCAGAGCCGCGCGGGACGCCGATTATCTGGAATGCGCGATCCAGGCTTTGGAGTATTTCTGGCAGGAGAAATCGGTCGCGCGCGAGTGGGTCGATTCCAATGTGAAGCGCCTGCAGACCCGCACGGGCAAGAGGCTGGGCCAAGCCCTCAAGCAGGTCTTCGCGAAGGGCAAGTGGGAGGCCCTGCGCACCTGGTGGAAGCCCATCTACCAGCGCTGAGGGTCAGCGCCGGGCGTAACGAATGTGGACCTGCTGGCACTTATTAACGGAAAGGAGGATTGATATGAGAAAGTTGATATGGCTGGCCGTTCTGGCGCTGGGCGCGTCCTGGGCTGGCGCGACCGAGATTTACGACATCGACCCGGCCCATTCCACGGTCGGCTTCAAGGTCAAGCACATGGGCATCAGCACGGTGCCCGGCAAGTTCGCCAAGTTCAAGGGTACAATCACCCTGGACAAACACGAGTCCACCGCAGCGCGTGTCGAGGCCGTCATCGAGACCTCCAGCATCGACACCGGCATCGAGGCCCGCGACAAGCACCTCAAGAGCCCCGACTTTTTCGACGTCGATAAATTCCCGGAGATGCGGTTCGTCAGCACCAAGATCTCCCGCATGAAGGACGACGCCTTCGTCATGGAAGGCAACCTCACCCTGCACGGCGTGACCAAGCCGGTCAAGCTCGACGCGGTCTTCGGCGGCGAGGCCAAAGACCCCTGGGGGGGCATGCGCGCCGCCTGCTCCGCGACCGGGACTCTCGACCGCAAGGACTTCGGGCTGGCCTGGAACAAGGTCCTGGAGACCGGCGGCCTGCTGGTCGGTGAGAAGGTCCAGATCGCCATCGAGATCGAAGGCGTCCTGCGCGCCGAGAAGCCTAAAGAGCCGGCCAAGGCGCAGTAGCCTCAAGCGCCCACGGAGTCCGTCCGGAGCCCCGGCCCGGTCTGGGCCACCGCCGTCGTCCCTGCCGGCAACGACTACCGCAGTGCGTCGAAGAGGTGTACAATAGCGCAACGGCCCGCGAGCCCGGCATGAGAAAAGAGATCCTGCGCCAAGCCAAGGAACGCCTGCTCCGGATGCACTATGAGAGCGGCGTGGGGCACATCGGGGGGAACCTTTCGTGCTTGGATCTGGTCATGTGTCTGCATCACGAGGCGCTGTCGGCCCATGATGCTTTCGTCCTGTCCAAAGGACACGCCGCGGGCGCCCTCTACATCGCCCTGTGGTCGCTCGGGCGTCTGAGCGAGGCGGACCTCGGGACGTTCCATCGCGAAGGCACGAAGCTCCCCGGGCATCCGCCCGCGACTGGCATCCCGGGGATCCATTTCGCGACCGGCAGCCTGGGGCACGGGCTCTCGCTGTCGGCGGGGATGGCGTTGGGCAAGCGCCTCAGAGGAGAGCCGGGCCAGGTGTACTGTCTGCTCTCCGACGGGGAATGGAACTCGGGCTCCACCTGGGAGGCCTTGATCTTCATCGCGCATCATAGGCTCGACAACCTGGTCTTGATCGTCGACTTGAATGGGCTGCAGGGCTTCGGGACCACGCGGGAGGTCGCCGACCTGGGCTCGCTGGCCGAGAAATTGCGCGGCTTCGGCCTGGCGGTCGCGGAGATCGATGGCCACGATCCCGAGGCGATCCGCGCCGCTTTCTCCAGCAGGACTCCCGGTCCGCGAGCCATCGTCGCCCGCACCAGGAAGGGCTGCGGCGTCTCCTTCATGGAGAACAAGGTGGAGTGGCATTACCTGCCGATGACCGAGGCGCAATACCGGCAAGCCCTCGCGGAGGTCCGCGACGCGTGAGGCACGGGATCTGCCGGGCCTTGCTGCGGCATGCCGCCGCTCCGGACTTCCTGTTCTTGACCGGAGACCTCGGCTTCCAGGCTCTGGAGCCGCTGCGCGACGCCGCCGGCGCGCGGTTCATCAATGCCGGGGTCGCCGAGCAGAACATGGTCTCTGTCGCCGCCGGGGCGGCGCGGGCCGGCTTCAAGCCGTGGGCTTACAGCATCGCCCCGTTCATCTACGGCCGGCCTTTCGAGCAGATCCGAAACGATGTCTGCCTGCATGACCTGCCGGTCAGGCTCGTCGGCAACGGCGGCGGCTTCGCTTACGGCGTCATGGGGCCGACGCATCATGCCTTGGAGGATTATGGCGCCTTGCTGTGTCTGCCCCATATCCGCGTCTTCATCCCGGCCTTCGCCGATGATGTGCCCAGCATCGTAGACCAGCTCATGCCGGATGCGCACCCCGCCTATGTGCGCTTGGGTCGATGCGAGAAGCCCAAGGACATCCCGTCGCCGGCCTATGCCCCCTGGCGGCGCTTGGCGCGCGGCCAGGGCCCGGCGCTGCTGGCCGTCGGCCCTTTGGCGGGGGGGTTGCTGGCCGCCGTGCGGGAGCTCAGCGAAGCCCTGCGCCCCAACCTTTGGGTCTTGGCGGAACTGCCCATCGCGGCCGAGGCCATCCCCCGGGAGTTCCTGGAGGATATGCGCGGCTCCGGCCACCTCTGCGTCGTCGAGGAGCATGTCGCGCACGCCGGCGTCGGCGAGAGTCTGGCGCGGCTGCTGCTGCTCTCGGGCCAGGCTCCCGCCCGGTTCACGCACCGATGCGCCGCGGGCTACCTCTCGGGGCTTTATGGCTCTCAGGAGTTCCATCGCAGGGAGTGCGGACTCGACGCCGGCAGCATCCTGGCCGGTCTGCGAGGATGACTATGGATATCACACGGAAGGTGGCGCGGCTTCAGGGGCCCATCCTGGTCTTGGGCGGCAGCGGTTTCATCGGGGCGAACCTGTTCCGGACGCTGCTGGGTTGCCGGTCGGACGTGTTCGGGTCGGCCTCGCGCTTCCCCGCTTGGCGGCTGAAGGGGCTGCCGGAGAGCAATATTTTCACCGCCGACCTCCTGGTGGATGCCAACCGGGAACTCCTGTTGGAAAAGATCCAGCCGCGCACGGTTTTCGATTGCCTGGCCTACGGGGCCTACTCTTTCGAGATGGACAGCCGGCTGATCTACAAGACCAATTTCAATCTGAAGGCCGACATCTTGAGCCGGCTGGAACCGCGTTCCATCTCCTGCTACATCCACGCGGGGAGCTCCTCGGAGTATGGGGACAAGTCCGCCGGCCCGGCTGAGGCGGCGGGGCCTTCTCCGAACAGCGAGTATGCCGTTTCCAAGGCCGCCTGCGCCGAACTGCTCTACTACTTCGGCACGAAAAGAGGGCTGCCGTGCGCCAATCTCCGCCTCTATTCGGTGTATGGGCCGATGGAGGATTCCGCGCGGCTGATCCCGACCGTGGTCCAGTGCGGACTGCAGGGGCGATATCCGGATCTGGTGAGTCCGGAGATCTCCCGGGACTTCGTCTATGTCGGCGACGTCTGCGAGGCGTTCGTGGATGCGGCCCTCAACCTCAAGCCCGAGCATTACGGGGAGTCCATCAACATCGGCTCCGGGATCCAGACCACCATCCGCGAAGTCGCGGCGGCGGCTGGCGAGCTTTTCGGCATCGCCTCCGCCCCGGTCTACGGGTCCATGCCCGACCGGCGCTGGGATGTGCAGCGCTGGTTCGCCGACACCGCCAGAGCCAAGGAACGCCTCGGCTGGCAGGTGCGGACCGTTTTCCGCGAAGGCCTGTCGTTGACCGCGGACTGGGTCCGCCGCCTGGAAGATCCGGAGGCCTATCAGCGCTCCTCGAAGAGGTTCGCGCTCGACGCCAAGCACAGCGTGAGCGCCATCATCGCCTGCTATAAGGACAGCCAGGCGATCCCGATCATGTACGAGCGCCTGAAGTCCGTGTTCGCCAAGCTCAGGATCGACCATGAGATCATTTTCGTCAATGACAACAGCCCTGACGACAGCGAAGATGTGATCCGTTCTCTTTCTAGCCGGGACCGCCACGTGATCGGGATCTCCCATTCCCGCAATTTCGGTTCGCAGGCCGCCTTCAAGAGCGGTATGGGTATCGCCGGCATGAATGCCTGCGTGCTCCTCGACGGAGACCTGCAGGACCCGCCGGACCTCATCGAGCGGTTCGTGGAGAAATGGCGGGAGGGCTACGATGTCGTATATGGCCGGCGCGTCAAACGGGAGGCGCCTCTGCTCATGCAGTTCGCTTACAAAGCCTTCTATCGGATCTTCGACTACTTCTCCTTCATCCCGATTCCCCATGATGCTGGCGATTGCTCTCTCATGGACAAGAAAGTGGTCCAGTGGATCCTCCAGTTCCCGGAGCGCGACCTCTTCCTGAGGGGCGTGCGCGCCTTCGTCGGCTTCAAGCAGATCGGCGTGGACTATGTCCGGCCCCGGCGGATGTTCGGCGTCACCACGAACAGCGTGTTCAAGAACATCGGCTGGGCCAAGAAGGGGATCCTGTCCTTCAGCAATACCCCCCTGACGATCCTCACCTGCGCCGGCGGCCTGCTGTTCCCATTCACTATGCTCATCATCGCCCTGCAGGTCGCCAGCCGGCTGTTGTTCCCGCAATTGAGCCCGAGAGGCGTCACCATGGTGCTCCTGAGCATCTGGTTCTTTGGGTCGATGAACCTCCTGGGCATCGCCATGCTGGGGGAGTACATCGCGAAGATCTTCGAAGAGGTCAAGCGGAGGCCCCATTTCATCCGTCGCGCCATCATCAGGGATGGCGAGGTCCGCGTCGCGTCCGGAGACAGCCCGACGCCCTCATGATCCCCGTTCGGCCGGATCAGGTCCATCCGGAATGCGCCGCGCGCCCCTGCCCATTGTGCGGTTCGAGCGATGAGTCCAGGGTCTTCGCGGAAGCCAACATCGATGCTCGGGGACTGGGCGAGTTCGCATTCTCCTCCCGCAAGCTCCCCGAGTACATGCACTACAGGCTGCTCTCGTGCCCGGTCTGCGACCTGCTCTATGCCAGCCCCGTCCCACCGGTCAGAGCATTGGAGCCCGCGTATCGGGAGGCCGCTTATGACAGCGCCGAGGAGGCCGACTGCGCCAGCCGCACCTACGGCGCCGTCCTGCGCCGATTCATCGGCCGGCTTCCCGACCGGGATGGGGCTCTCGACATAGGCGCCGGAGACGGAGCCTTCCTCGAGCGGCTCCTCGACGAGGGATTCACCCGCGTTTGCGGCGTCGAGCCGTCGGCGGCGCCCCTGCGAGCGGCCAAGGCGGAGGTCCGGCCTTTGCTGCACCAGGGCATGTTCGATGCGGCTGAGTTCCAGAGCGGGAGTCTGAGCCTGGTCACCTGTTTCCAGACCCTGGAGCATCTTTATGACCCGCTGGCGATGTGCCGCTCCGCTTATGGGCTGCTGAAGGAGGGGGGGGCCGCCTTCTTCGTCTGCCACGACCGACAGGCCGTCTCGGCGAGGCTGCTGGGCGCCCGATCCCCGATCTTCGACATCGAGCACCTGCAGCTGTTCTCTCCGCGGAGCGTGCGATCCCTTTTGGAGCGCAGCGGATTTGCGGACATCGAGGTGGGGTCGCTGCGCAATCGCTACCCTCTGCATTATTGGATGAAGCTGCTTCCGCTGCCGGCGGGGCTGAAATCCGGTCTGGTCGGCCTCCTGAAACGGACGGGGCTCGGCCATCTGCCGATATCCATCCCGGCCGGCAACATGACGGCGATCGGGTTCAAGAGACCTGGACGCGTCTGATGAACAGCGCTGGCCGATGTCCCCAGCCCCAGCTGCTCATCAGCGCCATTTCCTGCCTGGCGATCTCGTATCTCTGTTATTCCCTCTTCTATCACTTCTCCTCGATCATCTGGTCCTTTGGCCAAAGATTGCCCTTGGCGGAATACACGCCTTGGGTCAGGAGATACGTTCAGGAAAATGACGGCATCGAATTGTTCGTCTTTTACCCCATGGTTTTTGCGGCTCTGTTCGGCGCCTTCGCCTGCCATCGGGCGCTGGAGACTTCCGTAGGGGCGACCTCCTCGAGGGCAGTCCTTTATCCGGGCGCTGTCGCGGCATCGGCGCTGTACCTTTGGAGCATCCGCTTTGTCCCGCCGATGGCAGCGGTCGCCCAGGGTTCACATCACGCCATTTTCATGGTGAGCGTGCTCCTCGGCACAGGCGGTCTGTCCTGGCTTCTGCTTCGACATAAGGCCGCGGCGCACCTCGCTCTTATCGTCCTGCTCGTCCCCGTCTGTTCGATCGCCACGAGCAGGCTTTTCCTCATCGATTTCGGCTACATCCTGGCCCCCGCGCTCAGGATCGCCAAGGGCGTCAGCCCCAGAGACATCTATTTCCAATACGATTATCTCCTCTCCCTGCTCCTGGTTTTCTGGATGAAGCTGGCTCTGCCGGTCCTGAGATTCCAGCTGATGGGATCGCTGTCCTATCTCGCGTTGTTTCTGGGCGCCTACGCCCTGGCCTACACCCTGTTCAAGCGCAAAGTGCTTGCGGTCCATCTTGTCCTCGCGATGGTCGTCGTGCGCATGTACGGGAACATGGACGATCCCCTCTACCTCATGCAAGTCACTCCTCTGCGCCTGGACTTCTGGCTCCTGCCGCTCGCCCTGGTCTGCTGGAAAGGGCCTTCACACTGGGCCATCGGCGGGACGCTGGCTCTGCTGACGATCCTGCATCATAATTTCGGCGTCATCTATGCGGTCTCTTACCTCCTGTTGGTCTTGTTCTTGATCGGCATCGAAGCCGTGGATTGCAAGGGCGACGTCTGGGGTGCCGTGAGTCGGCAGGCCTCGCGATACGCCGGCAACGGAGCCCTGATCGTCGTGGCGATGGCGATCTACAGACTGTTCGTGGCGTCGCGCATCGCCAATGCCGCGTTGTACTATCAACAAGCCGGACTGGGATTCTTGAGGATCTATCGATCCTCATTCTACTGGTATGTCATCCCGATGCTCAGCGCCACGTTCACCCTTCTTTTGATCCAGAGGAAGCGGCTTGCGGCGGGATATTTCCGCACGGGACTTTTCCTGCTGGTTCTGGCCATCGGCAATTCCCTCTATTTCTTCGGGCGGAGCCATGAGAACAACATCATCAACATATCCTCCGTGCTTCTGTTCGTGCTCTTCTTTGGTTTCGATCTGGTTGATTTCGAGCTCGCGCCAGGCGCGGCGCATCGGGCGAAGAGATTCGCCATGCCTGCGGTCTCGATCGTGTTCATCCTGCTGTGCGCCCATTATTACTCCGGCCGGGCGATCCGGAGGCTCAGCCTCCAATACGCGGCGTTGAAAGAAGGGCGGTTCATCCGTGAGGATCATCTGCCGGATCTGAACACCCGGGCCATCCGCGCGGTGGTCGGGCCGTCAGCCAAGGTGATTTTCGTGAGCGGTTTCGACGCATTCTATTGCTTGGAGAGCGGATCCCGGCCGGAAGGCTATTTTGGCCTCATCCCGGCCTGGATAGTCAAGAAGGATCTGGTCGGTTTCTTGAATGAACGATTGGCGGACGGCGACTATCTGGCGGTGCCGTCGCTGGAATGCGGCGATGGCTATGTGAGCGAGATCGTGGACAGCCTGGCCTTGGCCCACAGGAAGAACGTCGCGAATTTCGTCATCCTTTCAAATCACGCGTTTTGAATCAGTCGGACTCCCAGGATGGGGATGATCTGGATGCCATGTCTTTCTCGTCACTTATAAATTATTTTTCGCGCGCGAACTTGCGCGCGAGACGTATATTTGGGAGAATCTGCCAGACGTCTGTGCCAAGGAGGCCTTTAAGATGGGAATAGTCTCGATGCCCGTGCTTATCATCGTTGTCGTGGCCCTCATGTCCATCAAGATCATCACGGAATACGACCGGATGGTCGTCTTCGTTCTCGGCCGCCTCTGGAAGGTGAGCGGTCCCGGCCCCATCATCGTGGTCCCGGGCATCATGAGCGCTCAGCGCGTCAGCCTGCGCACCGTGGTCCTCGACGTCCCGCCGCAGGATATCATCACCCGCGACAACATCTCCATGAAGGTCAACGCCGTGGTCTATTTCCGCGTCATGGACCCGGAGAAGGCCATCATCCAGGTTGAGAACTACATGTACGCGACCTCCCAGATCGCGCAGACCACCCTGCGCAGCGTGCTGGGCAAGTTGGACATGGAGGCCCTGCTTTCCCAGCGCGAGAAGATCAACTCCGAGCTGCAGCAGATCCTCGACGCCCACACCGAGCCCTGGGGCGTCAAGGTCAGCAACGTCGAGGTCAAGAACGTGGATCTGCCGCCGGAGATGCTGCGCGCCATGGCCAAGCAGGCCGAGGCCGAGCGCGAGCGCCGGGCCAAGATCATCCATGCCGAAGGCGAACTGCAGGCCTCCGAGAAGCTCGGCCAGGCCGCCAAGGTCCTCTCCGAGAACCCGGCCTCGCTGCAGCTGCGCTACCTGCAGACCCTCGCCGAGATTGCGGTGGACAAGAACTCGACCACCATCTTCCCGATCCCGATCGACATGATCTCGGCGTTCATGAAGAAGAGCTAGCGGGGACCAGGTTGGCAGATGCCGGGCCTCTAGGCCTTTACGTCCACGTCCCGTTCTGCTCGGGGAAGTGCGCTTATTGCGACTTCACCTCCTTCCCCGGGCGGACGGCGGATATCCCGCGCTACCTGGCCGCGCTGGAGGCGGAGGCGGCTTTGGCCCCGGCACCCCGCGCGCTGGAAACCCTCTATGTGGGCGGCGGCACGCCCTCGGAACTCGGCGCGGAGCAGATCGACGAGCTCTTCGCGCGGCTGAGGCGGGCGTATCCCGGGGCGCGCTTGCGTGAGGTCACCTTCGAGCTCAATCCGGAGAGCGTCGACGAGGCCAAGCTCCGCGCTCTGCGCCGGGCCGGAGTCACGCGATTGAGCCTCGGCTTCCAGTCTCTCGACGAAAAAGTTCTCCAGGCGGCGGGGCGGCGCCACACGCCGGAGGACTCCCTGCGGGCCTTCCAGCTGGCCCGCTCCACTGGAGACTGGTCCGTCTCCGTGGACCTCATCTGCGGCCTGCCTGGGCAGACTATGGCCGTCTTTCAGGGCGACCTCGGTCGGATCCTTGCTCTGGAGCCGGACCATCTCTCGCTCTATGGGCTCGACATCCATGAGGGCTCGCCGCTCTCCCGATCCGGCTTCGTCACGGACGAGGACCTGGGCCGGGACATGCTGGAGGCCGCCTTGCCGCGCATCGCTGCCGCGGGCCTCGTTCATTACGAGATATCAAACTTCGCCCGGCCGGGGCACGAGTCGCGTCACAACCTGAACTACTGGGGCGGGGGGGAGTACGTCGGCCTGGGCTGCGCTTCGGCCTCGCACCTGGGCGGCGTGCGCAGCCGGAATATCTCTGATCTCGATGAGTACTGCCGCAAAGTCGAGGCCGGAGTGCGGCCCAAGATGGAGAGCGAGAAGTTGGAGGGCAAGGACAAGCTCGGCGAGCAGGTGTTCCTGGGTCTGCGCCGCATCGACGGCCTGGACCTGGACCGGGACATGGAGACCGAGTTTCGCTCCGAATGGCAGGACCTGGAGCGCCGCGGCTTGGTCGCGCGCGACGGATGCCGGGTGCGTCTGACCCAAGAGGGGCTCTTTTTGGCCAATGAGGCTTTTGCTCAATTTGTGGCCCCGTTCGAAACGGCTGAAGTGGAGGCGCTAAAATGAAAACCTTCGTGCTCGACACCAATGTCATCCTGCATGACCCCCTGGCCATGTTCGCCTTCCAGGGTTCGCGGGTGGTCATCCCTATGACCGTCATCGAGGAACTCGATACTTTTAAGCGCGGCAACGACGAGTTGGGCCGCTCGGCGCGTCTGGTGGCGCGCCAGCTCGACAAGCTGCGCCAGAAGGGCAAGCTCTCCAACTGGGTGGACCTCGAGCATGGAGGCAAGCTTAAGGTCGAGATCCAGGTTTCCGAGGGACTGCCGCGCTCTTTTTCGGCGCAGACCAAGGATAACGAGATCCTGTCCTGCGCTCAATTCCTCAGGAAGCAGGGCGAGAACGTGGTCTTCATCTCCAAGGACATCAACCTGCGCATCAAGGCCGAGGCCTTGGGCCTGGAGACCCAGGACTACGAGAAGTCCAAGGTGGACGTTGATGTCCTGTACGCCGGCTGGCGCGAGGTGGTCGTGGAGTCCGCGGTCATCGACAAGTTCTACAAGGAGCGCAAGGTGGTGCCGCCCGGCGTGGAGTTCCTCCCTAACGAGTTCGCGGTCCTGAAAAGCTCCGGCGGCTCGCAGAGCGCGCTGACCCGTTTCGATGTCAAGGCGGGGGCCCTGGTACCCCTGGGCAAGGGCGACGCCGCGCCCTGGGGCATCAAGCCCCTCAACACCGAGCAGCGTTTTGCCATCGAGCTTCTGCTCAACAAGGATATCCAGCTGGTGACCTTGGTCGGGTTGGCGGGCTCGGGCAAGACCCTGATCGCCCTGGCCGCGGGCCTGCAGCAGACGCTGGAGGAAAAATATTACCGGCGCATCCTGGTGGGGCGGCCCGTGGTCGCGGTCGGACACGACATCGGGTTCCTGCCGGGGACCAAGCAGGAGAAGCTCACGAACTGGATGGGAGCCATCTACGACAACCTGAGCTTCCTGCTGGAGCGGCCCAAGGGGTCCTTGGAGACCACCGATATGGACATCCAGATGCTTCTGGAGGACGGGACCGTGGAGATCGAGGCCGTCACCTACCTGCGCGGCCGGACCCTGCCCAACCTCTTCATCATCATCGACGATGCTCAGAACCTCACTCCCCACGAGGTCAAGACCATCATCTCCCGTGCGGGCAAGGGCGCCAAGATCATCTTGACCGGCGACCCTTATCAGATCGATAACTACTACCTCGACGCATCCTCCAACGGTCTGACCTACCTGGTGGAGCGGTTCAAGGGGCAGGCGCTCTTCGGGCACGTGACCTTCACCAAGAGCGAGCGGAGCCCCCTGGCCGGGCTGGCCTCTGACCTGCTATGACCCTGGCAGGGGAACGCCGCAAGAAGGTCCTCATCATCGATGACGAAGACCTCGTGCGCGAGACCGTGATCCTCGCTCTGGGCCACGCGGGATTCGAGGCCGAAGGTCTCGCGGACTCCGCGCGGGCTTTCGACCACGTCAAGAAAGCCCGGCCGGACCTGATCCTCCTCGACCTCTACATGCCTGAAGTCTCCGGCTTCGAGCTCTGCCGCCGGCTCAAGGCCGATCCCGAGACCAGGGCCATCCCCATCGTGATGTTCACCGGCTCCAACGAGACCATCGACGTCATCAGCGGCATCTCGGCCGGTGCCTTCGAGTATATCACCAAGCCGATCGACGGCGAGGCTCTCATCGCCAAGATCCGCGCCCTGCTCAGCGGGCCGCAGCCCCTGAAGGAGAAGCCCTGATGCTCGACAAGGTCTATACCTCCAAACCGGTGGAGGAGAAGTGGAGCGCGAGCTGGCGCGCCGCCGATCTGTTCCACTGCGAGCCCGCCGCAGGAAAAAAACCTTTTGTTATGGTCATCCCGCCGCCCAACGTGACGGGCGCCTTGCATGTCGGCCACGCCCTGGACAACACCCTGCAGGACATCTTCGCCCGCTACCAGCGCCTGCTGGGCCGGCCCGTGTGCTGGGTCCCAGGCACGGACCATGGCGGCATCGCGACGCAGAGCGTCATGGAGAAGCAGCTCAAGGCGGAGAAGCTGACCCGCCAGATGCTGGGCCGCGAGAAGTTCCAGGCCCGGATGCAGGCCTGGACGCGGCAGTGTAAGACCACGATCCTGAGCCAGCTCGAACGCCTCGGTTGCGCCCTGGACTGGCGCCGCGAGGCCTTCACTATGGATGCGGACCGGGCTGACGCCGTGCACGAGGCCTTCAAGGCCCTCTGGGAGAAGGGGCTGGTCTACCGCGGCGAACGCATGGTCAACTGGTGCGTGCGCTGCGGCACGGCGCTCTCCGACATCGAGGTGGAGTTCGAGGAACGCAAAGGCCATCTCTGGCATATCCATTACCCGGCCGCCGACGGCGGCCGCGGCCCGGTGGTGGCCACCACCCGGCCGGAGACCATGCTGGGCGACACGGCCGTGGCGGTCAACCCCAAGGACCCGCGCTATCAGGGACTGATCGGCAAGTCCCTGCGCCTGCCTCTGACGGGGCGCGAGATCCGGGTCGTGGGCGACGAGTACGTGGACTCCGAGTTCGGCACCGGGGCGCTCAAGGTCACCCCGGCGCATGACCCCAACGATTTCGAGATCGGCCAGAGGCATAAGCTGGATTCGGTGGCCGTGATCTCGCCGGACGGTCATATGACCGCCGCCGCGGGCGCGGGCTACGAAGGGCTCTCCCGGGAGGCGGCGCGCGAGAAAGTGGTCGCAGACCTCAAGGCCGCCGGGGTCTTGGAGAAGGTCGCGGACTACCCGCACAGCGTGGGAGTGTGCTACCGCTGCAACCAGCCCATCGAGCCCATGCTCTCCTGGCAATGGTTCGTGCGCATGGAGGAACTGGCCAAGCCCGCCATCGTGGCCCTGGACTCGAACCGGTTCCGGCTCTACCCCGATTCCTGGGCCAAGCCTTACCGCGAGTGGCTCTCCAAGATCAAGGACTGGTGCATCTCGCGCCAGATCTGGTGGGGCCACCGCATCCCGGTGTGGTACTGCGTCAAGTGCCACGGCGAGCGGATCCGGACCGACTTCCATCAGGTCGCCGGCGCGCGGGGCGTGCTCCGCGTCGAGGAGCCCGAGTCCTGCCCGGTCTGCGGCGGCGCGGAGTTCGTCCAGGACCCGGACGTCTTGGACACCTGGTTCTCCTCGGCCCTGTGGCCTTTCTCGGTCTTCCGCTGGCCGGGGCGCAGCCCGGAGTTCAAGTTCTTCTACCCGACCTCGCTGCTGGTCACGGGCTACGAGATCCTCTACCTGTGGGTGGCGCGCATGCAGATGATGGGCCTGGCGCTGACGGGCGAGGTGCCCTTCCCGGAGAGCCTCATCCACGGCATCGTGCGCGACAAGGCCGGCAAGAAGATGTCCAAGTCCCTGGGCAACGTGGTGGACCCGCTGGTCATGATGGACAAGTACGGGACCGACGCGTTCCGCTTCTCCCTGATCATCCAGGCCCATCCGGGCAAGGACATCCCCTTCGCGGAGAGCTCGATCACCGGTTCGCGCAACTTCGCCAACAAGCTGTGGAACTCCACGCGCTTCGTGCTCATGAACCTGCCGCAGACCAAGACCTATTCGCTCGCGACCCTGGACCGCGGGCGTCTGGAGCTCTGCGACCGGTGGATCCTGGCCGAGTACCAGGCCGTGCTGGCGCAGGTGCGCAAGAAGCTCGACGCCTATGACCCCGCGGCCGCGGCCGACGCCCTCTACGGCTTCCTGTGGGACAAGTTCTGCGATTGGTACGTGGAGTTGGCCAAGATCCGTCTGCAGGGCCAGGGCGAGCCAGCCCAGGAGGCTGCGCGCGCGGTCCTCGTGGAGGTGCTCAGCGGGACCTTGCGCATGCTCCATCCGTTCATGCCCTTCATCACGGAGGAGCTCCACGGAGCGCTCAAGCCTTTCAACGGCGTCAAGGCGGAATTCGTCCTCCAGGCGGGTCAGCTGGAGCTTCCCGGTGACTGGTCGGACGCCGAGGCCTGCCGCGAGATGGGCACGGTGATGGAGGTGGTGACCGCCCTGCGCTCCTTGCGCGCCCAGCTCAACGTGCCTCCGGGCCTCAAGATCGATGTGGTCAGCGCCGGGGGCTCGGCCGACGTCCGCGAACTGCTCGCCAAGCGCTCCGACTATCTCGCGGCCTTGGCCAACCTCCGCGACATCCGGCATTCCCGGGAGGGCGCCCGGCCCGCGCACAGCGCCACGGCCGTCGCCGTGGGGATGAGCTTCTACGTCCCTCTGGAAGGGGTTATCGACTTGGCCCAGGAATGCGAGCGGCTGCGCCGGGAGATAGGGAAGGCGGAGGCGGATCTGGCCAAGCTGGCGACCAAGATGGAGAATAAGGATTTCCTCGCTCGCGCCCCGCAGTCCGAGGTGGAGCTGGCGCGCCGGCAGTACGACGCGGCCCGCGCCCGGATGGGTCTTCTCAAAGAGACGCTCAGGATGCTCTCTTGACCACGGCCGGCCTGCTCCTTGCCGCGGCCCTGGCGGGCTCGGCGGGGGGGCAAGAGACGGGCGGCGCGCAGGCGGCGTCCACGGCGACGGTCGCGTCGTCTACGGCTGCGGTGGCGGCCTCCACAGCCGCGGCTGCCAGCGCCGTTGCGGTCCCGGAGAAGCCGGCCGTTCCCAAGAGCCGGGTCATCGTGCATAAGGAGGCCGCGGATTGGGATCCGGTCTCGGTGCGGCTGCGGCCGGCGGCGGGGGGCCGCAGCTCCTTTGAGGCCCAGGTGCGCAAGGTCGGCGGCTGGGACCGGGGGCGCCCCTCGGCGGTGAAGGTTGCGGCGCGCGTCCACCCGGCGGGCGACGACCACTGGTTGGTGGTCTGCGTCTACCCCGCTTCTTTGCGTTCCAAGAGGATGCACATGGAGGCGCGGTTCCTCATTCAGGGAGGCTACCTTGAGGACGTCAAGGTCGCTGCGGTGAGGATCGTGGGCGGAGAGTGGTCCCCGGATGACGATAAGGAGGACTCCTTCTCCCTCAAAGCCAAAGGGGTGGATTTCAACGAGCAGATGCCGGGCAGCGCGGAGATCGCGCTTGCGGTCATCGATCCGGGCCCTGGGCCGCGCGCTCTCAACGCGGGGGCGGTCCGCCACGCCTCTTTCGGCGGCGAGGACCTGGGCTTCGTTAATTTCTCGTGGTCCGCGGCGGGTGTTCCCGGAGAGAAGGCCGTGTCGGCCGAAAAGCCGCGGCTCCGTCTCGGGAAGACGCCGGATCTCGGGAGATGAGTTCCTCCGCCCCTTCCGGGATAGGAGCACGCCAGCCCTCCAGGGACGGCGGGCCCTGGCCCGCCGATCTGCTGCGCGGCGTTTCGCGCTCCTTCTATCTCTCCCTGCGCGTCCTGCCTGTGGAGCTGCGGCCGCAGGTCTGCCTGGCCTATCTGCTGGCCCGGGCCAGCGACACGGTGGCGGACACCAAGGCCGTGCCGAGGCAGCGCCGGCTCCAGCTCCTGGGCGCCATGCGCCAGGGCGATTTCCGTTCGGTCTCGGAGCTGGCCTCCGGGCAGGCCCTGCCTGCGGAGCGGCTCCTACTGGAGCGGCTCGATGACTGTGCGGCCGCGCTGGAGTCCCTGACGACTGACGACCGGTGCCTCATCCGGTCTTTGTTGGACACCGTCATCTCGGGCCAGATCTTCGACCTGGAGCGGTTCCCCGGAGAGAACGAGCGCGAACTGGCGGCCCTTTCCGACGACGCCGAGCTGGAGCGCTACACGTACCTGGTGGCGGGCTGCGTGGGGGAGTTCTGGACCAGGATGTGCGCGGCGCACCTGCCGCGCTTTGCGGCCCTCGACCAGGAGGAGATGCTGCGTCTGGGGGTGCGCCTGGGCAAGGGCCTGCAGTTGGTCAACATCCTCCGGGACCTGCCCGGCGACCTGCGCATCGGCCGCTGCTATCTGCCGGCGGCGCAGCCGCGGCGGCTGTTGGAGCCGGCAAACTTCGACGAGGTGCGGGAGCTCTACGGGCAGTGGCTCGACACGGCGCTGGGCCATCTTGACGCGGGCTGGAGCTACGTCCTGCGCCTGCCGCCGCAGCTCTGGCGGCTGCGTCTGGCCTGCATCTGGCCGATCTGGATCGGGCTGGGGACGATCGCGCTCCTGCGCCGCGCCAACCCGTTGGACCCGTCGCGCCGGGTGATGGTCGCGCAGAGTCGGGTCTATCTTTTCCTGGCGCAGTCCGTGGTGTGCTCGCGCAGCGACCGCCTGCTGGGGCTGACCTATGGCCGCCTGCACGCGGCCGCCCAAGACGCCCGACACACTTCCTGAGGGTCGTCAGGACGGCGTCGCATCCGCGCCGCCGCGGCGTCTAGCGGATGATCATGATCTTGCCCTTCTTCTGGCTGCTCCCGCCTCCGGTCTGGGTGACGATGAAGAGATAGACGCCGCTGGCGAGGCTGGAGCCTTGCTCGTTGGCGACCGGGGACCAGGTCAGTCTGTCCGAGCTGTCTGACTTTGTGAAGGTCTTGACCAAGTGGCCGGAGAGCGTATAGACCTTGATGGTGACGTCGGGGGGGAGGTCCGAGAAGGTGATCTTGGTATGGCCCTGGGACGGCACGAAGGGTGTGGGGAAAGCGTGAGCGTAACTCGTGTCGATTGCCGCAACCGCCACCGCAGCCAAGACCCCGGGCCATAGTTTCAGGGTTCCTCCCGCCATGGGTGCGTTGAATTTGCCCATCGTGGAGACGAGCTGCATGCCCGCCTTGGTGGCGCAGTTGTCGTTGTGGAGAGGATCCTTCATGCAGCCGCCGCTGGCGGCGCTGATCGTGTCCTCGGCCATGCAGAGGGTACCGTCGGACGAGGCGGGCAGGCCCGGCGTGCAGGAGGCCTGGCCCCAGGCGAGGCGCGCCGCGGCGGCGGCGAGGAGGGATGCGAGGAAGAGGTTCTTTCTCATGGCCGGGCCTCCGCCAGGAGCTTCATGGCATCAACATTCATGGTCATGGCAATGCGCCGCCTTGCACGTTGGAGAAATTTCCGAGGCCAAAGCCGTTCGATACGGCGATCTTCGCCGGGGAACAGTCGGTGCAGAAGTACATCTGACCCTTGGCGGTGGGGGTCGTGGCTTGCAATTGGGCCCAGGTGCGATTGTAGAGCCTTAGGACCGTCGCTGTCCCGATGCGGCCGCCGGTGATTGCCACGGCCGCGGGATTGTACTGCTTGTAGGTCGCTCCGTCGCCGAGATCGTCCTGGGTGGCGACTGACGGCGCGCCGGCGCCGTTGCCCTTGAGAACGCCTGTCAGAGCTCCGGTGCCTGTGAGGGTTCCCGCGCCCATGTAGATCAGGCCCCCTGTGGCCACACCGGCGAGGGACGTGGCCAATCCGCCTCTTGACATGGGGGTGTACTGCTCCGCCGCGATGGTGCTGGCAGTCAGCCAATAGGCGTTGTACCCTGCCGTTCCGGTCAGGGGTATCGGTACGTTGGCGCCATCCCCCCTGAGAACGCCTGCTGCCAGGACTCCGGTGCCAGCGAGAGGCCCCGCGGTCTTGTAGATCAAGCTCCATGTGGGCACGCCAGAGAGGTCCGCGCCAATGCCTCCGGCCGCCAACCCCACTTTCGTCCCACCGACGCGATAGATGGTGCCTCCGCCTATGGTGACTCCGGTAGGGATGTCCGTCCCGATCGATGGTATCCCGCTGCCTCCGGTCGCCAGGACGCCGCTGTTTTGGGTCGCCAGTCCGGTCACCATGTTCGCCGCGTTGGAGTAGAGGATTTCGTTGATGTTTGTCGAGAGCGGATATGTCGCATTGCTCCAGGTCGCGTCTGCGCCTGGGCCCTGGGACATCAGGAGCTGTCCATTGGCCACTGCGGTAAGCATGCGGGTCGAACCGACGGCATGCTGGAACGGCATCGAGCCCTGCGTCCCGCCGGCCAGACTGATCGCGGTGTACGCGGTCCCCGCGGCGGCAATATTGGTCCAGGTTGGGTTTGAGTTTAAGCCATTGGTCGTCAATATCTCTCCGCCGGTCGTGGGCCCCAGCGTGGTCATCACGTTGGCTGCGGAGAAATAAGGGATGGAGCCCTGCGCGGCGGGGGCTCCACTCAAGTTCCCGCCCGTGCCGCCGCTGGAAATGTTCAGTATGTTCTTGACCCCATTGGTCAAGTCAACCTGGTCCCAGGCCGGGCTGTTTGCCCCGCCGGTATTGGCCCCATAGCGTGGGGGCGTGGCGCTCTTGGCGAGAGAGGACACCGTGTTGGCCGCGGAACCATAGAGGAGGTCTCCCTGCGCCACCGAGTTCGGGTAGCTCGCTTGGGTCCAGGCTGGAACCCCGCTCACGCTGTTGGATTGGAGGATCGTGCTGGCTCCGCCGATGCCCAGCGGCACGACCGTGTTGGCCGCCGAGCCGTAGAGGAGGTCTCCCTGCGCCACCGAACCCGGATAGGTCATCGCGGTCCAGCCCGGGACCGTGCCGTTGCTCCGAAGGATCTTGCTGGCGGTCCCGATGCCTAGCGGCGAAACTGCGTTGGCCGCCGAGCCGTAGAGGAGGTCTCCCTGCGCCACCGAACCCGCCGAACCTGGATAGGTCATCGCGGTCCAGCCCGGGGCCGTGCCGTTGGATTGCAGGATCGTTCCGGCGCCGCCGCCGCCGAGCAAGGACATGCCCGAGGGAGCCAGCGAGAAATAGGGGATGCTACCTTTCGCAGCGGCGTGGAAATCCTGGCCCGTGCCGCCGGACTGCGGCAGCAGAGGGCTGCTCAAATGCAGCGTCCCCGCCCCATCGAAGTCTGACTGAAGGCCCGGGCTGCCGAACCACGCGGGCCCTTGGACATCGAGGTTGGTCCCGGCGCCGTCAATGGCCATCGGTCCCGAACTCAGATGAAGGCTGGCGCCGGCGCCGTCGATGGCCAGGGTGCCCGAGCTCATGGTGAGTAGAGTGTATGGGTGCGCGGTTCCGATGCCGATGAAGGCCGTGGCAGAGGAGATGTAGAGCGCCGCGTTATTGCTTGACGCCCCGGTCGTGACGAGGAGTGCCCCGGTGGAGATATCGATGGTCCCCTCTACGGCCTTGGCCACGAGTGCGTAAGGCATGGAGACAAGCTGTGCCCGCGGAGTCAGCGGGGGGACGCTTCCCGGGCTTTGACCCGGCTGGTAGATCTCCACTTCCAGCCAGCGTTGCTGGCCGCCCACCAAGATGTCGGTCGTCACCGGGATTTTGGCGCTGAACAGCCCTGAGACGATGTCGACGGCCGTCTGCATGGTCGGTCCTATCTGGGTGCCGCCGACTGCGGAATCCCAGATGCTGAAGATGACTCCCCATGGCGACTGCGAGGTCACGGGAATCCCGTTGAGCAGCAGTTGCCCCTGGTAGTCGATGCCTGCCGGCACGCTTCCCGGCTGGGCCGTGCTGGGGCGGTAGGTGGCGCCGCGCGCCGGGCCGGCGCACAACGCGCCTGCCAGCAGCGCCAGTAGAAGGGATGAGAGGAAGAGTTCCCTTCTCATGGCCGGGTCTCCGTCAGGAGCTTCATGGCATCATCACTCATGCATGATCACTGGAATTGTCCGCCGAGCGCGTCGGCGAAATTGCCGGCGGACGTGCCGGTCGCGACGACGATCTTTGGTTGGTTGCAGTCATTGCAGAAGTACACATCGCCGACGGTCGGGGCTATGCCTCGCAGTTGGCTTATGGTGCGGCTATATGACGCCAAGACGGCCGTTCCGCCCACGCTGCCGCCTGTGATCGTCACGGCCGCGGGATTGTACCGCTTGTAGGTCGTTCCGTCGCCGAGATCATCCTGGGTGGCGCCGGCTGACGGCGCAGCGGTGCCGTTGCCCTTGAGGACGCCGGTGAGAGCGGCAGTGCCGTTTAGAGTTGTGGCTGCGTCCTTATAGATCAAGCCTCCCGTGGGCACGCCGGAGAGGTCCGCGCCAGTGCCGCCTCTCGTCATTGCGGTCTGGTTCTCCCCCGCGATGGTGTCGGCAGCCGACCAATAGGCGTTTTGCCCAACAGCCGCAGTCAGGGCTGTCGGCGCTCCGCCGCCGTTGCTCTTGAGGACGCCGGTGAGGGGGGCAGTGCCTCCTAGAGTCGAGGCTGCGCTCTTATAGATCAAACCTCCCGTGAGCACACTGGAGAGGTCCGCGCCCGTTCCGCCTTGCGTCATGGGGACGGACGCCTCCGACCCGAGGGTGTCAGCGGCCGACCAATAGGCGGTCTGCCCAACACTCCCGGTCAGGGCTGTCGGCGCAGCGGCGCCGTTTCCCTTGAGAACGCCAGTCAGAGCTCCGGTGCCCGCGAGAGGCCCCGCGGTCTTGTAGATCAAGCCCCCTTGGGTCACGCCGGAGAGGTCCGCGCCCGTTCCGCCGTCCGCGAACGGCACTGGCGTTCCGTTGGAGCGATAGATGTATTGCGAGCCGATTGTGACGGCGGCAGGGATGTCCGTCCCGATCGATGGTATCCCGGTGACGCCGGTCACCAGGACGCCGTTGTTTTGGGTCGCCAGCCCGGTCACCGTGTTCGCCGCGTTGGAGTAGAGGATCTGGTTGGCGGTCGTCGAGAGCGGATAACTCACAGGATCCCAGGCCACGTCCGCGCTTGGCCCCTGGGACATTAGGATCTGCCCATTGGTCCCTGCGAGAAGCATCTTGGTCGAACCGGCGGCATGCTGGTACGGCACCGCGCCCTGAGCTCCGCCGGCCAGATTGGTCGCGGTGTTCACGGACCCCACGGCGGAAAGATCGATCCAGGAGGGATTGAAGCCGGCTCCGTTGGTCGCCAATACCCATCCCGCCACCGCTCCGCCGGCCGTAGGCCCCAGCGTGGTCATCACATTGGCATTGGAGAAATAAGGAATGGAGCCCTGAGCGGAGGACACGCTCAGGTCCGCGCCCGTGCCGCCGCTGGATATGGACAGGATATTTTTCACCCCATTGCTCAAGTCCACCTGAGCCCAGGCCGGGCTGTTGGCGGCGCCCGTATTGGATAGGTAGCGCGTCGCATTGCCATCCTTGGCCAGCCGCGAAACCGCGTTGAGCGCGGAGCCGTAAAGCAAATCTCCCTGCGAAACAGTGGCCGGGTAGCTCGCGCTGGTCCAGGTGGGAACCCCGCTGTTGGATTGTAGGATGGTACTGGCTCCGCCGATTCCTAGGGGCGAAACTGAGCTTGCCGCATACCCGTACCAGAGGTCGCCTTTCGCCACCGTGTTCGGGAAGGTCGCCGTGGTCCAGCCTGGGACCGAGCCGTTGGATTGGAGGAGCGTGCCGGCTGCGCCGATGCCCAGCGGCGAGATCGAGTTGGCCGCGAAGCCGTACAAGAGGTCGCCCTGCGCCACCGAGCCCGGGTAGCTTGCGCTGGTCCAGGTCGGGGCCGTGCCTATGCCGTTGGTCTGAAGGATCGTGTTGGCGGCGCCGATGGGGAGCGGGGCCATGACCCCGAGTGCGGAGAAATAGGGGATGCCACCCGGCCCCACGGCGCTGAAATCCTGGCCCATGCCGCCGTACTTCAGATCCAGAGGGCTGGCCAATGTCAGCGCACCCCCCGCACCGAAGGACGACTGGGTGCCCGGGTTGCCGAACTGCGCGGACCCTTGGACATTGAGGTTTGCCCCAAGACCGTCAATGACCATCGGTCCCGAACTCAGATGGAGGCTGGCGCCGGCGCCATCGATGGTCAGGGTGCCCGAACTCATGGTGAGCAGAGTGTACGGGTGCGAGGTCCCGATGCCGATGAAGGCCGTGGCAGAAGAAATGTAGAACGCCGCGTTACTGCTGACCGGCGCGGTCGTGATGATGAGTCCGCCGGTGGAGATGTCGATGGTCCCCTCGATGGTCTTGGCCACGAGCGCGTAAGGCACGGAGAAGAGCTGCTCCCGCGGCGCTAATGTCTGGCCGCTTCCCGCGGGGCCTGTTTTGTCGACCTCAACCTCCAGCCAGCGTTGCCCGCCGCCCACCAAAGTGTTGGTCGTCACCGGGATGTTGACGCTGAACAGCCCTCCGACGAGGTTGACGGGGATTTGGTTGGGCGCGGGCGGGAAGGTCGCTATCAGGTTGCCGCCGGTTCCCGGCCCGAAGTCATAGATGCGGAAGACGAATTTCCATATGGCGGTCACGGGAGCCCCGTTATCTTGCAGTTGCCCTTGGTAGTTGATGCCTCCCGGCACGCTGCCCGGCACCGCCGTGGCTTGTGGGCGGAATGTGGCGGCGCCGCGCGTCGGCGCGGCGCACAGCGTCCCAGCCAGCAAGGCCAGCAGAAGGGGGGATGGTTTCTTCATAAGTCACCTCGATGGTCGCGATGGTTCATGGGCGTCGGCGCGGTAGCGCCGTCGCCCTGCGTGCCATTAGGAAGCGCGTTGGCACGCATGGGACGCACATCAGGACGTGTGTCGGGCGTCATGGGTGGATCCACTTCATGTAATCAGGGGATAGTATCATCTCCGAATCCGGCAGCGACTGGGGCGACTCCGGCCCCGGAGCCCGGGTCGTAGGAGCCTGGCGCATCCGCTCGAATCCGCGCTGCCTCAACGGAGCCGCCTGGTCCCGGGCGCGGCGCCACTCGACGAGCGTGCCGCGGCGCTCCTCGCGCAGGGTCTTGCCGAACTTGAGGACGATGCTGACCCGGTGCGTCTGTGCGAAGTCGCCGGAGTCCATGAAGGCGTAGTCGAATCCCAGTTCGCAGGGCTTGTGTTCGTCGCGGAAGAGGTAGAGTCCCATGCCGACCGTGTAGCCGGGCCCCCCGCCCGAGTCGCTGCGGCCGCCCAGGCGTATAGCCATGACTCCTGAGTACCACAGCTCGACGCCGCCGGAGACCGCCAGCGTCTGGCCCCGGGTCTCGACGCCATCCATGGTGAGGGTGAAATAGTGCAGGAAGTCACGCGGGTCATAGGGCGTCCACGAGGCGCCGAGCCGTGCCGTGATGGGAAGGGGAGCGGTCTCGGAGATGTACTGCAGGCCGTTGCCGAGGTTGAGCATCGCGGCGCCCAGGCGCACACCAGTCATGGGGATCCACAGCGTGCTTACGTCTGCCGCCACAGTGGCGGCGTTGGTGGTGTTGAGCCGCGAGGTGATGTACTTGCCCGAGCCGCCCACCGCCCAGGTGTCCGATAGGCGCAGGCCGTAGGAGAGCTGGTAGGCCGAGTCCGCGGCTGAGGTCTGGGCGGTGGTTTGGTCGGAGTTCGAATAGGAGTCGAAAGGCTCTACGCTGAGCGCGTTGACCGCCAGCCCGTAGGTGCCGAAGCGCAGCGGGTGTATGTAGCCGGTCCACGCGTGGTTGACTCCCGGGGCGTAGGCGTCGTAGACCATGCCGAGCTCTTGGCGCGAAAGGAACGCGATCCCCGCGGGGTTGTAGGCCAGGGCATGGACGTCGTCGGCGAACCCGGTGAAGGCCCCCGCCAGGCCGGTCGGGCGCGCGCCGACCGGGATGAGCAGGAAATCCGCGCCCGTGGTCCCGGGGCCGGAGCCGGCCAAGCTGTCCGCCTGGGCGGGCAGGGGGCGGCCCAGGCAGAGGAGGGCGGCCAGGCAGACTACGCCTTTGACATGGTTGCGCACCATCTGAATTGTGCATGATAGTATTTGCAAGAATATTACAGGAAAATCCTGTCCTAACGCGATGATGAGGACCGCCCGGACGGCTGGTCTTGCTGTTGGGCGCTTTGTTTGGCCAGATAAGCGCCCATAAGGGCCATGACGGCGATGAGCCAGGCGGCAAGAACGGACCAGGCCGCATAGCGCAGCCAGCGGGGGGCGGGAGTGATCGTCCCGCCGCTATCGAGCGCCAGGAACTCGGGGGGGATGCCTGGTCCGGGCTGCGGAGCCTGGCGGGAACCCTCAGTATCGGCGTTGGCCGCCGGACGCGCCGTGCGGAAAGGCTCCTTGCAGAAATCGCACCACTGTGCTGAATCCGGGGACTCGAAACCGCAGGCCGGGCATCTAACCACGGGCGTACTTGAGCCTCGTCTCCGAGAGGGGCTTGCCGACCCTGTGGCGCAGGCTGCCCAGCTTGTCCACGCGTAGCTCCACCTCGTCGCCGGGGTTCACCCAGCGCTCCAGGTCCAGGCCGCAGCCCCGGAAGAAGGTGCCTGAGCCCAGCACGTCGCCCGGATGGAGCGTCTCCTCCTGGGAGACGTGTGAGAGCATCAGGCCCCAGCTCCAATAGCGGTCCCCGGTGCGGCCCTGGCTCCAGAGCTCGCCGTTGACCCGGACTTCGATCTTCAGGTCTTCCTCGGGCCCCATCTCGTCGGTCGTCACCAGGCATGGGCCCAGGCCATAGGCGAAATCCTTGCCTTTGGCCGGCCCCATGCCGCAGGCGAACTCCGACTTCATCGTGTCGCGGGCCGAAAAATCGTCGAGGATGGTGAAGCCCGCGATGTGGGCGGGGGCGTCTGCGGGGGAGAGGTTGCGGCCGGGCGTCCCCACCACGCAGGCCACCTCCGCTTCGAAGTCGAAGCGCCGGGTGTAGCTCGGCCAAGGGACCTCTTGGTCCGGACCGTAGATCTCGCGGGCGTTGCCCTTGAAATAGACCGGATGATCGTACCAAGCCGTCGGCAGGGACGCGCCGGTCCGCGCCCAGGCCTTCAGAGCGTGGTCCTCGAACGCGAGGAAATCGCGCAGGGAGCGGGGCTGCAGGGGCGCCAGCAGGCGGACCGTCTCTGGTCTGTGGAGGATGAGTTCTCCCCGGGGGCCGACGGGAGCCCCGTGCTTCTCGGTCTGCGCGGCCGCGAAGTCCAGGGCGTGACGGGCTTCGGTCAGGGCTCCCCGGCCCCGGTCGAGGAAAGCGAGCATGTCGGGCGGCAGCAGCACGTCGGCCAAACGGCGGGGTTGGGGCTCGCCGAGACGGGCCAGGCGGGCCGCGGCCGCGAGGTTGAGGTCCACCACGTGGCTCTGCCAGAGCGCGCCCAGGCGCGTGAAGGGTCCCAGGGGCGTGGCGACCTCGAAGGTGACGAGCCTCACAACGGCAGTATATTGAATTTGTCCCGAAGGCTCAATACAGCGGGACGAAGCGTTTCTGCTTGGCGTCGGCCCGGGTCATCGTGATGACGTTTTTCAAGGTGTCGCCTTTGGCGTCGAACACGATGGTCCCGAGCATGCCGGAGTGCCGGCTGGTCCGGAGGCATTCGAGCACCAGCTCGCGGTCGGCCCCGTGGCGGCGCAGGCATTCCACGGCGATGAGCCCGGCTTCGTAGGCGCAGTGGTCGAAGACCCGCGGCGTGATGCCGTAGAGTCTACGGTAATTCTCCACGAAGTCGGTCGCGCTGGGGAGGTCCTCCACCGGCACGCCGCTGACCGCGAGGTACGCCCCTTCGGCGGCGGGGCCGGCGATGGTGAAGAGCTCCGGAGCCTTGGCCCCGTCCCCTCCGAGGAAGGGAAAGTCCAGGCCCAGCCCCCGCGCCTTCTTGAGCATCAGCCCGAATTCCGTGTGGATTCCGCCGAAGAAAAGCCCGTCCGGCCGCCGGGCCTGCAGCTCGGAGAGCAGCGCCGTGAAGTCCGTTTCGCCGCGGGAGACGTTGCGGGACGGCACGATCATGCCGCCCTTGCCTTCGAAGCGGCGGCGGAACGCTCCGGCCAGGTCGCGGCCATAGGGAGTCCCGTCGTCTACGACGGCCATGCGGCGCAGCGCGAACCGGTTGTAGGCGTAGTCGGCCGCGTAGGCGCCCAGGACTGCGTCGGAGGCGGGGATGCGGAACGCCACCCGGGGCCCGGTCCAGTCCGGGCGGGTCTGCTGCAGGGTCACGTCGGGGCTGGTCGCCGAGGGGGTGATCATGGCCAGCCCCGACGCGGAGTAGACCTTGGCCGCGGCGATGGCGCAGCCGGAGGTGAGGTGCCCGATCACCACAGCCACCGCGGGGTCCGCCGCGACGCGGCCGGCGACCTGGGCCGCGGCTTCCGGTTCGGCGCGGTCGTCGTAGGGGACGACTTCGAACCGCCAGGGCGACTCCCCGCCGGCCACCGAGTCGGCTACGGCCATCTCCACGGAGTGCTGCATGCCCAGGCCCTCGGACGCGAGTTCTCCGGTCAGGGGCCCGGCCACGGCGATGCGCACCACGGGGTTAGCGCGGTTGCAGGCCCAGGGCCCGCCGGCCAGCACGCCCAGGGCCATGGTCAGGACAAGAGGGAAGCGGCACCGCATCCCTTTAGGATAGAAAGAAACAGGCGGCGATTCAATCGTGCTCTAGCAGCTTGAGCCAGAGCGAGGAGACCAGGAAGTCCTTGAGGCGCGCGTGCTCCACCCAGCGCGTCTGCGACGGCCTCGGTCCCAACAGGCGGGCCCGGTGCAGGGAGAGTGCGATGCGGTAGCGGGTGATGGAATGGCGGACAGTCTTCAGCCGGGGCCCGATCTCGACTGGGAAACGTCCCGCCTCGGGCAATCCCCAGTGGTCCTTGAGGAGGAGTTCGTCGAGGCCGCGTTTCCAGAGCAGGACCCGGCCGCGGCGTTCGATCCAGAGGCAGGTCCAGCGCAGGTCTTGCGGCGCGGCGCGCGGGCCGAGGACCGGCAACCGCTCCTGGAGGCCCATCTTCCTGGCCGCGCATAGCTCGCGCAGAGGGCAGGTCCCGCACTTCGGACTTTGCGGAGTGCAGACTACTTCACCCAATTCCATCACGGCTTGATTCCAATCCCCCGGGCGGCGCGGGTCGAGCAGGCCTTGCGCCATCGCCGTCAATCGTCTCTGCGCGGCGGGCCGGCGCGGGTCGGACCGGATCGCGAAGAGCCGGCACATCACCCGGGTCACATTGCCATCCAGGACCGCGTGGGGTCGGCCGAAGGCGATGGAGGACACCGCGGCCGCCGTATAGCGCCCCACTCCGGGCAGGGCCAGCCAGGAGTCTTGGTCGCGCGGGAAGTCCCCATCGGGCCGGGCCGCGATGCGGCGGGCGGCGGCGCGCAGGTTGCGCGCGCGGGCATAGTAGCCCAGGCCCGCCCAAGCGCGCAGGACCTCGGATTCGCGGGCGCGGGCGAGGGCGCGGAGGTCCGGGAACCGGCGCAGGAACCGCTCATAGCGGGGCAGGACTGCGGTTATGGTGGTCTGCTGGAGCATGGTCTCCGCCACCCACACGCGGAAAGGGTCGGCGTCGCGGCGCCAGGGCAAGGGCCGGGCCGCGCGCGCGTACCAGGAGAGGAGGCGCCGCCGCAGGAGCGCCGCGGCCGACACCGGGAGACTCACTCCGGGATGAGGACGTTGACGATGACCTGGTCTACGCCCTGGATCCGGCCCGCGATGCGCGAGACGAGGTCCTGCTCGCGCCGGTTCTTGAGCACGCCGGATAAGGTCACGACTCCGGTGTCGACGTCGATGGTCAGGTAGCGCGCGTCGAGATCGGGCTGGCTGTGCAGCGCGGTCTCTATGCGCGCTTTGATGGCCGCGTCGCTGAGATCCACCGGCTCCACATTGCGCAGGCAGCCGGAGAATCCGGCGGCCAGGACCGTCGTCGCCAGGAGGAGCATCCAAGCCTTCATGGCAATAATGTACAATTTTATCGACGAAGCGACAAACGGCGGCTACGATCCGTGTACGATCCGGTCTCGGGCTCGTCGATTTTTTTGGAATGGATATCCTTCTCGCCACCCGCAACCGGCATAAGGTCATCGAGATCTCGAGCCTTTTGGGAGGGGGGCTGCGCGTCCTCTCCCTCGATGAGCGGCCCGACGCTCCTGCCGTAGAGGAGGACGCTCCCACCCTGGAGGGCAACGCGCGCAAGAAGGCCGTCGCGACCGCGGCCGCGACAGGGCTTTGGTGCCTTGCCGACGACACGGGCCTGGAGGTCGCGGCCCTCGGCGGCGCGCCGGGGGTGCTCTCCGCGCGCTACGCTGGCCCCGGGTGTGACTACGCGGCCAACAACCGCAAGCTCCTGGAAGCCTTGCGGGACGTGCCTCCCGAGCGGCGGCGGGCCGCCTTCCGGACGGTCATGGCCCTCTCTGACCCGCGCGGCGGCAGCGTCGTGCTGGAGGAGGGGCGGCTCGAGGGCGTCATCGCCGTCGAGCCGGCGGGGACCAACGGCTTCGGCTATGACCCGCTCTTCATCGTGCCGTCCCGGGGCCGGACCCTCGCCCAGCTGAGCCTGGAGGAGAAGAACACCTTGAGCCACCGGGCTGCGGCGCTGACGCGCATGCTGCCCCACCTGCGGCATCTGGCCGCGCTGGCGGCGCTCCTGGTCTTCCTGTCGGCGCCCGCGCGGGCCGGGCGGACGGAGCCGGCCGGCCAGACCATCTGGGACCAGATCATGGCTGATCAGGCGGACCGAGGCCTGCGCCAGGGCGCCCGGTATCTCGATGGGAAGCAGTACGACCAGGCGGTCCGCGAATTCCTGCGGGCGGTGCAGGCCAATCCCAACGATCCGGCCACGCACACCATGCTGGGCGTGGGCTACTATTGGACCGGGCGGGTGGATCTCTCTTTGGAGGAGTACCGCAAGGCCCTGGACCTCGACCCGCGCAGCGCTCAGCCCTGGCTCCTCATCGGCATCTCCTTGGCCTGGAAGGGCGAGGACAAGGGCGCCTACGAGGCGTTCAAGAAGGCGGCCGAGCTCGATCCCCAGCGCGCGGACGTCCAGATGAATCTCGGCTCCATCGAAGAGTCCCTGGGCCTGATGTCTGAGTCCCTGGAGCATACCCGGAAGGCCGTCTTGCTCGACGGCAAGAACCCGCTCTATCACTACCAGCTCGCCATGCTCTATCGGAGGCTCGGCCGCGACTCGGACTGCATCGACTCCCTGCATCGGGCCTTGGGTCTCTTTCCCGATTTCGAGGACGCGGTCCTGGAACTGGGCGCGGCCGAGGAGCGCACCGGGGACCGCAAGGACGCCCTGCGCAGTTTCCGCAAGGCCGTGGACCTCAAGGCGCGCGACGCGGTGGCGCGCTTCCGCTTGGCGCGCCTGATGCTGCAGGGCGACGACTCCGGGCGCGCCCGCGCCATGATGAGCGAGGCTTTCCATCTCACTCCCGAGGAGGGCGGCGGGGGGCTGCGGCTGTCCGTTTCGTACGCCGGCGGCCATAAGGCCGCCTCCGGCCCCGGCACGGCGGGCCCAGCCGAGGCCCCGACGAGCCCGCCCGCGGCCGAAGGCGACGCCAACGACCCCCTCTCGGTCTTCACCCGAAACCTGGAGCGCATCCCGCTCGAACAGAGCGCGATCATGGAGGTCGACGTGGTCTTCGTGCCCAAGCCCAAGCTGGTCAAGGCCCCGCTCGAGAGCGCCTCGTCTTTGCGCAAGGCCCTGTCCCAGCGGCTCTCGGATTCCGACGGTACGCCCAAGGCGACGCGGCGGCAGTATCAACTGCGCGCGGCCAAGCCTGAGGAGCGCGCCGCGCAGGTCCGCCAGATCATGGACGATCTCCGGAAGCTCCTCAAAGCCGCGCCCGAAGGAGCCGACACGCGTCTGGGGATGAACCTGACGTTCACGCACCTCGCCGACGCGGGCGCCGCCCGCGGCGACGCGGAGAACCCTCCCAAGGTCTCCTACGAGCCCAGACAGGTGGGCAACGACCTGGGCCTCTGGGTGATCGGCACCGGCTGGATGGGCCTGGTGGAAGAGGTCCTGCCGGAGTCGGGGGAGGCCCCGCCCCAGCCGGATCAGAGCGACTGGTGGGTGGCCACAGGACTGGGCTACGCCATCCTGGGAGACGGCCAGAGGGCCCTGTCCGCCTTCGTGCGCGCGGTGCAGCTCGATGCCTCGAGCGTGCCGGCCCGGCTCGGCCGCAGCGTGGCCTCGGTCATGACCGGCGACGAGGCCGGCGCCATCAAGGCCCTGCTCGAGGCGCGCCGCCTCGACCCCAACAACCGCGCGGCCAAAGAGGGCCTCAAGTGGCTCAACCGTCAGGCCGCGCCCAAGCAATCGCCCAAGGGGGCCGGGCCCAAGGAGAAGATCTGATGTCCCTCGACCTCGGACACATGCAGGCGTTCGTCCGGCGCGTGCATTTCGTCGGCATCGGCGGCGTGGGCATGAGCGGCATCGCCGAGGTCCTCGCCAATCTCGGCTACCGGGTCTCCGGGTCCGACCTCAAGGAGAGCGCGATCACGCGGCGCCTCAAGGCCGCGGGCGTGCGCGTGGCCTTGGGCCACGGCGCCGCCAACGTCCGCGACGCGCAGGTCGTGGTGGTGAGCTCCGCAGTCCGGCCTGACAACCCGGAGGTCCGGGCCGCCCGGCACGCCGGTGTGCCGATCGTCCTGCGCGCGCAGATGCTCGCGGAGCTGGGGCGCATGAAGAAGACCATGACCGTGGCCGGCTCGCACGGCAAGACCACGACCACGGCCATGGCGGCCATGGCCCTGGCCGCGGCCGGGGCCGAGCCCACCATGATCGTGGGCGGGCAGATCAAGAACATCGATTCCAACGCCCGTTTGGGCCTGGGCGATTATCTGGTGACCGAGGCTGACGAGTCGGACGGCTCGTTCGTGCATTTAGAGCCCTTGGTGGCCGTGGTCACCAACATCGACAACGACCATCTAGACCACCATAAGACCATGGACAACCTGCGCGCGGCGTTCGCGGCGCACCTTTCCCGCCTGCCCTTCTACGGCGCCGCCGTGCTCTGCGCCGACGACCCCGGGCTGGCCCTCCTGCGCCCCCGCCTGAACGCGCGCGTCATCTCCTACGGATTTTCGCGGCGGGCCGACTGGCAGGCGCGCGCGCTCCGGCTGGAGAAGGACGGTTCGAGCTATGAAGCCTTCTACCTCGGCCGGCGCGCGGCCCGCATCCGTCTCCGGGTCCCCGGCCGGCACAATGTGCTCAACTCGCTGGCGGCCCTCGCCGCGGGGCGATTCCTGGGTTTCCCGCTGAGCGGCCTGGGGCGCGGGTTGGCCGCGTTCCGAGGCGTGGGGCGCCGGCTCGACCGGCTCGGATCGGCCGGCGAAGTCGAGTTCGTCGACGACTACGGCCATCACCCCACCGAGGTCAGGGCTGCGGTGGAGGCGGTGGCGACGCTCTGGAAGGGACGGCGGACGGTGGTGGTCTTCCAGCCGCATCGCTATTCTCGGACCAAGCTTTTGGCCGGGGAATTCGGGCCGGCCTTCTCCCGGGCGGACCTCGTGTTCGTCATGGATATCTATCCGGCCGGGGAGGCGCCCATCCCGGGGGTGAGCTCCGCGCTGATCCTGGATTCCCTGCGGCGCGCCGGGGTCGCGTGCGCGCCGTGCCTGGGCAGCCTCGACGTCCTGCGTCAGCTGCGCCGCGGCGATGTCTTGCTGACCCTGGGCGCGGGCGACGTCTGGAAGACGGGCATGGACTTGCTGCGCAGGCTGCAGACGGACCTGGCCAGCCCGGTCTGATATGGGCGCGCGTCTCGATCAGCATTATCTCGTGGACACCTCGGTGCGCGACGCCATCGCGGCCGCCGCGGGGGTCGCTCCTGGTGATAGCGTGCTCGAGATCGGACCGGGCCGCGGAATCCTCACCGTCGCGCTCCTGCCCCGCGCGCGCACGGTCGTGGCCGTGGAGCTCGATGAGCTGCTGGCGGCTCAGCTGCACGCGGCCCTGGGGGGGCCTGCCAACCTGCGCGTGGTCAACGCCGATTTCCTCGAGTTCGACCTGGAGTCCCTCGGGCCGGGGCCGTGGAAGATCGCGGCCAACCTGCCTTACGCGGTCGCCACCCCGATCCTCCAGCGCCTCCTGCCCTGGCCGCGATGGGACACGGCCGTGCTCATGTTCCAGAAAGAGGTGGCCGAGCGCATCGCGGCGCGGCCGGGCGGCGCGGATTACGGCCTGCTGACGCTTTCCGTGGCGATCCACGCCGAGGCCGAGCTCCTCCTCGAAGCGTCGCGCGAGAGCTTCCGGCCGCGCCCCAAGGTGGCCTCGGCCGTGGTGCTCCTTCGGCGCCGGCCCGAACCCCTCGTGCCCGCCGCCGAGCAGGCGGCCTTCTTCCGCGTGGCCAAGGTCGCCTTCGGCCAGCGGCGCAAGATGGCTCTGGGCGTGCTGGCCCGGGGCCTGGGCCTCGATCGGGAGACGGTGGGAGCGGCCTTCGCGGAGCTGGGCATCGCGCCGTCGGCCCGGGCTGAGGAGATCCCGTTCGAGCTCTGGCGCGCTCTGGCCCGCGCTCTCTCATCCCGCGAAGGCGCCTGAGTCCGGCATGATGTCCCCCAGATCAGCGCGGGTGGGCTGTCTGGCGGGTCTGGCGGTCCTCTACCTGCTCTGCCTGCGGGCTTATTACGTCGGATTCTTCAACGACGACGCCTTCTATCTCATCGGGGCGCGTTCCCTGCTGTCCGGGGGCTTCCGTGAGCTGAGCTCTCCGGGCGCCCCGCCCATGACCCTCTACATGCCCGGCTATCCGCTGGTCCTGGCGCAGTGGAGCTGGCTGGCGGGCTCTTCGCCGCTGGCAGCCCAGCTGTTGTCCGTGGTGATGACCACGGCGGCCGCGGGCCTGATGTGGGCGTGCTTCGCCCCCGAGCTGCCGGCCGCCGCGGCTTTCGCCTCCGTGGCGGTCACGGCCTGCAATCCGCTCACGGTGGGAATCTCGGCGGCGGTGCTCTCGGAGATCCCGTTTTTGGTCATGACGCTGCTGGTCTTCCTGGCGGCGCGGGCGGTCTGGGAAGAGGGCTCGGAACTGGCCTGGGCCGGCCTGGGCGCCATGACCGGGGCTGCCTTCCTCATCCGGCCCACGGGCGCGGCCCTCGCTCTGGCCCTGGTCCTGTCCTTGCTGGGGGAGAGGCGCTGGCGGCGCGCGGCTTGGGCCGCGGCCGGGGCGGCTCTGGTCGCGGCTCCGTGGCTGGTGCGCAACGCCCTGGTCGGCGGCTCGGCTTTGCCCTACGCTTCGCAACTGGCTGCGCCTTGGAGCGCCTCGGCGGCTTTCCGCGACGTCCTGCTCCGGTTGTCCCGCAACGCCGAGTTCTACGGCCCCGAGCTCTTCTGGCGGACGTGGTTCCGTTGGCCGGCCTGGCCGGGCGTCTCGGCCTTGAAATGGGCGACGGTCCTGCTGGGCTTGGCCGCGCTGGCCGCGGGTCTGCGCGAGTGGGGAGCGCGGGGCTGGCGCAAGCTCCTGAGCGTCTATCTGCTGGCCTACGCGGCGATCCATCTGCAGCTGCATCTTCAGTCTAGCCGCTACCTCTTCACCGCCTTGCCCATGGCCGCCCCGCTGTTCTTCCTGGGCTTGGACGCGGCCGACCGCCGGCTCGGACTGAGGGGCAAGCTGACTCTGGGCGCGGCGGCCTTGAGCCTGGCCTTGAGCCTGGGGCCCGTGGCCAACGTCGTGAGGACTTCGCTTTGGCGGCACACTCCGCTCAATACGCCTCCCCTGAAGACATTGGCCTGGATCCGGAGTTCCACCTCCCCGACGGACATCTTGGCGGCGGACCTCGATGGAAGGTTGTTCCTGCTGACGGGCCGCCGGACGGTGAGGCTGCGCAAACTCTACGCGCCGGGCGCTTTCGCCGCCTGGCTCAAGGGCGCGCGTGTGGACTATGTGCTCGTGGAGCCGAACGACTGCTTCATGACCACGGCGTCAGGCCGTACGGCGCACGACCCCATGCCTCTGGACCGGCTGCGGAACCTGCTCTCCGGAGGCCGGCGCGTCTTCGCTGACGCGGAAGAACGGACCGAGATCTACCGGGTCCGCGAAGCGGCCGACGAGATGGTCCCCGCGCCGACGACGACCTCGCCCTGATAGAAGACCGCGGTCTGCCCGGGCGTCACCGAGAGCTGGGGTTCAGCGCAGCCGACTTGGACCGTGCCCGGCGCATCTCCCGGCCCGATCTCGGCGGCCGCCGGCCGGTGCTGCTGGCGGACCTGGACCTCGACGGATAGCGGCGTCTCGGGTGGTCCGGAGAGGCTGATCCAGTTGAGGTCCCGCACGACGAAGCGCTGGGAGTAGAGGGATTCCTTGGGCCCGACGACGACCGTGTTGGAGGCGGCGTCGATGCGCGCCACGTAGAGCGGCCGGCCCGCTCCGCTCAAGCCCACTCCTTTGCGTTGGCCCACGGTGTAGTGGACGATGCCTTTGTGCCGGGCGATGACGCGGCCGGAGAGGTCCTGGATGGGCCCCGGCTTGGAGTCGGACTCGTCGAAGAGGACGCCGTAATCGGGGCTTTCGATGAAGTCCTGACTCTCGGACTTGTCCGCCACATCGTGCCAGCCCAGTCCTCGGGCCAGCTCCTTGACCCGCGTCTTGGTCAGTCCGCCCAGCGGCAGGACCAGCTGCGCCAGCTGCTCCTGGCTCAGGCGCGCCAGGAAATAGGATTGGTCCTTGCGGCGGTCCGCGGCGCGCTTCAGGAGGATTCGTCCATCCTCGGTCCGGGTCTCGACGCGTGCATAATGGCCGGTGGCGAAGCGGTCGAAGCGGATGCCGGCCTCGCGGGCTCTTTCCAGGAGGAGGCCGAACTTGACGGCTTGGTTGCAGCGCACACAGGGGTTGGGCGTGCGGCCGCAGCGGTACTCTCCGCGGAAATAGTCCAGGACCGCGGTCTTGAACTCAGCCGCCAGGCAGACGGTGTGATGGGGGATACCCAGGCGCCGGGCTACTTCTCGGGCGGCTTCCAGGTCGCGCGCTTCGCCGGGGCCGTAGCAGCCGGAGCGGCCGCGGTCCGGGATGGGCAAAGACCCGTCCCAGGTCTGCATGGTCAGGCCCACGACCGCGAAGCCCTGCTCTTGGAGGAGCCGGGCCGCGACGGCGGAGTCCACGCCGCCGCTCAAGCCCACGGCGACCGTCTCTTGGCGCTCGTCGGCATCAGGCATCGAGAATATTGTAACATTATCAACTGATAACGATAGAGGGAGATAAAAATGATCAGCACCGCTGATTTCCACAACGGACTCGTGTTTGAAGACGACGGCCAGATTTGGGAGATCCTTTCCTACCAGCATCACCGTAAGTCTCAATCTGCGGCGGTCTATCGCACCACCTTGCGTTCGCTGGCCAATGGGGCCGTTTGCGAGAGATCCTACTCCTCGGGCACCAAGTTTCGGGAGGTGCCGGTCTCCAAGCGCGAGAAGCAGTACAGCTACGACGAGGGAGACAAGGCCGTGTTCATCGACATGGAGACCTACGAGCAGGTCGCCTTCCCCAAGGAGAAGCTGGGGCCGCAGGTGAAGTTCCTGCGCGAGAACATGCAGGTCCTGGGAGTTTACGTCGACGATAAGCTGACAACCATCGAGCTGCCGCCCAACGTGGTGCTCACCGTCTCCTCGACCGTGCCCGGCGTCAAGGGCGACTCGGTCTCCAACATGGTCAAGCCCGCCACCCTGGACACGGGCCTGGAGATCCAGGTGCCGCTCTTCATCAAGGAGGGCGACAAGATCCGGGTGGACACGCGGACCTGCCAGTATTTGGAGCGGGTCAAGGAATAGCCGGCGGGCGCACGTGATCAGAGCGGTCATCTTCGACGTCGACAACACTCTGACCGACTTCATGAAGATGAAGCGGGCCGCGGTGGATTCGGCCGTGGAGAGCATGATTGACGCGGGCCTCAAGGTGCGCAAGGAGGCCATGGTCGAGAAGATCTTCGACACCTATTGGAAAGAGGGGGTGGAGGACCAGAAGATCTTCGACAAGGTCCTCAAGGCCGAGTTCGGCCGCATCGACTACAAGCTGCTGGCCGCGGGCATCGTGGGCTATCGCCGCTCCAAGGCCGGGACCATGGCGCTCTATCCTCACGTGCACCTGACCCTGCTGGAGCTCATGCGGCTCGGCGTCAAGAGCGCGGCCCTGTCCGACGCGCCGAAGCTCGAGGTGTGGCTGCGCATCGTGGGCCTGGGCCTGCACCACTACTTCGACCACGTCGTGACCTCCGCCGACCTCGGGGTGCATAAGCCGGCGCCGGAGCCCTTCCGCAAGGCGCTGGAGGTCCTGGGCACCAAGCCGGGCGAGACGGTCATGGTGGGCGACTGGGCCGAGCGGGACGTGGCGGGGGCCAAGAATCTGGGCATCCGCACGGCCTGGGCAAAGTACGGCGACACGCACGAGACCCAGGAGTCGGGCGCCGAGTTCGTGCTGACGGACATCTCCGAGCTGGTGGATGTCATCCGCAAGGAGAATGGGACAGCTTGAGAAAGGGCTTGGCTGTTGCTGCCCTATTGTTGGCCTCGGCTGCGGGGCCGGCCGCAGCCTATCACATTGAGAAGCTCTCCGGCGTCGGGACCCTGGCTGCGGGGAAGTCCATCGATGTGGTGGCCGAGGAAGCCATGGTCAAATTCTCCAGCTCGGTAACTGCGTCCGGACGCTCTGCGGCGCTGTCCCGCATCGGGGCCGGCGTCACTGGGGAACTCCCTGCCATCGGCTGGACCTGGGTCAAACTGCCGGCGGGCATGCGTGTGGCCGATGGGCTCAAGGCGCTCAAGCTCATGCCCGAGGTCTCACGGGTCACGCCGAACCACATCTACAAGCCGAACAAGGTTCCCAACGACATCCTCGTCGCTCAGCAGAATAACCTAAGTCAGATCGATGCTTTCGGAGCCTGGGAATACGAGACCGGATTTTCTTCAGCCGTGACCATCGCCATGATTGACACGGGCCTCGATGGGGGTCATGTCGACCTGGCGTCCAAAATTCTCCATGCCACAGGCGCTCATAGCCAGGATTGTTCGGGGGGCACTTGCAATTCTGAGGATACCCCTGTGCCAGCCTGCAACCACGGTACGCGCACGTCCGGCATCGCCGCAGCCGCAGCCAATAACAGCATAGGAATCGCGGGTATGTCTTGGGGCGCGAAACTCGTTTCGCTCAAGGTTTTCCCTGACAGTCAGTGCGGGGGCGGCAGCGGCGACTGTGCCCCTGTCACCTGCGGCGCCACCGATGCCGCGCTCGTCAGCGCGCTCCAATATGCCACCAATATGAACCAGGTTTCCGCAGCGGGCAAAATCGTCATCAACATGAGCATCGGCTCGGAAAATACCCCCTGTGTTTATGACGACTTGAGCGGCGTGGGCGCCGACGCGGTGCGGGATGCCATCGCGGTCTCCACCACTGCCGGGATCCCGGTGATCATTTCCGCGGGCAACGACGGGGGGAGCGTCAATGCTCCCGCCAACTGCGCGGGCACCTCGCCGGGAAGCGGGATCATACCCGTCGGCGCGGTGGACTCGAGCAATAATATTGCTTATTTCTCATCCCAGGGGCCGGAACTGGCGGCCAACGGAGTCGTGGCTCCGGGTGTCAACGTGGAAACCACCGATGTGGGCAGCACCTATACCGGGGGAGCCTCAGGCACCTCCTTTTCCGCTCCGCAAGTGGTCGGATTGGCGGCTCTGATCCTCTCCGCTCGGCCTGATTGCCAGAATTGCGCGGTGTATGTCCAAAGCGTGATTCGCGGCGGCGCGCATCAGATCGGGACCTCAAGCAACTCGTCGGGGGCCGGCATCATCAATGCCTTCCGATCCATGCGCTTGGCGGTCAGAGGCACAGCCGCTTTCGACGGCGATCAGAAAGCCATCGCCTTCCCGAATCCTTTCCGAGTCTCCCAAGCCGGTTCCGTTTCCTTCTCCGTGCCGACCAACCTGCAGGGCGCCAATGCCAGCATCAAGATCTACACGATCGGCGGCGAGTACGTCCGGACGATCACGGGCCTGACCTGGGACGGCAAGAACGCCACCGGCAACCTCGTGGCCTCCGGAACCTACATCTTCGTCGTCTCCACCGATAACGGCACCACGCGGGGCCGCGTGGCGGTCATTCGTTGAATGAAAGAGCGTATTTTAGTAGCGTTTAACCGGACGCGCGAGCACGAGATCGCTTCTCGCGTGACCGTCGCGGACGATTCCGTGTCGCGTTCGCGCGGCCTGCTCGGCCGGACGGCGATGGCGCCGGAGGAAGGTCTCTGGATCGTTCCGTGCCCCATGATCCACACCTTCTTCATGAAGTTCGCCATCGACGTCCTGTTCCTGGACCGGGGGCTGCGCGTCGTGCGCGTGCTGGAGAGGCTCAAGCCCTGGCGCCTCTCGCCGTGGGTCTTCCGGGCGCACAGCGTCCTGGAGCTCGCCGGCGGCAGGCTCCAGGGATCGGTGCAGGTCGGCGACTGTCTGGAATTGCGTTAAGCGGAGAAGATCATGGCTGTCAAAGGCCTGCAGAGACGCAAGACGGTGGCGGAGATCCTCGGCGAGCGCAAGCTCTTGAGCGAGGAGCAGCTCAAGACCGCCGACGCCGACGCCAAGAAGCACAACAAGATCCTCCAGCAGTCCATCCTCGACCTCAACCTCATGGGCAAGGGCCCCATCCTGAAGTGCCTCTCCGAGGAATGGCAGGTCAAGGCCGTGGACTTGAACCAGATGGAGATCGACGCCGAGATCGCCAAGATCATCCCGGAGGCCGTGGCCCGGCGCCACCACGCCATCCCCTTCGCCAAGGAGGAGAGCGTCCTCTTCGTGGCCATGGCCGACCCCCGGGACTTCTTCGTCTCCGAGGACATCCAGCTGCGCACCGGCCTGGAGATCCAGCCCTACCTGGCCCTGCCTCAGGACATCCTCGCGGCTCTGGACACCGCCTACGGCAAGGGCGAGGGCGCGGCCATGAACCGGCTCATCGGGGAGGTGACCAAGAGCCAGGCCGATAGCGCTCCGGCCGCCGAGGGCATGGAGCTCGTCAAGGATGAGGTCAAGACCGACATCACCGAGGTCGACGCCTCCGCTCCCGAGGTCGAGAAGCTCGTCAACGCCATCATCCTGGGCGCCCTGTCCATAAAAGCTTCGGACATCCACATCGAGCCCTTCGAGGACGTCACGGGCAAGAACTCCAAGATCCTGCTGCGCTACCGCGTCGATGGGCGCCTGGTCCCCGGCCCCTTCACCGTGCCCTGGAGCTATCGGCAGGCCATCGCGGCCAAGATCAAGATCATGACCAGCTCCATGAACATCACGGAGCGCCGCATCCCCCAATCCGGCCGCATCCAGATCCTCGCCCAGGGCAACCCCATCGAGTTCCGCGTGGAGATGGTCCCCACGGTCTACGGCGAGTCCTGCGTCATGCGTATCTTGGACCGCAAGTCCGTCCAGGTGGACATCTTGAAGATGGGCTTCCTGCCCGACACCTTGGACAAGTTCCTGGGACTGCTCAAGGGCATCGGCGGCAAGAAGAACTTCGGCCTCATCGTGGTCTGCGGCCCCACGGGCTCGGGGAAATCCACCACCCTCTACGCCGCCCTCAACCACGTCAACCGCCCAGACATCAAGATCCTCACCGCCGAGAATCCGGTCGAGTACAACCTCGACGGCATCGTCCAGGTCCCGGTCAACCCGGACTTGAAGCTCGGCGAGAATAAGAAGTTCGACTTCGCCACGGCCCTGCGCTCCTTCTTGCGCTTGGACCCCGACGTCATCATGGTCGGCGAGATCCGCGACGAGGAGACCGCGCACATCGCCATGGAAGCCGCCATGACCGGCCACCTGGTCTTCTCCACCATCCACACCAACGACGCGTCCTCCACGATCTCGCGCCTGACCGACATGGGCCTGCCGTCGTTCATGGTCGCCGGCACGATCAAGGCGGTCCTGGCCCAGCGCCTCTCGCGCCGGTTGTGCCCTGAGTGCAAGACCCCTCACGACCCGACACCCGAGGAGATCAAGATCTTCACGGAGAACCACGTGGATCTGCCCGCGGGCAGCAAGCTCTACGGCCCTCCGCCGGGGGGCGGGTGCGACGCCTGCAAGAACCTCGGCTATAAAGGCCGGGTCGGCATGCATGAGCTGCTCGTGATGACCGACAGCCTGCGCACCTTCTGCTTGAAGGATGTGGCCGCCGACCCGGTCCGCCGGGAGGCGATGAAGGAGGGCATGCGCCTGATCGTCCAGGATGGCCTGGAGAAGGTCAAGATGGGTCTGACCTCGGTGCGCGAAGTCCTGGGCGGGCAGGAGTGAGCCATGGCTGACAACGAAAAGACCGCATTGGCCGCGGAGCCGGCCGCAGCCGCCAAGATGGACGTCCACACCGCCCTGGAGCTTTTCTCCATCGCGGGCAGCCTCAATTCCACCATCGACCTGGACTTCCTCCTGAAGAAGATCGGCGCCGCGGCCGAGCGCCTGCTCGATTCCGAGGCCAGCGCCATCATGCTGGTGACCGATGACCACAAGCATCTCTACTTCAAGGTGGCCTCGGGCGAGAAGGCCCAGGTCTTGAAGACCATGACCCTGCCCATCGGCCAGGGAATCGGCGGCTGGGTGGCCCTGCACCGCAAGCCCGAGGTGGTCAACGACACCCGGACGGACCCCCGCTTCGCCGGCAAGTTCGACAAGGCCTCGGGATTCGTGACCAAGTCGCTCTTGTGCGTGCCAATGGAGTACCGGGGCGAGCTCGTGGGCGTCGTGGAGGTGCTCAATAAGTGCTCCGGGAGCTACACCCAGGAGCACATCGGGCTGCTCTCTAGCCTGGCCAGCCTGGCCTCGGTGGCCATCACCAACGCCAAGGTCATCTCCGAGCAGAAGAACTTCTTCTCCCACATCATGGAGCTCCTGGTGGGGGTCATCGAGACGGCCAAGCCCAACATGAGCGACCACCCCGTGCGCTCGGCCAAGCTGGCCTGCGCCATCGGCCGGGCCCTGGGGGTCGAAGAGTACGAGTACCGCATGCTCTACTACGCCGGCATCCTGCACGACGTGGGCTACGTGGCCTTCAAGAACCAGCGCCTGCTCGCGGACCTGGGGATCATGAGCGTCTCCGAGGAGGTGCACCCCCTGCTCTCGGTCAAGATGCTCGAGGGCATCAAGATGCTGGAGGGCGCGCTGCCCGGCATCCAGCATCACCATGAGCGCTATGACGGCACGGGCTACCCGGCCCGGCTCCAGGGCGAGGCCATCCCGCTGGGCGCGCGCATCCTGGGCCTCGTCGAGTCTCTCGAGGAGCTGCGCCTCATCGGCGTCCCCAGAGAGGAGCTCGAGAAGCGCGCCCGGCAGGAGGCCGAAGGCGGCAAGGGCACGCGCTTCGACCCCGCGATCGTGGAGGCTTTCTTAATGGTGCTTTCCGAGCAGGGGGGGGCCTGGTAGCTATGAGCGAGGCCAAGAAGATCCGTCATCAGCATCCGCCTACGGGCAAGCTCGCGGAGATGCGGGAGCGCGCGCAGCGCGCCCGGTCCGGGGGCGGTCCCGAGGCCGCGGCGCGCCAGCACGCCGCTGGCAAGCTCACGGCGCGCGAAAGGCTCGACCTCCTGCTCGACGAGGACAGCTTCGAGGAGACCGACCTCCTGGTCCACGGCCCGGAGGGGAGGAGATTCGCCGGCGACGGCGTCGTGGCCGGGTTCGGCCGCGTGGGCGGCCGGCCGCTGGCCGTCTATGCCCACGACTACACGGTGTGGAGCGGGACCATGGGCCAGGCCCAGTCCCGCAAGATCTGCAAGGTGCTCGACCTCGCTTGCGAGTCCGGCATCCCGGTGGTGGCCCTGTGCGACTCGGCCGGCGCTCGTCTCGAGGAGGGGGTGGACTCGCTGGGCGGCTATGGGGAGATCTTCCACCGTCATGTGGCCGCCTCCGGCGCCGTGCCCCAGCTCACCGCCATCCTCGGGCCCTGCGCGGGCGGGGCGGTCTACGCCCCGGCGCTGACCGACTTCGTCTTCATGGTGGAGGGCACCAGCCACATGTACCTGACCGCGCCGGAGCTGGTGGCCGGGATCGGGGGGGAGGCCTGCGACCCCGAGTCGCTGGGCGGGGCGAGCATGCACAGCAGCCGCTCGGGGGTCTGCCATTTCCTGGCCCGCTCCGAGCCGGACTGCTTCCGCCAGATGCGCGAGCTCCTGGACTACCTGCCGCAGAACTGGCGCGAGCTCGCCAAGCCCGTCATGCCTTCTGACGACCCCCGGCGCACCAGCGAGATCCTGGGCGGGGTCGCCGAGATGGATGCGAAGAAACCCTATCGGATCCATGAGGTCATCTGGGAGATCGCCGACGGCCACCAGTTCTTCGAGGTCCACAAGGAGTTCGCGCGCAACATCGTGACTGGGTTCATCCGGCTCAACGGCGAGAGCGTGGGGGTCGTGGCCAACAACCCCGCCTATCTCTCCGGGGCGCTCGACATCAGCGCCAGCGAGAAGGCCGCCCGGTTCGTGCGCTTCTGCGATTGCTTCAACATCCCCCTGCTGACCCTGGTCGACGTCCCCGGCTACTGGCCGGGCCTCGAGCAGGAGTTCAACGGCATCATCCGCAAGGGCGCCAAGTTGGTCTACGCCTACTGCCAGGCCAGCGTCCCCAAGGTGACGGTGGTCCTGCGCAAGGCCTACGGCGGGGCCTACGAGGTGATGGGCTCCAAGCACATCCAAGGCGACGTCAACTTCGCCTGGCCCAGCGCGGAGATCGCGGTGATGGGGCCGGCTCGGGCCGTGGACATCCTCTACGCGGAGCGCCTGCAGGCTGCGGCCGACCGGGAGGCGGAGCGCCGGACGCTCATCGCCGATTACGTGCGCGACTGCGCCTCGCCCTATCAGGCCGCGCGGCACGGCTACATCGACGAGGTCATCGACGCGCGCGAGACCCGGCCCAAGGTCATCCGCGCCCTGCAGTTCCTGCGCCATAAGCGGGGGGAGCGCATCCTCAAGAAGCACGGCAACGTTCCCTTCTGATGCCCATGACAGCCAACGCATTTCCTGATGGCTGTCAGGACAAGGGGACTGCCGTCCCCATGTCCAAAAGAGTGGTCGTGCTGGCCGCCGCGCGGGCGCCGGAGCTGCGGCTGGCCGGGGCCGAGGTGATGATCCTCGATCCGGGCCAAGCCGACACCCTGCCGCCCTGCGACGTTCTGGTCCTGCTGGGCGACCCCGCGGCTCCAGGGGACCAAGAGGACCTGCTGCGCCGCAACATCGACTGGGTACGAGCCGCAGCTATCGCTGCGGCTCGGCGCTGTCCGGGCTGCGTGCTGGTGGTCGCGGCCAGGCCGGCCAACGTCCTGGCCTTTGCCGCCCTGCGCGCCGCGGGGCTGCCGCGGACTCGCGTCCTGGGGGTGGCGGGACTGACCGGCTCGCTGCGCCTCGCCGGCCTCATCGGGGGCGCCCTCGGCGTGAGGTCCGTGGACGTACAGGCCGCGGTCCTGGGCGGCTGCGGGGAGTCTTTGGTCGCCCTGCCGCGCCTGTGGTCCGTAGGGGGGATCCCGGCCGAGGAGCTGCTCTCCCAACAGGACCTCGAGCGTCTGGCGGCGGAGGCGTGCACGGCGTCCGCGCCGGAGGAGCTCGTCGGCGCTGCGGCGGAACTGGCCGGGGCGCTACTGGACGGCGGCCGGAGGCTGTGCACCTGCTCGGTCCTTCTGGACGGGGAGTACGGCGTGCAGGGGATCTTCCTGGCGGTCCCGGTCGTGCTGGGTCCGGCCGGGCTGGAGCGCATCGTGCAGCTCAATCTTAAGGTTGAAGAGCGCATGGCTCTTCAGAAGGCGGCGGCCGCCGGCCGCGCGCTGCGCGCGAATCTCGAGGTGGCTTAATGAAAAGTCTGATCCTTCTTGTTTTTGTGTCGCTTGCTGCCCTTCCGGCTCGGGCGGACATCTACGACGGCTTCGAGCGGTTCGCGGACGCCGGGTCGCTCAAGCCGTTCGCGCGCGACCTGGGAGGCATCCTGGGCTCGGCGACCTTCCACAGCGCCAGGCCCTTGGGATTCTCAGGCTTCGACTTGGGAGGGCACGTCGGTGGGCAGTTCTACCCGTCCCGGGGCGACCGCATCCTGCTCGATAAGGGGGTCCGGGTCTTCGGCCTGCCCTGGGTCCAGGCCGAGATCGGCATGCCCTACCGCATCGACGGGTTCATCCGCGGCACGAGCGATGAGGGGCTGACGATCGCGGGCGGCGGCGTGCGCTACGGCCTGCTCAAGACTTCGGACAAGCCGTGGGCGCCGCAGCTTCTGGTCTCCGGCGTGGCTCACGCCGTGGTGTACCAGTCCTTCTCGGCCAGCCATGAGGGGGCAAGCCTGGCCTTTTCCATGGGCAGCTCCGTCTTCAATCCGTATCTGGGGGCGGGCTTTGACCATGTGCGGCTCCTCGTCCGCTCCGCGCAGGACAAGACCATCATCGGGTCTGCGGTCGACACTTTGGAGAGCCGCTTCACCGCCGGCGTCCAGTTGCGGCCGTGGAACTACGGCGTCGCGGGTGAAGGCGAGGGCGGCCGGGCCCGGCCATTGTCCTTCGTCTACCTCAACGCCGCCTACATCCTGGTCCACGGCCAGAGCGGCGCGGAGGGCGGCCTGGGCATGCGGTTCTAGGTGCCTCTCCTTCCCTGGACGCGGGCCTGCTTCGTCTGCGGGCAGGACAACCCCCATGGGCTGCGCCTGCGCTGCCGGCTGGAGGGCGGCCGGGCGGTCTTGGAGCATACGGCCCGCGAGGCGGACCTGGGCTGGAAGACCTTCGTCCACGGCGGCATCATCATGGCCTTGCTCGACGAAGCCATGGCCTGGGCCGCTATGGCGTCGGCTCGGCGGCCTTGCGTCACCGCGGAGATGACGGCGCGCCTGCGGCGGCCCGCCACGGTGGGGATGCGCCTGCGCGTGGAGGGGCAAGTGCTTGAGCCTGGCTCCCGCATCCTAGCCACCACCGGGCGCATCTTGGACGACGAGGGGCGGGAGTTGGCCGGGGCCTCGGGCAAGTTCGTCCCGATGAGCCTGGAGCAGGCCGGGCCATGGATCCACGACCTGGTCGCGGGCCCGGACACCCTGCGGCCCGCGGAATTGTTCGAAGCCCTTCCTGGAGAGCGGCGCTAGGCTGCGGCCGCGCTCCGACGGCGCAGCAGGAATCCGTAGATCGCCAGCCCGGCTAGAGAGAGGAGCGCCCCCGCCGAGCGATACGGCGGGTCGAAGCGGAGCTCCACGCGGTGCTCCCCCGGGGCGAGCGCCAGCCCCATGAAGCCGACGTTCACGCGCTTGAGCGGCGTCGCCTGGCCGTCGACGCGCGCCGTCCAGCCGGGATCGTAGGGGATGGAGAAGAAGAGCAGCTTCTCCGTATCGAGCGTGATCGTCCCCGAGATGGAGTTCTGCCCGTGTTCGGAGACGGCGAGCGCGTCGCGCGCCCGGGCGCGGACGGCCTCGTCGAAGCCGCGGTCGGTCGGGGCCGCGGCGGCGGCCGCCTCGGGATATCTCGGGAAGACGGCGAAATCATCCTCCTCGCCCGCATCAATCACGAAGGCGTTGAGGAGCAGGGCGTCCTTGCGCGCTTTGTCGAGCGTGCGGAACTCCGCGAGCGCGAACCGGCGGTCGTAGGTGAAGCCGAGGGGCAGGGCGCGGCGGTTCCGGAAGACCCGGACATCGCCGAATGTCCCGACGGGGTCGGAGGAGAACGGGCCCGGGGCGGCGTCCGCCCGCCTCTTGGATAGGAAGTACTTCACGCCGACCAAGGACATGAGCCGCTCGCTGGAGCCGGTCCCCGGCATCCACCGGGCGCCGTTGGCGTGCGAGGCGTCGATCAGGCCCATCTCGGTCAGGAACGCCACGGCGTAGGCCTGGTTGAACTGGGCGTAGCTGGAGGTCCCGTGGTAATCCTGGATCTTGGCGTCGTTGAGGCTGGCGTAAGCGGCGGGACCCGATCGGTAGTCCTTCTCCACGCGGTAGAACGAGGCGTCGGCGGCTTTCAGATGGGCGACGGCGTCGGTCGTGAAATCGTTGTAGCCGATTTTCTGGCCGAGTTCGACGGCCGCGACGACGTCGCGCGCGGCGGCGGTCCGACGGGAGAGGACGGCCGCCTCGACGCAGAGCAGGATCAGGAGGCCGGCGCGCGCGGGCCGGCCGAACCGGCGCGACGTCATCAGAAGGACCAGCGCCGCGTCGGCGCTCAGGAAGGCGGCGACGGCGGCCTGGAGCCCGGCGTCGGCCGCGAGGCCCGCGGCGCGCGGAACGGCGAACAGCAGGAGAAGTGCTGCGCCGAGCGTCCCGGCCAGGACCGCGGGACGCGCTTCGGAGGTCTCCTCGATCCGGCTCAGCGCGCGCATGCCCAGGAACAGCAGGATCACGACGATGAATAACGAGAGCGTCCGGTAGTAGTCGGCGCGGAACGCCCAGAACGCGTAGCGGTAATACGGGAAGACGACAGGAAGCAGGCCCAGCGCCGCCAGAGCTCCGTAGAGCTTCCGCCGACTCCGGCTCATGGCCGCGAACGCTTGCGGAGCCAGGAGCAGCGTGACGAGCCCGCAGTAGAACAGCGGCGCCTCGAGGTAGTTGCGCCACCCCATGAAATGAGAGCCGGTCCCCAGCAGATCGTTCGAGAAGAAGCGCAGCAGCGCGGTGCCGTTGTGCGCGGCGCCCTCGAGGCCGAACGGCGGCTTCGCGGACAGCATCTGGAAGAGGGACGCGGGGCCGGTCGTCCGCGGGCTTTGCCGCATGAGCTGGAACTCGCTCAGCGACAGGACGCCGCTCATCGCCGCGCCGACCGCCGCGAGCCCGGTGAAGCGAAGAAGAAACGAGCCGTATCCCTTCGGGTCCCACCCCTTCTCGTCGACGAAGCGGGCGGTGCCGTAGGCCAGGAAGAAGCCGGCGTAAGGGCCGAGCAGGAACGGCTGCATCAGCGCCAGGCCCGCGATCGGCCAAGGCAGCAGGCGCCAGTCTCCTCGCGCGAGGAACCGCTCGAAGGCGTACAGCAGAAGAGCGCAGTCCGCGGCCTCGGTCGAGAAGACCGTCCAGCCGCCGCCGAGGACGACGTATCCTGAAAAAGAAAAGAGGAGCGCGCCGGCGGTGGCGGCGTATTTCGAGAGAGATAGGGCGCGGAGATAAAGATAGAAGAAGGTCCCGGCCAGGAAGATCTTCGCCGCCTCCATCCAGAAGATCCCGTAGGCCAGGCGGCTCTTGCCGAACGCGAACAGGATCAGGAAGAACGGGTCGTTGAGGCTGAACGGATAGATGTCCTGTCCCAGGCCCTGGTTGAACGACCAGGCCGGCACGCCGGACCTCTTCAGATAGTCGAAGAGATGCGAGATCTGCGGATAGAAGTAATTGACGGAATCGCTGCCGATGTCCTTGTAAAGATAGACGGCTTCGAAAAAAATGAATTTCTTGAAGGCGTAGAGCGCGATCAGGGCGGCGAGGACCAGGAACGCGGGAAGTCCGAGCGCGGCGGAGGACGTCTTCTTCTCGGTCATCGCGCGCGCGGCGTGCCGCCGCGCCGCTCCAGCAAGGACTCCGTGCGCGCCAGATTGCGCCGCGCGGAGGCGTCGTCGGGGTCGGCCGACACGGCCAGACGCAGAAGTCGTCGCGCTTCCACGAGATCGCCGAGCTGGGCGCGCGCGGCGCCCAGGTTGTTCAGGGCCCGGCGGCACACGGGCCGCGTTTCCAGCTTCGCGCGGTCTCCCTGCGCCCGTTGGCACTCCGGGTCCGCAGCCAGCGCGCGCGCGAACAAGTCGGCGGCCTCCCGGACACGACCCGCGTTGACCAGGGAGGTCCCCAGGTTCAGCAGGGCGGTCGGCGATGTCGGATCCGCGGCGAGGACGCGGCCCCAGAGGGCGTCGGAATCCCGCCAATACGACTGCTGGACGACGGCGCCCGCGGCGAGCGCGGCGACGACCAGCAGCGCCCCCGTGGACGCCAGCGGACGCGCCCACGGCCGCCGCAGGGCCGCGCGCAGGCCCGCGCCGGCGAGCACGGCGAAGGGCAGCGCCGCCAGGTAGGAGTAGCGATCCGCGACGAGCTGGGCCCCGGCCTGCAGCAGTCCGCTCACCGGCAGCAGGATGACGGCGTAGATCGCCCCCGCTGCGGCCCAGGACGGGTGTCGGTTGCGGCCGCGCCAGAGCAGCGCCGCGGCGGCGGCGACGAGGAGCGCGGACGTCAGGAAGCGCGGCTCCAGCGGATGCAGAGGCGGTCTCATTTCATAGAACGGCAGCAGCCCTGAAGGCCAGACGGTCTTGCGCGCGTAGAAGACGAGGGCGTAGGCCGCTTGCGCCAGCCGCGCCATCGGATCATGATCGGTCCAACTCCAGGAGGCGCGCGCGCCGCTCTGCCGCGCGATCGCCAGCGCGCCCAGCGCGGCGCCGAGAAGGAGCATCGGGACCTTCTCGAGCGCGGCCTCGGAGAGCCGGCGCCGCAACGGCCAGACGTCGAGGATGAGCAGGACGAGCGGCAGCGTCACCGCGATGCCTTTGGCCAGGCATGCCGCGGCGAACAGTCCGAGGACCGGGAGCCGGGACCTTGGCGCGGCTCCCGGCTCCCGCGCACGCAGGTACGCCAGCAGCGCGCCCAGCCACAGTACGCCGCACAGCGCGTCGCGGCGTTCGGCGATCCAGGCCACGGACTCGACGCGCAGCGGATGCAGGGCGAAGACCAGCGCGGCGAACAAGGCCGCGGCGTCGAGGGCCTCTTCCGGATCGCCTTCGGCGGGGGGGGACGCCAGGGCCAGCAGACGCCGCGCGGCGAGGCAGACCAGAGCCGCGCACAGCGCGTGCAGGAGCGCGTTCGTCAGATGATAGCCGCGCGCATCCAGGCCCCAGAGGAGGAAGTCGAACGCGTAGCTCAAGAAGGCCAAGGGCTGGTAGGCGCCGGTCGGCGAAGCGGTGAAAGCCCAGCGCAGATGCTCCCAGCCGAAGCCGCGGATGTGGGGATTCTGCGTGACCATGACCCAATCATCCCAGTTCAGCCAAACGGAGGAAAGGCTCGGGAGGAAGGTCAGGACCGCGGCCGTCACGGCGAAAAACGCGCAGAGCGTAGGGCGCGATACCTGGGGAGAGGCCGGTCCCGCGGGGAGGCTCACGCCTAGCCCCGGTACTTGCCCTTGAAGGACTTCTCGGCTTCCCGGTAGACGGCCTTCTTCTTGAGATCCTGCCGCCGGTCGGGTCCTTTCTTGCCGCGCGCCAAGGCCAGAGCCACCTTCGCCCAGCCCCGGCGGAAATAGACTTCGAGCGGGACCAGAGTGAGGCCCTTGGTCTCGAGGCTGCGACAGATGCGGTCGATCTGGGCGCGGCTCATGAGCAACTTGCGGGTGCGGCTCGCGTCCAGGGGCTGGGAGGCGGTGTTGAACTTGTAGGGGGGGATGTAGAAATTGAAGAGGAATAATTCTTTTTTTTCATGCCGGCCGAAGCAGCCGTCCAAAGAGGCCCGCCCGTCGCGGAGGGACTTCACTTCCGGTCCGGTCAGGCAGAGCCCCGCCTCGAAGACTTCCAGGATCTCGTAGAGGTGGCGGGCCTTGCGGTTAGTGGCGACGACCTGCTTTTCCTCGGCATCCTTCTTCTCGCTCTTGCTCATGTCTCGTTTTTTGCTAGAATGCTGATTGTATCACAGGCTTCCTGAAATTACCATAGTAAAGCGCAGGTGGCGGAACTGGCAGACGCGTACGGCTCAGGACCGTATGGCCGCAAGGCCTTGGGGGTTCAAGTCCCCCCCTGCGCACCATTTTTTCTGGCTGACGAACTCCGACAAAATACGATCCCCCCGGCTTTGATTTTTATTTGATGTTCGCAATTTAAAATAATAATCATGGTGGTCCATGTTGGGACTGCCATTTCCTTGATCATGATCCTAACGACGTCGGGGGGTGTATTTTGAAGAAGATGAAGAAGCGGGGCGCTTTGGGGTTCACGCTCATCGAGTTGATGATCGTGGTTGCTATCATTGGTATCCTGGCGGCGATCGCCATCCCGAAGTTCGCCTCGTTGCTACGCAAGTCCGGTGAAGGTGCGTCCAAGGGCAATCTGGGGGCGGTCCGCTCCGCGCTGAGCATCTACTACGGCGACATGGAGGGACAGTACCCGTCGCTCATGACCGCGCTGACCATAAACGGTAAGTACCTGACGGCGATTCCGCTGGCCAAGGCTCCGAACTACCACTCGGACAGCTCGACCGTTCAGGATCCCACTCCAAACGACGCTAATGGGTGGGCTTACAACAACTCGACGACCGACCCGAACTTCGGGACGGTGTTGGTGAACTGCACGCACACGGACACCAAGGGCACCATCTGGACGTCGTACTGAGCCGCCGCCAGGACTGACAGACGAATGGTTGGGCCGCCCTTTGTGTGGGGGTGGCTTGCCCAATGGACGTGGGGGGATCATGTCCACCTGGCCCCAGAATGCGTGGCGTGCCTTTAGTCACATGACGCTATGGTTGACAAGAGGCGGAGCAGGGAGTATACTTTTATCAGTTCATGGGTATATTGACACTGCTGATACCTAATATTTACTCTATTCATAAACCTAACAGCAGTAAGGGGGTATAACATGAGCAAGACGAAAAGGTGGGGAGCTTCGGGCTTCACGCTCATCGAGTTGATGATCGTGGTTGCTATCATTGGTATCTTGGCGGCTATCGCCATACCGAAGTTCGCCTCGCTGTTGCGCAAGTCCGGTGAAGGCGCGTCCAAGGGCAACCTGGGTGCGATCCGCTCCGCGTTGAGCATCTACTACGGCGACATGGAGGGACAGTACCCGCAGCTCATCACCGCGCTGACGGTCAACGGCAAGTACCTGTCCGCGCTGCCGGTAGCCAAGGCGCCGAACTACCACGGTGATAGTTCGGTGGCGAACTACCAGACGGCCGGGAACGATGGCGGTGGCTGGAGCTACAACAACACAGCCACTGACCCGAACCTGGGCACGGTGCTGGTGAACTGCACGCACACGGACACCAAGGGCACTATCTGGACGTCGTACTGAGTCGCCGCCCAGACTGACGGATCAATGAGAGGCCTTCCCCTCTTGCAAGGGGGGGAGGCCTCTTTCTTTTTTGTATGATGAGTCATGCCAAGGCTGCTGGCTTTCTGGCTGGGCTCGTGTCTGGGCAGCTTCATCAACGTCGTCGCCTACCGTCTGCCCCGCGAGGAGTCCTTGGTCTCTCCGGGTTCGCACTGCCCGAACTGCGGCCGGCCGATCGCGCCTTACGACAACATCCCCATCCTGAGTTGGCTGCTCTTGCGCGGCCGCTGCCGTCATTGCGATAAGCCCATCTCTCCAAGATATCTGTTCGTGGAGCTCCTCATGGCGTCTTTGAGTCTGGCGGTCTGGCTGCGCTGGCAGAGCCGTCCCGGGTGGGCTGTGCCGTCCATCCTGGCTGTGGGCGACCTCTTGGCCCTTTCCTTGATAGATTGGGATACCGGGTTCATCCCGGACGCGCTTTCCTTCGCTTTGATCGCGGGAGGACTGCTCTGCGCTCCCATCAACCCGCTTTTGACGCGGGCCTCTTGGTACTGGTCTGTCGCCGCCAGCGCCTTGGGCGCGGCGGTTGGCTTCCTCATCTGCTGGGGCACCGCCGAATTCGGCAAGCGCGTCTTCGGCAAGGAGGCCATGGGCTGGGGCGACGTCATCCTTCTGGCCGGCGTCGGGGCTTGGACCGGCGGGACCGGCGCCTATGACTGCCTGCTCGTGGGATCCCTCTTGGGATCGATCTACGGCGTCGGCCTGGTGCTGCGGGGGGACCTGCGCATGGGAGACCCCGTCCCGTTCGGTCCCTTCCTGGCGGCAGGTGCGGTGTTCAATTTCTTCTGCCTGCTCCCGCTGGGATTCCCTTTCATCCCTATCCGGTAGATCCCTAAAACCGGTCTTCCGGTCGCCTGCAGCTCGTAGCCGCGGAAGAATCCCTCCCAGTTGCTCCCGCGCAGCGTGGTCTCGGTGATGAAAACCGGGGCGCCGAGGGAGGCCAACTCCTGCAACCGGCGCGCCAGCGCTTCGGGGCGCCCTTCGAAATATCGCAGGTTGAGAGGCTTGCGTCCGGCGAAATAGGGGACGTAGACTTGATCTCGGGCCCAGACCACCACCCAGGCTGGTTCTGGCGTGTCCCGCGCGATCCGGAGGGCCTCCTGATAGGAGGCGTTGCGCGCGGGATCGGTCTGGGGCAGGATGAGGAAGATGCCGTTGAACAGGCCGAAAGCCAGGACCCAGCCGGACAGGGCCCGGCGCCGCCATGGCGCGGCTTCGGCCCACAGCGCGGCGAGCAGCCATAAGGCCAGGAGATCCGTGATGCGATAGACCATGGTGAAGGGCTGCCAGGAGCGGAAGAGCAGCGCATAACCCGCCAGCCACAGCAGGGCCGCCTTGGCGTCGCGCGTCCAGCGCCATAGGCCGGCCGCCGCCGCCGCCACGGGCAGTCCGCAAAGGAGCCAGCCTAGACCGGACCAGGGCCGTGAGAGGCCTGCCGGGTCGACGAAGATTCGCAGGGTCATGTTGAGCCAGGCCGCCAGACTCTGCGCGGTCGTTTCGGCCGGATACCAGAGGAAGGAACGGTCCAGGGAGAGCGCAGCGCTGCCTAAGAGCCACACGCGCCAATCCTCCAGGGTCTGGGGTTGGACGCACCAGAGCGCGGCGGCGGCGTAGGCGGCCAGGACGGTGAGGGCGAACGCGGCGCCGTAACGCAGCCAGAGCCGGCGTGTGCGTCCCGGTCGGCGCAGGAGATAGAGCGCGCACAGCAGGAACATGGCATTGCCGACATGGCCCAGCACCGCCGCTCCGTTGTAGAATCCAGTCAGCCAAGGGTCCGGTTCCTGAGCCCAGGCCGCATCCGCGGCCAGGACGAGGAAGACCGCCCCCAGCATGTAGACCTGGGCTTCCAGGCTCCAGAACCACCAGGCATAGGAGAGTGCCAGGCCCGCGGACGCGCAGACGGCGGCGCGGGGAGATGAGTTCAACCGGCGCATCAGGAAGCGGCAGAAAAGGCCGGCGCCCAGGCCGCCCAAGAGGCTGTTGAGGACCTGCAGGCACAGCAAGGCCGGCCCCGTGAAGCCTAGCAGACGCCAGACTCCGGTCCAAGCCCAGCCCAACAGGCCGTAGGCCAGGTGATTGCCGTGGGTCAGATGCCGGAGGTCGCCCAGTTCCACCGCGATGGCGCAGGCCACGCCGTCGAAATTGTAGAACGTCGAATGAAAGCAGAGGTAGAAGAGGGAGACGCAGGTGCCGACGCACCATGGGATCAGGGCGGGATGTTTCTTCATGGCGCTGCCAGGGCTCTCGCTTTGGGAGCGTCCGGGTCGTCGGGGGCCAGTCGCGCGAATCTGGCCAGGAGGGGCCGGGCGATGGCGGGGCGGCCGCGCAGAAGCTCGAGGCGCCCTAGGTTGAAGAGGGCTTCCGTGTGCCAAGGCATGGCGGCCAGCACGCTTTCTAGGAGCTGCGCCGCTTCAGCGAGCTGCCCTCGCCGTTCCAGACAGAGGGCGAGCAAGACCTTGGCGTCGGAGGCCGAGGCGTCGAGTCCCACCGCCTTTTGCGAGAGCCGTTGCGCCCGGTCCCAGTCGCCGCGGTCCCAGGCCAGCCGGCCCAGGTTGTAGTAGGATTGGGGGAATTTCGGGTCCAGGGCCATGGCGGCGAGCAGCTGCGCCTCGCCCTGTTCCACCTCGCCTTTCTCGATTAAGACGGCGCCCAGGGCGGCGCGGGATCTGGCCGAGACGGGATTGCAGCTCACCGCGGCCTGGTAATAGGCCGGCTCCGAGAGCCAGGCCCGGTTGCGCGCGACCGCGGCTCCCGCGTACCAGAGCGCGGCCAAGGCCAGGACCAGCCGTCCCAGCATCCGGTTCCTCTGCTGCAAGCGGCCGCAGGCGCCGCCCAGCAGAACGGCCAATCCCATGGTGGGCAGGTAGAGGAAGCGTTCCGCGCCCAGCGTGTCGAGGGGGAAGAGGAGATGGCAGGTCGGCAGGAGGAAGAGCGCCGGCCCGAGTACCCAGAAGCCCCAGGTCTGGCGCCGCGCCACGGCGCGCGCCGCGGCCGCGCCGAGCGCGGCCCAGGCCGCCGGCGCCAGCCACGCGCTCCAGACCTCGGGCCGCGCGTCCGGCACCAAGGGGCGGCTGAAGTCCGCGCAGAGGCCCGCGCCGCTCAGGCTCGGCCAGAGGTAGCGGGCCAAGGCGAAGCGGGAGAAGGTCAGCCAGGCCGTGGTCCGGTCCGGGAAATAGGGTGCGCCGCCGTGGATCGGATGCGAGAGCACGAGCCCTCGGATCATAAGGTAGGCCGCGGCGCAGGCGGCCAGCGTGACGTGGACCCGCAAGCGTCCGGAGCGCCAGGGCGCCAGGCCGTGGAAGGTCCAGTCGCTGAGCGCCAGGAAGGCCGGAAAGACGATGGCATGCTCCTTGCTGAGCAGGCCCGCGCAGAAGAGCGCGGCCCCTTCGACCAACCGTCGGCTGGAGGCCTCCTGTTCCAGCAGCAGCCAGGCTTCCAGGACGCAGACGGCCACGAGCAATTCCGAGCGGCTGGTGATATAGGAAACGGTCTCGGTATGGACCGGCATCACGGCGAAGAGCAGCGCCGCGGCCAAGGCCGAAGCCTCCGTCATGCGGCGGCGCAGGGCCGCCAGAAGGAGACAGCAGGCCACGGCGTGCAGCAGGATGTTGGCGGCGTGCATGGGCCAGGGAGCCGCGCCCGTGGTGAGGAAGTTCAGGAGGTAGGTGATGGTCAGCAGCGGCCGATACTCCTGGATGGGGGCCTGGGAGCCCATCACCATCTCGACATAGCCGCTGGTCAGGATATGGGGCACGCTGCTGAGGCCCTGGTGCAGGAGGCGGTTGCCCGCGATGAGCCAGCGGTCGTCCCGGATGAAGCCCTGGGTCCAGAGGGTCATGAGGTAGACCCCCGCGGCTGCGGCTGCCACCAGGGCCAGAGCGCTCTTCCTAACGGAGTTCATAGACGCGGGCGTGCTCTTCCGGCTCGTCGTGGACGAGCCGGAACCGACGGCCGTCTCCCAAATAGGTGCGGATCCGCTCCAGCTTGCGCCCCACGGTGGAGGTCCGGCGGACCGAAAGGCCGACGTCGATGTCGTCTTGCCAGAGGACCCACCGGACGCGCGAGCGCCGCAGGACCTCGGCGAAGCCGTCCGGGTCCTGCGCGTCGGGCAGAGGCAGGCTGGGGCGAGAGCAGAGGAATCCGTCGCGCACGTTGAGAGCGCTGGTGAGGGCGTCGGCGGCGCCGGCGTGCCCGCGCAGCCAAACGTAGGTCCGGCTCAGTTCCGGTTGCCGCCAGGCCTCGACTCCGGCCACCCAGCGGGCGGAGTGGAAGGTCAATTGGAGCGTCAGCAGGAGGCCGAGCAGCCAGCGGGCCCGGTGCCCGGCGCCCGCGGCGACCAGCCAGAGCAGCCAGGGCAGCAGGGGGATGAGGTAGCGGTCGTATTGCCAGGGCCAGAAGGCGTGCATGAGAACGGCGCCGGAGAGCATCAGGATGGCCGGCCGGGCAGTTGCCTCGCGACGCAGCCGCCAGGCGCCGCGCAGGGCCAGCGCGGCCAACGCCGCGCCGGCTAGTCCCGCCGCCTGGCTCCAGCGCACGGGCAAGAAGCTGCCGCCCCATTCAGCGAGATAATAGCGCCCGTTGTCCAAGGCCACGGCCAGGGGCTGGACCCAGGAATGGCTTCGGTAAGAGGAGAGCAGTTCCAGCGCATGGAACTCTCCGGCGCCCCGGGAGGCGCCGTGGGACCAGGCATACCAGAGCAGAGCGGCCAAGCCCGCGGGCAGCACCGACCAGCAGGCCGCGCGCAAGGAGAGCACCACCGCGCGGTCCCTGAACCGCCAGGGGCCGCAGAGCGCCGCGGGCAGCAGCGAGCACCCGGCCAGACGCAGTTGGCTCATGGCCAGCAGCAGAGCTCCCGCGGCCGGCCAGCGCCCAGATTCGAGCGCGGCCAGCAAGAGCACCGTCAGGGCGGTATAGGAGCCTTCGCTCATCACGGCGCCCGACTGGCACAGGACGAGCGGGCTCGTGGCGAAGAGCAGCGCGACGAGCACGGACTCGAGCTCGTCCAGGCGCTTGCGGCACCACCACCACAGCAGCCACGGCAGGCCGGCCATGACCAAGGCGCAGAAGAGCTGGTAGGCCCCGGTCCATCCCCGGCAGAGCCAGGTCACGGGGAGCAGCAGGATCGAAAAGCCGGGGACGACCGCGATCATGGGAGGCTGGCCGATGCAGGTGAAAAGGCGGTAGCTGCCCTGGGCCAGGGATTGCGAGCCGATGATGTAGAGGAGATCATCCTGCTGGCGGCCGAGGTACTGGGCGGGGGCCGCGTAGAGGATCGCGGCGCTGGCTGCGGCGAGCGCCGCCAAACTCCAGATCAGGCGGCGGGACATTGGTTTCCGGGAGGACAAATCGTGCGGAAAGGGGGGGATTCGAACCCCCGAGGGCTGTTACACCCTACACGCTTTCCAGGCGTGCCGTTTCAACCGCTCACGCACCTTTCCAGCTGGGGCATTATAGCGAATTTTCAGGCTTTGGAGTCTTTCTTGATCCGGAAGCGGGGGTCGTTGTACATCTTGAACTGGCGGTAGATCTTGAGCTTGGCCTTGCCGCTGAGCACGTCCGCGAAAAGAGTGTTCAGTTCTTCCTTCAGGTCGTCGCTCTGCCGGCGCAGGACCTCCAGGCGCCTGTGGCAGAGTTCCTTGTGCTCGGGGCCCACGTCCTTGCGCTCGAGCTGCTCGAGCGTGTGAAAGATCTTGAGCTCCGAGATGATGATCTTGTCCGTCAACCAGCCGACTGTCTCAGCCATGGCCGGGCCTCAGGCGCGCTTGCGAGCCGCGGCCTCCATGGCCTGCAGGGCGGTCTCGTCGATCTTCTCGATGAGGTCGTTGCGCTGCTGGTTGAGTCGGTCGATGCTGCGCTTGGCCTTGACCACCGCGCCGTCGTCCTGCGTGCGCGCGATGTCCTCCTGGTGCCACAGCTCGATGTTGGTGCGGGCCAGCTCGCTGACCAGCCCGCCCAGGTCCGATGTCGGTTTCTGCGTCATATCAGGCTCCTTGCGCTGCTGGCGCCGCGGCCGGGCGGCAGAGCAGACGCTCGATCTCCAGCAGGACTTTGTCCGAGGATATGTTCTCCATGCACTCGTGGCGCGTGGGACAGGCGTTGAGTTCGCAGCCGAGGCAGCCCAAGGTCTCGTCTCTGACCACCACGTGGGATGGGTCGCTCAGGGGATTGAACGATTCGGGGTTGTTAGGGCCCGCGATGTTGACCGTGGGCACTCCCAGGGCGACCGCCAGGTTCTTGGGCCCGTTCTCCACCGTCAAGGCCAAAGAAGACGACCGGATGAGCGCAGCCAGGCGCAGTAAAGGGGTGTCGGGGGGGATGACCATGCGGCCGGGTCCGGAGCCGCCGGTTCTGCGCGCGATGTCCTCGATGTATTCCCGCTCCCCCGGGCCCCAGAGGAGGATCACGTCGCGGCCTTTGCCCAACAGGCTTTGGGCGACCTCCGCAAAGCGTTCGGGCAGCCAGCGCCGGGTCTCGCGTCGGGACGCCGGGGCCATGGCGACCAAGACTCGTGCCGAGCCCACGCCCTTCTCTTTCAGGAAATCCTTCGCCCATTTCGTTTCGGCCGCGGGCAGGCGGATGTCCCAGCCCCAGGATCCGGCCTTGAGGCTGAGGGAGCGCAGGATGTCGAGCTTCTGCTCTACGAGGTAGGTGTGGGGTGTGGCGCGGGCCAGGTGGTTGTAGACCAGACTGCGGGACAGGGGGCCGGTGAAGGCGGCCTTCCGCCGGGCGCCGGAGCAGAGGGTGAGCAGCAGGGTGCGGCCGTTGGCCAGGAAGTCCAGCACCAGATCGTAGCGCCGCGAGCGGATCTCGCGCAGCCAATGGACCGGGCGGTCCCGGTCATAGGCCAAGGTCTCGCTCACGTAAGGGTCGAGGCGGACGAGCTGGTCCGCGGGCTTCTCCACCAGGAAATCGATCTGCGCCTGAGGGAAATTCTCGCGCAGGACCTTGATGACGGGCAGGGTGAAGATGACGTCTCCGATGCGGCGCAGTTGGATGATGAGGATGCGCTGTGGAATAGGAGATCCGTTTCCGCTGGCTCCTTCCGATACGTCTAGGCGTTGCGGGGTCATGCCTGCCGGCATCAGGCCGGCCGGGCGGAGCCGGCGGTGGCGGCGCCTTCGCGTACGTTCTTGAGGTCGGCCTCGACCATCATCTCCACGAGCTGGCGGAACCGGACCGACTCCTTCCAGCCGAGCACGCGCCGGGCTTTGGAGGCGTCTCCGGTCAGGGTCTGCACCTCGGCGGGGCGGTAGAAGTTCTCGTCGACCTTGACGTAGTCCTTCCACCTGAGTCCGACGTGGGAGAAGGCGACGTCGACGAACTCGCGCACGTCGTGGGTCTCGCCGGTGGCCACCACGTAATCGTCGGGCTTTTCCTGCTGGAGCATGAGCCACATGGCCGCGACGTAGTCCTTGGCATAGCCCCAGTCGCGTTTGGCGTCGAGATTGCCCAGGCGCAGTTCCTTCTCCAGTCCGAGCTTGATGCGGGCCACGGCATTGGTGATCTTGCGGGTCACGAACTCGTAGCCGCGGCGGGGGGACTCGTGGTTGAAGAGGATGCCGCTGGAGGCGTGGATCCCGTAGGCCTCGCGGTAGTTGCGCGTGAGGTCGAAGCCAGCCACCTTCGAGATGCCGTAGGGCGAGCGGGGATGGAAGATGGTATTCTCGGTCTGCGGGGTCTCGGCCACTTTGCCGAACATCTCGCTGGAGGCGGCGAAGTAGAAGCGGCAGGCGGGGCAGACGTGCTTGAGGGCGGAGAGCACGAAATGGGTGCCGTTGATGTTGGTGTTGATGGTCGAGAACTCGTCCTCGAACGAGTAGCTGACGAAGCTCTGGGCGGCCAGGTGGTAGCACTCGTCCGGCTTGATCTTTTGGAGCACGTCGAAGACGCTGGCGTAGCTTTCCAAAGAGGCCGAATGCAGGCGGAGGGAATCAGTCAGGTGGCGGAGGCGAAAGAGGCGGTGCTGGGGGTCTTCGAGGGCCACGCGGCGGACCATGCCGTGGACTTCGTAGCCTTTCTCGAGCAAGAGCTCGGCGAGGTAGGAGCCGTCCTGGCCGGTGATGCCGGTGATGAGGGCCCGTTTCATGCGATGTCTCCTTGGTCTCAGCGCTCGTAGATCCCGACGAGCTGGGCCTCGCCCAGAGTGTGCCCCTTCATGGCCTTGAGGACCTCGTTCCTGGCGGCTTTAGCGGGAAGGCCGAGGGGTTTGTCGAGAGCGTAGAGCCGGAAGATGTAGTGGTGGGGCTTGCCGGGGGGCGGCAGGGGGCCGAAGTAGCCGACGCGGCCGCATTCCCCGTCCATGACGCCCCAGGAGCGACCGTGCTTGGAGCCGTCGGGCAGGATTTCCTTCTTGGCCACGCCTTCGGGCAGGGCGGTGAGGTTGGCGGGGATATCATAGAGCACCCAGTGGAGCCAGAGGCCGACGGGGGCGTCAGGGTCGTCCATGATGATGGCGAAGCTTTTGGTGCCTGTCGGGGCTTGGGTCCAGACCAGGGCGGGGGAGGCGTCCTCTCCTTCGCCGGTGTGCTTCTTGGGGATGCGTTCGTTGTTCTTGAAGGCCGGGCTCTTGAGTTCGAAAGCCATTTTCGTGGTCCTCCCTACGACGGGCTGGTCTGCGGGCTTGGTCGCGCTGAAGGCCGGCGCCGGGATGAGCGCGCAGGCCAGAGGCGCGGCCAGGAAAGTCCGTCTCATGGCGGAGATTGATTGTAGCAAACAATTGGCGGGCGGTTGCTCCCCTTGCGCGGGGGAAGAGCCTCTGTTACACTATGGCCCATCACGATATGCCCGCCCCATCCCACGCGCGCCATAAGAAGCTTTGGTCGACGCTGCTCATTTTAGACGCTTTGTTCGTGATCCTTTTCGGCGGGACCTTGGCGGTCAAGCTGTCTCAACACCGTCCGGTGCCGCCGCCTCTCCAAGCGCCGCACAGCATACCGGCCCCTGCTCCTGTCCGAAAAATTCCGCAACCGACGAAGATCGCCGAACCTCTCGTCGCGCCACCTCCGGCAGCGGGGCAACCCTTGAAGTCTCGCTGGCGCACACGCGCGGCCAAACCTGCGGCAGCCCAACCTCCCGCCCCTCGCCCCGAGGCCGCCCGGCCCCAGGAGTCCGCGGCCCAGGTCACGGCACGCAACCGCCGCCTCGTCATCGAATGGAAGAAAGCCCAGGAAACCGCTGAGGGGAAAACGTCGGAGCCGGCACGGGATCCCAAGACGCGCAACCGCCGCCTCGTCATCGAATGGCAGAAGCCCCAGCCAGCCGCTCCGGAGAATGCGTCGCAGCCCGTGGCCGCTGCCCAGCCCGGCCTGCCGAGGCACTCGGTGCCCGTCGAGTTCAAACTCGAGGCCCCGCAGGCTCAAAACGTGCAGTTGGCCGGCGCCTTCATCGTGCGCGGCGGCCGGCGCCAGATGGTCCAGCAAGGCAATGGCGTCTGGACCCTCACCCTCCGACTGCTGCCCGGGATCGATTATCGCTATTGGTTCGTCGTGGACGGGAAGAAGACGCTCGATCCGAAGAGTCCTAAGATCGTGCGGAGGGCTTCGGTCCTGAGCGTGCCCTGAGATGATCGTGTCCAGTTTGTGAGAGACGGCTGCATGGTTCTCATATTAAAAAATAGTAAACTCATGACCTCGCGATGAAATCATTTTCAATCCGCAGGCTGCTTCTGGCCCTGGGCATTGGGGCCGCTTTTGCTGCATCCCTCCCTGTGAGGGTTCAGGCGCAAATAATGGGTTCTCTGCCCTACACCAACATCTCCAGCTCAAGTCTTCAGGTCAACTGGACTGGAGGGACCCCGCCGTATACAGCCTGGATCGATGACCTGTCACAAAGTTCCATGACTTACAATAATTTTGCAGTTTTTTATAATCTTGCGCCAAATTCGTTTTATTGGTTCGCAGTCGACGACAACGCATTTCCTGTGAACCAGGTCGTCCTTCCGTCGACGGTAACCTGGGCAGTCACGCCATCGACCAGGACCCCGATATTTTCCGCAGTCGGTGCGCACTATATCATCCTGCCCTGGGACCCCAACGGAAACCCTGAAACCATTTACAATTACACGCAGTACAGCGTCCTGACGTCCACGGACCCCGATCCCCAAACCGATGCGTCCGGGGCCGTGGTCACCACCTCGGCCACCTACAACATGGTCCTCAGCACCTCCGGCTTGAACGCCAACACCACCTACTACTTCCAAATCGCAGCGGTGAACCACGCCGACATAATCACGGGATATACCACGACCGTCGCAACCTCGACTTTAGCCGATATGCCCACGGACTCGACTTTCACCATGGTGGCCTTGAGCTCGCTCACCTTCAGTTGGTCCTCTGACAACAGCCCCGGCACCCTCTTCACGGTCCTGGTTGCGACGGTCCCCAACCCCAGCAGCTTCCCGGCCGGGGCCGTGGTTACAACCTCCGCCACCTATAACACGTTCTTGAGCTCCACCGGCTTGACTGCTGAAACGACCTACTATTTCCAGGTCGCGGCCACCAACAACAACGGCATCATGACGGACTACACCACACCTGCCTCGACTGCAACCTTGGCCAATGCGCCGAACATACTGGGCTTTACCATGGTGGGCTCGAGCTCGATCACCTTCGCCTGGTCTACGGCGAACCCCATCCCCGACGCGCCCTATACGGTCCTGGTTGCGACGGTCCCCAACCCCAGCAGCTTCCCGGCCGGGGCCGTGGTCACCACTTCGGTCACCTATAACACCTTTTTGAGCTCCGCCGGCTTGAACGCGAACACCTCCTATTATTTTCAGGTCGCGGCGACCAACATGAGCGGCATTATCACGGACTTCACCGCCTCCGTCACCACCATGACCTTGTCCCTTGCGCCCGCGAATTCGAGCTTCACCATGGTGGGCTTGAGCTCGATCACGTTCGCCTGGTCTGCGCTAGACGGCATCGCGGTCCAGTATTCTGTTCTGACTTCAACGGTCCCCAATCCTAGCAGCTTCCCGACTGGGGCCGTGGTCACCGCCTCGGCCACTTATAACACCTTCCTAAGCTCCTCCGGCTTGAACGCTGACACCACCTATTACTTCCAGGTGGCGGCAATCCAAAACGGCAGTCCGAACTATGCCGCGGTCATCGGGACCGCGACTTTGGCCTATCCGCCTGCCACGGCCGCGACCGCGTTCACGGCCGTCTACATCTCATCCATGAGCGTGGCCTGGAGCGCCGACAGCAATGCCGTCGGCGTCACGACCTACACCGTAGTCCTGACCACGAGTCCGGTCTTTCCCAATGCCCTCTCGGGCAACGTGATTTTGAGTACGGCGCAGGCCGGCTCCAGCCTATCCGCCACCGTGACCGGCTTGGGCGCCGGCGCCACCTATTATCTCTTCGTGGACGCGCGGAACTGGGACAACGCCTCCTCCGGGTACGTGTTCATGGGCTCGACCATGACACCCGCATCATTTTGGTCGCAGATATGCTCTGCCGGAGGTCTGATGAGCTTGAACACCGTCGGCGGCGACATCATCGTCGTCTTTCCGGCGAATGCCTTCACGACCTGCGTCCAGGTGACCTTGGGCGTCGCCACAAACGGCTGCCCCGCTCCCGCCTCCAACGCGACCACGCTCACGCCCATAGGCGTCTGCGCCCTGCTGACCATTCCCGACTCCGCGCTGCCGACCCAGCCGATATTCGCGTCGGTCGGCTTCCGGTCCGGCGACCTGACGTCGAACATCGATGCTCGGCAGCTCGTCTTGGCCTATTACGCTGCCCCGCAGAATACCTGGGCGCCCATGACTCCGGCTTCCGGCCAGGGAAGCAACCCGGTCGCGGCGCAGTGGCCTACGACACTCCCCATGAGCCAGATTTCTTATTTCCAACTCATGGCTTCCATCCCAGCGACCTCTCTCTCAAACGCCAAGGTTTATCCCAATCCCTTTAGGCCCGCGCTCGGCCACAGCCTGATTACTTTCTCACAGCTTCCAACCAGCTCTCGCATCCGGATCTATACGGTCCTGGGAGAGCTCGTCAAGGACTTGGACACCGACGCTACCGGCATGGCGCACTGGGACGTCACCAACCAATCGGGCCGGCCCGTGGCCAGCGGCGCTTACTTCGCCTTGGTACAGGGCTCCGGGCAGAAAACCATACTGAAGGTCCTGATCCAACGATGAGACGCCACGCCCTGCTGGTCGGCGCCGTCCTCCTGCTCTCCAAAACGGCAGGGGCGGCCTTGAGCGCCTCAGGCATCGGCACGACCGGAGTTGAGTTCCTGCAGTTCGGTGCGGGCGCCCGCGCGCTGGCGCTAGGTGAGGCCTATTCGGCTCTGGCTGACGACGCGGCCGCCTTGTACTGGAATCCGGCGGGCCTGGCTCGGATCCCCCAAGGCTATCTCGACGCGACCTTCATGCACGCGCCTTATGTCGCCTCCAGCTATTACGACTACGCGGCCGTCGCCCAGAACCTGCGCTCCTACGGGGCGGTCGGGGCGAGCTTCCAATATTTCACCGTGGGTTCCGTGAATCAGACCGATGTGACCGGGGCCGACCAGGGGACCATCACCCCCTCCGATATGGCCGCCACCCTCGGCTACGCCTTCCCATACAACGGCTACTCGTTTGGGATCGCGGAGAAATATATCAATTCCAAGATCGCCAGTTCGGCGCAGACGTTGGCCGTGGACCTAGGGGCCTTGTCTCCCGCCTTTTTCAGCGACCGGCTCCGGTTCGCCCTGGTCGCCCAAAACCTGGGAGGCCAGCTTCGTTACGACCAGGTCGGCGCGGACCTGCCGCGGACTTTTAAGGCCGGGGGTGCGTGGCGGTTCAATAAGGATTGGACCGCGGCCGCGGACCTGGGACTGCCGTCGGGCAACAGCCCTTATGCGGCCTTGGGCGTCGAACGCAGTTGGCAGATCTTCAAGACCCTCGCCTTCGCGGGCCGGGTCGGCTTTAACAGCCGCACGGTCAGCGGGCTCGACGGACTTACCGCCGTCACGATGGGCGCGGGCTTCAGCAACCGCAATCTCGCTCTGGACTACGCATTCCTTCCCATGGGCTCTTTGGGCGTGACCCACCGGATATCCCTTTCCTACAAGTTCCAGACCTGGAGGGATCGGGCGGTGCCGTCCGCAGCGCCGCCCGCGGCGCAGGTCTCGGTCCAGTACTCCACCCAGACCTCGCTTCCGCCTCCGGCCCGTTTGCACTGCGAGGAGTACCATGGCGTCACCGTTTGCATAGACCCCGACCAACGCAAGCGCATCAATATATCCTATGAGGCGGGTGATCAGGAGCCGTCGCAGGAGCCCGCACCGCCTCAGAACCCGGCCAGCCCGGCTCCCAATCCGGAACAACCGAAGGCTCCGACCCAGTCCCAGGATCCGGCGTCTCCGCCCGCGGAGCAGGGCCAGCCGCAGACCCCTCCGGAAAGCCACCCCAACGGCGCCGCCGGCCCTTCCTAAGGACCAACGGGGCGCAGCGCGCGAGGCTGCGTGTCAGGGCCTGCGGTCGCCGCCGAACTCGGCCAACTCGCGCTCGTGCCGCTCGTCTTCCCTGGCCAGGGCCGCGGCTGAGATCTCCTTGAGCTCGATGGCTTCCTGCAGCGCTGCCCCGTCGTTGGGCCGCGCGTACCGATACTCATGCGCGGCCAGCCAGTCCGGGGGCACGGCCTTGCGGTCCACGAAGAGCAACGCCTTCGCGTCCCAGTACACCAAGGCCCAACGCTCTTTCGGCATGAAGAACACATACCAAGGCCGCGGGAAGTCCTTGAGTGTTCCGCCGGGATAGAGCTTGCGCGCGGGCAGCATCCTCGCGATGTTGAGCATCAGCGCGCCGTCCAGATGCCCGCCATCCATGAAGCGGCGCCAATCCTGAGGCCCCTGGATGGCCCGCTCCGCCGAGGCCAGCTCTCCCTGGAAGATGTAGCGCCCGTCCCAGTAGACCCGGTACCAGGGACGCAGACGCCAGCCCAGATAGCCGCCCCATTCCCATTGGTTGTAGAGACGCAAAGGCTCCAGCACTCCGCGCTGCCCGGCCATGAACTCGGCCGCGGCGCGGGGCACGAACTTATAGTTGAAGCGCGCGGTCCAGACCACCCGGGGCGTCAGCCAGCCCAGGAAGATGACGCACGCCGCCGCCCAGGCGGCCGCGGTCCGTCGCAGCCAGGCCGAGTCCTCCCAGCCCAGGTCACGCGCCAAGAGCGGCAGCAAAGCCGCCGCGCACACCGTGAAATACGGGCAGAGACGCTCGTGACGCAAAGTCGCCAGGCCCAGGACTATGGTCGCGGCGAGCAAGGGCCAGGAGGGCCGGCGTTGGCGTTCGCGCCTGGCCGCAACGAGGCAGAGGGCCACAGCCGCGGCCGTCAGGCCGAGCAGGCCCCAGATGGGCCAGTATAGGGGATTGGAGAAGCCCAGGGCCCGCCATTCCACGATGACGCGGGATAAGTCGCTGCTCTGGGAGGAATGCAGCAGCACCACGCGCCAGGGGCCGGCCCCGTAGGGATTGAGCAGGGTGGCTGGGACCGAGACCAGGAGGGGGAGCCATGAGCCCTGCGGGAGCGCGTAGCAGAAGAGCACGAACCAGCCCAGGGGGAAGCCTCCGTGGAGGTCCGGCCACAAGGCGAAAAGCGCGAGGACGCCGGCGAGGGCTCGAGGGGAAGGCTTGCGCAGCAGGCCGCTTTCCCCGGCGTAGATGATGACGCTCATGAACAGCAGGGAGAATAGGTCGGGCCGGATGTCGGAGTCGGCCAGCATGCCGGCGGACCACAGCGCGAGCCCCGCCGCCCGCAGGGCCGGGCCGCAGCCGCGCCGGGCGAGGGTGCGCTCGAGCAGCGCCCCGGACGCGGCCAGCAGGAGGGCCTTGAGCAGCCAGAGCGCGGTCATGCCCCCGGACGCGTGCGCGGCCGCGAAGAGCAGCTGGCTGAGCCATTCGAAGTCCACCCAGGGCCTTCCGGCCGCGGTGAAGGAGAGGAAATCCGCCCGCGGCAGGGCGCGGTGCTCGAGCATCCAGCGGCCGGCGCTCAGGTGCCAGAACAGGTCCGGGTTGATGATGGGGAATAGCAGCGTCGCGGCGGCCAAGAGTGCCGCCGCCCACGACATCGTGAGGCCGGATCGGGGGGGACGCAAATCAGAAGTGGAGGGCCATGCCTTCCTGGGCCCCGAAGCATTCGATCCGGTAGCCTTGGCTGCGGATGAGCTCCTGGCAGCCGGCCACGAACCCATCCATCATCTCGTCGGTGTGCTCCGGGTCGTGGTGGAACAGCGCCAGCTGCTTGACTTCGGCCTTGGCTGCCAGGCCGATGACGTCGGCGAAGGTGGAGTGCCCCCAGCTCCGCTTGGACTTGTACTCCTCGTCCGTGTACTGGGCCTCGCTGATGAGCAAAGACGCCCTCCAGACGAAGCGCGCCACCGCGTCGTCCTCCTTGGCGCTGAACTCGCCCTTGGCGTTGAGCCGGCCGTAAGGCTCGTGGTCGCTCAGGTAGCAGACCGTGGCGGCCGGCGTCTCGATGCGGAAGCCCACGGTGAGGCCCGGGTGGTTGAGATAGTGGTAGGAGACCTTGGCTTGGCCCAATTGCAGGGGCCCGTCGAGCTCCATGACGGACGGGTTGGAGCCCATGGCCTTCATGTCCACGGGGAAATACTGGTGGCTCATCTGGCCCCGCAGGATGTCCGCGAAGCCCTCCGTGGTCCCGTGGACCCCGTGGATCGTGAAGCGGTTCTGCGGCAGGTAGATGGGCGCGAAGAAGGGCAGGCCCTGGATGTGGTCCCAGTGCGTGTGGCTGATGAAGAGGTCGGCTGAGACCGGCCGGGCCTGGAATTCCTTCATAAGGGAGCGGCCCAACTCCCGGATGCCGGAGCCGGCGTCTATGATGAGGATCCGGTCGCCCACGCGCATCTCCACGCACGGGGTGTTGCCCCCATAGCGCTCGGTGCGCTGGCCCGGGGTGGGGATGGAGCCGCGCGTGCCCCAGAAGCGCAGGCTGACCGAGGCTTTGGCTCCGCCCACGAGCTCCTGGACCTTCCCCAGAAGAGTCGCGACATCGTAGGGCTTGGTGATGAAATCATCGGCGCCAGCCTTGCGGGCGGTGTCCTGGTCCGACACATAGGATTTCGAGGAAGCGATGAGCACCTTGAGGCCGCGCAGCTCCTCGTCCTGGCGGATGCGCTGGACGACCTCGTAGCCGTGCATCCGGGGCATGAGCAGGTCCAGGATGACGAGGTCCGGCCTCTCCGCCTTGGCTGCCGCCAGGCCGGCCACGCCGTCTTCCGCCGTGCGCACTTGGAAGTGGGGGCTCAGGACGTCTTCCAGGAACTGGCGGATTTCGAGGTCGTCATCGACGACTAGGATCTTCTTCATCAGTTCCGGCGCCGCCCGGGAAGGTAGTTGTACCATGGCTGGGGGGGTTCGTCAATACCCCATCCTGCCGCCATGCGGGCCGGGCGAACTTGATATAATACGCGTCTACTGGGATGAGGTTCTAAATGACAGCTGTGGACGCGGCCGGTGGCCTGCCCGGGCCGGTCGAGTTGTTCTCCCGCGCCACGCGTCTCTACCGAGAACGGTGGCGGACCGTTTTTCAGATCATGGCGCTGGGCTTGGCCGCGACGCTGGCGTCCTACTTCATGGCGGTCGTCCTGGGCGTCGTCTCCCTGCGCCTGGCGCCGCGGGCCGTCTGGGAGGCCCTCACTTTGGCGTGCGTCTTCGGCGCGGTCTTCTCCCTGCTGGTCTTCGCCTGGAGCCAGGCGGCCATGATCATGGCCATCATGGCGCCTGAGCCCAGTCCGGCGGCGGAATGTCTCGAGGCGTCCTGGAGCAAGACCCCGGGCTTTATCTGGGTGTGCGCTCTTCTGCTGGCGGCCTCCACGGGAGGGCTGTTCCTGGGCGTGCTGCCCGGCATCCTGGCCGCCATGACTTTCGGCTTCGCTCCGTTCATCCAACTGACCGAGGGCATCGGCGGCCTCGACGCCCTCTTGAAGAGCGCGCATTATGTGCGGGCCCAGCCCTGGCGCGTCGGCGGCCAGCTCGCGGTGGTCAGCGCCGCCGGCAGCCTGCCCGCGGTGGTGCCTTTGGCCGGCCCCCTTCTCATCCAGGTGCTGGGCCTGCCGTTCGTCTGCATGAGCTTGGCCGTGCTGCTCTGCGAACTGCGCCGACTGCGCGGCGGCGAACCGTTCGTCCCGAGCTGGCGGGGCCGGCTGTTCTTCGCCCTCTGCGCGGCCGGGCTGCTGGTGCCGGCGGCGCTGCTGCCGCGGGCGCTGGCGTGGTTCTCGTACCGGCTGCATGCTCCGGGTGCCGGGTTCGGGCTCCCGGGGCTGCTGCCCATGTCGCTGCCCGCTCCGAGGGGCAGAGCATGACCCGCCGCTTCGTCATTGTGGGGGGCTTCCTGGCCTCGCTGGGCCTGCTGGCCTACCTCATCGGGGGTCATCTCACGGCCCTGCTGCGCATCGGCAACCAACTGACATGGTCGTATGTGGCCGCGGCGGTGATCTGCGCGCTGGCCAGCTATTTCATGGTGGGGCTGGCCCTGCGCGAGGTGCTGGCCCTGCTCGGGCACTCCCTGCCTTTCCCGGTGGTGCTGGGCATCGCTCTGGTCTCCACCTCGGTCAACTATCTCGTCTCCACCGCGGGGGTCAGCGGCTTCGCGCTCAAGGCGCACCTGCTGCGCAAGAGACAGGTCCCCTACGCCACGACCGTGATGGCGGCCGTGGTCAGCTCGGCCATTCTCTACTTCGTCCTGGCCGTCATCCTCGGCCAGGGCCTGGTCTACCTTCTCATGCACCTGCGCGGGGCGCGCATCGCCATCATGGAGGGGGTCCTGGGGCTGGGTCTGCTGCTGGGGACTTCCATCGTCCTCATGGTCTTCGCCTTCAACCACAAGCTGCGCGGCCGCATCACCCGGCTGGCCTTCCATCGCTTCAATCGGGTGGTCTTCTCCTTTTCCAAGCGCGAGGTCCCCCGCGAGGAGTTCGAGGAATTCGAGCACCAGCTGGCCGCGGGCCTGGGCACCATCCACCATCACAAGGGCAGGCTGACCAAGACCATCGCCTTCACCGGGCTCGACTGGGTGATGGCCATGCTCACGCTGCATTTCTGCCTGCGCGCCGTGGGCATGCCCCACATCCCGGTGGGGCATCTGATCGCCGGATTCACCGCCGGCCAGGCCACCACGCTCATCCCGGCCCTGCCCGGGGGGCTGGGCGCCATGGAGGGGTCCATGGCCGCGACCTTCAGCGGCCTCGGACTGGATTGGGACGACGCGCTCATGGCCGTCCTGCTCTACCGCATCGCATACTATTTTATCCCCGGCATCCTGAGCGTCTTCGTACTGTGGGGTCTGAAGATGTCCGAGCCGGACATCATGGCCCAGACGGGGCGCGAGATCGAGAACTTGCCGGAGGAGCTCAAACGCCAGGCCAGCGAGCTCGAGCACGGCCAGCCCTGGCCGCATGCGCACCGGCCGGGAAGGAATTGACCCCATGAAACGATGGCCCGTCCTGCTGCTCCTGGCCGCTGCCGCGGGGCCGGCCGCGGCCGAACCCTCGACCTTCACCGCGGCGGGCTACGTGCAAGCGGTGGTCGACGCCGCCCCCGAGGTCCAGCAGGCGGCCGCGCAATTCGCCGCGGCGCGCGCGGCCTGGAAATCCCAGACCGCAGCGGCTTGGCTGCCGACGGTCGGCTTCACCGGTCTGGCCTACCCTTACGGGCACGATCTAGGCGAGAATTATCGCTTCCAGCACTGGAACTTGGCGGGCGCGGACACGAGCCTCAACACGACCGTCAACCTCAACTTGTTCAACAGCTTCTCCGACTACTATAAAGCGCGCCAGGCCTCCCTCTCCCGGGACTCCGCCGAGCAGGCCCTGGCGCTCTCGCGGCAGAGCCGCGCCTTCGCCGCGGCACAGGCCTTCTACGACCTGGGGCTCAAGGAGCGCCTGGTGGACGTGGCCTTGGAGAACCTGAAGATCCAGAAGGCCAACTACGACCTGACCCTCGACCATTACCAGAACGGCATGAAGAGCCTCGCGGACCTGCTCAAGAGCGAGACGGATTGGCACTCCAGCGAACTCAACACGGCCCAGGCCGAGGCCAGCCGCAAGCTGTCCCTCCTCCAGTTCAACCTGCTCGTGGGCCGGCCGGCCGACGCCCCGGTCGCGCTGGCCCCGGAGCTCGACGCCGGGACCACGGCCATGCCTGAGCTGGGGGCCGACCTCGACGCCGCCCTGAGACGGCGCCCCGAGATGGTCTCGGCGCGCCTGGCCTTGGCGACCAGCGAGGTCTCCGCGGCTCAAGCCCTGCGCAACGGCGTGCCCCAGCTCAGCTTGAACGCCTCGTACAGCCGTACCGACAACGGCCTCAACGTCGGAAATGTCAGCCCCGACCCCAGCTATCAGCTCGCCTTGTCGCTGGCTTTGCCCGCCGGCTTCAACGGCGCCTCGCAATGGCTCAGCGTCTCCGCGGCGCGGGCTCAGGCCGAGGCGTCCCGGCAGAGCCTCGCGGTCACGACCCGGCAGGTGCGCAGCGACGTGCACTCCGCCTACATCGCGCTGGATTCGGCCCTGGAGACCTACCGCATCGCGTCGCTCACGGAAGACATCGCGCGGCGCAGCTTCGAGCTGGTCAACGAGCAGTACAAGCAGAACTCGGCGGAGATCATCCGGCTGGCCCAGGCCCAGCTCGACTACCTATCCGCGCGCACCTCGCGGGCTCAGGCCCTTTTCAGCGCGCTCGTCAGCCGCTACCAGTATCGCTTGGCCATAGGAGAACCTCTGCTATGAGGAGCCTGGACATGGAAACAAGACGCGTCTTCACCTGGCGCCGCGCGCTCATCGCGGCCCTGATCCTGGCGGCCGGCGGAGGCGGCTTCTGGGCTTACCGGCGCCATGCGAAGGCCTCGGCCAAGCCCGAAGCCGCGACCGACACGGCCAAGGTCTCCCGCGGGGAGCTCTCCGTGCATTTCACGGATTCCGGGGAGCTGGCGCCCAAGAATTTCGTGGACCTGGCCTCCAAGGTGAGCGGCCGCGTCACCGAACTCCTGGTCGAGGAGGGCCGCCGCGTGGCCAAGGGCGACCGGGTCGCCGTGGTCCAGCCGGGACGGACCGAGGCGGAGCGCTACCTCCCGTTCACCGTGACCGCGCCTATCGACGGCGTGGTCATGCGCTACCAGAAGCAGGGCAACTACCAGGAGGAGAGCTACATCGTGCGGCGGGGCGACTACGTGACGGGCCTCATCGACTCCACGCAGCCCAGCTACCTCATGACCATCGCGGACCTTTCCACTTTGATCGTCAAGATGAAGATCAGCGAGATGGACATCCTGAAGCTCAAGCAGGGCATGTCCGTCAGCGTCACGGTGGACGCTCTGCCCGGAGCCACCTTCCCTTCGCGCGTGACCTTGGTCTCGCCCAAGGCGGACAAGGACAACAACAACCTCAAGACCTTCAAGGTCGAGGTGACTCTGGGCGGCCGCGACGCGCGCCTCAAGCCGGGCATGACCGCCCGGGTCGACGGGCTGCTGGACTCGCGCCAGGGCGTGCTCAAGGCGCCGCTGGCGGCCGTGTTCGAGGAGGAGGGCGCGGTGTACGCCTATGTGAAGGCCAAGGACAAGAAGGCCAAGCCGAACCGGGTCAAGCTCAAACTCGGTCTGCGCAATGAGACCGACGTGGAGGTGGTCGACGGGGTCAAGGAAGGAGAGGAGCTCCTGACCGAGAAGCCGGTGGAGGAGGCCAAGAAGACTTGATCGAGTGCCGGGAGGTCGTCCGGGTCTACGGGCAGGAGAAGAAGGGCTACCAGGCCCTGCGCGGGGTGAGCTTTGCCATCGCGCGGGGGGAGTTCGCGGCCATCATGGGCCCCTCGGGCTGCGGCAAGTCCACCTTGCTCAACATCCTCGGCCTGCTGGACCGGCCCACCGCCGGGCGCTTCCTCATCAAGGACACGGACACCTCGCGCATGGACGACGCCGAACGCACGCGGCTGCGGCGCGAGACCATCGGATTCGTCTTCCAGGCCTTCAACCTCCTGCCGCGCCTGAGCGCCCTGGAGAACGTGTGCCTGCCCATGACCTACGCCGGCGCCCGCAGGCCGGAGCGCGAGGCCCGGGCGCAGGAGCTCCTGGAGCGCGTGGGGCTGGGGGCCAAGGCCGGCCGCACGCCGCTGGAGCTTTCCGGCGGCGAGCGCCAGAGGGTGGGCATCGCGCGGGCCCTGACTAACCGCCCCGCCGTGCTGCTCGCCGACGAGCCCACCGGCAACCTTGACTCCAAGTCCAGCGCCGAGATCCTGGGGATGTTCCAGGACCTGCACCGGGAGGGGATGACCATCGTGCTGGTCACCCACGACCCCAACATCGCCAAGGGCGCCCAGCGCGTCCTGCGCCTGAAAGACGGCCTGCTGGAGCCATGAGGCGGCCTTGAAGGTCACGGAAGCCTTCCGCACGGGCCTGCGCGAGATCCGCATCCACAAGGTGCGTTCGTCTTTGAGCTTCTCGGCCGTGGCCATCGGCGTGGCTTCCCTGCTCTACACCTTCGCCCAGACCCATGGCATGAACCAGGAGGACGCCAAGGCCATCGCGCTCATCGGCCCGGGGCGGCTCTCCATCAGCGTCAAGCGCGACTACCAGTCCAAGGGGCTCTCCCCGGGCCTGACCAGCGACGACGCCGAGGCTATCCGCCGGGCCTTGCCGGGACTGTTCATGGTCTACCCCAGGTCCTCCCGCTGGGGCTCGGACCTGCGCGTGGCGGGGCACAAGTTCGACAGCGTGGAGGTCCTCGGGGTGGGGCCGCAATGGATCAAGCGGGACTGGGTCTACACGCAGCGCGGCCGCTGGTTCGATGAGGACGACCTGGACCGGGCCGCGAGGGTGGCCGTGATCATCGAGCCGGGGGGCTGGGTCAAGAAGCCGCCCTGGGCCAGCTTCTGGACCGAGAACCCTTTCGGCGGTTACGTGGCGCGCCACGACCTGCTGGGCCGGCAGGTCGAGCTGGGCGAGCATTCCTTCCGGATCGTGGGGATTCTGCGCGAGCCGCCCCATGACAAGGACCCGCGCTGGGAGCGGAGCACCTGGGGCGCCACGGTCATCGTTCCCATAACGACATTCCATGGATTGCTGGGCTCCTATGGAGCCAAGTCCTCCCGTTCGGTGGACGACATCGAGGTGGATACTGGCGACGGCAAGGCCCTGCCGGCGTTGCGACGCCGCATAGAGGCCATCCTCAAGCAGCGGCATAAAGGCGAGGAGGATTACGAGATCAAGGACATGCGCGAGGAGATTGAGGGCGAGCTTAAAGAATCGGCCAAGTACACCTTGGCCGCCATGGTGATGGGGGCGGTGGCCATCATCGCGGGCGGCATCGGCATCCTCAATGTGACCCTGGCCGCGCTCTTCGCGCGGGTCAAGGAGATCGGCATCCGTCGCGCCGTGGGGGCGACGAGGCTCGACATCCTCGCGCAGTTCGTGGCCGAGGCCGTGCTCCTGGGCCTCTGCGGCGGGGCGGCCGGAACCGCCTTGGGGGTGGGGG
>Ga0118677_10000126_pt1 | contig 152828 bp, 113 predicted proteins | sample AliMusrvi5mmetaG_FD_86154 | JGI IMG/M metagenome (GOLD analysis project Ga0118677, IMG submission 86154) | reverse complement strand
CCTTGATCCCGAGCTCGCGGGCCAGCGGCTTGAGCTGCCTGCCTCCGGACAGAAGCATTTCCACGCAATTCCTCTTGAATTCGTCATCGTAGCGTTTCTGTGACACAGTCATAACCTCCGCCTCCAAATCCTACCATACCCCGAGTGTCCACTGAAACGGATTAAGATCAGAAAGCCCTTTCGGGCTCTCCGGGTCCCGGGGCTTCCTCGCCTCCGTCCCCAACTTTCCCCGTTTTTCCAAAAGCGTGCATTTCATTTTGCACTTCGCCGCCTGCAACCTTGACGTACAAAGCCATCCGTGTTATTTCTAGTAACACATAATAAACGTGGATTCGGCTCCATCCGTGAGTTTGGAGCGCGGTCCGAAAGGGAGAAGACACGACATGAAAAGACGGGATTTTCTGACGGCTTCGGCTGTCGCGGGGGTTGCCACGATGTGCAGCGTGCAGCGCGCGACTGCCCAGGACGCCGCTGGCAACGGAATGCCGAAGCTGACCCCGCCGGAGAAGCCGGCCCAACTGAATTTGTGCCTGCAGTGGGGGTCGATTCCGGGCAGCGAGATTCCCCAGAAGTTGGATTTCTTGGAGGCGAATGGGTTCGGCGCGGTTGAGATCCCGTCCGGCGATTGGCCGATCAAGAACGTCGAGGCGATGAATCAGGCGATGCAGGGACGGAAGCTCTTTCTCGCCACGGCTTGTGGTCCGAGTGATTTTTCGTATGCCGAGGCCGAGAAGCGCGAGGCCGAGGTGCAGAAGTTCCTGCCGATCATCGAGGCGTTGGGCGCGATGAAGTCGGTCGGCTTGATTTTGTGTCCCGCGCGCGGCAAGGTTCCGATGGGCTTCAAGGAGTTGCGCGAGGATTTCGTTAACAACACGGGCAAGCGTCTGGCGGAGCATGCGGCCAAACATGGCACATCGATCGTGTTGGAGCCGTTGCGTCGCAACGAGACGCCCTTTCTGCGCCAAGTTGCGGATGGCGCGCGGATGGCGGCTGACATTGGGCCGGGCGCGGCCGTGATGGGTGATTTCTGGCACATGCAGTTGGAAGAGACGAGTTTCATGGGCGCGTTCGTCTGCGCAGGTAAGCTGCTCAAGCACGTCCACATCGCGGGCCTGAAGGAGCGGATCGTTCCGGGTGTCTATCCGGAAGCGGACAACTATGTGGATGGCTTTAAAGGGTTGAAATTCATCGGCTATCGCGGTGCGGTGAGCATGGAGTGCGGCTGGCCGAAGGATCCGACTGATCCTAAGAAGGGCCTTCCGCAAGACGAGAAGACGAAGTTGATTCTCAACATGGTCAAGCTGCTGCGCGAGCAGTGGGCGATGGCGTAATTTTGTCAAAGGGCGGCCGGCTGGCCGCCCGCACATGATTAGGGCGGGGCTACGTGCCAGCCCAAATAAACCAAGGGAGAGAAAGATGCAGAATCGCAGAGAGTTTATCAAAGGATCGGCCGTATTTGCAGCCATGATGGCGGCTGCTCCGACGGTCACGATCGCGCAGGGGGCGAAGAAGGTGTTCAAGGTCGGCATGATCGGCGCGGGCGGGCGGTGCAAGGGCGCGTTCGGCGATATCACGAAAGCGGCGGCGGCCATCGGCCATGAAATCGAACTGGTGGCGGTCTGCGACTTTTTTGAAGACAGAGCCAAAGCGGCGTCCAAGCAGTTCAGCGGCGATAAGGCCAAGGCTTTCTGGGGTGCGAACGGCTACAAGGAGGTCGTAGGTATTCCGGAGATCGAGATCATTGTGACCGCCACTCCGCCCGCGTTCCGCGCGGTCCACGTCGAGGCGGCAATCAAGGCTGGCAAGCACGTCTTCGCCGAGAAGCCGGTGGCCGTCGACGGGCCAGGGGTTCGTAAGTTTATCGCAGCCGCCAAGCTCGCGCAGGAGAAAAAGCTGTCGTTGGTGGCCGGCACGCAGCGCCGGCACTCGCGCGGATACAATCTGCAGGCCAAGGCGCTGCAGGAAGGGAAGCTGGGCACGATTCTCGGTGGAAACATTTACTGGAACGGTTCGGTGCCGTGGGTGCATGCCCGTCGTCCCGAGGACACCAACGCTTCCTATCTGGCCAACAACTGGCTGAACTTTGCCGAGATGTCGGGCGACCACATCGTCGAGCAGCACGTCCACAACATCGACGTCGCGAACTGGTTCATCGGCCGCACTCCGAAGACCGCCTTGGGCTTCGGTGGTCGCGCGCGCCGCGTCTCGGGCAACCAGTACGATTTCTTCAGCATCGACTTCGACTACGGCGACGGCGTGCACATCCACAGCATGTGTCGGCAGATCAGCGGCACGAGCAACAGCGTGAGCGAGCATTTCCGCACGCCCGAGTATGAGATCTCCGGCGGCGGCAAGGTGCAGAAGGTCGGCGAAAAGGACGCCTTGAAGCTGGAAGGCGATTTCCGCGACGGCAACCCGTACGAAATCGAGCACATCCACCTGCTCGAAGGCATCCTGAGCGGCAACGTTGTCAACGAGGGCGAGAACGTGGCGATGTCCACGGCCTGCGCGATTGCGGGTCGCATGTCGGCCTATACGGGCCAGACCGTCCGTTTGTCCGAATTGGTTGACGAGAAGTTCAAGGAGTCCCCGTTCTACAACCTCGCATGCAAGCCGTCGTGGGCGGACTTCGAAGGCGCTGGCGATGTGGCGATGCCGGAATACGGCGACGACAAGATTCAGCTGCCGGGTAAACCGTGGGGCCAGAAATAAGGGGCGCCTTGTAACGTGAAAGGCGATGAACGGCTCGCGGGAGGTCCGCCCTGGATTGGGGCTGCCATCCCGGCGGGCCGTTCTCTTTTGGAGGTTCCTAAAGTCCGCTGTCGCATTGCTGGCCGGGATGATTTGCGCTAAACTCTTTCGACTGAACGCTTCGATTGTGCCTTTGTCCCGCGGGAAGCGGCGTGAGTTTTCAGGGCGGTTACGGAAAACGAGGTCCACCATGCTTCAACGCGATATCCGAGAGAACAACGATCCGGTCGACACGACGGGGCTGCCGTCGCTCGACGCGTCGCTGAGCGGCATTCTGGCGGGCGACAACATCGTCTGGCACGTGGACCGCATCAAGGACTATCAGGCGTTCGTGACGCCCTACGTTCAGGCGGCGGTGCGCGACGGACGCAAGCTGATCTATTTCCGGTTTGCCCGGCATGAGCCTTTGCTTGCCGCGGATTTCCCCTGTGAACGGTACGCGCTCAGTCCCGAGGATGGGTTCGAGGTGTTTATCCACCGCATTCATCAGGTCATCGGCGAGGCGGGTTTCGGCGCATATTACGTGTTCGACTGCCTGTCCGATCTTGCGACCGACTGGTACTCGGATGCGATGCTCGGCAACTTCTTCATGCTGACCTGCCCGTATCTCTACAAACTGGAGACCATCGCCTACTTCGGCCTGCTGCGCCGTCATCACTCGCGTCACGCGACAGAGCCGGTGCAATCCACCACGCAGCTGTTTATCGACGTCTTCCACGCCAACGGCAAGCTGTATGTGCGCCCAGTCAAAACCCAGTTCCGCTACACGCCGACCATCCATCTGCTGCACGTCTGGAAAGAGCAGGACGCCTTCGAGGTGGTGCGTTCCAGCGCGGTGATCGCCGAGGTTCTCTCCAATGCGGGGCCCGACTGGACGGCCGACGAGATGTACGGGGAGGAGGTGCTGCGCCTGGCTGAGGAGATCATTTCTTACGAAGGTGCGGCGTCCGGCTTCACCCATACCGACGAGCAGAAGCTTGTGGTGTGGCGGCAGCTTGTGAGCATGGTGGTGACTCGCGACGATGCGATCATGCCGCTGGTTCAGAAGTATCTGACCATCGCCGATCTGCTGGAGATCCGCGGGCGCATGGTGGGCACGGGCCTGATTGGCGGCAAGACGGTGGGCATGTTGGTGGCACGTAAGATTGTGACGCTCGACGCGCCACAGGTGGGTGTCATGCTGGAGCCGCACGATTCGTTCTACATCGGCGCGGACGTGTTCTACACCTTCCTTGTGCGCAACGGTCTGTGGCCTTACCGCGAGCAGCAGCACTCGGCTGAGACCTTTCTGGAAGGGGTCGATGAAGCGCGCGCGAAAATTTTGGCGGGGACCTTTCCCGACTACGTGTTGCGGCAGTTCGAGGAGATGCTCGATTATTTTGGGCAGTACCCGGTGATCGTACGCTCCAGTTCGCTGCTGGAGGACAACTATGGAAACGCCTTTGCAGGCAAGTACGAGAGCGTGTTCTGTGCGAACCAAGGGACTCGCGAGGCGCGGCTGGCTGCGTTTCTGGAGGCGGTGCTGACCGTCTACGCCAGCACCATGAGCCGCGAGGCGCTGAACTATCGTGCGCGTCACAAGCTGCTGGAGCGCGACGAGCAGATGGCGCTGCTGGTGATGCGCGTGACTGGCGTGTTACAGAAGCACACTTTCTATCCGCACTTGGCTGGCGTGGGTTTCTCATACAACCCCTTCGTATGGAGCAAGGAGATCGACCCGGAGGCGGGTGTGTTGCGGCTCGTCTACGGGCTCGGCACGCGTGCAGTGGATCGCGTGGACGATGACTACACGCGCGTGGTGGCGCTCAATGCGCCGTCGCGGCGGCCTGAGCCCGATTTTCAGGCGATCTGCCGCCATTCGCAGCGCAAGGTCGACTTTATCGATCTGGAGGCGGACGCGCTCCGCTCAGGCTATTTCGAGGATCTGCTGAAAGACGCGCGCGATGTGCCGATCGACCTCTTCACCTCGTTCGACGAACAGGCGTTGATGCAGGGGCGTACGAACCGGATACTGACGTTCGACAGACTGTTGCAGGCGACGCACTTCGTGAAGGACATGCAGCAGTTGTTCAAAACGCTTGAGGCGGCCTATGAGCGGCCGGTTGACGTCGAGTTCGCCGTCAATTTCTTGGATGATCTGACCTACCGCATCAATCTGCTGCAGTGCCGTCCGTTACAGGTGCAGGGTACTCACAATCCGAATGTGCCGGAACTGCATGTGGCGCCCGAGGAGGCTGTGCTGACGAGCAAAGGCGCCGTGGTGGGACATAGCCGCGTGACGCGGTTGGACTGGATCCTGTATGTGCAACCCGAATTGTATGGCGCGTTGCCGGAGAACACGCGACATGCGGTGGCCCGGGCCATCGGCGAGGTCAACCGCGCCTTCGGGAAGCGGGGCGGAGTGGTTTTGGCCGTGGGGCCGGGGCGGTGGGGCACACACATGGCATCGCTCGGCGTGCCGGTGAACTTCTCAGAGATCAACCACGTCGCAGCGCTGTGTGAGGTGGCTCAGATGCACGCCTTTCTGACGCCCGACATCTCGCTCGGCACCCACTTTTTCGGCGAACTGGTAGAGCTGAACATGCTTTACTTCGCACTCTTTCCTGACCGGTTGGAAAACCGGTTGAACACCGCGTTGATCGAGCGTACGCGCGATTGCCTGCCCGAGCTTGTTCCTGCGTTGCCTGATAACGTCAGGCCGGTTCTGCGCGTCGTGCGTGCGGACGAGATTGAGCCTGAAGGTCTGTGGCTGGTGGCAAACGCGCCCGAGCAGGAAGTCATCGTGGCGCGGCGGGGTTAGTGGACACCACGCATTTGCAGGAGTGGACGTGTTTTCTCCGGAAAGTGTTACATGAAGTCAGCCTGGCATAAATCAACGCGGAGAAGGCCCCTTGAGCAGACCCTGAAAAGAGAGCTCTCCCGTTTCCGCAAGGACAATCTGGACGACTACGCGTTCCCGGGAGCTGATGCGGCGGTGTGCCATGTGGCGGAGAAACTCACCCAGAAAGAGCTGAATGCAATTTTCGACACGCTGACTGGGCCAGAGCGACGGTATTATCCGGCAGAGGACGGATGGGGTGTGAAATTTCCGTGGTGGGCGGTCTCTGAGCTTATCAAGGATAATACTTTTAAGAGGTTGTTTAAGCGGCAAAAGAAGGGCTGGGATCACGAGCACTGTAGCTTTTGCCGCGCCGATATTTTAGTCGGGCAGATCTGCCATGCGTGCCCCCACGAAGAGGGCGGCCTCTACCTCTTCTGCCCCGAGTGTTATGGTTTAGTCGAATAGGCGCACGTCAATGATATCAATGATCGGAAACGGCAATGCGTGATTTGATCGTCATCGTTGCAGCCTATTTCCTCGGCTGCGTTCAGACTGGGTACTACGTGGTGCTGTCGGCGACGGGGCAGGATCTTCGCCGCATGGGCAGCGGAGGAACGGGCGCTCGCAACGCGGGCCGCGTGCTGGGCCGGAAGGGTTTTGTTCTCACGCTGCTCGGCGATGCCGGCAAGGGGGCGCTCGCCATGGCTTTGCCGGCTTGGCTGCACGCCTCGCCGTGGGCGGCAGCCGTGGCGCTCGTGGCCGTGGCTATCGGGCATGTGTGGCCCCTGCAACTCCGTTTCTCCGGAGGGCGGGGTGTTGCCGTCGGGCTTGGAGCGCTGGCTGTGTTTGATCCCCGGCTGCTCGGGGTTCTGACTGTCGCGACGCTGATCGGCTATGCGGTCAGCCGTCGTTTCCAGATCAGCGGCCTGGTTGGCTTTGCCCTGCTGCCGTTCGCCGCTTGGTGTTTCTGTCTTTCCGGTGCGGCGCTGATGGGCGTCGGCTGTCTGAGTTTCCTCGTGCTTTTCGAACACCGTTCCCATATCACCCGCTGTTTGTGGCCTGCGCCGGAGACGGACGACAGGAGCGGCACCCCGTCAGGAGACTGAGAGTATGAGCAACTTCCTGTTCAAGATCGCAACCGAGCCGGACGAATTCAGGCAGATTCGGGAACTCAACTACCGCACCTTTGTTGAGGAAATCCCGCAGCACAGCCCCAATCAGGACCACGCCCTGGCTGACCGGTTCGACAGGGAAAACACGTACTTCGTTTGCAAGAAGGGTGACGAGGTCGTCGGCATGATCGCTGTCCGCTGCAACCGGCCGTTCTCGCTCGACGGGAAGTTGCCTAACTTGGACACTTATCTGCCTCCTCACCGCTCCGCGTGCGAGATCCGACTGCTGGCCGTCGATCCGCAACACCGGCAGGGGCGCATCTTGACCGGACTCATCGGCATGATTTACCAGTTCTTCTCGGCTCGGGGCCACGACCTTGCACTGATCTCCGGGACGACGCGCCAGATCAAGCTCTACGAGCACATGGGCTTCGTGGCTTTCGGCCCCTTGGTGGGATCGCCGGGTGCGATGTACCAACCCATGTATCAGTTCGTCGACCGGTTCCGGCATCGCGTCGGCGAGTTGAACAGCGCGGCTTTCGCCGAGGTGGTCCGCCCCGATGTGAATCTGCTGCCCGGGCCGATCTACCTCGCCCCGGCCGTTCAGGCGGCTCTGATCGCCAAACCCGTTTGCCACCGAGCCGAGGCCTTCGACCAACTGATGGAACGGACGCGAGGTATGCTCTGCGAACTGACAGGCGCGTCCGCTGTGGTGATTGCGATGGGTTCCGGCACGCTCGCCAATGATCTGGTCGCGGGCCAGTTGGCGCAGATCCCCGGGTGTGGCCTGATCCTCAGCAACGGCGAGTTCGGCCGCCGTTTGGTGGACCACGCCACGCGGCTCCAACTCGACTTCGAGACCGTCGAGATGCCGTGGGGCGAGGCGTTCGATGAAGAGGCGATCCATGGGGCCCTTGACCAAGGCGAACCGAAGGCTTGGCTTTGGGCGGTGCATGCGGAGACCTCCACCGGAGTCCTGAACGATTTGGAGATGCTCAAACGGCTGTCGCGGGAATTTCACCTGTCTCTGTGCCTCGATTGCGTCAGCTCGCTTGGAGTGGTGCCGTGCGACCTGCACGGAGTGGCTTTGGCGTCCGGTGTTTCGGGAAAGGGGCTTCGGGCCTTAGCGGGCCTTGCGCTGGTGTTCCACGACAAGAACCTGCCCGTGCCCGTGCGTGCGCTGCCCAGATACCTTGATTTGCGCCTCTACTTGGCGCCCGGCGTTCCATTCACGCTGTCGTCCAATCTCTTGGCGGTTCTGAGTGTCGCAGTGGAGACGCTTAACCCTGTTGCCCGCTTCAGCGATGTTCGGAAAACGGCTGACTGGCTCTGCCGCAAATTGCTGGAGGCCGGGGTTTGTCCCCTCGCGGCGGAGGCGGTACGGTTCCCGGGCGCGCTCACGATCTCGCTGCCGCCGCAGGTGAATTCGTGTGAGCTGGGCAACGCCCTACAGAGAGAAGGGTGGCTTGTAAGCTATCAAAGCAACTATTTGTTGGAACACAATTGGATCCAAATCTGCCTGTTCGGCCCTACAGAGCGAACCGACTTGGAGCCATTGCCCGGCCTTCTGGCTGCCATGATCAACACCGAGGCCGGATGAAGAGCCGACTCTACTCCTCTGCCGTCCTGATTTCTATCGTGATCTCCGCGCTGGCGCTAGACCACGTGTTCACTGTCGTCTGGTTTTCTGTGGCGCTCATCGCCGTTGTGCTGTCCCTGGGGGTGGCCGAGTGCCGCACGCTCTTTCGTCTGCAAGCGGAGCGGAGATCCCTTGGAGCGCCGGATCGGATGGGCGTCGTGGGTCGCGCCGCATTGGCGACCGGTTGCATCGGGCTGCCGGGCGCGTTTCTGTTCGCGCTGAGGCTCGAGGACAACGGACTGTTGCTTTTGCTCTATCTGATTGCCGTGGCGAAAATGACCGACAACGGGGCGCTTTTTGTCGGCCGCTTGTGGGGCCGCCACAAGCTGGCTCCGAAAATAAGCCCGGCCAAGACAGTCGAGGGCGTCTGCGGCGGGCTTGCCGTCGGCATCCTGACAGCTGTTCTGCTGGGGCCCTGTTGCACGGGCTTCGACTCTGCATGCGCCCTGTTCATTGGCACCGTCATAAGCCCGCTTGCCGTTCTCGGGGACCTTGTCGAGTCCTTTGTTAAACGGCAAGCCGGCGTCAAAGATTCGGGCTCGCGCATGCCGGGGATCGGAGGCGTTCTCGACCTCATGGACTCTGTTTTACTGGCCGCGCCTGCCGGATACCTTCTGCTTACGCTGAAATAAAGGTCGGCCGAGGGGAGTGGAAACAAAAAACACGGTAACAAATCGGCTGGGTGTTCTCATGTTATGAGTGAGATATGGATCAGGAAACGACCGATATGAAGCTTACGCAGGAGTCCTGCAGAAAGGCGCCGCGCGAGTGTTTCGTCACCACGCGGTGGACCGTGGTCCTTGCCGCCGGGCGAGGCTGTGACTCGAGCGGGGCGCGTGCCGCGCTCGATGAGCTGTGCCGGACCTACTGGTATCCTCTCTATGCGTATGTCCGTCGGTGCGGCAACAATGCCCACGACGCTGAGGATCTGGTGCAGGGTTTCTTCAGCCAGCTGATTCGCCTGAACTCGGTGTCGGACCTGAGCCGCGAAAAGGGCCGTTTCCGGTCGTTTCTGTTGGCGAGCATGAAGCATTACTTGGCCGACGAGTGGGGCCGCAAGTCGGCCGCCAAGCGGGATGTGCGCCTGACGGTGTCGTGGGACGCCATGGAGGCTGAGTCGCGTTACGGCTCAGAGCCGGCCGACCGCCTGACGCCTGAACGGCTCTATGACCGGCAATGGGCTCTGGCGCTTCTGGCGGGCGTCATCTGCCGGCTGCGGGGGGAACACGACAGCGCCGGCAAAGGAGAGCTGTTCCGGCACCTGCAATCGGCTGTGACCGGCGACAAGGACTCGGTGCCGTATGCCGATCTTGCGGACCAGACCGGACAGTCTGAAGGTTCCCTGCGGGTCGCCGTGCACCGGCTCCGCCAGCGCTATCGACAGGTCCTGCGCGAGGAGATCGCCCGCACCGTGGAGCATTCGCAAGATGTGGATGCGGAACTGGCTGATTTGCGCCGTATTCTTTCTTTAAGGTGAGGCTTTGTAAAATAATCTGTAACATACAGCCATCCGGTTCTATATGCCGTGTGGAGGCTCACAATGGACGAGAAGACAGGTTGCTCAAGATGCGGCAAGCCGGTGGCCAGTGACGATCTGATGGGGCTTTGCGCGGACTGTTTGTTAGCTGAAGGTTTGGGCAGTGTGGCAGACGCTACGGCGGTAGGCCACCGCGTGCGGTTTGTGCCGCCGGAAGTTTCAGAAATCGTCCCGCTCTTCCCGCAACTGGAGGTTGTCGAGCCGCTGGGTTGCGGCGGCATGGGCGCGGTCTACAAGGCCCGGCAGAAAAACCTGGACCGGTTCGTGGCGCTGAAGATTCTGCCGCCGGATATTGGGCGCGACCCGGCGTTTGCAGCGCGCTTCACCCGTGAGGCGAAGGCGCTGGCGAAACTCAGTCACACGAATATCGTGACCCTTTACGAGTTCGGCCAGACTGGCGAGCTGTTCTACTTCCTAATGGAATACGTGGACGGCGTGAATCTGGGGCAGCTCCTGCGTTCCGGGCGTATCAGTCCGCGTGAGGCGCTGGCCATCGTGCCGCAGATCTGCGATGCGCTCCAGTACGCACATGATGCGGGGATCGTGCACCGCGACATCAAGCCCGAGAATATTCTGCTCGACCGCCGCGGGCGTGTGAAGGTCGCCGACTTCGGTCTGGCGAAGCTGGTCTCCCCAAGTGGCATGGGCGATCCGCCCATGAAAGAGACGGGCAGGTTGCCCGTGCCCCCCGAGACCACTCACGCCAGCCTCGTGCTGGGCACGCCACAGTACATGGCGCCCGAGCAGGTCTCGCATCCGGCCGACGTGGATCACCGCGCGGACATCTATTCGCTCGGAGTGGTCTTCTACCAGATGCTCACTGGCGAGCTGCCGAAAGGCGATTTTGCGCCGCCCTCTAAAAAGGTCGTCCTGGACGTGCGTCTCGATGAAATCGTTCTGCGTGCGATGGAGAAGCGGCCGGAGCTCCGCTACCAGCAGGTCAGCGACGTCAAGACGATGGTGGAGTCCCTCGCGTCGGAAGGTGGAAGTCCTGAGGTCAGAAGTCAGCGGGGATGGAAAGCTCCCACCGCAGGTTGGGGCTGGCTCGTCGGCAAAGTCTTCGGCATCACCTTCACCTCGCGGCTGGCCTACAAATGCGCGAATCTATCCGCTCTCGGCTTTCTCGGCGCGCTGGGATTTCTCGGCAGCGTGCCCCTGTCTGGATGGCAACCTTGCGCGGCGTTCTTCGGTTTCTCGGGGTTCTTCGGGCTCATCGGCGTCGCTTCTCTGGTTGAGATGTTGGCCCGGAGAAAGATCGGACGCCCGAGGATATCACCTGTAGCCGTGAAGCAATTGCAGGTCAGGCGGGAGGAGAATGGCCGAGCAGCTTCTTTTGTTTTTCTTCTGCTCTACATGTTCTTCGTTGCGGCACTGGTCGCATCGTCTTCATGGCTGCCTGAGCGGGTGGCCACGCATTTCGGGCTTGAGGGAAAGGCTGATGGCTGGATGAACCGTGGCGTCCACCTTTCCTTCGTCGGCGCGTTGCCGATCCTGACCGCCTTGGTTTTTTCGGGCGTGTCTGCTCTGGTGCAATTTCTGCCCGCCCGCTACTTCAACCTTCCGAGGCGCGACTTTTGGCTGGCCCCGGAGCGGCGGGCGACAACGGCCGGCATCGTCCGAAGCCGTCTGACTTGGCTGCTCTGTTTGATGACCCTGTTCTTCGCCGGACTGCACGCCCTGACCATCGCGGCCAACCGCATCCGTCCGCCCCAACTGCCGATGGGTGGCCTGCTGTTGCTGGTTATCGTTTTCCTTGTGTCCGTGATGATCTGGATGGCTTTGATGCTGATGCGGTTTGCCGAAACGGGCGAAGGCAACAGTGGCATTGCCAAGCCGCAAGTTCCACGCGTTGGAGAAGCCGGCGCGGCAGAATCTCAAGCAGCGGAAAAGTCCGCACCGCCGGTGAGACACACGTGGTTGCGTGTGCGGAAGGTCATCTATGTGTGTGATCTGGCGTTCGGTGTCGTCGCCGTCCCAGTCGCGCTCGCCTCTCCGTATCCGTGGCGACCGTTCGGCCTCATTTTTGCGCCCATCATCATCGTTCTTTCCGTGTTGGGGCTTGCTGGCAAATGGCCGTTCCGTCCGCTCCTTTTCCCCGTCGGCACCCCGCCAACGGATTCAGGCGGTACGCCCGTCCGCGAACAACCGCGCCTCTCTCGCACGGCCATCGTCGGTGCGTGCTGGGCGGCCTTTGTGGCCCTCTTCGCGATTCAGCCTCGGAATCCGTTTCTCGGCGTGCCCCCGGCATCAATTGGGGCATGGGTTAAACTCATTGTCGTATTCTTGCTGCCACTCGGCTTCACCGCGCCGTTCGGCACAACGATTCTCGGCTGGATTTCCGTCGGGAAAATCCACCGCTCTGCGGGGAAACTTTATGGGCTTGGACTGGCGGTGTCCGATGGATTGCTGTTCCCACTGTTAGCTTTGGACGTGGCAATCTGGCTTTTCGTGGGAAACCTATGGAGCGCCAATCCCCCGGAAGTCAGCCACCCTGTCGGACGCTGTCTAGCGGAGCATGAAATCATCATCCCGTTGTTCGCTCTGCTGGCTTGCGGTCTCGTGGACTTCTTCATCGTCCGCCGCGTCTGGCGTGCGGTGAACAAACCGGTCGGCGGCGGTACGAACGCACTGCCTGTGACTGAACCCGCTCAAAAGGGCTGGTGGCCGATTGGGGTGACGGTCGGCGTGCACACCGTTTTGTCGCTGGCCGTGATTTTTATTCTCCTGCTCGTGGTGCCGAGATTCGTGGACACGTTCAAGGACTTTGGCGCGTCGCTGCCAATGTTCACGCAGTTGATTATCGGATTCGCGCGGATTGCACAGATGAGTGGTTTCTTGCTGGTTCCGGTGGTGATTGCGGTGGATGTGCTGTTGTGTTTGCTCGCCCAACGAGCCGGCGGTCGCAAACTGCTCGTTGGTTGGGCTGCACTTGGCGCGTTTGGGCTGGCCGCGTCGACGGTGGTCGTAGCGGTTTCGATGTTTCTGCCGGTGTCGCGGCTGGTTGAACAAGTCGCCGGCCAACAAACAAAGTTGGGGGACATTGCCGGCCCTTCCCGCAGCCGGTTTCCCAAGGCCGCGCACATCTCGCGCAGCGCAGGGACGGTGCTGGTGCATCATGACGGCGTGGATGTCCATTACGTCCTCTACGCGAGCAACGCTGTGGGTTCTGCGGTCTCGGATCAATACAATGCTCATTCGCTCGCGTGGATGGATCACGGCAGCTTCAAGGTCACGGAACAACAGACGTTTGGCTATCATCGCGAAGCCACCGATCCCTTTCACCTTGAACTTAACGGCAAGGAATACGATCTGCGCGAGGGCCGCGTCCTTGTGTTGCACGACGACGGCACCGTTGAGCAGCTCAAAATTTTCCCGCCGCTCGCGGTTGCCGGCAGCCCAGACACTCTGGCAAAGCTCTTCGCTGCCGCGCGAGAAATGAACACGGAGCCGGTCACGCTGGAAAAGCTGCGTGTACAGTTGGACGCTGCCGAGGCGCAGCTTCACGATGTGCTGAAGACCTGTGCGCCGACGCATCCCTTCGTGGCCGAGGTGCGCGAGTCCATCGGGACGTTGAAGAGAAAGATCGGGGAGCAGGCGGGCCAGCTAGGTGGCGCTGCTTCAGCGGCAGTCACTTTCGGCCCAGTTAGGGAGCGCGAAGTTGTGGAGGCGATTGATTTCGATTCCGGCAAGGTCACCAACAGCCTTCCTGAATCCGTCACCCAGTCGTCTGACATCGCTCAGAACGTCATGGACGTGGTCTCCTGGCTGGAGCGCGAGGGAATGGATGGCATCACGGAGCCGAGTGGTTCACTCAAGGGTGTGGGCTTGAAAGTAAAGGCGGAAGACAAGACCGCGTGGGAACTTTTCACGCCGGAACAAATCTTCGCGTCGCTGAAAGACATCAAGCGCGAGACCTGGCAAGCCCTTGATCCGAACCGCAAGACAGACGAGGCCCGCCAAACGCCCGCAACGTGGGTGTTTGAAACTCGCGAAGGCGGCAGGGGTGTTCTGCAAGTGCTCGGACAGTCCGAGCATGGAGTGAACGTGCGCTACAAGATGACGCAAACGACTTGCACAGTGGCTGAAGAAGACTCGATTTTAGCCGAACAGCCGCCGGTGGTCGTCGAAACATTGCCCGTCTCAGGTGCGCGAGACGTGGCGCCGGGTGAAACGGAAATCCGCGTGCGGTTCAGCAAGCCGATGAGCGACGGCTCGTGGAGCTGGTGCAGTGCGGGGGCGAACTCGCTGCCGGAATTTGTTGGTGAGCCGCATTACGACGCTGACTCACGCGCCTGTGTTTTGAAAGCGAAGCTGGAGGCCGGGCGCACATACGCCTTCTGGTTGAACAGCCCAACGTTCAAGAACTTTAAAGATCAGGCTGGGCACCCGTCGGTTCCCTATCTGTTGATTTTCCAAGCCAAACAAAAGTAGAAAGGACAGAACATGCAGACAAAGTCGTGGGCTATCATCATTGCCGCAGTGTGTACGCTGGCGCCCTTTAGCCGGGCGCAGGACTTGGATTCCGCCGCGCCGGTGGTTGTCAAAACCGTGCCGGAGGCGGGCGGCAAGGACGTTGCGCCCGGCGTGGTGGAAATCCGGGTCACCTTCAGCAAGGAAATGACAGACAAGTCGTGGAGCCCGTCCAGCGTGTGGCAGAACTCCACGCCCGCCATCGTCGGTGAGCCGAGGTACGAGGCCGACCGCAAAACTTGGGTGATCAAAGTGAAACTTGAGCCAGGAAAGACCTACGGCTACTGGCTCAACAGCCAGAAATTCGACAACTTCAAAGATGCTCAGGGCCATCCTGCCGTTCCCTATCTGCTCACGTTCAGGGTCAAGGCACAATAGCCGGACAGATTGCCGCCACTGAGAGATTGCGACTCGGTGAGCGTTTTTGACTGCGGTGACAAACAACGGGCGGCGCCGTTTTCCTGCCCTTGCAAAGTGAGCGCGGCGTCGCGCAGGATACCGCTTGCCGCCGCGCTACAGATGAGAAACGAATGTGATTGCGGTTGATGAACGGTGTGTGAAAAAATGTGTCCGACGTAAGCAAAGGAGAGCGCTATGAACAAGATGGTCATTATGTTGACGTTGGGTGTTTCCACCGTGTCGCTGCTCGGACTCTGTTGGTTTCAGCACCAGGAGATTCTGAAACTGAGGGCCGGGGGTGAGGTTCTGGGTCAGGAGATGAAGGCTCTCACTGCACGTCAGGTCGCCTTGGAGCAAAAGGCCGCGCGTGACGCCAAGGCGAAGAACAAAGGAGCTGACGTCGCGGCCCCAAGCGGTAAGGAAGTTTCAGAGCCTCAGGTCCCGGCCATGGAGAGGACGGTCGCGCCGAAGCCTGCTGTGGCGCGTGCCCAGCCTGTGGATGCGAAAGAGGCTCCCATGGCCGGGCTCGCCAAGATGATGAAGAACCCCGGGATGAAGGACATGATCCGCGCGCAGCAGAAAGGGCAGCAGGACATGATGTACGGCTCGCTTTTCAAGTGCCTGCAGCTTTCGGACGCCGAGCTGGAGAACTTCAAGGGTGTCCTGCTGGATAAACAGATGGCGCTCGTGGACAGCTCAATGGATATGATGAGCGGCTCGGCCACGCCGGAAGAGAAGAAAGCGGCTGCCGAAAAAATGAAAGAGACGACGGACGCATATGACGCCAAGATCAAGGAGCTTTTGGGCGACGACAACTACGCCGTTTATAAATCGTTTGAGGATACGCAGGCAGAGCGCATGCAGGTCACTCTGTTCAAAGGCTCGCTGAGCGGGGTCGACCAGATGTCCGACGAGCAGGAGGACAGCCTCATCAGGGCCATGCACGACGAGCGCAGCAACTTTAAGAGCACAGTGCCTGGGTTTGGGGACAAGCAGTCGGCAGATCCATCCCAGTTCACGCCGGAACGGATCACGCAGATGCTGGAGGAGAGCGCCAAGTTGCAGGAGCAGTACGTGGCCAAAGCTGCGACGATTCTGACGCCCAGCCAGCTTGAACAATTCAAGGCGAACCAGAAACAGCAGCAGGCCATGCAGGAAATGGGGATGAGGATGGCTGCAAAGATGTTTGGTCAACCGGCAAAGGAAGCAGCGGCAAAGAGTCAGTAATGCGGACAACCATAATGAGGGGGGATGACATGAAAGCGGTGGTTCTAGCGGCAGTGTTTGTTTCGGTGTTTTCTTCAGGGTTCGCACAGACGGTGGGCGAACTCAAGCAGCGGATTGAGAAGCTGGAGGCGCGGGTCGCCAAACTGGAGGGGGGCTCCAGCGCTCAGGAAGTGAAAGCCTCCAAAGAGCAGATTGTGGAGGGTGAGCGCGCAAAGGCTAAAGCCCGGATGAAGAAGGATCTGGAGGTTTATTCGTCCGATGACCTCGGCAAAATCGAGAAGCTGTATCAGGTCGCCAACAAGGAGTGGCGCTCTGAAGAAGGGAAGAACAGCCTGAAGGAGCTCGTCGCCAAATACGACAAGGCGAACCGCACGGGCTGTGCGCTGCTCTACCTGGGGCAGATGACCAAAGGGGACGAGCAGATCGACTATTTGACGAAGGCTATCGAGGGGTGCAGCGAGTGCTGCTACGGTGACGGTGTACAGGTCGGCGCGTATGCCCGTTTCTATCTCGCTTATCGCTACAAGCAGGAGGGCAAGACGGACAAAGCGCGCGAACTGTTTGACCAGATCAAGGCCCAGTATCCGAACGCGATCGACCATCGCGGCGGCCTGCTTGCCGATGCCATCGAGAAAGAGAACAAGTGAGGCTGCGAAATAGCCTGTGGTGCTGGCGCAATCCTGCGCCGCGCCTTGGAATTCCCCCGCCAGTGCGGATCGCATAGGTGCCGCTGACAGCACTCTTGAAGCGGACTACTTTGGCTGCAGGTTTCCGTCGAGCGTACAGGCCTTGCCGGACTTGGTTGTCAGCGCCACAGTCTTTGATCCGTAGCGCACCGTGCCGGTGCCGTCATGGGCTGAGCGGATCACGGCGGAGACAAGCTTGCCCTGTTGCCATGCCATGTCCACTTCGAAGCCGCCGCGGGCTCTCAGTCCCTTGACGCTGCCGTCCGGCCATGCCTGAGGCAAGGCTGGCAACAGCGCGATCTCTCCCGCCTGCGATTGAACGAGCATTTCGCAGAGGGCGGCGGTGATGCCGAAATTGCCGTCCATCTGGAAGGGCGGGTGAACGGTGAAGAGGTTGGGCAGGGTGTTGTAGGTGAGCAGGCTGCGCACCATGTGGTGGGCCTTCTCGGCATCGCCCAGCCGGGCCCAGAGCGCGCAGCGCCAAGGCCAGGTCCAACTGCGGCGGCTGTCGCCCGCCTCGCCGCGAGCGGCCAACGAGATTGCTGCGGCTTTGGCCAGATCGGGCGTTCTGGCCACGCTGATCTGATGTCCCGGATAAACCGCGAAGAGATGCGAGGTGTGGCGGTGTTGGTCCTTGGGGTCGTCGCGGTCAGTCATCCACTCTTGGAGCTGACTCCACTTGCCGATCTTCGGGGTGACCAGCCGGTCGCGCAGCGCAGCGAGACTGTCGCGGAATTCCTTGTCGTTGCCCAGCGCGTCGGCTGCGGCGACGGTGTTGTCGAAGAGGTCCCAGACGATCTCTTGGCTGTAGCTCACGCCGTCCTCGTCCGGGCCGTGTTCGGGCGACCAGCATTTGGGCACCACGAGCCGGCCGTCGGGCAGCGCCTTGAGCTGGTCCTGCCAGAACTCGCAAACCTCTTTCATGATCGGGTAGGCGGTCTTCTGCAGATACACCTTGTCTCCGCTGAAAGCGTAGTGCTCCCAGAGGTGCTGACAGTACCAGGCGTTGGCGGTCTTGTCCCACTTCCAGCCGAGACCTCCGAAGATGTTATGCGAGGTGCGTACGGCCCAGCCCCTGACAGAGCCATTCGCGGTATGGAACTCTTTCTCCGCCTGGGTGGCCTTGCGCCACGGTTCGAGCTGGCTTCGGATGAGGTCGAAAAAAGCCGTGTGGCAGTCGGCGAGGTTGGCGGGCTCGGCAAGCCAGTAGTTCATCTGGATGTTGATGTTGGAGTGGTAGTCGCTGTGCCACGGCGGATTGTTGCTGTCGTTCCAGAGCCCCTGCAGGTTGGCGGGCAGCGTGCCGGGACGCGAACAGCCCTGCAGCAGGTAGCGGCCGTACTGGAAGAGCAGGGCTTCGAGTTCGGGGTCTGCCGCGCCTTGGGCGTAAGCGGCGAGTCGCTCGTCGGTGGGCAGGCCGCGCTGGGCTGCGACGGTTGTGCCGAGGTCGAGCGACATGCGGTTCATGAACGCGGCGAGGTCGGCGAGGTGCGCCTGCTTGAGGGCGGCGTAAGGCATGGCGCTGGCGTGCGCGACCTGCTTGCGGACGAGCGGGGCGGGCGGTTCGCCTTTCCACTTGCGGCTGTAGTCCATGACGTAGCTCGTGGCCGCCGCGAATGTCAGCGTCAGCGCGTCACAGTGCTCGAAGCGGCAGGCTCCGTCCGCGCTAGCGACCTTGCCGCCTTCAGAGGCCACATGCACGCGGGCTGCATAGTCGAGGCCGTTTGTGAAACAGCCCTCGAAAGCAAGGTCGCTCGTGTCGGAGAGGGGGGGCTCTTTGTGCGTGCCGCTGAGTTTGACCGTTCCGGTGAGCGCGCCGGGTTTATCGGCCGTGAGGCGCATCACGATCACCTGGCCGGGTGTGCTGGCGAAGGTTTCACGCGAGTAGGTGACGCCGCCCGAGGTGAAGGTGACCGTGTGAAGTCCTGTGGCGAGATCCAGCGAACGGCTGTAACTCGCGGGCGGGGGCGCGGCTTTGTCGAGGGCGATGCCCGTCAATCCGATCTCCGCCAGTTGGAAATGCGAGCCGCCTTGGTTGGCGATGAAAGTGAGCCTGTAGCGGCGGAAGGGGCGCGGTTTTGTGACCGTGAAAGTCTTCGTCTCGCCGCGCTTTTCGAAAGCCGGCTGGTTCTCGCGGCGGTCAAGGACGCTCCATTTCGCGCCGTCTTCCGAGCCCGAAAGTTCCCATGTCTTGGGGTCGCGGTCCGGGCGGTTTTCAGGCGTGGAGGTGAACGTATAGGCGGGAATTGCGGCAGGCTGGGGTAGGCGCGCTTCCCAGACCACGGCGGCTCCGTGGGGTTCCACACACCACTTGGTGCTCTTGCTGCCGTCGACCGAAAAGGCAATTCCTTCAGCCGCGGCGTAAGGCGCGTGGTCGCTGGCAGCGACGACTTCCGTGCGCTCGGCGGCGGGCGATTCGAGGTTGATTCGCAGGTCGCCGAAGTTCAGATATTCGCCCATGGAATTGTAATCGCCAGAAGGGTTTTCGTCGCCGGTCCAGAGCGAGTCCACATTGAACTGGAGGTGCTCGCTGAACGGATCGCCGAAGATCATGCAGCCGAGCCGGCCGTTGCCGAGCGGCAGCGTGTGACTCGCCCACGCCTTCTCGGCGGCCGGCGTCTTGTAGCGCAGCACTAGCGGTGCCTCAGCCGCATGTGCGAAAGCGAACGCGCTAAGAATCGTTCCAAAAAAGGCCAGCCTTGCGCCGCCAGTGAAAGTTTGCATCTTCATCCGTCGCACCCTCCCTTAATCAACTGCTCCTTAGGATACAGTCAGAAGAATAGCATTGCGCATGGGGAAAAGAAATCCGTTTCAGTTCGTCCGAGATTTCATTGATTGGCGTGCGTGCCGAACAGGGCTTTGAATTTCGCCGCCGCTTGAGGAAACCGGGTTGTTTCGCAACCGTTTTTTCCCGGCGAGAGCTGATGGGCTCCATCCGGCGCGGTGACGTCGAAATAGCAGTGAAAATAGACGTTGTTCGCAGGATCGGCGATGAACCGCTGCATCTGTTCCACAAAGAAGGGGTTGTCGCCGCCGCCGTGCTTGTCCTTCGGCATGTGGATGCCCCACTCCGGCAGGCAGAAGGGTTTCTTGTGGCGGGCAGAGAAGTCCTTCCAGTACGTGAGCCCGTGGTTGCCACTGAGCAGCACCTGTTCCCAGGTCTTGTGTTGCCGTCGCTCGATCTCAGAGGGCGTCGCTCCATCCGGCCACGGATAGGTGTCCTGCTGGTATGACTGGTCGTAGAGGTCCAGCCCCACCAGATCGACAAAGGCGTCGCCCGGCCAAGCTTTCTCGGGGTCGAAGGGCCACCAGCAGAGGCAGGGGTTCCAGCAGAACCGCAGTCCCGCCGCCCCCGGCACCGCCCGCATCGTTTTGACGGTCTCGCGCCAATACGCTGCGAATGGCTCCGGCGTCTTCTCGACACGCCAGGTGTACCAGCCGCCGTTGAACTCCCATCCTAGCCGCAGGACGCTGTCGGCCAATTCGTACTTCACCAGGTTCTCGGCCAATTTGCGGAAGTGCTCGTTGTAGGCGCCCTTTGCGCCTGCCTCAAGCGAAACCGGCTGCTTGGCTTCGGGGCCTTGCGTCGCGCCGCTGCGGTCCCACGGCCCGGGAAGCAGCGGAACCGAGAGAATCAGGCGGCGGCCAGGCGCTGCCTTCTTCCATTGCTGCCACTCGCCCAACTGCCACCCGCCGCCCTCGATGGCGTTCTCCCAGCGCTCCGTTGGCGTGAAATCCTCAGCCCACACCGCGGGGCGTCCCAGCCATTTCGCGTACGCCTCATTCGCGCCTGCGCCGCCGTTGCGATTGGCTGCGCCCCAGCGGTAGGCGGCGAGGTAGGGTTCTGACCGCTTCGGGAAGGCGTCGCCCGGAGAAGGTTGCGCCCGGATTGTTGTCGGAAACAGGGAAAGAATGGAAGCGGCCGAACCGAGAATCAGGCGGTTTACTTTTGTCATGGGCGTAAGATAAATGTCCTGTTAGGGCGTGTCAAAATGATTTGGCGGAAGGTCCGGCTTTCAGCGCCCGTCGGTTTCTTGTATCCTTTGGCATCAAAAGGTGTCTCGTATGATCGACGTTCTGCAAAAGGTGGCGGTGGCGGTTCTGCTGAGCGCGAGCGCCCTGGCGGGCGAACTCACGTGGGTGCTGGGCGACTTCGAAGCCGGATTGGATGGTTTTGACGGTGCGATCCAGCGCGACACGAAAGAATTTAAAAAAGGGCAGGCATCCGGGCGCTTGGTGAACAAAGATCAGGAGTGGGTGGGTAGTGCCAAAGGTCTGCCGGATCTTGAAAGGGATTTCCGCGAAGTCCGAGTGTGGTACAAAGCCGTTGCCAAGGGCAACTTGTGCGTGCGGCTGTTGGACAGCCAGGGCCAATACTACTTGCACCGCGTGGAATTGCCGAACGACTCCGAGTGGCACGAGTACGCTTTCAGCCAGCTCAACGAGGGCGAAAGCTGGGGCGGCCCCAAGGACGGCCAGTGGCACGGCCCGGCGCAAGAGATCGCGCTGATTCTGGAAGGGCGAGGAACCGTCTGGATCGACGGCCTGCAAGCCGAGCTCTCGCCGGAGTTGACGCCTGCGGCGAAGGCTCATGCCGAACGGGTACGCCTGGCTAAACCGTGGACAGCGGGCGATTTCGACGAGGGGACCGATGGTTTCACCGGCGCAGTGGAGCGAGATTCTTCGCAAGCTAAGACTGGCAAGGGCAGTATCCGCATCCGTCTGAATGGCGAGGGTTTTGCGGAGGCTGCGCGCGAGTTGCCGGACCTGCAGCACGATTTCGTTGAATTGTCTTTTTGGGCGAGGGCGGAAGGCTCGACCGGCATCGGCGTGCGGTTGGTCGACAGCGCTGGGCACAATTACCTGCAACGGTTTCCTCTGATGCCTGACGGAGCGTGGCACCCGATTCGCATCAAGCGATTCAACACGGGTGAGAGCTGGGGCGGCCCGGAAGGCAAAGAGTGGGTGGCTCCGGCGAAAAGTCTCATGTTCGTGCTCGAATCGAAAGGCACGGTCTGGATTGACGGCGTCACAACCCTGCTGGACGTCCAGAGGATCGTGCCGGAGTTTGCGGTTATGCCTCGCGTCCTAGGGAACGTGTTCGTGCAAGGTGAACCGGTGGAGATCGCCATCGACACGCGCGCCGAAAAGTTGACGTACCAAGTGAGGGATTTCTGGGGCAAGACCGTGGCTGAGGGAACGGCGATGCCTGACGCCGAACATCGCGCGGCGATCAGGCCCGCGGTTCATGCGCGCGGTCAATTCGAGATGAGCGTCACGTCGTGGCAGCGTGGCCAAGAGACGGTGCGCGAGGTGGACTTTGCGGTGATCGAACCTGTCGCGCTGGGTCAACTTAAAGACTCGCCGTTCGGCGTGATGACGCATTTTTCCCAAGGGTGGAGGACGGATATCGTCCCGCTGATTGCGCGGGTCGGTTTTCCCTTTGTGCGCGATGAAACTCCGTGGGATGAGGTCGAGCGGAAAGCGGGCGAGTTCAACTTCAACCGCTTCACGCCCTATTTGGAGGCGCTGTCCCGAAGTGGGGTCAGACCTCTGCTGCTGATGACGTACGAGAATCCGCTATACGACAATGGCAATACGCCCTACACGCCGGCTGGCCGCGCCGCTTTCGGGCGCTATGGTCAGGAACTGCTCAAGCGATTCGGCGATCGGATGGCGGGTGTCGAAATTTGGAACGAGTACAACGGAAGCTGGTGCAAAGGGCCTGCGGCAGACGACCGGCCCAAGTCTCAAGCAGAGCTGTGTCAGGCCGTGTATCCATTGCTGAAACAGGCCCGACCGGATATCACGGTCTTGGGGGGCGCGGCGGTGCTGCTGCCTCTGCCCTACTTCGATGGAATGTTCAAAAACGGCGGACTGAAAAGCATGGACGCCGTGGTGATTCACCCGTATCGTAGCCGGCCCGAGGGATTGGACAGCGAGATCGGCGAGTTGCGCGATTTAATGAAAAAGCACCTTCAGGGGCAGGAGAAACCGCTTTGGGCGACCGAGTATGGCAGCTTCAGCCCCGACCCCAAGGTTTCGGCTCGGTTCTATGTGCGGCTCAGCACGCTGATGCTTTCACAGGGCGTCAGCCGCATGGTCTGGTATCTGATGCAAGATCACCGCGAGTTTGCAAGCATGGGAATCGTGCATGGAAGCGGCGACCCGCGCGGCGCGTATTCACCCGCGCCAGTGCTGGGTGCAGCGGCAGCTGCGATCCGTCTGCTCCACGACGTGCGCTACGTCGAACGTGAGGCGACGCGGCGTTACAGCCGCGCGTTCGTGTTCAAGTTTATGAAGGGTGACGAGGAGTTGCGTGTCTGCTGGGCGACTTACCCCGCACGTATCCGGTTGCAGGCCGACGGACCTGTCGCCCGGATCGACCTGATGGGCAATCCGCAACCCGTGGCGCTGAAGGACAGTTGCGCAGAGCTGCCTCTGGACGACACGCCGTTCTATTTGCGCGGCGCGATCAAATCACTGGCTGAGGTGCCGACGGGGGCGAGTGTCGTAGCGGACCTGTGCGACGATTTTTCGCGCGTGCAGGAGGCGGCGGGGTGGACCTATGGTTATTTCGACGGGACAGCGCCGGCCGGGCCGTACACGGATGCCGACTTCAAGCCGTTCACACTCGAAGTCACGCCGTGGGGTGAGCACTGGCGCGGGCCGCAAGACTATCTGGGTGCGGGTCGGGGCGAGTTTCATCCTCAGGTCAAAGACGGTCGGGCGGTCTGGTCGGTGGCGCGCTGGAAGAGCACAGTCTCAGGTGTCGTGACAATTGAAGGAGCCGTCGAGCGCAATCGCGAGGGAGACGGCACGACCTTTGTCATTCTGGTCGGCGGACGCAAGGCGTATGAGCGTCACGTGGGCGGTTCCAAGGACGAGACCAAAGCCGCCTTCTCTGTGCAGGCCGATGTCAAGCCCGGCACGCTCGTCGACTTCGCTGTCACCCCTGGGCCTGACAACAACATCGCGAACGACTCCACCTCGGTTGATGCGCGCGTGATCGCGAAGGATCAGGGCAAATAGGCTGTTCGTTTATCAGTCAGTGTGGGTCAATCGGTTGGGCTGTCTCTGGCGGATGAACCACTTGCATGATCACGACCGCACTGCTGCACCCCCAAGAAGATCGCCGGCCCGACGGCGTCGGCTGAGGCCAGCGGCACCAGGACAGGTTGTCCGGCGAGCGGCGGGCTTGCCACGCGGCATCGGCGTTTTTCCGCAACCACGGCTCAAAGGTGGCCTGCGCGTTGCGTTCCTTCATGAACCGCGCAATCCAGCGCACGCTGATTCCATTGAAACCGCCGCCATCGCCCTCTTCGCCATAAGCGGGCAGGAGTCCGTCCCTGCAAAGACGGACCATCGTATAAGTGGCCGCCAGTTGGGCTTCATTGGTGTACCCGAGAAAATTCGCAGCGCCGACAAAGGTGCCTTGATTATAGGTTAGCGCCATGTGATTCACCTTGCCTCGATAGTCGATGTTGTCGGAAACCCGGCCTGTCGTCGAATCAAACAAAGTGGCGCGTTCCCAAAGGAAAAGGTTTGTGGCAGTCGTGAAGTAGGCGCTTTCTCCCGTCGCTCGGCCCAGCAGGAAAGCCGCGATGGCACCCGGACCGTTCGCGCAGGCGTTCTTGGAACGGTCGTCCATCTTCCACCACAAGCCACCGCCCAAATCCGATGACGCTGCCCGCGCATAACAGAGGTCGAAGTTCGTCCGCGCCACGTCGCGGAACTCCGGATTGCCGGTGAGCAGATGCGCCCGAATACAGGCGATGACCATCCACATGATGTCGTCGTTGAATTCGTTGTGAGACCAATTCGCGCCGTGGTCAGCGAGGAACCCGTGAAACAGGTCGGCGAACATGACGAGCTGCCGGGCATTGGCGGTCCGCTCGTAAGCGTCCAGCACTAGCTCCATCTGTTCAGCGCGCATCCAGAAGGAGGCTTTTCCGCCCTCCGTGGTTTCCTTGAACCAGGCGCGGCCATCCTTGATCCGATAGAAGGCCTTTGTGTGGGCCTCCAACAGCGAGTCTGCGTCCGCTGAGGTGAACGCTCCGGCTGTCAGTACCCCGCAACTCACCGTGAAGCAGATCGCTGCAATCCAGTGAGCCCCCGATTTTTTCTGTGTTGATGCTTGGCTCATGCCGGTTAGCTCTTTGTGTTCAAAACGTCACCGCCGTCAAGGCTCCAGCCGCTTCAGCCGGAAAGCGATGGAGTCTTGGAAGTCAGGCAGGGTGATCCGTAGGTGCCCGTCGCGCACGGGAAGCCGGCGCTCTCCGATGACGTTGCCCGTGATTGGACCGACGAACTCGGCGTGCCAGGCAGCGCCGGGGGCGTCCACAGTGACCGTCTGCCCGGACAGTATGCGCATCGGCCAGTCAGGGGGGGCACAGTTGCCATCGCGGAGCCAGCCCAAGCGCGTCTGGTCGTTGCCGAGCAGAGCCCCTTTTATTCCGTCGGAGAACATGCATGGAATCGGCCTGAAATCGGCGTAGTCGACACCGTTGACAAAGGCGGTTGTCGGTGCGGCGACTCGCTGGTAGTGGCTGCAGAGGTCGGCATTCTCAAACACATCGTAGCCATCCTGCCACCAGAGGGCGCGGCCGTTCATCGCGCCGCTCACCACGGCGGCCCAGACGGCGTGACGGATGCCGACCTCGGCCCGCGCCGCGACTTCGAGCGTGCTGCGCGGCGGGCCTGAGTTCAGGCCGCATTCGCCGAGAAGAACGGGCTTGCCGTATTTCACGAGCCGCTCGCGGACCGTCGTCAGAATCAGGTCGTCCAGGCGGCCTCCGTATGCGCCGTCCGCATAGGGGTGGATCTCGATGAAGTCGAGCGCGCCGCTTCTCTGTAGCGTGGGCCACTCGCCGACGCCCGCTTGCGAAGCGGTGACCGGCCGTTTCAGCGGATCGGTTGCGCGGATCACGGCTGCCGCACGTTCGGTAAACTGAACCGCCCGTGCTTCAGTTGCGCCGGTGACAAGATCCAGTTCGGAGAATATCTCCCAGCCTATGATCGCGCGGCGGTTCGACCATCGTTTGACGAAGGTCTCCAGGCGTTTCAGCCAGAGCGCGCGGCAGGGGGTGTCGTCGAACAGGTCATCGGGCCGTTGCGCAGGCCCGCCGCGCGCGGAGTTGAAGGGGTTGCCGTCCCAGCGGTGCCAGCCCTCTTTTTTGCTGCCGTCGTTCCAGTCGGCCCACACGCCCAGAACCGGAAGCACGGCGAGGCCGCGGCTCTCAGCATCGTCGAGGATGGCATCCCAGGACTTCAGCATGGCGGGGTCTATTTCGCCCGCCTTTTCGCCAGGCGGGATATACGTGAAGTGGATGCGCACAAAGCGCTCGCCGGCTTCGGCGGCGTGGCGGAAATGGTCGTCGTACGCTTGCGGGTTCATGCCCGCCGGATTGCGCCCCAGCACGAACGCCGGACGGCCGTCCACCCGGAAATAAGGTTCGCCGGGGCGCAGCTCGAAGCGGGGCCTCTCGCCGGCCGTGCGCGGAGACGGCGAGTTTTGGCCGCTCGCTGCGAGCGCCGAACCCGCCCATGCGGCAAACAATAATCGCATCAAGGTCACGAATCCTCCTGCAGGCGCAAGGCACGACATCTGCTCTATTTCAGATATTCTTGGAGCTCTTTTTCCGTGATCTTCTTCATGAACCCCTTGCGAAAGCACCGGGGACACCGGGCGTCTGTCAGATCACGGTCTGAGCGCGTCAGGTGGCCGCAATTTCCGCAGCGCCAAGCCTGTGATTTCTGCCCGGCGACGGTCGGGCTGACACGGGAGGCGACGCATCCTCCAGCCGTCACAAGGATCGCAGCACTGCCCGCTAAAGCAACACCCATGGAACTTAGGAACTGTCTCCTAACCATTCTTACCTCCGCTCTTGTTTGATGTGAATCCGTTGGATGGAAGAACGATAGAGTTTGAATGGCGTCCTGTCAAAAGGATTTGGTTCAATGAACCGTCCCAAAATAAAAAAGGCGGCAGGTCCGGCTTTCATGGCCAGCCGGTTTCTTGTATTCTATGCCTCATTGTACAAACGGTGTGTTCTGAAACGAAAGGTGCCGCGCATGTTCAACATCCCCGTGCTGACGGTCCGTGGGCGTTCGCTTGCGGAGACTTTTGAGAAGGCCTTGATCGCTCTGTACCGAGACGGTACGCGCTTGAGTACGCAGTACGACAAGCCGGGCGACCCGCTCAGCATCGATGCGACCATGAACATGACGGTCGAGGAGCCGTTCGCGGAACCTATGATCCACAAGGCCTTTCCCGGCGGGATTGCGGACTTGCGCGAATACGTCTACGAACTGGAAGGCCGCAAGGACGGCTGGGTCAAGGCGATCAACGATCCCGCAGACACGCGCTGGGAATACACCTATCACGGGCGGCTGCAGAATTACGGGCAGTGGAAAGAGAACCGCGACGGCAAAGCGGTCTTCACTGGGCCGTTTCAGGTGGATCAGGTCGAATACGTGATCGGCAAGCTCTGCGCCCAGCCGTACACGCGGCAGGCCCAGATGATCACGTGGATGCCGAGTCTGGATCTGACCTGCTACGATCCGCCGTGCCTGCAGTCCATCTGGTACCGCATTCTGGAGGACGGGCAGGGTGTGCAGTGGCTGAACGTCAACGTGCGTTTCCGCAGCAACGACGCGTGGGGCGCGAATTTCATGAACATGTTCGGCTTCGTCATGTTCAACAAAGAGGTGATCGCCGACGAGGTCGCGCGGCGCACCGGCAAGACCGTCAAACTCGGGCGTATGAACTGGCAGGCCGACTCGTTTCACATTTACGGCAAGGACATCGAACAGGCCGAGCAGCGTCTCTTTAAGCGGCTGGAAACGACTTCGTTCGAGGACCGCGTCTACGAGTTCACCGATCCGATGATCCAGGAGATGTACCACGAAGAGGAGACGGCGATCCTCGCGAAGATCGGGGAGATGAACAAGCGGATGTAGGCTTCGGCAGACTGAAGGTGTTTCGGCTGCAGGCTGTTAGGAGGGAGAACGGTGATGAGTCGCTGGCGCATCGTGCTGTGGGCTGTTCTGACGGGTGTTGTCTGGGCTCAGGAGTATCCTGATGTGGCGCCCAAGGCCGGGTGGGACACGTTGCCGCCGGTCGAGGCGGCCGCGGGGGATTGGCCGTGGTGGCGCGGGCCGAACTGCGACAACGTCTCGCCCGCCGGGCAGAAGCCGCCTGTGGCGTGGGGCGCGGGCTCGAACATTCTCTGGCGGGTGCGGCTGCCGGGCGTCGGTCATTCCTCGCCGTGCATCGTTGGCGACCGGATCTACGTCACGTCGGGTGATCAGAAGTTGGGGGCTGTGTGGCTTCTCTGCTTGGAGCGCGCCACCGGCAAAGCCGTGTGGCAGACCGAGGTCTACAAGGGGCCTGTCGCGAAGCTGCACACCGACAATTCACTGGCCTCCGCAACGCCTGCCTGCGACGGTGAGCGCATCTTCGTGCCTTACCAGAGCGATCTGGCCGTTGGCTTGGTGGCTGTCGGGATGGATGGCCATGTGCGTTGGAGCAAGGTGGCCGCGCCGTATCGGTCGATTCAGGGCTACTCGGCGTCGCCGGCCTTCTACAAATCCGCGGTGATCGTGCCGGTCGAGGGCTCGCAGGAGTGTCGCATGGTGGCGCTGCACCGGGCGACGGGCGAGACGGTCTGGCGCGCAACGCTGCGCAAAGTGACTGAAAGTTACGCCTCACCGCTGATGGCGCGTGTTGCTGGCCGCGACCAGCTGCTGCTGATCGGGGGAGAGAGCACGCGCGGGTATGACCCCGAGAACGGCGCGCTCGAGTGGGAGTGCGAAGGGCCCTCCAAGTTCTGCGGTGCGACGCCGGTTGTTGGCGGCAATGTGGTGTATGCGACGGCGGGATGGCCCAAGCGAGCCCTGCTGGCGATCCGGGCCGATGGCAAAGGCGATGTTACGAAAAGCCATGTTGTCTGGTCTAGCGATGCCAAGGCTGGGTACATCCCGTCCCCCGTTCTCCTCGATGGACAGCTGTATGCGGTCAACGATCAGGGGCTGATGAGGTGCTACGATGCGGCCGACGGCCGCGTCCTTTGGGAGCAGGACTTCAAGGCGCCGTTCTACTCGTCGCCGCTGGTGGCGGGCGGCAAGATCTACGAATTTGACCGCAGAGGCAAGGGGTATGTTATGAACGCGGGGCGGACGGCAGGACCGGTGGTCACAAACGAGTTGCCTTCCGGAGTCTTCGCCACGCCGGTGGTGTTGGGAAGCCGGATCTATTTGCGGGCGCTGGGTGATTTCTACTGTATCGGCGAGTGAAGAGAGCTCAGCCGAACAACTCGGATTGTCCACCCATGAACAAGGAACAGCCAATGGCCAACGGAAGCAGGGCAGATATTGCCTTGAAGAGTGCGCGTTTCTTGTCAGAGACCGGCTGTTCCTGTTTTCGTTTGCTGGGGTCGATGAAGCGTCGTTTCGTCTTGCTGGCTTATCTGTTCGCGGCCGCGCTGCCTGTTCAGGCGGTGGATCCGGGCACGGCCATCGAGGCGGCGACGGTGGCCAAGGGGAGTGTGCCGGGGCTGGTGCGTGCGGGTAAGGGGATCGTGGAGGTTCCGTGGCAAGTCGCGCAATGCTTGCGGCTCCCCCTTGGCATCGTGCAAATGGTCTTTTCGCCCCTGCCGGGAGTCGATTTTTCTGACGGTCTGGAGAACACGGGGAAAGGCATCGTTGCACCATTCAAGCTTTGTGTTGCCACGTTGGAGATGCCCTACGAAGTTTTCGGGGGGCTCGGCGACTCGATAACGGGCTTGGTGAAATAGATCACGTTGTGAAAATCAAAACCGAAACAGTGTCGAAGAGAGCTGCGACCGTATTTCTCGTGCTGGGGGCTGCTGTGGCGCAGGCCCAGACGGTGGTGCAGGACGGGTTCGAGTCCGGCTCGTTCGCAGCGGAATGGGACCTGAGTTCGGGCGTGTCGGTGCGGAGCGGAACCGGCGCGAACGGCTCGGCGCACTATGCGACGCTTCCGACGGCAAAGAATCTGGGAGCTCGTTTCACGGATGCGGCTTTGGACGGAGCGCGTGATTTCTACGTGGAGTGCTGTTTGCGGTTCACGAACAGCGCGAGCCGGCAATTCAACCTGCACGTTTCCACCGCTACCGGTGCGCCGGGTAGCGGTGCGCCGGTTGTGAATCTGCGCTGCGAAGCCAACACGTGGGCGGCTTACAACGGCAGCGCTTGGAAAACGATTCCTGGGCTTGGCGTTTCCGCAACTGGCCCGTGGTGCCGCGTGCGTCTGACAGGCTGGGAGTGGGGACTGCCGACGGCGCATTACGGCGTCGAGCTGTCCGGTGCGGGAGGGACGGTCTTCACCAGCGCCTCAGCGACGAATCTGGTGTGGTATCAGAACACGCCCCCGACCAACGCGCCTGCACGGTACTTCGATTTCACCACGGACTACGGCCCCGCGCCTGGCTTCGACATCGACGACGTTCTGGCTGAGGTCACCGTGCCGGTGTCGCCCGACGCGGTCGTCAATATCAGCGGCATCTATCCGCATTTGGCCGTGTTCAGCACCGACGGAGAGATCGGCATCGGCGCGGTAATGCCGTGGGCGGACCGGCTCTGGTTCGTCACTTATCCTCCGCACCAGCCCAACGGCAGCCCGGACAAGCTCTGGGCTGTGGATGGCAATTTGACGCTGTCTGCCTTTTCCGGCAGCGTGGGCTGCACGGATGCGAACCGACTGATTCACCGTGAGACACAGCAACTCAACATCGGGCACTACCTGATCGACGCCACAGGCACGGTGCGCGTGCTGCAGCCGAGCGTCCTGACGGGACGGCTGACGGGAACGGCCCGCCATCCGACCGATCCGACGAACAAGATCGTCATCGCGACGATGGAGGAGGGGCTTTACGAAGTGGACGTGAACACGCGCGCGGTGACCGAGCTGTATCACGACATGAACACGGCGACGACGGGCACGCAGCGGGCGTCAGCGCAGCCGGGCACCCACGGCAAGGGGCTCTACAGTTCGCAGGGCAAGCTGTTCTTCTCTAACAACGGCACGGGCGGCTCGCTGTCGTCTTGGAACGGGGTGTCATGGACGGTGATTGAGACCAACAAGTTCACGGAGGTCACAGGGCCGGGCGGCGTGTACGGGAACGAGGCGGGCGATGACCGTCTGTGGAGCCTGGGGTGGGATGCGCGTTCGGTGATCCTGCGCCTGTATCAGGACGGAGCGTGGCACCGCTACTGCCTGCCCAAAGGCAGTTATACGCAAGACGCCGACACGGGTTGGTACACCGAGTGGCCGCGCATCCGCGAAGTGTTCCCCGGCACGTTGCTCATGCACATGCACGGGATGTTCTATCAGTTTCCGAAAGGGTTCTCTGCGACTGACGGCGGCGGCCTGGTGCCGCTGTGTACGTTTCTCAAAATGCCGGTAGACTACTGCGGCTGGAACGGGCGCCTGGCGATGGGGCGCGACGACGCTTCAACAACGGGCGGTAACATTTGGACGGGACAGTCCCATTCCGCGCCGTGGTTCGGCCAACTCGATGACCTGCGCCAGTGGGGACCACCCGCCGGCTTTGGCGGACCTTGGAAGAATGACGCGGTGAAGAGCGGCGTGGCCAGCGATCCGTTTTTTGTCAGCGGGTTCAGTCAGCGGGTTCTGCACCTGAAACACGGGAGCGTGTGGCCGGTGAGCTTTGCGGTCGATGTCGACCCGGACGGCAGGGGCGCGTGGACAACTCATGCCACTGTGACGGTGCCGGCGAACGGCTACGCGTGGTGTCTGTTGCCCGCCTCGCTCCGTGCGACGTGGGTGCGGCTGGTGCCGGGAACGAACGCGGCCAACGTCACGGCCTATTTCCTGCTGCGCAATGCGAATCGCGCGTCTGTGCCGGGGCTTTTTGCAGGCCTCGCCGAGGCGGGCGCAACCAGCGCCTATAGCGATGGCATTTTGCGCCCTAAGAGCGACGCGCGCACTCTGCAGTTCGCTGTGAACCGGTACGGTGCGGGGAGCCTGTCGCTCGGGCAGTCCTACTATGAGATTAACGGTGCGCTCAAGTTGAGGCGGGTGGCCGATGCCGCGACCGACGCCGCCCTGCGTGGCGGCTACGGGTTGACCAACGCTGACTTCTCGGTGGATGGCGCTTCGGTGGTGGTCGTGGAGGGGACGAGCCGCTTCCGTTTGCCCAAGGGTGATGCGTCCTATGATGCGGCCTTGCCGAGCGGGTGGCCGCGCGGCAAGCGGGAGGTCGTCACGGAGCGGCAGCTGTTCAATGCGCACGGTTCTTTCTATGAATTGCCCTACAGCGATTCGGGCGGTTTCCGCCGCATCCGTCCGGTCTGCACGCACAACCGCCAAATCAGCGATTTCGCGTCGTGGCGCGGGCTGTTCGCAGTGGCGGGGGTGGCTGGCGGCGCGGTCACCAACGGCCATGTGTTCACCTCGGAGGACGGTTTGACCGCGCTCTGGTTCGGCGATGTGGACGACCTCTGGCGCATGGGCGCGCCGCGCGGGTTTGGCGGGCCGTGGCGACGGACGGCTGTGGCGGCGGGGGTGGCCAGCGATCCCTATCTGATGTTCGGTTACGACCACAAGGTGCTCGAACTGGCTCACGACCAGCTCTCGCCCGTCACGTTTACCGTGGAGGTGGATGTGGCAGCCGACGACACGTGGAGCGTGTACGGGCGCTTCACTGTGGCAGCGGGAGAGAGCTTCAAGCACGTCTTTCCGGACGGCTACACGGCTCACTGGGTGCGGTTCAAGGCTGACATGGGCTGCGTTGCCACCGCCACGCTGACGTACACGTCGCTGACGGCAGAAGGCACTTCCGTGAGCGTACAGTAGCGTGGTTGTGTGGGGATGCCGAAGAGGGTTGAAGTTGTGAAGGCTGGAGTGCTATAGTTCCAGATGTCGATCATAGTGAAAGGGATGAGTCTATGGGTATCAGTCGTCGCGGTTTCATGCAGTCGTCGGCCGTTGCGGGGCTGACTGTCCTAGGTGGAAGTGAGAGGCTTTTCGGCCAGAGTGCGCCATCCAACGCCGTTCGGGTGGCGATCATGGGGTGCCATGCGAAAGGGCGCGGTGCCCAGTTGATGAAGGCGCTGTCTTCGGTGCCCGGGGTGGAGATCGCCACGGCTTGCGACGTGGACGAGAGGGCGCGGGATTCGGCGGCGGCAGAGGTTTTGGCCAGGACGCAGAGAGAGCCTGCCAAGGAAAAGGACATCCGCAAGGTTCTGGCGGACAAAAGCATCGACGGTGTGATCTGTGCCGCGCCGGACCACTGGCACGCGCCCGCAGCGCTGATGACACTGAAGGCGGGCAAGGCGATCTATGTGGAGAAGCCGGTTTCGCACAATCCGCGCGAGGGCGAGATTCTGGTGGAGGCTGCGGCCAAATATGGCGCGGTCTTCCAGATGGGCAACCAGAGGCGCTCCTCGGTGGTCTATCAGAACGCGATCCAGGAGATCCGGTCGGGCGTCATCGGCGAGCCGCGGTTTGCGCGCTGCTGGTACGCCACGGCACGCGAGCCGATCGGCAAGGGCGTCTTGACCGAGGCCCCGCAGTGGCTGGATTGGGACCTGTGGCAAGGGCCTGCGCCGCGCCGTCCCTTCCAGGACAACGTGGTGCACTACAACTGGCACTGGTTCCATCAGTGGGGCACGGGCGAGTGCGGCAACAATGCCACCCATTACGTGGATGTGGCGCGCTGGGCGCTCGGGGTCACCTTCCCGTCGCGTGTGACATGCGGCGGCGGGCGTCTGTTCAACGCGGGCGACGACTGGGAGTGGTTCGACACGCAGGAGGCGGCATTCGAGTTCCCGGAGCGCAAGTTCATGACGTGGGAGGGGACTTCAGCCGTCAAGGCCAGGCCGTACGAGGGCGCGAGTACCGGATGCATGGTGTACGGACTCGGGGGAGCGGTGCTCTTCACCCCGGACAACATCTGCACGCTGTTCGACAAGGCGGGCAAGAAGGTTCGGGAGTGGAACGCCAAGGACGCGGCGGCCGACCCTACGAACCGGACGAACCCGACCGGCAGCCTTGACGTGGCGCACCTTTCGAACTGGGTCGCCTGCATCCGCGAGAAGCGCGTCGACACGCCTTCCCCCGCCAAGGAGGCCTACGCCAGCACGCTGCTGACCCACCTTGCGAACATCGCCCAGCGTACGGGGGAGACGGTCTGGGTGAATCCGAAGACGGGTTCTTTGGCGAAAGGCGGCGTGGGCGCGGAGTTCTGGACGCGGACGTACGAAAAGGGATGGAACATGACCGTCTGAAGTCGGCTGCGTCGGAGGGCAGGCAGTTTTCTTGCAGCCAAGGCGGTTTTTCATCGACTTTGAGGGTCAAATAATCGATTATATGCAGTTCGAAACAAGTGGAAGCGTATGCCAGCAGGGGGGCCTGCTGGGCAGTCTTGCTTTTTTTAACGGCGCTTGTTACGGACTAACATGAAGACCTTTGAATGTGTTGAGGGCGGCGTTACGGCCGCGCGCGGATTCCGTGCGTGCGGCGTGGCGGCTGGCATCAAATACCCGAACCGCAAGGATGTGGCACTGGTGGTGGCCGATGCGCCTGCCGCCGTGGCTGCGCTGTACACCACCAACAAAGTGGAAGCCGCACCGGTGCAGATCGACCGTGAGCGGACGCGGACGGGACAGGCTCAGGCGGTGATCGTCAACAGCGGCTGCGCCAATGCCTGTACGGGCGAAACCGGGCTGAAAAACGCGCGCGACATGGCGCGGGTCGCTGCCGACGCATTAGGCATTGCCGAGGAGCTGGTGTTGGTCTGCTCGACTGGCGTGATCGGCGTGAATCTGCCGATGGATCGGATCGAGGCGGGCGCAAAGAAGGCGGCTGGGGCGCTCAGCCGTGAGGGCGGACACGATGCCGCGTGCGCGATCATGACCACCGACACGGTGGACAAGCAGGTGGCGGTCGAGATGGAGATCGACGGCAAGACGGTGTGCATCGGCGGCATGTGCAAGGGCTCTGGCATGATCGAGCCGAACATGGCGACGATGCTGGGCTTCCTCACGACTGACGCGGCGGTTCACCCGAAGGCCTTGGACTTGGCGTTGCGCGAGGCGGTGGAGGTGAGCTTCAACCGGGTGGTGGTGGATGGGGACCGCAGCACGAACGACACCGTGATCCTGATGGCGAGCGGCGTTGCGGGCAACCAGATCCTGACGCCTTACCATCCGCAGTGGCAGTATTTCGTCGACGCGCTGACGGTGGTGTGCCTCGAGCTGGGCAAGAAGATGGTTTTGGATGGCGAGGGCGCGACCAAGTTTGTGACCGTTCTCGTAAAGGGCGCGCGGACTGCCGAAGATGCGCAGAAAGCGGCGAGGGCGGTTTCGAAGTCGGCGCTGGTGAAGACCTCGTGGTTCGGCATCGACCCCAACTGGGGCCGCGTGATCGCGGCGGTGGGGTATTCCGGAGCCGAGGTGGATGACCAGAAGGCGCAGATCTATTATGGCGACATCTGTGCGTACGATCGGGGTCGCGTAGCGGATAAGGCTTTGCTCAAGGCGATGCAGGACGTGATGCGCAAACGCGCGTTCGATGTGACAGTGGATCTGAACCTCGGCGATGGCGAAGATACGGTCTACACGTGCGATTTCTCGTACGACTACGTGAAAATCAACGCCGAGTATACGACGTAGAAGGGGGCACGGCTTGCCGTGCCCGTACAACGATTATGATGCAAGCGATGGAAAAAGCGGCGGTGCTGACGGAGGCGCTGCCTTACATTCAGGATTTTAAGGGCTCGGTTGTGCTCGTGAAAGTCGGCGGCAGCGTGATGGAGGTTCCCGAGAATCTCGAAAGCCTGCTGACGGACATCGCGTTCATGAATGCGGTGGGCATGAAGACGGTGCTGGTGCACGGCGGCGGCAAGGCGATTTCGCGCGGCATGGAGGCGGCGGGCGTTCCGCCGCTCTTCGTGATGGGTTTGCGTGTGACTACGGAAGAGACAGTCCGCGTGGTCGAACGGGTGCTCAAGGACGAGGTCAATGCCAACGTGGTGAGCCTGCTGAAAAAGCACAGGGCCAACGCGCGTCCGCTGCACGGCGATTGGATTTTCACGGTCGAGAAAAAGACCGGCAAGGATCCTGCGACGGGCGCGGCGCTCGACTGGGGCTACGTGGGCGACCCCGTGGCGGTCGACGTGCGTCCGGTCGTGGAGATGCTCGATGCGGGGATCGTTCCGGTGGTGACGCCGCTTGGGACGGGGCCGGACGGGAAGTTGTACAACGTCAACGCGGACACGGCGGCGGCGGCTCTCGCTAAAGCCATGAAGGTGCGCAAACTGGCGTTCATATCGGACGTGCCGGGATTGCTGATGGACGTAAACGATCCCGCGAGCCTGCTCGCGACGCTGCGGATTGGCAGCGTGCGGAAGCTCAAAGAGACCGGTATTGTGGGCGGCGGCATGCTGCCGAAGTTGGACAGTTGCGTGGAGGCGATCAAGGCGGGTGTGGGCAAAGTCCACCTCGTCGACGGACGCATGCCCCATTCGCTGCTGTTGGAGATTTTCACGAAAAAAGGTGTAGGAACGGAGATTATTGCAGATGAGTAAGAGTACTGACATTGCCGCATTGTTTGACCAATACGTGATGCACACCTATGCGCCGACCGCGACGCTGACCAGCGGAAGCGGGTGCAAGGTTCGCGATCCGGACGGCATGACCTATCTCGATTTCACCGCAGGCATCGCCGTTCATAACGTCGGTCACTGCCATCCCAAAGTGGTGAAGGCCATACAGGACCAGGTGGCGACGCTCGGGCACTGCTCCAACCTGTTTTACAACGTGAACCAGGCGCTTCTGGCGCAGCGGTTGTCCAAGCTCTCGCTCAACGGCAAATGCTTTTTCTGCAACTCGGGCGCGGAGGCCAACGAGGCGATGATCAAGCTCGCTCGCCTGTCGGGCCACGAGAAGGGCAAGTACGAGATCATCACCATGCAGAACTCCTTCCACGGGCGGACGCTCGCGACCATCGCGGCGACCGGCCAGACCAAGGTTCAGAAAGGGTTCGATCCGTTGCCCATCGGATTCACCTATGCCGAATTCAACAATATCGACTCCGTGAAGGCCGCTGTGAACGAGCGCACCGTGGCTGTGATGCTCGAAGCCGTACAGGCCGAGGGCGGCGTGGTGCCTGCGACCGAGGAATTCTTCGTCGGCGTGCGCAAGCTGTGCGACGAGAAGGGCCTTCTGATGCTCTGCGACGAAGTGCAGTGCGGCATGGGGCGGACCGGCAAGTGGTTCGGCTGGCAGAACTTCCCCGTCAAGCCAGACGCGTTCACGCTGGCGAAGGCGCTGGCCGACGGCATCCCGATGGGCGCGCTGGTGGCTTCGCCCGCGCTGTCGGATCTCTTTAAGCCGGGCATGCATGCCTCCACGTTCGGCGGTAACCCGGTGGCTAGCGCGGCCGCTCTGGCGGTGATGGACGTGATCGAGGAAGAGGCGCTGGTCAAGCGCGCAGAAGAATCGGGCAATCTGTTCGTCGAAGGGCTCAGCGTGTTCGTCGAGAAGTACAAGCAGGTCCTCGAGGTGCGCGGCAAAGGGCTTCTGGTCGGACTGGTCGTCGAAGGGGCTGCCAAGGACGTTGTGGCCGCTTGCCGCTCGATGGGCTTGCTCTGCTGTGTGGCCGGTGAGCACGTGGTTCGCTTCCTCCCGCCGCTGAACGTGAAAGACGATGTTCTGGAAGAGGCGCTGGAGATGATCGGCGATGCGCTGGAACAGCTCTTCGGCGAGCAGGAAGCATAAGCCTGACGACAAGCCGGCTTTGTCCGGCGCTGAGAACAACGCCATGGGAGAAAACTCCTGTGGCGTCTGTTTTTTTGTCTACTCGCTGTCTTGCGGCTGTGCTAAAGTAACCGCAACCTTTCACAGAGTGGGCGATAAGGTGAACGTGAAATCCCAAAGGGGTATGACGGTCGTTGAGCTGATTGTCGTGGCGGCCGTGCTGTTTGTGTTGGCGTCCGCGCTAACCCCGGGCATAAGCAATGCGCCGCTACAGGCGAACATGACGGCAGTGGGGTCTCGCGGCAGGGACATCTTTGTGGCCATCGAGAGGGCGAACGCCGAGCGCGTGCCGCTGGGCCTGCCGCCGCTGTGGCCTAAGAACTTCGATTCTGCCTTCGACTCGAATCGTGAGGCTCTTGCCGAACTCGATTTCGATACCAGCACCGAGTACTTCAAGTGGCTGATCGACGAGCCGCATCTGGACACGCCGCAGTGGTCTCCGCGCGTGACGGGTGTCGATTACTCCAAGTTTGCAGGGGCTGGTGTCCCTGCGTGTCCAAACCGGAATTTGACGGCGACGAACAACCTATGGACGGTCGTCAAGAACGTGCGGCCCGATATGGACGGCGCCATCCCGGTTCTCGTCACCCGCAACATCGACGCCTCATCACTGGCACCCCGCGTGACGGAAGGGGATATCAAGACGAAGTCCCTGCGCTTCGACCCCGCGTGGAGGACCCCGTTTAGCGACAAAGGCTACGTCATGATCCGCAAGGGCGGCGGTGTCTTCAAGGCGCGCCGCAAGTACATGTCGTATGCAGTCATCTGCGAAACTCATATCTTCGACACGACGCGCACACCGGACGGGCGGATCGCGCCTCCCCTTAAGTATCTGACGCCGACCCGCGAGGTGACGCCGGGCGAGAAGGCTTATGTGGAGGGTGCCGCAATTGCTTATCAGTTGGCGGGCGGTTGGTGGGGCAAGGTCAAACGTGTTGCGGTAAAATGTAGCATCAGTCTTTTTCTAATTATTTTCTATCTGTTGGCTTTTGTCTGCAACTTTAATAAGCGCAGGCAGCTCTGTCTTGAACCCCCGACTTCCGCGCCGATCATCGGGGTGTGGGTCTGCCACTATTTCGAGGTCAATTTCTACGTGGTCGGCATCATGTTCGGGGTCAATGGTGATGAATGGGCTGGGGCCTATATGGTTGCCGCCTTAGTGGCTCAAGCACTTGGGATCACGCTAGCGGTGGTGTTTCAGCGACATGATCGCGAGACCCGCCGACAGCAGATCAAGTGGCTATTGGTGCCTTTTTGGGTTGTGCTGGTCTCGAGTTTCTTGATCCCCGCGGTCTAACGCATGTGGTTTGGATTGATTTCGGGCAGGGGAGTCGCTACTCTTAAAAGGCATTGCACTTCTATAGGAGATTTCTGACATGGCGATGACATTGGCGGATTTGAAGGGTTTGACGGTGGGCGCGTGCGTTTCGGGCGGGCTGGACAGCCGCACGATCGCGAAGGTGATGGTCGAGGCGGGCGTGAACGTGGTCGCTTTTTCGGCGGATCTCGGGCAGCCTGACGAGAAGGACATCAACGACATCAAGAAGCGCATGGCCCCGTGCGGCGTGGACACCGTGATCGTGGACCTCAAGGAGCCGATGGCCGAGGCGTGCTTCCAGGTGATCGAGGCGCAGGCGATGTACGACGGCGGCTACTGGAACTCCACCGGCATCGCGCGGGCTGTGACCACGCGCGGGCTGATCGCCGAAATGAAGAAGCGCAAGTGCACGGTGCTGGTGCACGGCGCGACCGGCCGCGGCAACGACCAGATGCGCTTCGAGCGCTACACCAACGTGTTGGCTCCGGCCATGAAGGTCTATGCTCCCTGGCGCGACGCGGAGTTGCTCAAGAAGTTTCCAGGCCGCACGCAGATGGTCGAGTTCCTCGCGCAGTTCGGCATCCAGGCTTTCGTGGGCGCGAAGAAGAAGTATTCCACCGACGCCAATCTGGCCGGCCTCTCGCATGAGGCGGAAGACCTCGAGAGCATGGAGACGTCGATGCTGATCGTCGAGCCCACCATGGGCGTATGGCCGCAGCAGGCGCCGGACAAGATTGAGAAGGTGACCGTTCGTTTCGCCAAGGGCCGCGCGGTCCAGATCAACGGCAAGGACGTGAAGCCTATTGAGGCGATGCAGCTCGCGAACAAGCTGGCGGGCCGTAACGGCGTCGGCATGAAGCACGCGCTCGAGTGCCGCATCATCGGCACCAAGAGCCGTGGCGTGTATGAGGCCCCAGGCATGGAGTTGCTGGGCACCTGCCTGCGCTACGTGTATCAAGCCACGATGGACCGCCGCTCGGGGCTGCTCTTCGGGCAGTTGTCCAAGTTGGTGGCGGATCAGATTTATGACGGTCGCTACTACGACCCGGTGACGCAGGCTGCGCGTGCGGCGATCGGCGTCTTCTCCAAGCACGCGTCCGGCACGGTGGAGGTTGGGCTGTACAAGGGCAACATCTTCTTCAACAAGCTCACGGGGTGCAAGGCGTCGATCTACAATGAGGCCGATTCGTCGATGGAGGCCAGCAACGGCCTCAATCCGGTCAGTTCGCAAGGTTTCGCCGAGATTCAAAGCGTCGAAGCCAAGATGCTGGCTAAGGCCGGGCAGATCGCTTCGAAGTGAGCTGTGCTTGTTGAGGCCGCGCATTTCATGCGCAGGAATGCGCAGGGCATCTTCCGAACGTGGCACGCCCATCCGTGAGCGTGCGCGTTGAGCGCGGGGAAGTTATCTCTATGGCAGATTTGAAGACGACATACTTGGGGCTTCCGTTGAAGAACCCGCTGGTCGCCAGCAGCAGCCCTCTGACGAACACCTCCGATTCGGTCGAGAAGCTGGAACAGGCGGGTGTCGCTGCGATCGTCGTCAAGTCGATCTTCGAGGAGCAGATCAGGGCCGACGTGTCTGACATGTACGCCGCGCTGGAAGGCGAGCCGAGCGGTTTTGCGATGGAGTATCTGCGGGCGGACTTGCCGGCGCAACTCGGGCCCGAAAAGTATCTCGACACCCTCAAAGAGATGCGTAAGCGGGTCAAGATCCCGATCATCAGCAGCGTCAACTGCGTCGAGCCGGCGCACTGGGTCAACTACGCGCGGAAGATCGAGGATGCCGGCGCAGACGCGTTGGAATTGAACCTCTACCACATGCCGGTCAGCCCCGTCGAGACGTCTGAGAAAGTCGAAGCCCGTTATGTGGCGCTGGTGCAGGCCGTCATATCGGCGGTGAAATTGCCGGTCACGGTGAAGCTGAGCCAGCACCTCACAGCGCTCATGCCCTTCGCACGCGTGTTGGACAGGGCGGGGGTGAAGGGCCTCGTGCTCTTCAACCGCTTCTTGCAGACCGATGTGGACATTGAGAAGGAATCGATGTTCTACGCGCCCAATTACTCGACGTCTGCCGCACTGCACGAGCAGCTGCGCTGGGTGGCTGTGTTGCGAGACTGGGTGCGTTGCGACATGGCCATCAGCGGCGGCATCCATTCCGGCGCAGAGCTGATAAAGGCGCTGCTGGTAGGTGCGAATGTCGGCTATATCTGCTCAGCGCTCTTGGTGCGGCCTGACCTCGGCGCGATACGCGAGGTTTTAGGTGGACTCGAGGCGTGGATGGCCCGTAAAGGGTATGGTTCGCTCGCCGAGTTCCGGGGAAAGATGCGCGAGACCGATCTGCAGGATGGTCGCGGCTTCGAACGTTCGCAGTACATCAAGGCGGCCACGCGGATTTCGTAGGCAGGAGTTTTCACCGTAGACGTCCGCAGGCAGGGACAAGCGGCCCGCCCGTCCGGACCTGCCGTTTGATGCTTGGTTTGCTGTCATGTTCGACGCACACACACATTTGCAAGACCCTCGCCTGAGCGATGTGCTGGACGAGGTGGTGCGGCAGGCGGCATTGGCCAACGTCACGGGCGTGTGCTGCTGCGGAACAACGCCCGACGACTGGGGGGCGACAGACCGCTTGGCACAGACGCCGCTGCCGTTTGTGCTGGTGCCGGCGTTCGGTGTTCACCCGTGGTACGTGCGGCATCTTCCCTCCAGCTGGTTTGAAACGCTCGAGGCGTATCTCGACAGGAATCCCGTGGCGGCCATCGGCGAAATCGGCCTCGACGGCGTGCTCGATGACATTCCGATGGAACAGCAAGAGAGGGTTTTTGTGCGGCAGCTAGAATACGCCGAGCATGCGCGCCGTCCGGTGGTGCTGCACGGTGCGCGTGCCTGGGGGCGGCTGGTCGATGTGCTCAAACCCTTCGCGCGGCGGCTGCCAGGGTTCGTGGCGCACGGCTTCGGCGGTTCTGCCGAGATACTGAAGTTGATCCTGAACATGGGCGGCTACGTCTCATTCGCCGGATCGGTCTGCAATCCCAAGGCTGAGAAGATCCGAGCGGCGGCGCGCGAAATCCCGGACAGCCAGATTCTGATTGAAACGGACACGCCGGACCTGTTTCCCGCCGGGGGCCGGCCGGCGGCTATCGGCTCGAATGGTAAGCCGCTGAACCAGCCTGCGAACCTCGTGCGTGTGCTGACCGAAGTGGCTGCGCTGCGCGGCATCTCGCCCGAGGCGCTTTCCGACATCACCGGTGCCAACGCCCGCCGCGTGTTTCTGTGATTCGTAGCGCGGAATACCGATGGCCAAGCGCGGTGCGGAGTGATATATTTCCCTTTCAAACACGGTTTGCTGACACAGTCGGACGAAGTGTGCGCGAAGGAGACGGACAGATGGGCGAGAAAACAACGGTGACGGATGGCCTGCGGGCGGCCTCGGATCCTCTGGCTGGACAGGCGGTGGATGCGCGTTACAAAAGTTTCAACGAAACGGCTGATCCCTGGAAGGTGATCGGCACGATCGAGTATGGCGGTGACCGCACGATGGTCTCCACGATCGAACGCGTCGTGCTGGACGCTGATCCGTCTCAATACGCAGGCTTCGAGGACAAACTGCTGAAGATCGCGACTGATCCGGCGTGTACCGAAGCGGGGTACGGTTTCGTCTGCCGGTTGCTGTCGCTGATTGCCTCGCCGAAAAGTGTTGCGGCGCTGAAGTCGAAACTGACTGGCGAGAACGAAGTCATCGCCTATCTGACGCGCCTGGTGATCGAGCGGGTTCCCGGGGCGGAGGCGGACGCCGCGCTGCGTGAGGCGGCGGGCAAGGCCAAGGGGCGCGAAGCCGCCGGTCTGGCCGGCGCGGTGGCGGCGAGGACGCGGTCCCTGTAGGGCAGGCCCCTGTGCCTGCCCTATTTTGCGAGGCGGGCAAAACGCAACAACAATTTCCGAGGATATCGATATGAACGTGACAAGGCGCGGATTCGTGAAGACGGCGGGGGTGGCGGCAGGGGCGATGGCGGCTTTCCCCTCGATCATACCCTCGACAGTTCTGGGACAGAGCGCCCCGTCGAAGGTGCTGGCGGTGGCCTGTGTGGGCGTGGGCGGAATGGGGCTTTCGCACCTCACGCAGCTGCTGGACCGCGCGACGGTGCGCGTTGTGGCGGTGGCGGATGTGGACGCGTTCCACCAGAAGCGCGCGGCGCAGATCATCAACACGAAATACGGCAATCAGGACTGTAAGACCTTCGTCGATTTCCGCGAGGTGACGCGTGACCCGGCGATCGATCTGATCACCGTGGCAACGCCGGACAACTGGCACGCGCTCACGGCCATCGACGCGATCCGCAACGGCAAGGATGTGTTCGTCGAGAAGCCGCTGACCCTGACGGTGCGCGAGGGGCAGGTGCTGGTCGAGGAACTGCGCAAGCACAAGTGCATCGGCCAGACCGGCACGATGCAGCGCTCGTCCGAAGGTTTCCACCGCGCGGCGGAACTGATCCGCAACGGGCGGCTCGGCAAGATCCGGCACATCGACGTGCTGATTCCGGCGAACAACCGCTACGTGGGCGCGACCTGGAAGCCCGAGGCGGTTCCGGAGGGGCTGGACTACGACTTCTGGCTGGGGCCTGCGCCGTACGCGCCGTACACGTCTCAGCGCACGCACTACCAGTTCCGCTACATTCTCGACTACGCGGGCGGCCAGACAACCAACTGGGGCGCGCACTATCTGGACATTGCTCAGTGGGCGCTGGGGATGGACGAGACCGGCCCGGTGGAGGTGGACGGCTACGGCGTCTATCCGGGCAGCGGGCTCTTCACGGCGCCGACGCGTGTGGACGTGCGCTACGCGTATGCGAACGGCGTGACGATGCGGATGCGCACGCGCACCGACGGCGTGTACGACGGCAACATCATCTTCTACGGCGAGAAGGGGCGCCTCGACGTCTCTCGCAGCAAGCTGAAGTCTGATCCCGCGAGCGTTCTCAAAGAGCAGATCGGCGACAACGAGGTGCGGCTGTACAAGAGCCGCGACCACTTCGGCAACTGGATCGAGTGCGCGAAGACGCGCGCGCTGCCGGTGTCGGACCTCGCGATCGGCCACAAGACCACGAACCTGTGCAACATCGGCAACATCGTGATGCAGGTGCAACGCAAGCTGACGTGGGACCCGGTGAAGGAGTGCTTCGCGGGCGACGAGATGGCCAACCGGATGCTTTCTCGCCCGATGCGCGGGCCGTGGTCGCTGGCGTGAAAACTTTTTTTGAAAACCCGCTTGCGTGTTAGCGGCGCTCTGTGTTAACTTATCTCTCCATTTATTTCCAATCGGGAAGGATTCACATTCGATGCCGACGATCAACCAGTTAGTGCGCAAAGGCCGTACGCCGCTGCGCAAGAAGAGCAAGTCGCCCGCGCTGAAGGCGTGTCCCCAGCGTCGCGGGGTCTGTCTCGTCGTGAAGACGCAGACGCCCAAGAAGCCGAACTCGGCGTTGCGTAAGGTTGCCCGTGTCCGTCTCACGACGGGTTACGAAGTGACCGCGTACATTCCGGGCGAGGGTCACAACCTGCAGGAGCACAGCGTCGTGCTGGTCCGCGGCGGCCGCGTGAAGGATCTTCCCGGCGTCCGTTACCACATTGTCCGCGGCTGTCTCGACAGCTTGGGCGTGGCCGGGCGCAACCGCAGCCGTTCGAAGTACGGCGTGAAGCGTCCAAAGAAGACCGAGAAGTAGAGCGAACAAGGGCGAACACACAGGTTCGCCCGTACAACGAATTGTTAGAGGAATAACATGGCAAGACGGCGTAGAGCAGTGAAACGGGAACAGCCCGCAGATCCGAAGTTCAACAGCGAGTTGGTTGCCCGCGTGATCCGCGCGCTCATGAAGAGCGGCAAGAAGACCACGGCGGAGCGCATCGTGTACGGCGCGATCGAAGAGTTGAAAGATAAAACCGGCAAGGACCCTGTCGAAGTCATGGACATCGCGATCGCGAACATGAAGCCGAAGGTTGAAGTCAAGTCCCGCCGCGTCGGTGGCACGACCTACCCGGTTCCCGTTGAGATCCGTCCGGCCCGTCAGCTGTCGTTGGCTCTCCGCTGGATGTCGATGTACGCCAGTGCGCGCCGCGGCACGCCGATGCCGAAGGCTGTTGCGATGGAACTGATCGAAGCCTACAACAATCAGGGCAACGTGATCAAGAAGCGCGACGACACGCACAAGATGGCGCAGGCGAACAAGGCCTTTGCGCACTACGCGTGGTAGTGAGAAGAGGGCGAACACAAAGGTTCGCCCGTACGTAGGGGCAGGTCGGCGTGTCTGCCCTTCCGGGATAAGCCGGCAAGTTGCCGGGAACATCCGCTGTTCTTTGACAAGTCAAGGGTGAATGGTGAGCGTCTTGGAAAGCAAGGCAGACAAACGGACTATCGCTGCGGCCGGCCAACAGCCGGACGGCGGAGACGTGTCGCTTTGCAATGTCCGGAACATCGGTATCGTGGCCCACATCGACGCGGGCAAAACGACGACGACCGAGCGGATCCTTTTCTACGCAGGGCGCACGCACCGTCTAGGCAATGTGGACGATGGCAACACTGTCACCGACTGGATGATACAGGAGCGCGAGCGTGGAATCACGATCACGAGCGCCGCGATCACCTGTTCCTGGCGGGACGTGCGGATCAATCTGATCGACACGCCCGGACATGTGGACTTTACGATTGAAGTGGAACGCTCATTGCGCGTCTTAGACGGCGCAGTGGGCGTTTTTTGTGCTGTCGGAGGGGTTCAGCCCCAGTCGGAAACGGTCTGGCGCCAGGCGGACCGCTACAATGTGCCGCGCATCGCGTTCATCAACAAGATGGACCGGATGGGCGCGGACTTCGACGCGTGTGTCTCCGAGATCCGCACCAAGCTGCACGCCAATCCCGTGTGCGTGCAGATGCCGATCGGACAGGCGGAGACGTTCAGCGGCCTGATCGACCTCTTGGAGATGAAGGCCCTCAAGTACGACGAGAGCACCGAGGGCCGCGAGGTTTCCGTTTTCGAGATTCCCGAAGAGCTGATGGATGCGGCAGTCGAGGCTCGCGCCGAGCTGTGCGAGAAGGTGGCTGACGTGGACGAGGCGGTCGTCGAGGCCTACTTCACGGAGCCGGAACTTTCAGCGGAGACGCTTCGCCGGGCGATCCGCCGGACGGTGATCGCGGGCAAGCTGGTTCCGGTGCTGTGCGGCTCGTCGCTGCGGAACAAGGGCGTGCAGCAGCTGCTGGATGCGGTGATGTGGTATCTGCCCTCGCCGCTGGACCGCCCGCCGGTGGTGGCCACGGACCTGAAGAGCGAAGGCAAGGTGACGCGAGAGCAGAGCGCGACGGCGCCGCTGACGGCGCTGGTTTTCAAGATCGCCACAGACGCGTATGTGGGCCGCCTGTTCTTTGTGCGCATCTACGCGGGGACGCTGAAGAAGGGTCAGAACGTGTACAATCCGCGCAGCCGCAAGCGCGAGCGCATCATGAAGATTGTGCGGCTGTTCGCAGACGAGCAGACTGAGGTGGACGAGTTGGGCGTGGGCGAGATCGGCGCGATCGTGGGCCTGAAGGACGCGACCACAGGCGACACGCTGTGCGCCGAGTTTCAGCCGGTCTACTTGGAGCGCATCACCATTCCCGAGCCGGTGATGTTCATGGCGATCGAGCCCAAGTCCCGGGCGGACAAGGACAAGCTGACGGAGTCGATGGGGTTGCTCGCGGCCGAGGACCCGACCTGCCAGGTGCGTGTCGATGCGGAGACGGGACAGACGATTTTGAGCGGCATGGGCGAGCTTCACCTGGAGATCCTGGTGGACCGCCTGCGCAGAGAGTTCAAATGTGAGGCCAACACGGGCCGTCCGATGGTGTCGTACTACGAGACCGTCACAGCGCCGGGGAAGAGCACCTATCTCTTCGACCGCGAGCTGGGCGGGAAGCGTCATTACGCGCAGCTGACGGTCGAGGTGGTTCCTCAGAAGCGGGGCAGCGGCCACGCGGTGGAGATCGCCTCCACGGTGCGGCGGAAGTTCCCTGATGAGAAACTGGCCGACTGCGTGGAGCAAGGATTGACGGACGGCATCCTGACCGGAGTCTTAGCGCGATACCCGATGACGGACGTGCTGGCGAAGGTGACGGAGGTCGTGTTCACGGATGAGGAAACGGCGACAGACGTGGCTTTCAGGACCGCGGCCGTGATGGGGTTCCGAGAAGCGGCTTTGGCCGCCTCGCCGGAATTGCTGGAGCCGATCATGTCCCTCGACATCGTGACGCCTGCCGATTATGTCGGCGACATCATGGGGGATATTAACGGCCGCCGCGGTTCGGTGCGCGACATGACGACGCGTGGAGACATGCAGATCATTCGCGTGCAGGTCCCGTTGGCAGAACTTTTCGGGTACTCAACCGCAATCCGGTCGCTGTCACGCGGCCGCGCCAGCTATACGATGGAACCTGGCGAATTTGCGGTCGTGCCACGGACAGTGAGAGAACAACTACTGAACAGGTAACGTTAGAATGCAAAGTCAGCGCATACGCATTCGTTTGCAAGCGTACGATCACAGGGTGCTGGATCAGGCCGTGAGCGATATCATCGACACAGCCCGTGGCACTGGGGCGCAGGTCGTGGGACCGATTCCTCTTCCAACGAGGATTGAACGTTTCACGGTCAACCGCAGCCCGCACGTGGACAAGAAGTCCATGGACCAGTTTGAGATGCGTACGCACAAGCGGCTGCTGGATATCGTGGGCCCGACGGCGAAAACCGTCGACGAGCTCAAAAAGTTGAATCTGCCTGCTGGCGTGGACATCACAATTCGAATCTAAGGACGGTGAACACCATGGAAGGCTTGATTGGCAGAAAAGTAGGGATGACCCAGGTCTATGACGATCAGGGGCATCAGATCGCAGTGACCGTGATTGAGGCGGGGCCTTGTCCTGTGGTTCAGGTGAAGACGCCTGACACGGACGGCTACCGCGCGGCACAGCTCGGCTTCGATGAGCAGAAACCGAAACGCCTGATAAAGGCGATGGTGAAGCACTTCGAAAAGGCCGGCGTGAAGCCCTGCAAGGTGACCAAAGAGTTCGCTCTGGACGAGGGCGAAGAGGTCAAGGCAGGCGACGCGGTTACGGTCAGCATGTTTGACGGCGTGAAATACGTCGACGTCACGGGTGTCACCAAGGGCCGCGGTTTTGCGGGCGTATTCCGCCGCTACCGTATCGGCGGTGGACCGATGACGCACGGTGGCCACTCGAAGCGCCGCATCGGATCGATCGGTGCGCGTGATCTTCCGGGTTGGGTTGAAAAAGGCAAGCGGATGCCGGGGCACATGGGCGCGGTGAACCGCAAGGCGCGGAACCTGGCCGTGGTTCAGGTCCGGGGCGAAGACAACCTGCTTCTGGTGGCCGGCGCAGTGCCGGGGCCGAAGGGTGGCGTAGTCATTATCAGGAAAGCCCTGAAGAAATAGGGGTTGGAGAACCGATGAGCACGATCAAGGTTTTTAATCCGGCTGGCGATGCCGCGGGCGAAATGGCCTTTGCGGACGAGCTTCTGGTGCTTGACAAAGGTGAGCAGGCTGTGAAAGACACGGTAGTGGCGATTCAAAACGCCTTCCGCGCTGGCACGGCGTCCACCTTGCGCAAGGGCGAAGTTGCGGGTAGCAACAAGAAGCCGTGGCGCCAGAAGGGGACGGGACGCGCCCGTGCGGGTCTGCGTCAGAGCCCTGTATGGCGTGGCGGCGGCGTGGCCTTTGGTCCGCATCCGCGCGATTTTTCGGTGAAGATCAACCGCAAGGTCCACCAGCTCGCGTTCACACGCGCGCTGAGCGACAAGATTGCGGGCGGACAGGTAACGGTGATCGAGAAGTTTGATCTCGCGGAGCCGAAGACCAAGCTGCTGACTGCTACGCTGAAGAAGCTTGGGGCAGACCGCTCGGCGCTGATCGTTTTGGATCAGTACGAGGAGAATGTCCTGCTCGCGGCCAGCAATCTGCAGAAGGTTGAGGTTGTCAGCGCGGCAGAGGTTGATGTATACTCTCTCCTTTTGTACCGCACGCTTGTTGCCACCAAGGCGGGGTTTGCGGCGTTGACGGCGCGAATGAAGACGAAGACGGAGGTGGGCGCATGAAACACGCCGGAATCATCCGCAGTGTTCAGATCACTGAAAAGGGCACGAAGCTTGCCTGCGAGAACCAGTACATGATCGAAGTCGCTCCCAAAGCGAACAAGATCGAGATCAAGAAAGCCGTCGAGGTTCAGTTCGGCGTCCATGTGCTGGCGGTCAACACCCAGAATTACAAAGGCGCGTTGCGTACGTTGCGCAATCGCCGTGTGGTCCGCGATGGCGGTTGGAAGCGCGCGGTCGTGACGGTGAAGGCGGGCGAACGAATCGAGACCATCTAACGCTGCCGGAGGATAGAAGTCCATGGGACTTAAGACATTCAAACCAAGAAGCGAAGGCCTGCGACACCGCGTTGCACCGACCTTCGATGAGATTACCGAGGTTAAGCCGCTTCGCAGGCTGACCGAGGCGCACAAGAGCACCGCTGGGCGCAACAACCAGGGCCGCATCACGACGCGTCATTGCGGCGGCGGCGTGAAGCGCCGGTACCGCATTGTGGATTTCCGCCGCGACAAGGCTGGCATTCCGGCGCGGGTCGAGGCGATCGCCTACGATCCGAACCGTTCCGCCAACCTCGCACTGCTGAAGTATGTGGACGGCGAGAAGCGCTACATCCTCGCGCCCAACGGGCTGAAGGTGGACGACGCGGTCATGTCGGGACCCGAGGCGGAACCCAGTGTCGGCAACGCGCTGCCGCTGGCGCAGATTCCGCTGGGCCTGTTCGTGCACAACATCGAACTGGTGCCAGGAAAGGGCGGCAAGCTGTCCCGTTCCGCAGGCAACAGTTGTCAGGTGATGGCCCGCGACGGTGACTTTGTGACGCTGCGCCTGCCTTCCGGCGAAATCCGCCTGATCAACGCCAAGTGCTTGGCGACGATCGGTCAGGTTGGCAACGCCGACTGGAGCAGCATCAAGCTGGGCAAAGCCGGCCGCAAACGCTGGATGGGTATCCGTCCGACGGTGCGCGGTGTGGCGATGAACCCGGTCGACCATCCGATGGGTGGTGGTGAAGGCCGCACGTCAGGCGGCAGTCATCCTCGTTCACCTTGGGGCAAGCTGTCGAAGGGCGGCAAGACGCGCAACCGCCGCAAGACGAGCAGCAGGTATATCGTGAAGCGGAGAAAGTAACGCATGGCAAGGTCTATTAAGAAGGGCCCTTACGTTGAGAAGAGCCTGCTCGAGAAAGTCGAGAAAATGAACGCAACCGGCAAAAAACAGCCGATCAAGACCTGGTCGCGCCGTTCTATGATTTTGCCGGATTTCGTCGGGCATACGTTTGCCATCCATAACGGCCGGCAGCATATTCCGATCTTCATCACCGAGAACATGGTGGGCCACCGCTTGGGCGAGTTCGCTCCTACGCGCACGTTCAAGCAGCACGGTGTCCACACGGACAAAGCGGTCGCGAAATAACGGAGTTTGATTACAATGGAAACGACTGCCATTACCCGTAACGTCAGGATGTCGGCCCAGAAAGGTCGCCCGTTGGCCCGCAAGTGCCAAGGGTTGCCCGTGGCCGCCGCCCTGAAGGTTGTAGAGTTCAGTCCGCGCAAAGCAGCGCTCGTCCTGAGCAAGACGCTCAAGTCGGCGATGGCCAACGCGCGGAACAACGCGAACCTCGATGTGGATGCGCTCAAGGTCAGCTTGTGCGTGTTCGACGAGGGGACGCGTATGCGCCGGTTCTGGCCCCGCGCCCGTGGTAGCGCGAGCCCGATTGCTAAGCGGCTTTGTCATTGCAAGGTGGTCCTGACCGACGGTCAGTGATGCCGGCGACTTTTCAAGGAGCAAGACTTTGGGACAGAAAGTAAATCCGATTGGTTTCCGGCTGGCGCTTGACAAGCAGTGGCGTAGCCGTTGGTTTGCCAATAAGAAGCAGTTCGGCGAACTGCTGTCAGAAGACATGATGATTCGCGAGCTGGTCAAGAAACGCCTCGAGAGTGCAGCGATCACGAAGATCCTGATCGAGCGTTACGCGAACCGCGTGCGAATCAATCTGTTCACGGCCCGCCCGGGCGTCGTGATCGGACGTAAGGGCCAGGATGTTGACAAGATCCGTCAGGACCTGGCGAAGAAGACCGGCAAAGAGATCTACCTCGAGATTCACGAGGTGCGTGATCCCGATGCGAACGCCCAGCTTGTGGCGGAAAGCATCGCGCAGCAGGTCGAACGCCGCGTGGCCCTCAAGCGCGCCATGAAGCGCGCCCAGATGGTCGCGATGGACATGGGCGTGGACGGCATCAAGATCCGCTGCAGCGGCCGTATCAACGGAGCGGAGATTTCGCGCGTAGAGTGGAGCAAGCAGGGCAAGGTCCCGTTGCACACGCTGCGTGCGAACATCGACTACGGGTTTGCGGAAGCGCACACCACTGCGGGCTTGATCGGCGTCAAGGTCTGGATCTGCAAGAAGGACGATTTCCAGCCGGTCCGCACCGGCGGTCAGAGGAGGAGAAAAGATGCCCCTAATGCCTAAGCGGGTTAAACACCGCAAGCACTTTAAGGGAAACCGTTCCGGGTTCGCCACTTCGGGTGCGCAGCTCGCCTACGGTGAGTTTGGCCTGAAGTCGCTGGAGCGTGGCTTTATGACCAATACGCAGATCGAAGCCTGCCGCGTGGTCATCAACCGCGAAATGAAGCGCAAAGGCAAACTGTGGATCCGCATTTTTCCGGATAAGCCGGTCACCCGCAAGCCCATCGAAGTGCGTATGGGTGGCGGAAAAGGCAACCCGGAGCTGTGGGTCGCTGTGATCCTGCCCGGCAAGATGCTGTTCGAGATCGGCGGCGTGCCGGACTCCGTGGCCCGCGAGTGTCTGCGTTTGGCCGACACGAAGTTGGGTATCCGCACACAGCTCGTCACACGCAACGTTACGGGAGCCTGACGGAACGATGAAAGCAAGAGATTTGAGAGAACTGGGAGCGGTGGAGCTCGACCAGCGGATCCGCGAGAAGTCGCAGGAGTTGAGCGACTTGCGGATCAAGCACAAGTCGGGCGCCGGCATTGAGAAGCCCGTCCGCATGCGCACGATGCGTCACGAGATCGCTCGCATGAAGACGGTGCAAGCTCAGCGGGAGGCTAAGTAAATGGCCGAGACAACAGAGGAAGTTCGCGGCAGACGCAAAGTCCGCAAGGGCATTGTGGTCAGCAAAAGCGGCGAGAAGTCGGTGATCGTGCAGGGCGAGCGGCGCGAGGCGCATCCCAAGTACGGCAAAGTCATCCGCCGGTTTAAGAAGTATCACGCCCACGACGAGGAGAACACCGCGAAAGTTGGCGACAACGTCACGATCGTGGAGACCCGTCCGTTGAGCGCGACCAAACGGTGGCGCATTGTGAAGCCGGAGGTGAAGTAACATGGTTCAGGAACAGACTGAGTTGGTGGTTGCGGACAACACCGGCGCGAAGCTCGCGATGTGTTTCCGTATCCTAGGCCAGCGCAAGCGCTATGCCTACCTGGGCGATGTGATCCGCGTAGCCATCAAGGAAGCGGCACCCACGGGAGCGGTCAAGAAGGGTCAAGTCTGCACGGCGGTGATCGTCCGTACGGGGCAGCCCATCCGCCGCGAAGACGGCTCGTACGTCCGTTTCGACCAGAATGCGTGCGTGATCGTTGACAACAAGATGAATCCGGTCGGCTCGCGTATTTTCGGGCCTGTTGCCCGCGAGTTGCGCGACAGGAACTACATGAAGATCATTTCACTGGCGCCGGAAGTCGTCTGACCAGTGAGCGACCGTAACGCCGATGATGGCCGCCTGGCCTGTGGGCCGGTGGAAGTCAAAACGGTTACGAGTTAGGAAACAGCATGAGTGTTGCGAGAATCAAGAAGAATGACACGGTGATCGCCATCGCAGGCGAATCAGCCGGGCAGACAGGCAAAGTCCTCCGCGTGATGGCCGAAAAGGGCACGGCGGTGGTTCAGGGCCTGAAAATGGTGAAAAAGGCCGTTCGCCGTTCCCAGACTTCGCCGAATGGCGGGTTTGTCGACCGCGAGACACCGATGGACCTGTCGAACCTGATGCCTTATGACCCCGACAAGAAGAAGGGTGTCCGTATCAGCAGGGTCAGCGAGGGCGACAAAAAGGTGCGCAAATCCAAGGCGTCGGGAAAGACTCTGGACTAATAGGGGGCGGAGATGGCGAATCTCAAAGAGAAATACAATAAGGAGTTGGCGGCACAGCTTCAGGAGAAGCTAGGCCTGACCAATAAGATGTTGGTTCCCCGCCTCCAAAAGGTGGTCATCAACATGGGCTTCGGAATCGTCGAAAAGGATGTGCAGAAGAGCATCGTCGAAGATCTCGTGAAGCTTTCCGGCCAGAAGCCGGTGTTGTGCAAGGCTCGCAAGAGCATTTCGAACTTCAAGCTGCGCGAAGGCATGGTGATCGGCGCGAAGGTGACCCTGCGCGGCGACCGCATGTACGAGTTCGTCGAGCGCCTGGTGAACAGCGGCTTGCCGCGTATCCGCGACTTCCGCGGCATTCCTAACCGCGGCTTCGACGGGCGTGGCAACTACACGCTGGGCTTGAAAGAGCACACGATCTTCCCCGAGATGGTCGATACCGGAAACCCTGCCGCAGACGTCGGCATGGACATCACGTTCGTTACGTCGGCGAAAGACAACAAGGGTGCCCGTGAGTTGCTCATGGTTCTGGGCGCGCCGTTTGCCGGCAAATAAGGAGATTTCCACATGGCCAAAACCTGTCTGATGGAAAAAGCCAAGCGTACGCCGAAGTTTTCTACGCGCAAGCACTACCGGTGCTCGCGCTGCGGCCGTCCGCGTGCGTATATTCGTAAGTTCCAGCTCTGCCGTATCTGTTTCCGCGAGCTGGCTGTTTCCGGAATGATCCCGGGTATTACCAAGGCAAGCTGGTGAGGAGAGAACAATGACGTCGGATCCGATTTCTGACATGCTGTTGCGCATTCGCAATGCGCAGAAGGCTGGGCTCCCCTCGATCGAGCTTCCGGGCTCCCGTATCAAGGGCGAGATTGCAAGCGTGATGAAGGCTGAAGGCTACATCACGGACTTCACGATGACCACGACGGTTCCCCGCGTGCTGAGCATCGAACTGAAGTATAACGACGACGCCGAGCCGGCGATCCGCGGCATCCGCCGTGAGAGCAAGCCGGGCCTCCGCAAGTTCTGCGGCGTGCAGGATATCCCGAACGTGCTCGGCGGTATGGGTACCGCGGTTCTGAGTACCTCGGGCGGGGTGATCAGCGGCAAGGACGCCCGCAAGCGCAAGCTTGGCGGTGAACTGATCTGCACAATCTGGTAAGAGGACTTCAACGATGTCGAGAATTGGTAAACAACCGATCGCGATTCCCGCCGGCGTCACGGTTACCGCCAACGGTAACCAGGTGGCCGTCAAGGGTAAGCTGGGCGAGTTGAGTCGCGTCTTCCAAAACGGGATCATTGCAACGGTTGATGGCAGCAAGGTGCTGGTCGCCCGCGCGGACGATTCCCGTATGCAAAAGAGCTGCCACGGACTGAGCCGCACGTTGATCAAGAACATGATCGATGGCGTGACGACCGGTTACAAGAAGGCGCTGAACATCGAGGGCACGGGCTTCAAGGCCGTGCTGCAGGGCAAGAAGTTGAGCCTCTCGCTGGGATTCGCTTCCCCGAAAGAGTACCTGATTCCGGAAGGGATCAAGGTCACGGTCGATCCGGCTGGCGTGAATCTGACAATCGAGGGTATCAACAAGGAACTCGTTGGTCAGGCCGCGGCCCGCATCCGTAGCTATTATCCGGTCGAACCCTACAAGGGCAAGGGTATCAAGTACGTTGGCGAACAAGTCCGCCGCAAGCAGGGTAAGACTGTTGCGTAACGCCTGAACGGAGCTGATGAAACATGAGTTTTAACCGCAAAGAACAACGCACCCGCCGCCACATGCGCCTGCGTCAGCGCGTCAAGGGTACGGCTGAGCGTCCGCGTATGGCTATCTGCATCTCGAACAAGCACATGTATGTGCAGTTCATTGATGACGGCGCTATGCACACGCTGGCTTCCACCTCCACTCTGAAGGAGACGAAGCCTTGTAATCTGGAAACCGCCAAACTGGTCGGCGAACAAGCGGCTAGCCTGGCGAAGGAAAAAGGCATCTCGATCGTTGTCGTCGATCGCGGCGGCTTCAAGTTCCACGGACGCGTCAAACAGATCGTTGAGGCTGCGACGTCCGCCGGGCTGAAGATCACGGACCGTGTAGCCGAAGTGGCAGAGGAGGCGAAGTGAGCGCAGACGCAAAATACTCCCGCAGCAATGAGGGGCAAAGCGAGTTCGACGAGCGCGTGGTGTTCGTCAACCGTTGCGCCAAGGTCGTAAAGGGCGGTCGCCGCTTCAGCTTCAGCGCCGTGGTTGTCGTGGGTGACCGCGAAGGCCGCGTGGGCTTCGGCTTCGGCAAGGCCAACGAGGTCAGCGACGCGATCCGCAAGGGCGGCGACGCGGCCAAGAAGTCGATGATGCGCGTCAAGCTCTCGGGCAAGACCATCCCGCACGAGGTGACCGGTGTCTGCGACGGCGGACGCGTGCTGCTGAAGCCCGCTCCGGACGGCGCGGGCCTGATCGTCGGCGGCGGCATGCGCCCTGTCCTCGAGGCCGCTGGCATCCGCGACGCGATCGGCAAGTCGCTCGGAAGCAAAAACCGTTTGAACGTGGTGAAAGCCACAGTCGATGCGCTGAATAACTTGCGCTCGGCGGAGGAGATCGCGGCCGCACGCGCCTAGCCGCAAGAAATTGGAACGGTGGAGTGGAGGAAAACTGGAATAATGGGTGAGAGGCTTCAAACCGAACTCCCGCCGTTCCAATCGTCCGACATTCCAACGTTCCAGTGTTCCAATTCTTTAGGAGTCAACTATGGATCTGTCATCACTTACAAATGTTGCTGGCGCGCGGAAACCCCGTAAACGCGTGGGACGCGGCCGTGCTTCGGGACATGGTAAAACATCGACCCGCGGCCACAAAGGTCAGAATGCCCGCAAAGGCCACAAGGGCAAGCTCGGTTTCGAAGGCGGTCAGATGCCTTTGATCCGCCGCCTGCCGAAGCGCGGCTTCAACAATCCCACCCGTGTCTCGTATGCGCCGGTCAACGTATGTGATCTCGAACGCTTCGAAAGCGGCACCGAAGTCACGCCCGACGTGTTGCGTGCCAGTGGTCTCTTTGCCAATAAATTCGACGGCGTCAAGATTCTCGGCAGCGGCGAGCTGACCAAGAAGTTGACCGTCAAAGTCAACGGTGTCAGCGCAACCGCCAAGGCGAAGATCGAAGCCGCGGGCGGCAGTGTTGAAATCGTTTGAGGTCAGTCATCATGCCCATGCTTGCCACCTTTTCGAACACCTTCAAAATCCCTGAACTCCGGAAACGGATCCTGTTGACGGTCGGCGTCGTTTTTGTCAGCCGACTGATCTCCATGGTTCCCACGCCCGGCGTTGATTGGCAGACGCTGCAGGCTGAACTCGCCAAGATCCGTGAGAGCGCCGGCACAGGCGGCGGTCTCATGGACTGGTTCAACGTGTTCAGCGGCGGCGCGCTCAATCAGTGCGCGGTCGGCTTTCTGAGTATTTGGCCCTACATCAGCGCCTCGATCATCATCCAGTTGCTGACGGCGGTCATTCCCCTCCTTGAAAGGCTGCGTCGTGAAGGTGAGTCAGGCAGGCTGAAGCTCGCTCAATACACGCGTTACCTCACGATCGGCATCTGCGTGTTTCAAGCATATGCCCTGGCCACAGCGCTGCAGAACCCCGCCTCTTTCGGGCTGGGCAGCGTGCAGATTGTGACGCGTCCGGGGATCGGCTTCAACATCATGACCACGATCTGCATGACCGCAGCTTCGCTGTTGGTCATGTGGCTGGCTGATCAGATCACGCAGCGCGGTATCGGCAACGGCACCTCGCTGATCATCATGATCAACATCACTTCGCGTCTGCCGGTCGCGATCATCGAGGCGTGGACGCGCTACTTCGGCCTGGGGGGCATCACCGCCACCAAAAGCCCGGTCGAACTTCTGCTGTTGTTGCTTTTCGGCTTCATGATCACCATGGGCACGGTGATGCTGACTCAAGGCGTACGCAAAGTGCCGATCCACTCCACGCGCCGTGCGGCGGGTGGAGGCGGTGGCGCCTATGGCGGCATGCAGCAGACCTATATGCCGCTGCGTGTGAACTACACGGGCGTTATGCCGATCATCTTCGCCGGCCCACTCATCCAGTTCCCGGCTGCGTTGCTGAGCCGAATCCCGGCTGAGATCGCTTGGCTCTCGTGGCTCAAGTGGCTAGGCTCTCAGTTGGTCGATATGACCAGCCCGATCCATCTCTCGGTTTACGCGCTGTTGATCATGTTCTTCGCCTTCTTCTGGGTGGCTACACAGTTCAATGCGATGCAGATTTCCGACAACCTGAAGCGCGACGGTTCTTATGTTCCGGGCATCCGTCCGGGACGTGCGACGGCGGAGTATCTGGACGCCCTGATGACGCGCGTGACGCTGATCGGCGGCTGCGGTTTGCTCATCATCGCCCTTGTGCCTCAGTTGCTTCGCGGCGTGATGCAACTTCCGTGGGAGATGGCCTCCTTCTTCGGCGGAACGAGCTTGCTGATTATTGTTGGCGTAGCGCTCGATACGCTTCGGCAGATGGAGTCACACCTGCTGATGCGCAACTACGACGGCTTTCTCAAGCATGGTCGCCTGCGCGGCCGCGTGTAACCGCTGAATCAGCGCGGAATATGCGTACCATGAACAGGCTCGCGGGCGTCAGTCCGTGGGCCTGTTCTGTTTTGTGGGAGAGGACGGATTGACTGAGTCGTGGGACGGGAGAGGCATGTGACATTGACGGAGGGTTGAGCCCAGAAGCTTTAGCCTTCCCTACGCCCCTAACAGATTCCATTTTTCAAATGTCCACCTGTAAAGACATGAGCCTTCAGCACTATATCAGACATTTACCGCACATCGGCGCACAGCGCGAAAAAACGCTACGTCTCGAGGGGTGCGGTTGCTGGGACGATATCTTGAATGCGTCGCATCCGCTTGCCAGCCTGGATGTGTTCGCATGGGACGAGGTCTGCGCCGCAGCCGAGTGTAGCCGTCGTGCGCTAGAGGCCGACGATGCCGCCTATTTCACATCGCGGCTCCCTCCGTTGGAGCAGTGGCGTGTGTTGGCGCACTGGTTCGGCCAGGCGTCCTATTTCGACATAGAGACGAGCGGCTTAGAGGCCGACAGTATCGTTACGCTGGTCTGCTGCTTCCACGGTGATCGCCCTCTGCGTTTTCTTGCAGGAGAGAACCTCGACGATTTTTTGGACCTGTTGGAGAGCGTGAAGCTGTTGGTTTCTTTCAACGGAGCGAGCTTCGATGTGCCGCGCGTGCTCGGCCGGTTCCATATTCCCGAGTTGCCCTGCGCGCACGTCGATCTGCGCTGGCTCTGCCACCATGCGGGGTGGCGCGGCGGCCTCAAGAAGATCGAACGCACGCTGGGACTGCGCCGCCCCGCCGACTTAGACGGCCTCGGCGGCGCGGAGGCGGTGTGGCTGTGGCAGGCTTGGTCCGGGCATGGAGACGAGCAGGCCAAACGCACGCTGGAGCGCTATTGCTCTGCCGACACCGTGATGCTGAAGCTGTTGGCGGGTCGTCTCTGCGCGTTGCATGGCGCTGCGGTGCAGCTCCCTGCAGAGTCTGACATCTGGGCGCTTGTCCATGCGTCTTATCCGGATTTAGGACGTCCCGCCTGCGCACCTTCCATTCTTGAACCCGCTCCGCAGAAACCGTTGCCTACGCCGGTCGTTGCGGCTGATCTCTTCTCAATTTCAGAGATGGTGGGAGCAACTGAGGGTTTGTCGCGCGCAGACAAACAGGCACGGCTCCGCGAGCGCTGGCGACAGCACAGGAACGGGGGATGAGACATGCGCAAGCTCAACCGTTTGTTTATTTGCTGCATAACGGCGGCTGTTGTCTTCTCCGCTCCGCCGCCTGCGGTCGCAGAGCCGAGCGCACCCGTCGCACGGCAGCGCATCAGTAACCTGTTTGCGCTAGGCTCCGAGGTCGCGTTTGAGGTGCCTGTCGCGTCCGGACGGACGGGTGTCGTCTCCATTGTCGTGGCGGCGGTGCGCGATGACGGTGTGATCTCGCGCTCGAATGCTTACTCGCTGACGTTTCGCACCAAAGAGACGAAGAAGGTCGAATTCAATCTGGGGCCGCTGGGCGCTGGATACTATGAACTGCAGCTTGCGGGTGGAAACGGATCAACCCGGCTTTTGAGCTTCGGGGTCGTGCCTTTCGCCTTACGCACGGCCTCGCAGGCTCGCGAACTCGGCAGCCGCTTCGGCATGAAGATCTGGCAGAGCGGTGACATCTGGTGGGATCGCAGGCTGACATGGGACGCCGGAGAGGCTATGCACGCTTGCTGCCTGATGGGCTTGCAGTGGACCCGTGCCGCGCTGACCGATTCGACAGTGGGCACGCGCGAGCTTGCGACTCGCTACCCTTTTAATGTCGTGTCAAAAGTCGAGTGTTTCCCGGAGTCCTGTTTCGACGAGACGCGCTTTGGATCGCTAGAGGCGTACAGGAAGACGGGCCAAGGCAAGTCTTGGACGAAGAGCACGCTGCCGAAAGAAGCGCCCTATCGAGCGTGGCTGAAGGAACAGGTTAATGCAACGCCGCCGGAACAGTCCGTTTTCGAGATCTGGAATGAGCCGTGGCAGTGGAGCAAGACGATGCCAGCCGAAACGTTCGCCAAGCTCTGCACCTGGGCCATGTCCGCGATCAAAGAGGTGCGGCCGAATGCGGTGGTTGGCCCCAATATTTACGGTGAAATCAACGCGTACGATCAGGCGGTCATCGCTGCCGGCGGGCTCGACCGCATGGACTTTGTGGCGATCCATCCCTATGCTGCGGGCACGCCGGAAGAAAAGGGTTTCCGGCAGAGGATCAGGAACTATCACGACTTGCTGAGGCTTAAGCTCGGGCGAGATCTCGACCTGTATACGACCGAGTATGGCTGGTCTACCGCGCCGCAGGGCGAACGCGTGGTCAGCGAGATGGATCAGGCCCGACTGACTGTACGCGAGTCGCTTATGCTCTATGCGGAGGGCGTGAAGACGCTGATTCCGCACACGTTGGGTCAGCGGCAGCAAAATCCGAAAGAGCGCGAGGACTACTTCGGCTTCTTCCGTCTGAACAACGAACCCAAGCCCGCGATCGTTGCTTTTGCGAACTGCGCCCGGATGATCGACGGCAGCCGGTTTGTCGGCGACCTCTGGCTGGGTCCGGGAATCGGCGCGATGCTCTTCGAGCGCGACGGGCAGTACACGCTCGCGCTCTGGACGGAAAAGGAACCGCGAGAAATCCCGCTGGAGGTCGGCGTTGCCAGCGTGATGGCGGTCGGGCTCATGGGCCGCTCGGAGACGCTCTGCGCGGTGGCAGACGGCCTCCATGTGAAGATCGGTCCGGATGTGACGTATCTGGTCGGCGTGGGCCAATTGCTGGCGGAACGCGCCACACCGCCAACGGCGCAGCTGAATCCGGACGTATGGACGACGCGCGCGGGATCGCACACGATGCCGAGGGTTGCGACAGCCCCGGTGATCGACGGACGGCTTGGCGAGTGGGGCGGTGTTGCTCTCAGCCCTCTCGCCAACGCCAAGCTCGACGACCTCTCTGCCGAGTGGCAACTGGCATGGGACGACAGGAATCTGTATGTGGCCGTTGGCGTAGTTGACAGCGTGCTGGTGAACACCAATGCGCCCGACAACGCGGCGATGGCTGACGCGCTGGTGTTTCAACTCGGCACGCGGCCGGAACGTCAGGTGGATAAGCCGGATCTCTACGATTTCGAAATTACGATCGCGCCGACTTCGGCCATGGGCGAGCCGGTATTCCTCCTGAAGAACGCAATCATGAAAACCCTCGTCAATCCTGCTGCGGCAGATGCGTCGGGAATCCGTTGGGCTGTTGCGCGCGAGGCGAAGCGCTGGACTGCCGAGGCCGCGATTCCCTTTGCTGCGCTGCGAGCCGAGCCTCCCAAGGCCGGGCAGAAGATGGCGTTTTCGCTGATCGTTTTTGATCGCGACCGGACCGATCAGGACGAGTGGAAACAGTGGTGGAAGCGCATTGAGACCTTCGACAAAAAAGGGCGCACCTGCCAGATGCCGTATCTGGTGTTCGGCGAGTGACGCGAGGTGAGCGGATATGAAAAGGGTGCAGAAGATTTTAGTGGCAGGAGTCCTTGCTGTATTGGCCGGATGCGCGACCTCGCCGAGGCTGGAGCCGGGCTGCGAGCAAAGAGGCCACGCGACCTGCTCCAGTATTGGTCCAAGGGAGCGGACACTTGCTTGGCTTGCACACCAACAGAATCTTGACGGGGCATGGGGAGAAAGATCTGAAAACCGTTCCGAGTTAACTGGGTTGGTCCTGATTGCTTTTATGAGTCTTGGGCAAGGACCTGCGTCTGAACAGTATGGGAAACAAATCACGCGCGCGTTCGAGAGAACCATCGAGGCTGCGAAGGATGAAAAACTGAACGCAAACAGCAGGTCGATACTTCTCTATACGCTGATGGAAGGGTGGAAGATGACTTTGAATCCCTTGCTTCGGGATGCAGCCATGGACTTGAGCGGTAGATCTGACGGTGACTGTTCACCTCTCTGGTTTGCACGGGCACTACGAAGGATGCAAACGGAGGGGCTAAGAAGTGACGTGGATTGTCGCTTGCGGCATTGCGGGCAAGCATTTGCGGGTAAGACTGATTTGTATAATCAGGTTTGTCATGCCTACTGTTTGTTGTATGGCACCGATGGGCATCGGACCTGTGATTTTGATAAGCTTGAAACTTCAGACATGCTCGATTGGCGGCTCTCGAGTCGGCCTTTGCTGACGGCGGCCATGTTGCACGATTTGTTGTATATTCGCGGCATCAAGAAGCATGATTACTTGCGAAGGAAAATGATCAAGGACGTGATTTCGAGGCAGCATATCAAGGAAGATGTGTCGGAAGAGGGGTGGTGGACGGCGGACGGACTCGGTGTGCCCGATGACCCGGATGCTAAGCGGTTCTCCGGCAATGACAGATCGATTTACGTTACCGCAGTTACCGTGCCGGCCCTCTGGTGGGGAAGCATGAAGCCAGCGCCATCCCGTGATGCGGTTGAACATCCGAAGGAAGAGCCTGATCCCGGCGATATCCGCGTAGATACTGGAAATCTGTAGGGAGACAAGATTCGCCCCTGAAGGATGCCCTCGATAAACACTGTCGTTTTGTCATGAAATCGGAGACATAAATGAAAGCCAGAGTTGCGCAACTGTGCGGCATTTTAGCCGTGGGTTTGACGGGAATAGCAATATCGGCGGAGAAAACGGCCGTGGAGTATGTCGACTCGCTGATCGGAACAGAAGGCGCGGGGTCGCAGTACGGCGGAGTGTGGCCGGGCGTGGGGCAACCCTTCGCTTCGCTGCAGTGGGTGGGCATGACGCGGCTGACCGAGGTCGGCCGGACCAGCTACAACTTCTCGGACACAGCGTTGCTCGGCTTCATCGGCACCCGCCAGCCTGCGATCTGGATGGGCGACTACGGGCAAGTTTCCATCGCGCCTCGCGTGGGAGCCATCGATGTGGATTTTAAGACGCGCGGACTGCCATTTTCGCACAGCAGCGAAGTCGCCAAGCCGTGGCTCTATCGCGTGACCGCTGGAACGTCTGAGCTGGGGCAGATTACGACCGAGATGACGGGTGCGGAACGCGCAGGCATGTTCCGCGTCGCTTTTCCAAAAGGTCAGGCCGCGCACGTGGTCGTTGACGCATCGCGCGATTACAATTCGGGCGCATCCGATCTGCGATCGGCGGACGGCTGGATCAAAATCGGCAAGGACGGGCGCACCGTCGAGGGCTGGAATAAGGACCGGTTGGACGCGCATCACGCCTACGACCTGCCGAACTTCAAGGGCTATTTCGTAGTCGATTTCAGCCGCCCGTTCAAGTCGTTCGGAACATACACGGGCGACGGAAAACCTGCTGCAAAAGGTCAGTATCAGGCGGTTGTGACGCAAGCGGCCGCGCGTACTGCGCAGGCCAACCGCGTGGGCGGGTACGTATGTTTCGAAGCTTCGGACGAACCGCTGCTGATCCGAGTCGGCACGTCGCTCATCAGTCTGGACCAGGCCCGCGAGAATCTGAAGCGTGAGATCCCCGGCTGGGACTTCGACGCGGCTGTCGCGACGACGCGGCAAGCGTGGGAGCGCCAGTTCGAGCGCCTGGCCATTGAGACGCCGGACAAGAGTATAAAGACGATCTTCTATACGGGACTCTATCACGCGCTGCTCTATCCGCGCATCTTTTCCGAGTACGGCCGCTACTACAGCGCGTTCGACGACCAGGTGCATGACGGCGTGAGCTACACGTCGTATTCGATGTGGGACACCTATCGCGCCGAGCATGCGCTGCTCACGCTGGTGGCGTCCGAGCGCGTGGACGGCATGATGACCGCGCTGCTTCAGATGTACAAGGAGGGCGGCTGGCTGCCGATGTGGCCGAATCCCAGCTACACGGGTATCATGTGCGGCGGCCCGGCGGAGATGATTTTGGCCGAGGCGTGGTCGAAAGGCTTCCGCGGTTTCGATGTGAAACCGGCGTACGAGGCGGTCAAGAAAAACGCGACGGTGCCGCAGACAGGCGACGAGACCTGCGACTGGCGCGACCGCGGCAATTTCGGCCGGAATCCGGAGACGCGCGGCGGGCTGTCGTGGTATCAGACGCTCGGCTATGTGGCGTGCGACAAGGTCAAGGAGTCGGTTTCGCGCACATTGGATTTTTCGCTGAACGACACGGCCGCTGCGATTCTGGCGCAGGCCACGGGACATGAGGCAGACGCGGCGTTCTTCGCGGCGCGCTCGAAGTCGTACACCAACGTGTGGGATGCGTCGAGCCGGCTCTTCCTGCCACGCAAGGCGGACGGCACGTTCACGCAGGCGACGGACGGGCACGACTACTGCGAGTGTTCGGCGCAGACCTCGCTCTGGTGCGTGCCGCACGACGCGCTGGGCGTGGCGGCGCTGCTGGGAGGCGCGGGCGCCTACGAGGCGAAACTGGACGAGTATTTTCAGACGCTCTTCTTCAAGCCGGAGCGCGGCAACCGCTCGATTCACGGCAACGAGCCTTCGCACCACACGGGCTATCTCTACAACGCCATCGGCAAGCCGTGGAAGACCCAGGCTCAGGTGCGCGAGATCGCACGGCGCAGCTACAGCACCGACAAAAAGGGGTTCGACGGCAACGAGGATTGCGGGCAGATGTCGGCGTGGTACATTCTTTCAGCGCTGGGCTTCTATCCGCTCAACCCTGCGACCGACGCGTATGAGATCGGATCGCCGCTGGTGGACAAGGCTGTGATCAGGATCGGCACGCCGTATCCGGATGCCACGTTCACAATCATCGTCAAGAACCAGTCGCCCAAGAATGTCTACGTCCAGTCCGCGACGCTCAACGGCAAGCGGCTGACGGAGCCGCGCCTCCACCAGAAAGACATTGTGGCGGGCGGGGTGCTGGCGTTCGAGATGGGGCCGCAGCCGAACCGAGCGGCCTTTTGCGCGAATTAGCCGATACGTGGCCGCGTGAACGCGGCCGGTCTGGATGCGCAACAAGGGGGCCGCGGCGGGCTAGCCGATGGGGTGCGCGATGTGCTCGCGCCACACGTTCATCGCAAGGCACAGCACAGCTCGCGGGTGAGATCGGGCGGAGTGCCGGTGGCGGGTTCGGCGGAGAGGATGAGCAGTCGGCCCTGCACGCAGAGATCGAAGAAGCGGCCGTTGGGCTTGAAGTATTCAGGGAAACCGACGGGCTTCAGAAGGATCACGTCGCCCTTATTGGCTTTCAGAATGGCGGTGGCGATCTCCTTCTCGCCCGGAGAGATGAAGGGCGAAATGACGACGAAACCCTCTGCGGCCCGTCGCAGAACTTCGTCGCTGAGGTGCGCGGCTTCTTCGGGCGTCGCCTTGCGGGATACGCGGAGATTGAGCATTTCCGGCCGGTCGAGCAGGAAGAGGTTTCCATAGCCGCTCCAGGGCGAGCCTGCCGGGAGTCTGGGATGTGAGAGGTTGTGATGCGGCGGAACAGGTCGGGGTGCGCCGTCTTGAGACAGTAGCGACGGGGATTGTCGCAGAGGTGGTGCGTGCAGGCTTTCAGTGCTCCTCTGCGCCAGACGCAGAGGTCGTGGTAACCGGGGGTCCAGATGTTCAAGCCGGGCTCGCCGTATTTCTTGCGGAGGGCGCTGGTCACCTGCGATTTGAAGGCGCAGAGCGGCACGCCCACGCTTTGGGCCAGGTGTTCCTTGGCGTGGACGATGCCGTGCAGGTGGTCGGGCATGATGACGAGTGTGGAGGTTCCGAGAGCAGGATAGGTCTTGGGCATATCGTGCCAGAGAGTGTAAGCCAGCCATCATCGTTGAGTTTGGATTTAATGTCTGCGCAGGTCGCAAAGAGCGGACGGCGCTCCAGTGTCGTCATCGTGATCATGTAGAAGGCTGGGGCACAGTAGTCGTGGCTCTCGCACCGGATACCTTGTAGCCGGTGGATGGGCTTGTTAACAGCTGGGCAGGACTGGATTCGCTCCATCCAGTCGCGCCAGCGGTGTTTACACCGTCTGTCATGGCTTAAGGCCGGGAGCGGTGCGAACCTTACCGGATGCCGATGAGCGTGCCGCCGGTAAAGAACACGTTCGCGTAGACCGTATTGCCCACGAGGGTGAAGGCGGCGGTCATATGCTCTCCGACGTTGCGTGCCTTCCAGGCCGGGAGATTCAGGTCGGTGGCGCCGGAGCGGGTCGCCACGGACAGCACCTGCCGGTTGGTCAGAGCGTAGCCGGTGGCAAGGTCGAAGGTGACTGCGAGGCCAGCCGTCGGGATCGTCACGTCGGCCAGGGCGATGCAATCGGTATTCGTGCTTGTGACGTGGTATCGGTAACCCGCCGACAGGACGCCGTTGGAAACCGTTCCCAACCCCGAGACTTCGCCGAGGGTTACGGCGCTGCCGCTGAGGTTCAGCTTCGCACCGGCGGCAATGGCGACGGCGGCATCGGAGCGGATCGTTCCGTTGCTGACCGAGAGCGTGCCTTCCTGGACGACTGTGCCGCCGGTGTAGTTGCCCGTGGCCAAGCCGGTGTAGTTGGTTCCGTTCGGAATGAAGCTGAACCCTTGTGCGAAGACGGCTTCGCCGGGGCCGGTCTTGGTGAGGGCTCCCGATCCCGTGAACGGGAAGTGGAAGGCGTGCCGGATGCCGCTGGCTGTGCGGAGGGTCAGGCCGCCTGCCTCGATGATGAAGCTCTGTTTGTCGGCGGCGGTGGAGAGCGAATCGCCGGAGGCGGTCGGTTCCATGACTCCGCCGTTGAAGACCATGTTCAGTCCGCTCATCGTCAAATGGTTGTACCCCAGGAACTGTGTGAACCGCATGGTGCCGCCGCTCTCCCACCGCATGGTGCCGCTCGAGTAGTAGTCGCTGAAGCGGAAGCTGCCGCCCACTCCGGACTGGGACAAGACGCTGTTTTCGGCCACCACGACATCGACGTTGCGCGCGACATAGATGCCGCCGCCCCAGATGCTGCCGCCGGACGCGGTGGCCACGCTGCCCTGCATCAAACGGACAATCGGAGCCGTGGAGTTGTCCGCGCCGATGTTGATCTGCCACGAGGTGGTGAGCGTCGCGTTGCTCATGATCAGTGCGGGTGAAAACGTGGTGGCGGGAATGTAGCCGATCTTGACGGTGTCCGCATAGAGGGCGGCGCCGTTGACGAGCCGCAGCGTCGGGGTGCGTGCCGGACTGCTTGCGCTCATCTGGTTTCCGACAATGAGGTGCAATCCGGGACCGCCCTGATTCATGCGGACGGCGTCGAGCTCGAGCGTGGGATTGGCCTGACAGGTGTTGAACGTGCCGCCGACAATCCCGAAGTGGTTCTGGTTGGCGATGGAGACGCCCGCGCCGTTGCCCTTCACGCGCAAGGTGCCCTCGAGAACGTTGAGGCCGCCTAGGCCGGAGGCAGTGGCAGGGGAGTCGCCGCTGTCGGGAAGCGTGATAACGCCCGCCGGGTTGACGTTGATGCCTCCCATGCCGTTGCCGGCGGAGAGTGTGGCCGTGCTGCTGCCGATGTTAAGGGTCAGCGTTCCGGAACCGCGCTTGCAGAGGATGCCGGACTGGGCAGAGAACGGTCCGTTGACGGTGATATCGCTCTGCGCCTCGAGGATGGCTGCGTTGCTGATGCCGCCGGGGTTGAGCGCGAGGCCTTTTCCGACTGCTGCCGCAGCGCCGCTGTAGGTCAGAGTGCCTGCGCCGACCGTCACGGCGTCGGTCGCGGTGTTCGCGCTGCCCCAGGCGTCGGCCGAGGCGAAGTTCAGTCGTCCGCCAGCGGTCTTCCACGTGCCGCCGAACCCTGCATTGTTGCCGGAAACGGTGAGCGTTCCGGAACCACCCTTGTTGATGGAGGTGCCTAGGGTTGCGGAGATCGCGCCGCCCACGGTCGTGGTGGAGGCCTGGGCGGTTTGGACGGAGAAGGATCCTGCGAGTGCGAGCGGCATCGCAATCGCGTGCGACCCCAGACTGTTGCTGATGCCGCCTGCTGGCATCGTCAGTTGTGCTCCTTGCAACAGATAAGGGGCAGCCGAATCAAACCGAAGGAATGTGCACTGCGCAGCGGAGCTGCTGGTGACTGTCTTTACTGGCGCATCGCCATTGAAAAGGGCATAGGTGCCATAGTTCGGTACGGCTGACGGCGTCCAGTTGGCCGCGGTGTTCCAGTCCGCACTCTGAGAGCCGTTCCAGACGGCATCGCTGAGGGCATAGTCGCCGACGGCGAGTTGGATGGTTGAGTCCGCTCCGTCAGGGACGATGGAAAAGCTGTAGCTTTTTCCGAGCGTCGGGTTGAGGAGGCTCAGATTGGTCAGGACGTTTGAGTCCAGCGAACCCGCACTGCGCAAAATCGTGTACGTGGCGTTGGAGTTGACGCCCCCAAAGACGAGCCCGCACCGCCCCAGCGTCAGCCCGTTGCTGTTGGTGACTGTGATGCAGTCGCCGCCGTCCATGTACAACAGAGACATCGCGTCTGGCGTGCCGAGCGTCAAATCTCCAGCGGTCAGCGTCGCAGCTGGTCCGACGAGCGAGAGCGCAGCCTGGTTAGTGACGACGAGCGAGCGGCCGAACGTTGCGGCGACTTTGAGCAGCCGCAGACCGCCTTGCGCGATGACGGTCCGCGCGTGGACGCTGTTGGAGGCGGAAAGTGTGCCCGCGCCGGCCTTGAGGAACAGGCCAGACGCACCGGAGGCGTCGGTGAAGTTCTGGTTGACGACTATATCTGCGCCAGCCGAATCTACGGTCAGGCCTGAGAAACCGAGCTCGGCCTTGTCAAAGGTCTCCAACAGATTCTTTGAAGAGGAAACGTTGGTGGCCACCAACGTGCCGCCATCCGCGTAGAATTCGGCCCAGCCCGTGCCGCCCTTGAGCTGCGATCCGATCCAGCCATGCACGGCTTGAGCCTTCAGCGTGCCGCCCAAGAGTTCGAGGCGACCTCTGCTGTCCGAGCTGTCAGCGACGTTGACGACGTTCTCGCTGCCGGAGTTGGGGACGATGACGATCCGACCGCCCGATATCCGCACGCACGGAAGGGCCGCGCCACCCGTTGTGCTGGCACCGATGCGGAGAAAGCGCGGGATCGTGAGCTGGCCGCCCTGCATGTCGAGAATGCCGGTCCGCGCCCCATTTCCGACGAGCGCTCCTGAGGCGTCATCCCAGAGCTTATGCTCCCCGCCAGTGATCACGAGTGTGTTGGTCTGGCCGTTGACGCTGGGAGAGATCTCGAGGTATTTGAAGCCGGTCTGCCCGCCAGAGAGGAGGCCGGAGCCGGACGAGCCCGAAAAGAAAATGCTGGTATTGGTCGCGGTGAGAGACCCGCCCGTGACATCCAGCCGGCCGGTTCCGCTGTTGTTGCCGATGTAGATCGTGGATCCCTTGACCGTCAGGTCCGCATTGTCCTGCAGCGCCAGGGAGCCGGAACTTCCGCTCGATCCGCCGACGGAAAGGGTGCCGCCCATATAGGTGGAAGCCCCGTTGCGGAGCCTCAGGGTGCCGAGCGCGCCGCTGCCGCGGGCGACTTCCACGTTGCCCGTGACGGACAGCGAGGCGCTGTCTGCGACATCGACGGTCGAGGTTGACGCAGTCCCGTAGGCGATGATTACGGCTGCACCTGCGCTTAGGGAGGCCGTGTTGGTGAGGCTCAAATTGCCGACCGTCTGGGCCGTCTCACCGAGGTGGACCTCGCCTCCGATTGTCAGCCGGCCGGCGTCGCGAAGAGTGACCGCTCCAGACAAGTTGGTCAAGTTACATCCAACGCTGACGGTGTTCCGCACATCCATCGCACCCGAGCCGTCGATCAGCAGGATGCCATGAGAGCCGGGCTTGCCGGCTCCGACCAGCAGCGAGCCGCCGCGCACGAACAGATTTCCGCCTGCCACCTGAACCGTATTGGTCGTGCCGGCACCGGCTGCGCCTTCGGTGATCGTGAGCCCGTTGTAAATTTCATGTGTGCCGCCCTCGAAACGCATGAGGTGCCCATTCGTGTTGCCGCGCAATCTGACGATGTTCGCCCGCAGGGTGGAGTTCGTTCTGAAGAGCACGACGCTGCGTGGGCCGGAAGAACCTGTAATCAGCGAATGGCTCGATCTCGTTATCCCGCCCGGATTGTAGAGGTTCAGCAGGCCTTCCTCCAGTACGTTGGTCGCGCCGCTGCTGCTCCACTGGAAGCGGAAGACCGCATTCGACATCATCATGATCGGGTAGTTGATGGCCCCCACGGTTGTCATCAAGCCTTCCAGGTTGAAGAGGTGGGCCGTACCGCTTTGCGTCATCTGGAAGCCGGTCCAGTCGTTCGGCCAGGCATCCGGTCCGGACTTGAGCCACCACGTGCCGCGCGTGTCGAACGTGATGGAACGGCCGCTGTTGAGGCCGCCGACCTTGGTCACACTGTTCTCGGTAAGCCCGCCCGCGGGGAAGCGGATCAGGTAGTCTTGATTGCCTGTGAAGTACCCGACTGCGGCGTTCGTTGGCTGAATGCCGCCCGTCCAATTCGTCGCTTGGTTATAGTAGCCGTCGGCCACACCGGAGAGCCAATTAATGTCCGCTTTCGTCTGGCAGGCTATCATGCACAGCCCTGTCGCGAATACAGCCAAAGCCCGCTTGATTTGCATCGATCATCTCCTGTTTTGCCGAGTCCGAATTCCACCAATGTATCCAAGTAAAAATGATTGAAGGAAGTTTAACATCTGCGAAATGGAATCCTCAAGCCATATTTGATGCGCGAAAACGGTGGTCAAGCGAACTGACTAAGCGATATAGTTCTTGCATTTGTGCGCGGAGGCTAAGGTGCGGAACTGGAGGGGCGGAAATGTATGCGAGGCTTTTGGCTTTTGGCTTGTTGTTTGCGGTGGGGTGTGCGGAGTGCCTGGGAGCAGAGAAACCGACGAGCGGGTTGGTCGGTGTTTGGATTTTTTCGCAGAGTGATGGCGCCAAGGTCGCCGATCAGTCCGGCAACGGGCTCGATGGAAACATCCTTGGCGGAGCGTTGGGAGGGACGCCGCGCTCGCTCGCGTGCAACGGTTTCACGACGGAGGTGGAGATCGGCGAGAAAGGTGCGGTGTCGATCTCAAACGCCATGACGGTCATGGCGTGGGTGCGTCCGGCAGCCGTGAAAAAGCGCACGATTATTGGCAAACCGCATCCAGATCCGACGTTCGCCACGCCTATGCCGGGGCTGTTCTTTTCCGATAGGGGACGACTGGCGTTTTCGGCGTGGCAGGCCAAGGGCAAGGCGAAAGGGATTTATGAGGGGGCCACGGAAATCGGGCGTGACGCGTGGGTGATGGTCGCGGCCACCTTTGGCAACACGAACGTCAGCCTCTATGTCAACGGGCAGAAGGATGGGCAGTTTCCAGCGTTCGCTGCCATGAACTATGGCAAGGGCTCGCTTTTTATCGGCCGATCCAAGCCAGGCAGCTCGATGTTCAAGGGGCTGGTCGGCGAGGTCCGCATGTATAGTCGAGCGCTCACAGGCGAAGAGATTGCCGAGTATTATGCAGGGACCCGCAAGGCTTATCCAGAAGAGACGCCGACGCCCGTGTCGCCCGGGCGCACGGTCACTGTAGCTGTGAGGTCAAGCCCAACAGCGCCGTGGGTCGATTATCCCACCCGCACGCTCGACCTGCTCGATGGCTACAAACCTGCGGGCGACACAGCGAAGCTTGATCAGTACGGAGGCTTGCTTGGGCATCAGGAGAAAGCCACCGGTTTCTTTTACCCCAAGAAGGTCGGGCCGCGCTGGTGGCTGGTCGATCCGGACGGGAACCTGTTCCTTCACGTGGGCGTGGTGGCGGTTGGCACAGGAAGCTCAAAAACGGTCAAGGAGAACTTTTCTAAGAAGTTTTCATCGAAAGAGAACTGGGCGGATGCCACTACGGCACTGTTGCACGACTATGGCTTCAACGGCACAGGAGCATGGAGCGACACCCAGCAGCTTCGAAGTGCGAAGAAGCCCGTGGCTTACACCGTCATCAAGAACTTCGCCGCCGACTATGCGAAATCGAAAGGACTTGCGCGACCCTCGGTGGGGCACTCCGGTTTCTTGAATGACAGCATTCCAATCTTCAGCGAGGACTTTCCCGCCTTCTGCGAGGCGAGCGCCCGGAGTCTTGCCGCCACGCGGGACGACCCGTGGCTGCTCGGTCATTTCTCCGACAACGAACTGCTTGCGCCGGTGCTTGACAGCTACCTCAAATTCGATCTGAACGACCCCGTTCAGGCACCCAACTACCGTGCCGCCGTGGCTTGGCTGGCCCAGCGCAAAGGCAAGGCTGATGTGTCGGCAAAGGATATCACGGCGCAGGACCGCGCTGAGTTTATGGGGTATGTGTTCGAAACCTATTTCCGAATCGCTAGCGAGGCCATCCGGCACGCAGATCCGAATCACCTGTACTTGGGGTCGCGGCTCCACTCGCGCGAAAAAGAGAATCCGTATGTGCTCAAGGCGGCCGGAAAGTACTGCGACGTGATTGCGATCAACTATTACCGGGTGTGGGGGCCGGATCTCGACGAGATGCGCGACTGGACCGGGTGGTCGGGCAAGCCTGTCATCATCACCGAGTGGTACGCCAAGGGCGACGACGTCGGCTTTCCCAACACGACCGGCGCGGGGTGGATTGTGAAGGCCCAGCGCGATCGGGGCCTCTACTATCAGCATTACGTTCTGGGCTGCCTCGAAGCGGGCAACTGCGTCGGGTGGCATTGGTTCAAATACTTGGACAATGACATCAACGATCTTCATGCCGATCCCTCCAACCGCGACTCCAACAAGGGCGTTGTCCGGGTTGACTACTCGCCGTACACGGAGGCCATGGAGCTCATGAGGCAAGTCAACCGTGAGGTCTATCCGCTGGCTGGGTTCTTTGACGCGAGAATTGAAAAAGAAGTTAACACGAAGACACAAAGACACTGAGCGCAACACGGCGGTTTTCTTTGGCTGGCACGGTTTTCCCGAACCGTCTGCGGACGCCTGCGGGAGGCGTCTCGGCCATGGTTCGACCGCACTGCTAGAATTTCAGTTGTAGGTGCGCAGGTGTTCGCGGAGGAGACGGAAAGCGCCGAGGAGCCCGGTGGGCCAGAGGCGCGTGGGCGTGACGGCTTCGAGTTCGTTCTCCACGCTGTCAGGAAGGTCGGCAAGGAAATCGAAACCGGTCAGTTTTTCAAGGTCATCGATGGAGATCAAAGTCGTTCGCGCGGGCGTGCTGCGGCGGAGTGTCTGCGGCATGCAGACGGCGAAGGCGCGGATCTTCCCTTTTTTCTGAGCAACCACGATCTGGTAGAAGGCGGTCGGGATGTCGACGCCTGAAGGGAGGCGTTTGCCGTTGGGGGCGGAGAGTGCGCCCGTGATGACCCAGACGTCTCCGTAACAGTCGGGCCAAAGGTCGGAGACGCGGAACTCGATGTCGCACCAGGGGCCTTGGTTCAGGCTCGGGCGCTGCGGGCAGACGTTGGATGTGAGGAAGCTCTGCTCTTGCGCAGTTTTGCCATAACGGGTGGCGATGGCGAGGTTGGGTGCCATGTGGCCACGATCGTATCCGGTCTTCGAGTACTCTTTGTGTTGCGGCGAATTGGGGGCGGCTGGGTCGGGCCTGAAGGTCGTGGGGCGCGGCGGCGGGATGTGGTCGCGCACCGGATAGACTTTGTAGGCCACCCACACGGGGTGGCGCAGCGAAGGCGAATAGCCGACTACGAAACCTCTTTTGTTCAGCACGGTGATGTCATCCGGTGCGGAGCTTCCTGGCAGGCGTTTGGGAAGGCCCGCACACACGAGCCGGTTGGTCGCGAGCGGCGTGGCGAGCGCAACAGCCGCATCGTGTCCGGTCAGCCCCAGCGCGTCGGTGGTGTCGGCCGTCGCATTGCCGATGCGACTGACCCAGAAGGCGAGCTGAGGCTGCATTTTCTCAGCGTGAGTCTGCTGCCACGCGTGGGGCTGGTGGACGTACCAGTTGGTGGCGGCAAGGAGTAGCGCAAAGAAGCCTCCGGAGATGCCGGAGAGGATGCGGGGCAGACGGCGTTTTTGTGTGGAACGGCGGGGCATGGGCAGAACGAGAGGTTAGGGGTGAGGAGCCGGGAAAGAGAGTGCGGCGGACATGCGGGCGAGGGCCTCGCCGAGCAGGGCGCGGCGGGTGCCGAAGTTGAGCCGCGCGAATCCGGGCGCGCCGAAGGCTGCGCCATCCATGAGGGCGACACCGTGCGCGAGGAAGAACTTGGCGGGTGAGAGCCCGTTCATCTTGTCGAGCCACGGGCGGAGATCAAGCCAAGCGAGATAGGTTGCCTCGACATGCGGCATCGGCATCTCCCAGGCGCGTGCGGCCCGCTCAACGGCGTCGCGGTTGGCGCGCAGGACATCGAGCAGGGCGAGTCTCCAGGGCTCCGCGTGACGGTAAGCGGCTTCTGCGGCGACCCAGCCGAAGAGGTTGACATGCGGCACGATGCCTGTCATGGCGGCACGGAAACGCTGCCGCAACCCGGGGTCTGGGATGACGGCGAAGGCGCAGGAGAGCCCCGGCAGGTTGTAGGTTTTGCTGGGGGCGAGCAGGGTGACCAGCGTGTCGGCGAACTCGGGCGCGGCACAAGCGGCGGGCGTGTAGGCGTATGGCGGATCGAGCACGAGGCCGCCGTGGATCTCGTCTGAGCACACCGTGATGCCTCGGTCGCGGCAGAGGGAGAGGAGGCCGCGGAGTTCGGCCGGTGTCCAGGCGCGTCCCAGCGGGTTATGCGGGTTGCAGAGAATGAAGAGGCGTGTGGAAGGCGCCAGAGCGGCTTCGAGTGTGGCGAGATCGAAGGCCGGCCGGCCGAGGGAATCACAGGACATGGGCGCTGTGGCAAGGGTGCGGCCGGACAGGGCGGGGGCTTCGAGAAAGGGTGGATAGACCGGCACGGTCGTGGCCACCGCATCGCCGGGATTCCCCACTGCGCGGCAGAGGATGTTGAGACCGCAGACGAGGCCGGGGACGGGCACGACCCACGCCGGATTGATGGCGAAGCCGTAATGAGCGCGGTGGTAGTCGATCATGGCCGCGACGGCGGCGTGTGAATCTTGGGCATAACCGTAGACGCCTTCAGCCGAGCGTCGCGCCAGGGCCTCGGTGATGTCGGGGGCGGAACGGAAATCCATGTCCGCGACCCAAAGCGGCAGGATGTCGCCGCGGTTGGTGTAGACGCCCCACTTGAGGCTGTCGCTGCCGCGGCGATCCACAGGTTCTTCAAAAAAGGCGGGATCGAAAGACATGGGAAGAGTTTACACGTTTGAAAATGACGTTTAAAGCGTTGGCGCGACGTAATCGTAGCAGCGGCGGAGCGCGTTGCGAAAGGCCTCGGGGGTGCGGTTCTCCTGGCGCAGAGTGTCCTGTCCGCGCAGGCTGAGTTCCGCGCCGAGGGAGGGCGACATACAGAGTTTGAGGATGCCATCGGCTAAGGCTTCGGGCGTGGGTCGCGTAATGAGCGCGTTGTCGGGCGAGAGGACCGCGCGGTTGGCCGGCGTGTCTGCGGCCACCACAGGCGTGCCGGAGTGCAGGTAGTCGAGCACCTTGATGGGGGCGGTTGTTCCTGCGCGGCGAGGCGAGACCAGCACGTCGGAAATGGCCAGCAAGGCGGCCAGTTCGCCGGGCTGGATTCGGCCGGGGAAAGAGACGGAGCCTTCGATGTGCGCTTTGGAGAGGGCCTTGCGCATGCGCTGGATTTCGTGTTCGTCGCCGCCGACTACGACGAAGCGCACCTGCGGATGTGCGGCGAGCACGCGAGGCATCGCGTTGAAAAAGAGATCCAGCCCTTGGAACCGGGTGAAGGAGCCGACACAGGTGACGAGCTTCTGTTCGGTTGACGTCCTAAAGCGGGCCTGGGCGAGGTTCAGTGCCGGGAGAGTGGCCTCTTCCGTGACAGCGGGGATGTCGGGGATCACACAGGCGCGGCTGCGCCGTCCGAAGCGAGTGAGGAGGTTCACGACGGACACGTCGCTGCCGATCACGGCGTCGGCCTTTTTGAGCGCGCGACTCTCAAGGAACCGGTAGATGCCGAGCCAGAATCGGCGCGGCCCCTTGATGCGTTCGTGACGGAGGGCGGTGTGACGTTCGAACACGCAAGGGGTTTTAGTGAGCCGTGCTGCGAGCCAGGCGATCACGCCGCAGTCGTCGATGCCGTGGATGAGCGTGTAGGGGGTGCGCCCGGCGAGAAAAACGGCTTTGAAGAGTATCAGTGAGTCCAGTGCGAACCGTCGGACAGAGGGCCCTTGAGGGAGGCGTTTGCAGAAGGGCAGGCGCGGCACACAGAGGGTTGTGGCTCCGGTGGCTTGCAGGGATTGACCCGACGGGACCGTGAGCAGATCGACGGAATAGTTCAGAGCTTTGAGCGCTTCGAGGGTGTTGCGTGTCCGGTGACAGGCGCCTTCCCATGGGAAATACGGTTTCGATGTGATAAAAAGAATACGGCTCATAGAAAAGTCTGAGGAAAGGGTGCAGAGGAATGAGCGCGGGAAGAGGGGGGCGAGCGGTGGGCAGGAGGATGGCCGTCCGGAGCGCAAGGAGGCTTACCAACTGTCGGGAAGTTCGATGCGGATCGTGCGGCTCTTCATCGCGTCGATCTGAGCTTGCGAGGGGCCGTTGCTTTTGACAAAAGGCGAGCCCCAAAGGGTTCCAGGGGCCGAAAAGGTCGGCACCTGAATGAGCGCCGCGCATGCCGGACACTCCGTCTCTTGGCCCGCCATGTCGGTGGGAACTTCGATCTCCTGTTGGCAGGCCGGACAGATAAACGAAAGAAAAGTAGTCTCTTCAACATGCGTGTTCATGCCACCTCCACACCAGATAAATGCGCGTATGATAGTACGGATGACGCATCAAAGGCCAGCCCATTTTTCGTGTGACCGGGACGGTTCAGGTGGCACACGAGCTCGGGGACCGGATCATGAATTTCACAAACAACGCTTTAGTCCCGGCCAGGCAGTCTCGCTTGTCAGGCAGGGCCGCCGCTCCCCGTCTTGGGACGAAAAACGGTCTACGCCCTTCGGGCTCGCATTTCTGAACCCCGAGCCCTAGCTCTATTGCCAGAGCAGTTACTGCGAAACAGGAATTGCAGGGGACCTCGAAATCTGTCATAGTACAGACGTGACTACGGGAGCAATTGCCGAGTGTTTCCGACGGCGGGGCACGAAGAGGGGGCCGAGGACATGACACCTTTCAATGGCCGACAAGACCACAAATCTTTGTATCGTCAGTTGATGGCGGGCCTTTACGACGCGATGCTAGTGACGGATCCCAATGGACACGTGATCGAACTGAATCCACGTGCCATGGAGTATTTCCTTTATAGCCAAGAGGAAGTCTGGGATAAGCCTGTGGCGACGCTGATTCCAGGTGTCACGGCGCACATGGTCGAGCGGATCCGCAAGGGTCTCGATGATGCGCGCCACATTATGCTGGATGCGCGGTGTCAGCGGAGGGACGGCAGCTCGTTTGCGGCCGAAGTCACCATCAGCGTGATCGACCTGATCAACAGCGGCGACTTGGTGTTCACTGTGCGCAATACGGAGCGTCGGCGCAAGCAGTGGCAGGCGTTGCGGAGTGTGGCGAATGCGTTTGCCAATGCGCAGAGCGCTTGTTTCGTGTGCGACGGCGACAGGATCTTCCGGGCGGTGAACCGTGCGTTTCTTGAGATGTTCGACCTGCCGCGCGAGGATGTTGCTCTGGGGCACACGTTTGAGGAACTGATGCCGGACGAGCCTCTTCCCGGCTTGTTTGACCGGGCGTTGGCGGGGGAGCAAGTGTCGTACCGGATCGTTGCGGACACCGACACCCAAGACGTGACCGAAGTGGAGATTCAGATGATGCCGGATGTTCAGGGAAAAGACAAAATTCTCGGTGTCGTCGGTTCGATCCTGCATGTGTGAGAAGGTGTTCAACGTTCGGGGGCTGGCCGTGAGCGGCCGGCCTGTTTCCCCGTTTGGGTTCCGAGCGTGCGTAGTAGAAAAGTGAGAGTAGATCAACGTGAAGAGTGCTGCTGTTACGGCTTTTGTTGTGTCGAAAGTGGAGGCGGGTCAGAGCCTCCAGGTATTCCTTTCTTCGAAGCTTTCCGTGTCGAAACGCGCGGCTAAGAACCTGTTGGACGACCGCGCGGTGTGGGTGAATCGGAAATGTGTGTGGATGGCGCATCACCTGTTGCATCAGGGCGACACGATCGAAGTGCCATCCTCTCATAAGACCAAGAGCGAAGTGCCGTCCAAGATCCGCGTCTTGATCGAAGACGAGCATTATATCGTCGTGGACAAGCCGTCGAACATGCTGGCGGTCGGAGAGGGCAGCGCGGAGGAGGTGCTGCGCGTGCAGACCGGCCAGCCCGCGCTCAAGTCGGTCCACCGCCTCGACCGCGATACGACGGGCTGTCTGCTGCTGGCCAAAAGCGCGGCGGCCTTCGACGCGGCGGTGTCGATGTTCAAGACTCGTAAGGTCACAAAACTTTACCATGCGATCGTGTTCGGTGTCTTCGACCGGCCGGCCTCGACAATCGACCACGAGCTGGACGGCGAGCGTGCGGTAAGCCACATCCAGCGTGAGGCGGTCTCCAAGGACGCGAGCTTTCTGAAGGTTCGAATCGAGACCGGACGCACGCATCAGATCCGGCGCCATTTGGCCGCCATCCGTCATCCGGTGCTGGGCGACCGCGAGCACGGCGTCAAGTTTGCGCGCGACCCGCGTCTGCTGACCATTCCGCGTCTGATGTTGCACGCTTCGGGTTTGGAGCTGCCGCACCCGATGACGACCGGCAAGACGCTTAGGGCGCACAGCCCGTTGCCCGCCGATTTCCGGCGCTGCCTCAAACTGTTCGACATGGGCAAGTAAGCGGCGCGGCTTGCGACGGACACTCCTGTGACATGCTCAGCATCCGCACAGTCTGGATTACGAGGCACGCGGACCGACCGCCCTCCTTCGACGTGTACCCGCCGGCCGAGCCAGGTTCGCCCGATGCGGTTGCTGATGAACCGTTCTATCTGACCAACGATCCGCTGGCGTTCGAGGATTTCTTTCCTTCTGGGCAGGCCTCCGTGGCCGACGTGATGGCCGTACGCGCGTTCGCTTGCGCGCACGCGCCGCTCGAGCGTGCGGCGCAGCTCTTCGATGGTGCGCCGCCCTCGGCCGAAAGTCTCTGGCTGGTGTGGCAGAAGATGTCGGAACGTCTGGGCGCGTTTCCCCTGTGGGCGTTGGAGACCATCGAGTTGCTTTTGCGCGACCTCGAAGAAAGGGCGCTGGCTCGGCTCTTCGGCCACTTTGCCTCGCAGGTGCGCCTGTCGGGTGTGGGGTGCGGCAACTGGACGGACTCGTTCAAGGCGGAAGTCTTCCGGGGCGAAAAGCGCGAACTGCCGGCGCACGCCGACTGCACCCCGCTCCCCCTCGAACGCGTGGCAGCCCATCTGTTGCCGGGAGGCACCTTCTCTCGGCTGATGCCGGGCTACGAGTCGCGGCTGGGGCAGGTGGAGATGCTGAAGGCGGTCGCGCGCGCGTTCAACGAGGGACGTCATCTGGTGGTCGAGGCCGGCACGGGCGTGGGCAAAAGTCTGGCCTACCTCATCCCTGCGGCCGCATGGGCGCGGCTCAACGATCTGCCTGTGGTCGTGAGCACCAACACGCGCAACCTCCAGTCGCAGCTGATCGAAAAGGATCTGCCGCTGGTGCGCGAGGCCATCCGCGCCGACTTCGGTGGCGGCGATGCCGGTCTGCTGCGGGTGGCGCTGCTCAAGGGGCGGTCGAACTACTTCTGCCTGCGGCGCTTGGCGGTTCTGCTGGAGCACAGCCAGTTCGAGCTGGAGCGCCCCGAACTTCGACTGTTCGCAGAGGCGGTCGCATGGGCGGTGCAGACGCAGGACGGCGACCTCGACGCCTTCGCCGGTGCGGGCCACGCCGATCCGGCTTTTCTCGCCAAGCTCTCGTCTTTGGGCGAAGAGTGTGCGGGCCGTGGCTGCCGCACCTACCGGCGCTGTTTTTTGCAGAGGGCTCGGGCGCGAGCGGCCGCTGCGCATGTTGTGATTGCCAACCATGCGCTGGTGTTTTCCGATTTGCAGTCGCCCGGCAGCACGCTGCCGCCTTATTCTCAGATCATCTTCGACGAGGCGCACAATCTCGAGGAGGCGGCGACGCGCCATCTGTCGGTGGAGGTCACCCAGGTGCGGCTGAGCCAGATGCTGCGCCGCCTGAGCCGCGGCAAGGGAAAGCGGGCGGGCGGTGTGCTGGAGGTGCTGCGCAACCATTTGGAAAAAGGGGCGATCACGGCGGAGGAGGAGACGGCGCGCGCACTGCGTCGGCAGATCCGCGTGATCAAAGGTGCGCTGGACGAGGTGCAAGCTGCCGCCCGCCGGCTGTTCGAGCGTTTTCACGACGCGGTCGTTAGAACGCAGAACGCGACGCGTTACCGCTGTGTGCCTGCAGGGACGGTTGTGGCGGACTCCGAAGGAATCGCCGATGCGGAGCCGCGGATGACGCGCCTTGTTTTCCGCAACGGAGCGTTTGTTCCGTGCGACGAATGGCTCGATGAGGCTGCCGTGGTTGCCGACAAAGTGGCGCTGAAAAAAGCGATTGCCGAGGCTGCGGGGCATTTGTCTGCGTTGGCTGAGGCGCTGCGTCAGACGGCCGACGGCGAGTTGGCGCTGTATGGCGATCAGGCGGCAAACGTCGAGGGCGCGGTGGCCACGTTGCGGTCCTTTGCGATGGATGTAGATTTCGTGCTGTCGGCGTCCGACCCCGAGCATGTGTTCTGGGTCGAGCCCGCCGGGCGCAGCGCGGGCACGGCGAGCCTGTTCGCCGCGCCGCTGAAGATCGCCGGTGCGCTCGCAGACTTGCTCTACCGGGTGAAGCCCTCTGTGGTGTTCTGCTCCGCGACGCTGCGTGTGGGCGGTTCGTTCAGCTATATCGGCAAGCGACTGGGCATCGACTTGATCGAACCTGAGAAGGTCTTCACCTGCGTGGCGGAGAGCCCGTTCAACTATCTGACGCAGTGTGCGGCCCTGGCGCTCACATTCCTGCCGGAGCCGGGAGCGGCGGCGGCGGGCGGTTATGCGGAACAGCTCAGCGGTCTGATGCTCGACGTGTTCATGCGCACGCGCGGACGGGCGATGGGACTCTTCACCAGCTATGAAATGATGAATCAGGTGGCGAGGCTTCTGGAGGAGCCGCTGCGCGAGGCTGGAATCCGGCTGCTGGTGCACGGCGTCAACGGCACGCGCGACCAAATCACGCGTGTGTTCCGCGCGGGCGGAGCGTGCGTGCTGCTTGGAGCCCACTCCTTCTGGGAGGGCGTTGACGTGGCGGGTGAGGCGCTGAGCTGCGTGGTGATGGCGCGGCTGCCCTTTGCAGCGGTAGGCGATCCGATCAACGAGGCCCGCAGCGAACAGATCGATCAGGCGGGCGGCAGCTCTTTCCGAGAGTACGCGCTGCCGCAGGCGGTGATCCGCTTCAGGCAGGGCTTCGGACGGCTGATTCGCACACGCTCGGACCGCGGCGTGGTGATCGTTGCTGATCCGCGCGTGGTCACCAAGAATTACGGGGCGACTTTCAGGAAAAGCCTGCCGTGCCCGATGCAGAACGTGACGGGCCGCGACGACTTGCTGGCGCGGGTGGAGGAACTTTTTCCACCTCAGGCGCGCGCTTAATCGTGTATCATGGAAATCACAGAAAGGGGGCATTCGTGAGTCAGGAAAATCAGAATCCGAAACGCAAAGTCGTGGTCGTCGGAGCTGGCAACGTCGGTGCGGTTTTTTGCTATGCGCTGGCTCAGAGCGGGCTGGCGGATGAGATCGTGCTCGTCGATGCGAACTCGGATCTGGCCAAAGGACAGGCCATGGACTTGTCACACGGACAGCCCTTTTTGCCTGCGGTTGCGATCCGAGCGGGAGGGGTGGCTGACTATGCGGATGCCAGTGTGATCGTCATTACGGCGGGTGCAGCGCAGAAGCCGGGCGAAACGCGCTTGCAGTTGCTGCAGAAGAATGCGGCGATCATGTCCTCGATTGTCGGCGATATTGTCGCGCAGCAGTCGGCCGGCGTGATCCTGGTTGTTAGCAATCCGGTGGATGTGCTGACGCATGTCGCGCTGAAACGCTCCGGGTGGGGACGGGGACGAGTGATCGGTTCTGGAACGGTGCTCGACAGCGCCCGTTTCCGTTATCTGTTGAGCGAACACTGCGGAGTTGACGTGCACAACGTGCACGCATATATTTTGGGCGAGCACGGCGACAGCGAGTTTGCGGCATGGTCGATGACGCACATCGCGGGGATGCCGATGGAGGTGTACTGTCCGATCTGCGGGCACTGCGCGGACTGGGCTGCGGAGAAGCGGCGGGTGGAACAGGCGGTGCGCGAATCCGCCTACCACATCATCGGCTATAAGGGTTCGACTTTCTTCGGCGTCGGCATGGCGCTTGTGCGGATCGTGGGCGCGATCCTGCGCGGCGAGAATAGCGTTCTGACCGTTTCGACGTTGCTCGATGGCGAGTTCGGCCTTCACGACGTATGCCTCAGCGTGCCAAGTGTCGTGAGCCGCTCGGGCGTTAGCCGGATCGTGGAGAGCCAGCTCTCCGAGCAGGAAATGTTCGCGCTGAACGCTTCGGCAGGCGTGCTCAAACAGGCTTTGGCGCAGCTCGCTTGACGGTGTTTGAGGCGGGTGTTAGTATAGAATGACAGTGGGTGCCGTTAGGGCTCTCGAAACAAGGGAGACAGTGCGATGAAATTGGGAAGACGGGATTTTTTACAGCAGACCGCTTGGCTGGGGTTGGGTGCGGCGATGGCGGGCAGCGCGGCAGGCTGCAAGAGTATGAACCTGGGATTGGCGGGCAGCACGCAGACGGCGATCGGCATGCGTTGCGCACCGCTGGACTCCGTTCGTGTCGGCGTGATCGGGCTGGGCATGCGTGGGCCGGGTGCTGTGCAGACCTATTCGAGTATTCCCGGCGCGCAGGTGGTCGCGCTGTCCGACCTGATTCCTGAACGAGCGGAGCGGCAGCAGAAGTGGCTGAAGGAAAAGGGCAAGCCCGATGCCGCGCTGTATGCGGGGTCGCAGGACGCTTGGAAGAAGCTGTGCGAATCGGATAAGGTGAATCTCGTGCACGTGACCACGCCGTGGCTGCTGCACACGCCGATGGCGCTGTATGCCATGAAGTGCGGCAAGCATGTGGCCGTCGAAGTGCCGGCCGCGTTGACACTGGATCAGTGCTGGGAGCTAGTCGAGACCTGCGAGAAGACGCGCCGGCACTGCATGATGCTGGAGAACTGTTGTTACGGCGAGAGCGAAATGTTCGCGCTGATGCTCTGCCGCAAGGGGGTGCTGGGCGATCTGGTGCATGGAGAGGGCGCGTACCTGCACGATTTGCGCGACCTCAAGTTCAGCGCGTCTGGCTATCAAGACATGTGGCGGCTGAAGTACAGCAAAGCGCATACGGGGAATCCGTACCCGATGCACGGGATGGGCCCCATCTGCCAGTACATGGACATCAACCGCGGGGACAAGTTCGAGTATCTCTCCTCCGTCAGCTCCGGCCAGTTCGGGCTGACCCAGTTCGCGATCGATAAGTATGGCAAGAACAGCCCTGAAGCCAAGGAGACGTATAAACTGGGCGACATGAACACGACGGTTATCAAGACCTATCGCGGGCGCACGATCATGGTGCAGCACAACACCACGAGTCCGCGTCCCTATAGCCGCATCAACACGATCAGCGGCACCAAAGGCATCCTGTCGGACTATCCGCTGCGTGTGGCGCTGGAGCCGAAAGCGCACGAATGGCTGAGCGATCCAGAGCTTGAGGCGCTCAAGGCCAAGTACATCCATCCGCTCTGGGACAAGAACGGGGATGCTGCGAAAAAGGCCGGCGGCCACGGCGGCATGGACTATCTGTTGCTGCTGCGTCTCAGCTACTGCCTGCAGAACGGGCTGCCGCTGGACATCAGTGTCTACGATACGGCGCTGTGGAGCAGTGTGGTGGAGCTGAGCGAGCGTTCGGTGCTGAAACGCGGCGCTTCAGTCGATGTGCCGGACTTCACGCGCGGCGGATGGAAGACGGCAGAGCCGCTCGGCATCGTGGAAGTCAGGTGAGCCGGGAAGTAGCAGGTTGCGCGTTACAAGGCGTCACGTAATTGTGTGCCATGGGGACGGATCAAAACGATCCGTCCTTTTTGTTGAGGATGTTATTATGCGCCTGAGCATCGGAATAGTGGGGATGCTGTCTTTGTGCTGTGCCGCCGCGGAGCCCGTGACGCTCGTGGATTTTACGAAAGCGGGGCACGGCTGGAAGTGCAATCCGCGCACGAAAGAAGTGCGGCAGGAGGGCTGTTTCTCTGTCGAACTCACGGGCGAAGATCCTTGGGTGGAAGGTCCTGCGGTCGCTATGCCAGGCTATGGCAAAGCGGCGAAACTGGTGCTGACGCTGGAGGCCGATTGCTCCAACGTGGGCGCTTGCCAGCTATTCTTTGCGCCGCAGGGGAGAAGTTTCTCGGAAGCGGCGACAGCTCTGTTATCACGGGTGTTGCCCGGAGCAGCGACATACACCTGCATCATCCCATTGGTGGCCGACCGGATTCGTTTCCGGATTGATCCTCCGGGCTCGTCGGGACGATTCACGCTGCATGCGCTGCGTGCGGTTCCCTTGATCCCGTTGGCCGCTCCGGCGTTCGATAAACCTGCGCCCGTCACGCTGCAGGGAAATGCGCTGAGCGTGGAGGCGGGGGCGGTGCGGATCGCGCATGACACCGCATGTTGGAATGCCTTCGCTTGCTTCATCGACGGGCAGAAAATGGCGGAGGCCAATCCGGCTGAGACGCTGGCGTATTGGGACGGCACGAAAGTCGTTCCGGTTCCTCTGGCGTCGGGCGAGACGGTCTCTGAGCGAACGGCTGGCGGGTTCTCTGTGCGGGTGAGGGTGCGCGACACGGGTGGCGCAGTGTGGCAGGTGGCGCGGCGCTTTATTGCCGACCAGGGTGCCGTGCGCATCGAAACCTCGCTGGAGGTGAGCGAGCCGCGCGAGGTGATCCACCTGCCGTGGCTGACGCTTTTTGCGGGAGTCGGAACCTTTGGCGAGCACAAGGGCCAAGCGCTGTTGCCTGGCGTGGAGTATCTTGAAGACGAACCGTCAAGCAACGAGAGAGAAATTCGCGGGGCTGCCGCCAACCGGCGCATCGTGGACGCATACAAGGTGTGTTATCCGATGATGGCATTGACGGCCGAGGGCCTGTGGTTCTCTGTTGTGTGGCAGGCGGGCGAGGTCCCCGTGTCGCCGCTGTTCGATTCGCCCGACCGCGTGTTCCATTCCGGCGGGCATGTGTTTGGAGTCTGGTCACCTGCGGTGGGAGATGCGCGGTTCGAGGGCGAGCTCGTCGTGTATGGTGGCGTCAAATTGGCGGCAAACAAGAAGTATGCCTGTTCTTCGACCGTATGCGGCGGTAAAGGCCGTGCAGTGACGGAGGCTGTCGGCAGTTACGTGGCTCGCACGGGGCTGCCGCCGCCGCCGCGTTACGCGAACGGCTTCGATGATGCGGTGCGCCTGTTGGCGTCGGGCTGGCTCGACTCGGCCAGCCGCCAAGGCAACTTGTGGCGTCACGCGGTGTGGGGAACGCACTTTCCGCCTCAGCCGGCGGAGGATCCGCCCGCCTACATGCTGTGGCTTGCGGCGAACACGGCGGAGGCGGCTTTGAAAGCGAGGCTGCGTGAGACGGCGCAGGCTGTGATCGCCAGTCTGCCCAAAGGGGCGACTGGCATCAACGGGGTTTCGCACGTAAAACGGCCGACGGGTGCGTTGCTGTATGGTGATTTGGAGGGTGCGGTGAACCAGGCGCGGGTACGGGCGGCGCAACTCGCGGCGCAGTTGGCGCAGGGCGAGGCGCGCTACAAGCCTGGGAAAGTCGATTACGCCTCCACTTTGGGCGGAGACGCCTGCAACGGGTTCACCTCGCTGAGTGCTGAGGAGATGCTGTCGGACGCATCGCTTGTCGGTGACGAGACAGTGGTTGCCGCTGCGTTGGCGGCGCTGGACAAGATGACGGAGAGGTATGACGGGCAGGTTCCGCGCGGGGCGCAGCCGTGGGAGATGCCGCTGCACACGCCTGACATCATCGCGTCAGCGCGGTTGGTGCGCTGCTACGTGCTGGGGTATCTGTTGAGCGGCCGGCAAGAATATTTGGAGCATGCGCGCTATTGGGCGTGGACAGGGGTGACCATGGTCTACCTCACGCAGCCAACCCAAGGCCCGGTAGGGTTGTATGCGACGATCGGCGTGATCGGGGCGACGAATTGGCAGGCGCCGAATTGGATCGGCCAGCCGGTGCAGTGGTGCGGCTTGGTGTATCGCTCCGCACTGGAAGATCTGGCTCGCGTGGACGCAGCGCAGCGCGGCACATGGCAAACGCTGGCGCGCGGCATCACGGTCACTGGTTTGCAGATGTGCTTCCCCCTCGGTGACTCGGAACAGCGCGGTGGTCTGTTGCCCGATTACTTTCTGCTCAAACCGCAGGTCAGCGAGGGTCCTGCGATCAACCCTGGCACCGTGCAGGAGGATCTGGCCGAGGCGTACGGCAAAACGCCGATGGTGACCGCAACGCGACTTACTAACGGTTCGCTCGTGCACGCACCGGGCGAGGTGTTACAGGGGCAAACCGCCGAGGGGACTGTAAAGCTTTCTGTGACTGCGTGGCCAGAAAACGAGTACCGCATCTTAATCACTCGTGTGAGGCGAGCCCCTGCAAAGGCTCTGTGGAACGGTACGGCTGTGGCGCCGCAGTTCTTGAATGGTGCGCGTACGTTGATTGTGACCCTCAGGGGATCCGGCACGCTAGATCTGTCATGGTGAGAGCTTGGGATATTGCTGTTCGGCGAAGAAAATATGAGTTCGCATGGCGCTCGCATTATCAAAAGAGGCCGTTCACATTTATCACATATTGAAAGGTGTGATAAAACCGACGGGACTGTTGGATCTCTTTGTCGAGCAAGTCGGACGCGAAAGCGGAAGGGTCAGCGGAACTGTTTCCGAAGATTCTTTCCGCCTAGATGTCACGTGCATCTTGTTGACCACGTCGTGACGTGTGAGTAAGATCATCACACACAAGGAACCCCCGTGTGTTGATTTGCAGGTTGATGTCGAGTGCTGCCCCTGGCGACGGTAGGGCAGAAGTCAGCGGAGGCCGAGGACAGACGGTGGACGAGCGGAGCGGAATTCAGCTTGCGGCCTTCGTGAAAAGAGGTTGTCCTGTTCGTATGTCGGCCGAAAGAGTGAAGGGCATTGGCGCATGAAGACGTCGGGTCGAAAGGTCTGGTTCAATGGGATCGCATCAGGCGTGGTGATTGCGCTTGCGCTGCTATTCTGTATTTATCCGGCGGTCATCTTGGGCGTGTTGCTGACGGATTCCCATCTGAAGCAAGAGGGTCAGAGTCGGCTGGTGCCGATGTGGTTTGGATCCGTTGCTGGCCGGTATCGGTCATGGGCGGATACGTATCTGAAATCCGGTGCGGCACGATCGGTGGACCAGGGCAATGTCGCGGGGACAGAGTGGCCGATGTTCGGGTCGGTCTTTTTCCTGGTCACAGCTGACGAGCTGCAGCGGCAAGGCAAAATCGATGCCCGGCAGGGAAAACTTCGTGAGGCGGTCGAGAAGGCGGCTGAGGTTGTCGTGTCGCCTGATACGGCCACCTGGGTCCGGGCCAAGTGGGGGCACGACTATCTGAAGCGGGAGAACGTCTTCTATCGGATGCTGCTGATTCTGGGACTTGCCTCCTACGAGCGGGTCACTGGCGACAGGCGTCACCGCGCGCTGATGTCGGGGCAGCGGGCAGGTCTCGCGGAGGAATTGGAGCAGGCTCGATATCATGTGCTGGACGATTATCCCGGCGAGTGCTGGCCCAACGACGTGCTGTGGGCGGTGGCTGCGATTCAGCGTGCGGCCGCACTTGAAGGGACCAACCACAACGCGTTGGCGCACGCGCTTATGACAACTTTGGACGGCCCGCTGAAAGTGGTCGGGTTGCCCGCTTTCATGGTGGACAAGCGGACCGGCCAGGTGGTCCAAGAGCCGCGCGGCTGCGGCAATTCGGGGATCCTGCCGTTCGCCGCCGAGCTCGATGCGGAAATCGCGGCTCGCTGGTGCCGCGAGCACGATGCCCGCTTCTGGAAACAAACCGCCTGGCTGGCGGGGTTCACGGAGTTGCCGCGCGGTTCGCACGAGCACTACAGCGACGTGGACTCGGGGCCGGTCGTCTTCGAGTTTGGTTCGGTTGCCTCGGCTTTCGGAATCGGCGCTGCCAAGGCATGCGGACGGATGGACCGAGCCGCGCCGCTGACGCTGGAGGCGGTTGCCTGCTCATGGCCAACGCCGTTCGGCTTTCTGCTTCCCTCCGCGATGGGGAGGATCGCCGTGGGCGGCGGGTGCCTGGCGGAGACCGCGATTTTGTTTTCGATGACGCGCCCGAACTGTTCCGCCACGACCGTGCCTTTCTCTGGGCCCGTTCCGCTGATTGTCTGGCTGATGTTTGCGATTTATGCGGGGGTCGGAATTCTGTTTGTGGAAGTTGAGGTTCGCGCCTGGCGGCGGTTTATGAGAACCCGTTCTGATGGCGAAAGGAGGGGTCAATGAAAGAATTCAAAGCGCCGTGGGGTCAAGCGCTGTGGATCGTTTCGGCGCTGGCGACGCTGATCCTGTTGGCGGTGGCCGTGTTGCCCGTGCCGGGACTCGGGTGGATTCGGGTCTTGCCTTTGGCGATCTGGGCGGGCGCAGTGCCGTTTGTTGTGCGCGGGTACACGGTGCAGGGCGACGAACTGCTGATCCGCCGGCTGTTCTGGGACACGCGGATCGTTTTGTCAGGTCTGCAGTCGGCGCGTTTCGACCCGTCAGCCATGTGCGGAAGCATCCGCACGTGTGGCAACGGTGGGCTGTTCTCCTTCACGGGGTGGTACTGGAGTCGGAAGATCGGTTCATACCGCGCGTTTGTCACGGATCCGACGCGGTCTGTCGTACTTGTCTTCGCAAACCGGCGCGTCGTTGTGACGCCGGACAGCCCTGAGGATTTTGTCCGGGCGCTGTCCGTTTTCTGCGGATGCTAGTGAGCTCTGAGAGTCTATGAGCTTCCTGCTTTTGCGGCGGGACGAAGTGTGGTTAAATAGACAGCTATGACTGACATTACTTTGCACTCCAACCGCGATTTCTCCGTGTCGCGCCGACATCCTTGGATTTTTTCGGGCGCGGTCGCCAATGTGGATGGCGCGCCAGCCTCGGGTGAATCGGTGCGCGTCCTTTCTGCTGACGGCGCGGTGCTGGGTACGGGCGCATATTCGCCCTCATCGCAAATCCGCGTACGCATGTGGACGTTCGACGATAAGCAGCAGGTCGACGGAATGTTCGTGGCAGGCCGCATCGCGCAGGCGGTCGGGGCGCGCGCGGTGTTCGTGGCTGAAGATGCGACGAACGCGTATCGTTTGGTGAACGCCGAGGCAGATGGCGTGCCCGGGCTGGTCGCGGACCGCTATGGCGAGTGGATCGTATGCCAGTTCACGACGGCAGGCGCGGAGCGCTGGAAGAGGGAGATTGTGGCGGCGCTGCAGACCTATTCTCCTTGCCGCGGCGTGTATGAGCGGTCGGACGTGGATGTGCGCGAACACGAGGGATTGCCGCTCGTGACAGGTGTTCTTTGGGGCGAGCCGCCACCTGAACGGATCGAGATCGTCGAGCACGGCTGCCGCTATCTTGTGGATGTGCGCGAGGGACATAAGACCGGTTTTTACCTCGATCAGCGCGACAACCGAGGATTGGTCAAACGTTACGCGAACGGCTGCGAAGTGCTGAACGCCTTCTCCTACACGGGCGGCTTCGGAATCGCAGCGGTGGCGGCGGGTTCGGCGTCTGTGACACACGTGGATCTTTCCGCACCCGCCTTGGAGTTGGCCAAGACCAACACGGCGCTGAACACCTGTCATGTGGACGAGTCGGCCTTTATTCAGGGCAACGTGTTCGAGGTGTTGCGCAAGTTCCGCGACGAGGGCCGCTCGTTCGATCTGGTGGTGCTGGACCCGCCGAAATTCGCGGAGTCGAAGGGCAGCCTGATGAAAGCCGCGCGCGGCTACAAGGACATCAATCTGCTGGGCATCAAGCTGCTTCGTCCAGGCGGCATGCTGGCGACCTTCTCGTGTTCTGGACTGATGACGCCGGAGCTGTTCCATAAGGTCGTGTCGGACGCGGCGGTGGACGCCAAACGCGACATCCAGGTGCTCAAGCGGTTGCAGCAGGCTGAAGATCATCCAGAAGGGCTGTGTTTCCCAGAGGGGCTGTATCTGAAGGGGCTGCTCTGCCGCGCGTGGTAGCGCGGGAAAGAAATTAGGGGCGGGCTTGCTATCTTCGGCCTGAACCGCGATGCATATGTCGGCCCAGACAGCCTGCCGTAGCCCATGCTTGAAAAAGGCATCGGCAGCGATTAGAATGAGCTTATCTAATGTTGTACAGGGTGTGACTGACCGGTGCTTTGCGGTTGGTCAGGTGTGCTGATGAAGCGAGGTGACCGATGAAAAGATGGGCGACAATGGTATTGGCTCTGACGGTTCTGATGGGTGAGGCGAGCGCATATACTCACGAGCCGAAAGGCTCTCTCGGGACGCGGCGGGATACGCAGGCGAAACAGTTGAGCGGCCTCTGCCTGGACGGGGAGGGCAACATCGTGACGGCGGACGAAGCCGGAAAATGTGTCCGAGTGATCACGCCGGGGGACACGCTGAAGGCGCTCTGGAAACTGGACTTCGCCCCGCAGGCCGTCTCTTGGCGTGCCTCCGATAAGACGGTGCTCGTGGCTGGATCGGGGCGTATCGCTGTGCTGGATGCGGGCGGCAAGGAGGTGTCTTCGGCCGCTCTGCCGTCGTCCGGTGTGTTGAGCAAGCTGGCGAAGAAGTCGGATCGCGGTGCGGATGCGACCTCGGTGACGTCGAGCGGCGAAGACGTATTCGTCACGGTTCGGGCGTCGACGGGGTACGCCGTATTTCGTCTGGATAAGAAACTGGAGAACCCTAAGGCGATCATCACTGGGTTGCGCGGCTGTTGCGGGCAGATGGATGTCATGGCCTTTGGCGACACGGTGTACGTGGCGGCGAACTGTGCTTTTGAGGTCAGTCTGTATGACCGCGAAGGCAAGAAGAAGGGCGCAATCACGAAGCCCCAAGGGGCGAAGTACTTCGACGGGTGCTGCGAGCCGAAAAACGTCTGCATGGGGCCGGACGGCGCGCTGTACGTCTCGGAGTCGGCGAAGTGCGCGGTCAACCGCTTCTCGCCCGATGGCAAGTTCTTGGGCGAGGTCGGCCTCGTTACGGACATCGGCGGATGCGTGCGCGTGACTATCGCGGTCAGCCCCGACGGTTCGAGGGTCTATATGCTGGACACGAACAAGAATGTGGTGCGCGTGCTGGAGCGGGCGAAATAGGCGGTGCGAATGTCGGCAAAGGTGGCGACGGCGGTGTGGGCGGCATTGCTGGCCGGTCTGTCCGGAGCTGCCGAAAGCGTGCCCCTGCGCATCGCGGTGGGGGATCCTCTTGCGGTGGACAATGCCTGCACCTGTGTGGCGGGCTACGCGCAGCGGGACTACCGCGTGCTGGCCGAGGCGCTCACCCGGGAGACGGGGCGTCCCGTGAAACTGGCGTTCGCTGACACGCTCGAGTCTGCGAGTGAGCGCCTCGGAGGCGAACCGCATCTGATGATCGGCAAGTCCTCGGTGGTCGAAGCTGAATTAACGCGTTCGGGAAGGCGCGACGGCAAGTGCCTCGCGCGGCTTACAGACCAACGCGGCGACACGGTCTTCCAAGGGGTGCTGGTTGTCCGCGCGGACGACCCGGCGCAGAAAGTAGCCGATGCAGCCGGATACCGCATTATTTTCGGGCCGGAGAAATGCGAGGAAAAACACGGTGCCGCGCTGGAGCTGATGCGCACGTTCGGTTTCTGTGCGACGGGAACGTTGGAGACGGCGGACAACTGCACGCTCGCGGCACGGCGCGTGACAGAGGGTGGAAATGGCGCAGCTGCGTTCATTTCGGATTATGCCATGCCGTTGCTCGTCGGATGCGGTGCGGTGGACAAAGGCGGATTACGGGTGATCGGGCGTACCGGACCACGACCCTTTGTCGCGGTCTACGCGACCGGTCTGCTGACGGACGGGGAGTCGGGGACGTTGCAGGCGGCGTTGCTGCGGGTCGGGCAAAGCAAGCGGATCAGGAAGGCGCTCGAGTCGCGCGACGGATTCGTGTTGCCGGAGGCGTTGCCAGTGGAGACGGGAGTGCCTCCTGTCGTTTTGCCGGACCGGTTGCCCGAGAAAGCTACGGTCCGGTGGCGACGTGCGCTGGGCGCGCAGAGCCTCGGCGGACTGTCCGGGGGCGGCCGGTACCTGATTGTTTCGGATAAGGACGAGGCCGCGATCTTCGATGTCTGGCGCTGTTTGGACGCGGCGAGCGGTGCGCCTGTCTGGGAGATTGCCTATCCCGCTCCAGGAAAGATGGACTACACCGGTGCGCCGCGTGCGACGCCGGTAGTCGTGGGTCGGCTGGTTTATCTGCTCGGCGCGTTCGGCGACCTCGTGTGCGGCGAACTGGCTACAGGCAAGATCGCGTGGCGTTGCAATCTGGTCAAGCGGTTCGGCGGCAAGCTGCCGGTCTGGGGTTTCTGCGGCACGCCGTTGGTGGCCGGTGACCTCGTGGTGGTGCAGACGGCGGCGCCCAAGGCGGCGCTGGTGGCGTTAGACCGGATGACGGGGCGTGAGCGGTGGCGTGCTGCGGGGGATGATCCCGGATATGGCAGCCTGATCCATGCGCATCTGGGCGGTCGCTGGCAGATCGTCGGGCACGAGGCGCGGTCGCTGTGCGGGTGGGATCCCGAGAGCGGGAAGCGCCTCTGGCAGGTGGTGCCAAAGGAGCCGCATGATTTCAACGTGCCGACGCCGTCGCGCGTGGGCGATCTGCTGCTGGCCGCCACCGAGAACAACGGCACCCGCCTCTATGCGTTCGACGGTGCGGGCGTCATCCGGCCTGAGCCGGTTTTTTCGAGCGGGGCTCTGTCGCCGCAGATCGCCACGCCGGTTCGGGTCGGGACCAGACTTTGGGGACAGGACGGTGAGGGCGTGCATGCGCTGGCGCTTGACAGGGCCTTGCGGCCTGCAGGCGTGTGGGCGGACCCGGCGTTCAAGGATCACGTTTCGCTTGTGGCGGGCGGAAGCAGGGTGTTGGCCGTTGCCAAGACGGGAGACATTTTTCTGTTTTCGGCAGATGCCGCCGGAGCGGGCGTTGTAAAGGGGGCGAATGTGTTCGAAAAACACCCCGGTGGCGCGGCGACGGAGGTCTGGTCGTTTCCCGTGGTTTTGAACGGCTGCCTCTATTTGCGCTCCCAAGACGAAGTCGTGTGCCTAGAGCTATAGTCAGGAGGGGGTTTAAGGTTGAAACACGGGGGTCAACTTGCGACAATGCTCTCCATGTTTTTCAACAGAGTGAAATTCCTCTGTCCAGGCTTCCAAGCGCTGTTTGTGATCGGGGCTACGAGTCTGCTGTCGGGGAGCGTTTGGGGCCGGCCGGAAGCGCCGGGGGGGGTGACGCGTGCCGGGGTGCCTGCCGCGCCGATGTACTCCAAGGACAATTCGGTGGCGGTTTATGCGCCGTCGACCAAGTCGGCGTATCGCGCGCCAGTGCTGGTTTTTGTGGACCGGACGCGCGAGGTGCTCCAGCGTGCAGTCCGGCTGAAGTTGGGGTCACAGGCCTGTCCGTTGGAGGTCGTGATCGGGGGCAGGAGCGACGGCGATGCACGCGTGATGACGGCGCGGCTGCGCGACGGGGACGGCGCTGTGCGCGAGCGCATCGAACTGCCTGATCCCGAGGCGGCGGATTTAGGACTTTTAAGGCGCGCGGTCTGCGTGGCGCTGCTGCGCGCCTGGATGGTGGATGTGGGCGGCACGGACGCGACGATGCGGGATCTGCCGGCGTGGCTGATCGACGGCGTGATCCGGTACATGGACCGCGAGACGAGGCAGGCGGACTTGGACCGGACGCTGCTGCTGTGGTCGCACGCCTGTCTGCCGGCGGCGACAGAGATGTTAGCTGCGGACAGTCTGGCTGCGACGCGCGAGCCGGCGGTGGCCGCAGTGCTGGCTGCCTGGTTCCTTGATAAGCGTCCGGAGGGCAACTCCAACCCGTTCGAGGCGCTGTTGCGCGGGGCTGCGAAGGGCACGGAGTGGGGTCATGCGGCCGTGGCGCGGCTGCTGGCGGGGTCGGACGACCCTGTGGCTTTCGATGAGGCGTTGGATCTCTGGTTGCTGTCGGAGGGTCGGCAGGTGTTCAAGCCGGGTGTGACGACGGACGGGATCGTGCGGCGCTTCCGGTCGCATCTGTTGCTCTATCCCTCGGATTATGGTAAAACCATGAACACGGGTAAGGCGTGTCTGACGCTCCAAGAGATCGCGTTGCAGGCGAACGATCCTGCGATCCGTTATGGCGCGCTGATCCAGGCGGCAAACGTCAAGATGGCGGCATGCGGGCGCGATGGTATGCTTCTTGCTGTTTCTGAGGCCTACGCACATTTTTTTGAGGCGCTCGCGCATGGCGCGAAAGAGGGGGAGCTGTCACTTCTGCTGATGGAGGCGGAGCGTATGCGCAAGGATCTGGAGCGCAAGACGGCGAGCGGCGAGGTCTTGCAGCGGTCGGTGGACGAGTGACACGGCGGCGTGGGCGGGGCCCGCAGGTATAAAAAGGCGGCAATCTACATGAAGAAGACGGCGAATGGACAGAAGACGATCGTGGGCAAGATCCATCCGGACGTGTTGTCGTTCACGGTTGGTAAAGATCCGGTGCTCGATCTCGATTTGGCGGTTTGGGACTGCCTTGGGACAGCGGCACACGTGACGATGCTTTCCAAAATGCGCGTCAAGCCTCCGATTCTGGGGACTGAAGAACGCAATCGCGTGGTGTCGGCGCTGGTGGATGTGATCCGCGAGGCGCAGTCAGGCGGGTTCACAATTACCGAGGCGGATCAGGATGTGCATTTGGCGGTGGAGCGCCGTCTGACCGAGCGGCTGGGCGATCTGGGGCGCAAGGTTCACACGGGGCGCAGCCGCAATGATCAGGTGGCGGTGGACATCCGGCTGCATGCGCGCGACCAGTTGTTAGGGCTGACAGAGGAGGTGGCGGCGCTGGCGGAAGGGATGGTGCGCTTCGGCAAGCGGCACGCGAAAGTTCCGATGGTGGGCCGCACGCACCTGCAACCGGCGATGCCGAGTTCCGTAGGGCTGTGGGCGACGGCATATGCGGAGATGTTGCTGGACGACCTCGTGATGGTCGGCGCTGCCTACACCTACAACGACCGCTGTCCGCTGGGTTCTGCGGCGGGGTACGGCGTGCCGTTGCCGGTAGACCGCGAGTTGACGGCGAAGTTGCTGGGTTTCTCGGGGCCGCACCACAACGTGTTTCACGCGAGCAACGCGCGCGGCAAAAATGAGGCGGTGATGCTGGCGGCCTGCGGACAGGTCATGCTGAGCCTGTCGCGTTTGGCCGAAGATCTGATCCTGTTCTCGATGCCGGAGTTCGGGTATTTCGTGCTGCCGCCGGAGCTGTGTACGGGCAGCAGCATCATGCCGCAGAAATACAACCCCGACGTGCTGGAGCTGATCCGCGCCAAGGCGGCGGTCGTGCTGGGGTACGGGACGGCGGCGAACACGATTCTCAAGGCGATGCCCGGCGGGTATAACCGCGACCTGCAGGAGACCAAAGAGCTGTACATGGAGGGGCTGCGGGTGACGCGCGCCTCGCTGCGGATCATGGCGCTGCTGGCGGAGTCGCTGTCAGTGCGGCCGGAGCGGCTGCGGGCGGGATTCGCGCCGGGCGTGTTCGCGACCGACCGGGCGCTGGAGCTGGTCGCGGGCGGCATGCCGTTCCGCGATGCTTACCAGCATGTGCGGTCCCATCTGGACGAGCTGGAGGCGGCCGATCCGGATCAGGCGTTGGCGGCGAAGACGCATCTCGGCGGGACGGCGGGTTTGGATTTCGCGTGGTACAAAGTGCGGACGGAGGATGTGCGGCGCTGGGTGCGCGAGCGGCGCAAACAATCGCGGGCTGCCTTCAGCAGGTTGCTGGGTGTGACCTTTCCGGTGGCGTGAGTTTTTTCGTGTGAGATCAGGGCTTGAAAGAAACAGGGGAGAAACGATGAAAAGCATGATGCAGAAGAGGCTGGTTGCGGGCTTGGCTTGCATGGGGTTCGTGACGTGCGCGATCGCGCAGGAGGCGGCGAATGCTACGGTCGGCGTTCCGGCGGCGGCCAATGCCTATGGGATGTCGTTCAGGCAGGCGTGGGAGTACGGCGGCTTGATCATGTGGGTGCTGGCGGTTCTCTCGGTGTTCGCGCTGGCAATGGTGTTCTATTTCCTCACGACGCTGCGGACGAACGCCGTGACGCCGCACAATCTGCTGAGCGACATTCTCGCGCAAGTCCGCGCGAACGACCTGAATGAAGTGCGTCGGCTGTGCGACCGGCGTCCGTGTCCGCTGGCAGCGGTCGTGTTGGCGTCGCTGGACGTCCTGCGCAATGTGCCGTCCTGCGACGTGACGCTGCTGCGCAGTGCGACCGAGGCGGAAGGGACGCGTCAGGCGGATGCGATTCAGGGACAGACCGAATTCCTGTTGGACGTTTCCACGATCTCGCCGCTGCTGGGGCTGCTGGGGACCGTGATGGGCATGCTCAGGGCGTTCGGTTCGTTGGCAACTGACGTCGCAAGTGCCAAGCCGGTGGTCCTCGCTGCCGGCGTGTCGCAGGGGCTTGTGACGACCGTCTTCGGACTGATCGTTGCGATTCCCTGTATGGGGTTCTATGCGTGGTTCCGCCGGCGTGCGAGCCGGCAGATTTCGAACCTGGAGGCGGCCTCTTCGGAGGTGATGACCGCGATCATCGGAATGGGCAACAGGCCGTCTTTCTTTGACAGGAGCGACAAGATATGAACTTCCGAAAGAAGAACCGGACTGCGCTTCCGACTTTTCAGATGACGTCCCTGATGGACATCGTTTTCCTCATTCTTTTCTTTTTCGTCACGACGTCCATCTATTCGCAATGGGAAAATGAGATCACCATCACTCTGCCGACGGCGCAGAGCGGCAAGGTGCCTAGCCGGCTGCCGGGCGAGATCATCATCAACGTCTCCAAAGATGGGCGGGTCGCGGTCAATCAGCAGGATCTGACGCTCGAAGCGCTGAAGACGCGGCTGGACCGCTTGGCGCGCTACTTTCCGGGGCAGCCGGTGGTGCTGCGGGCGGACAAAGAGACGCGCTACGAGAGCCTGATGAAGGTGATCGATACCTGCCGCAAGGCGGACATCTGGAACTTCTCAATGGCCACGAGTGAAGAGAAGACGGGTGTCGCCACGGAGAACAAATGAGTCTACGGCTATACGGTTTGTGCGCGGGACTGTTGTTTGCCGGACTGGCGGGGGTGGCGTGCGCTGATCCGCTGGAGGTGAAGGATCGGCAGCAACTCGCGGACGGTCTGTTCAGGCGCAGTCTTTTCGAACTGGCGGCGCGCGAGTACGCGGCGCTGGCAGAGACGCCGGATGCGCCCGGTCTGGACAATGTGCTGTTCCGGCTGGGGGAGTGTTACCGCCGCACCAAAAAGACGGCCGAGGCCGAAGTCGCGTACAAACGGTTGACCGAGCAGTATCCGAAGAGTCCGAACGTGCCGCGCGCGCAGTTGCAGAGAGCGCTGATCCTGATGGAGGCGGGCGGCGGTTCGCTGGACACGGCGGTGGCAGCCTTCAGCAAGCTGGCTGTTCCGGAGGTTCCTCCGGAGGTGCGCGCGGCGGCGCTGTATCACTGGGGCGAGACGCTGGAGCGGATGCAGCGTCCGGCGGAGGCGCTGGCGCGCTACGAGCAGTTGGGCAAGGAGTTTGCGGAGACCGACTATGGGATGTACTCGGGGCTGAGGATGGCCTGGATTCTGACGCAGACGGGGAAGGCGGAAGACCGGAGGCGCGCGATGGGGATGTACTTGGACCTCGCGCACAAGGCCAAGGACGCGAAGGTGGCTGAGGACGCCTGTTTCTTCGCGGCTCAGGTGTCACTGGTCGACGCGCGGTATGAGGAGAGCGCGAACCTGTTTCAGATGCTTCGGGCTAAGTATCCGAATTCGCCGCGCGTGATCGAGAGCGCGCTGTCGGCAGGCTGGGCGAACTTCTATGCGGGGCGCTACAAGGAGGGGGCGGACGTTCTCGATCTGATCGTCGGCAACGCGAAGCATCCGGCGCGCGAGGAGGTTCTGTACGTCAAGGCGAACTGTCTGCGGATGCTCGAGCAGCGGTCGGCTGCGGTGGCACTGTACGACCAGCAGCTCGCGGCCTTTCCGGACGGGCGCCTGGCGAAGATGGCTCAGTACGAGAAGCTCACCGCGCTCTACGGCGACGGCAAGTACGAGGAAGTTCTGAAGGTTTCTGCGCTGTTCCAGCAGCCGCCCGAGGATCTGGTCGACAACGTGTTCTGGATGAACGCGGAATCGGCGGTTGCCTTGCAGCGTTCGGAGATCGCGGTGCAGAACTGCCGTCTGTTGGTGGATAAGTGCCCGAAGAGTCCGTTTGTGAAAGACGCGCTGTACCGGCTGGGGTGGTTGCTTCAAAAACAGGAGGCATGGGAGTCGGCGTCTTCGTGGTTTCTGCAGGCCGCGGCGCGTTTTCCGGACGACCCTATGGCCGCTAAAGCGCTGTATGCGTCGGGCGTGTGTCTGGCGCATCTCGGGCAGAGCGAGTCGGCGCTGCGCGACTGGACCGCGCTGCTGACCAAATACCCGTCCAGCGACACGGTGCCGGAGACGCTGTACCAGAAGGCCATGGAAGAGGTCCGCACCAAGAACCTCCGAGCGGCTGGCTGCACGCTGGATGAGCGCATGCGGCGTTTTCCAGACGATGCGCGCAAGGCGGAAGTACTCTATTGGCGTGCGTCTATCTTTCGGCAGTTGAATGATCTCGGTGAGGCGGAACGGCTGTTTCGCGCCTGTTTGGCTGCGACACCCTCGAAGGAGTTCGAGCGAGAGGCGATGCTGGAATTGGGGATGATCCTGCAGCAGGTCGGGCGCAAAGGCGAGGCGGCCTCGCTCTTCCAGAAACTGATCGATGCGCCGATCGCAGAAAAACTGGGAGCGGACCGGCTGGCTTGGCTGGCGGAGTTCCAGTTGGAGCAGAAACAGCTCGACGCTGCGGCGCAGGCGGCCCATGTGCTGATCACGCTCAAAGTGGACAAAGGATGGACGCAGACAGCGTGGACCTTGCTGGGCCGCGTGTACCGCGCCAAGGCCGAGCGTGATCCGGCGATCCAGGCCTTCACCGAGGCGCTGGCAACGGGCGCAGCGACGGCATACGGGGCCGAAGCGGCGTTGCGCTTGGGAGAGCTCTTGACGGAGTCCGGCAAATACGATGAGGCTTTCAAACATTTGAATGACGCGGCCACGCGAGCCTCATCGACTGAGCTGCTGGGGCTGCGCGCCCGTGCCTACGCGGGGCTTGCGCACAACGCGGAACTCAAGGGCGACACCGCAGGCGCTTTGCGCTATTACATGAGCGTGGGGATTCTGTTCGATGACGCTTCACTGGTGCCGGAGGCCTTGCACAAGGCCGCGCTGCTGCTCGACAAGCTGGGACGGGTCGATGAGGCCCGTGCGATGCGCGATGAGTTGCGGGCCCGTTATCCGGAGTCTCCGTTAGTGAAGTCGGGGCAGACTGTGACCGAAGCGTCGGAGAGGAAAAGCAAGCCATGATACCGTACGGTTTTGGACAGCATCAGAGGCAGAAAGACCATCACTTGATGTTGGCCTGTGTCGCGGTTCTGCTTTCGGCGATCGTCCATCTGATCCTCATGTACGTGTTTGCGGATTGGAGCATCACCGGACTGACGCGCCTGGCCGAGAAAGGGCGCAAGTGGGCCGCGCTGGACCGGGTGCCGCCGATGCGGGTGGAGACGATGCACGCTGACCCGATGCATATCGCGGAAAAAGTTGCGGGCGAACGCGACGCGCCCAGCCGCGGGCCGATCGAGGTGTCGGACCGTGTGGATACGCTGAGTCAGCGGGCGAGTCCGGCGCTGACTGCGCCGCCGCCGATCCCGCGTGAGGCGTTGGCGCCTGGGGTGCCGGCGCTGAAAGAGTCGGCGATCGAACACGTGGATGCCACGCCGTGGATGCCGCGCCAGGAGATTGCGCAGATTTTCGACCGGACCGTTCAGGACGAAGTGGCGGCTTTGCCGCGCCGCGAGATCCCGATGATCGAGCGGGTGCCGCAGGCGCCGGACATCGTGCCTTCGATCGACATGGCCGGACGCCGCTTCGGGCATGATCCCGAGCCGCCCAAGCCGATGAAAGCAGCCGAGGTGTTCGACACCCAGATCAGCAAGGGCACGTTCAAGACGCCGTCGCCTGGGGCTTCAGGCCTGCCGTCGCAAGTTTCGAAAGATTCGACCGAGGCGCGTTTCGCCATGCAGCCGGGAGAGAAAAACGGCAAGCAGGGGGGCGGTTCGCCCGACGGGACGGAGTTCGCCAAGGCCCAGCAAGAGCTGCTGAAAAAGCAGTTGGACGACGCGAACAAAAAGGTTGCCGAGAATGCGCTCAGCGAAGAGGAGCGCAAAGCGCGCGAGACTCAGGCGCGAATCGACGCGCTGAAGGATACGATCGATTATATCCCGATCGACGACTTGCTTGCGGTGGGTCTCGAAGTCTACCGAGACACCGCAGAGCCGGGCCGGATCTATTTTCGGATCGGTATCCAGCCACGGCTGGACAAACGTGTGCCTGTTGTCGCCAAAGATATCGTATGGGTGCAGGATGTCTCGGCTTCGATTTCGGAGGAGCGGCTGAATTTCTGCCGCCGGGGACTGTCCGCCGCCTTGGAGACGATGAACCCGGATGACCGTTTCGCGGTGGTTGCCTTTCGGGAAAGCTTCGCAGCCTGCTTCCCCGCGTGGACGGCTGTGACTCCGGAGAGCAAGGCAAAGGCGTCCGAGTTCGTTTCGGCGATGCGTTCGTTCGGTCAGACGGATGTCTTCGGCTCTCTTCAGTCGCTGATCAAGCTGCCCCGTGACCCGAAGCGTCCGATGATTGCTGTTATCGTGACGGATGGCAAGCCGACCTTCGGGCTGACAGAAAGTGCGAAGATCATCGGGGCTTTCTCGAAGCTGAACAATGGCTTGGTCTCGGTCTATATGTTCGGCACGCAGAACACGGCCAATACGTATCTGCTCGACATGCTGACCTATTGCAACCGGGGGGCTTCGACCGTGCTGGAGGGAAATCGGTGGGACATTCCCGCATCCATGGCAACGGTCTATGAGGGGGTGCGCAACCCGGTGATGGCGGACATCGCGGTGGTCTTCGACTCCGCGTCGAAAAGCGAAGTGTATCCCAAGAGCACAACTAACCTTTACAAAGACCGTCAGTTGGAACTGGTGGGTGTCTGTCCGGAGGGCACCGATGAACTGGTGTTTCAGTTGCGTGGACTGGCGGCGGAAAAGGGGTATGATTCGATCTTCCGCTTGAGTTTGACGCGTCACGCTAAATTGGGCACTTCAATGGTGAAGACGCGCTGGACGCAACAAAAGATGTTTCACTTGGTCGGCGCGTATTCCCGCGACCCCCAACAGCAGACCTTTGCGGAGATGCTGAAGGTGAACAAGCTGTACGGCGTCAAGATTCCGTATGAAGACGAATTGAAATAAAAGGGTTCAGGGTGTCTGGCGCAGACGAGAGGCCTGCGGGTCACACGAGCAAAGCCCTGGCTCCCAAAAGAAAGCGCCCCCCCCCCCTTGTCCGACGGCCGTGTCCGGTCTCTGTCCTGTAGTCGGCCCCCTGAGCCTTGCGCCCTGCTTCACAGGGCCTTCAGCAAAGCGTGCTCCGCGTTGCGAAGAACACTGTACATCTCCTCTGCGGTGGCTGCGGCACGCAGGTCGGAGAGCATCGTGCTGCCGTGCGCCAGCATGCAGAGCCTTGCGAGCGTATGAAGGTGCAGCGTGTCGTCGGTGCAGCAGATCAGGAAGAAAAGGTCGGTCTTGTCTCCGTCTTGCGCGCCGAAGAAAATCTGCTGGACCGTCTTGCCGAGCACCACGAACGAATCTGAGGCCTGATAGGGGTCGTGGTAGCGCGCGTGCAGAAACGCCGTTCCGCCGCCGATGGCCGTGGAGCCGGCGGCTTCACGCTCCTCAATCTCGCGGTGCAGAGTCGCGTCGTCGTAGAGCAGGCCGGTCGATATCGCGAGCGTAACCATGTCGCGTATCACACCCGGCTTGGTGCGGGAAGTGAGCGCGGGGTTGATCCAGTCGGGTCGGAAAAGACGCTCGACGAGAATGTCTTCAGCGGGGTGGTGTGTGATTTCGGCGATCGCTTCGCGATGCTGTGCCGTCAGCGTCTTGGTTGAGAGCCCAAGGATGCGGCGCTGCGCCCAGTCATCGAGCAGGCGGTGTTCGAAGAGGATCTCGTCGCCGCGGCGCTGATAGGGGATCTCTTCACGCTGCACCAGATGGAACAGCTCCCGTTCAGGGATCCGTATGTGTCTGGCGGCTTGTTGAATTGATAGGATTCTGTGGGGCATATTGCGCCTGCAAGCTCGAGGAGTTCTGCGCTTCGGTCGAAGCGCGATTCGCATGCCTCCGATGAAAAAAAACCTCACGGAACATGCGAAATATACATTTTGTGTTTTCAATTTTACTGGATTTGACTGGCACTGTCAAAGCAGAAGAGGTTGGCGCAAGCGATTTCCAAAAACCTGATTTTTAGGGCGTTTTTCCGTTTTCTTCGGTGGACAGAAAAGGGTTGCCGCCATATAATCGCGACATGAAAGCGGTACCGCACCGTGTGCGGGCTTGAATCGCCGGACGTGGCTCGAGTGATTGGTGTCGGGGGTGTCCGGCGTGTGTGTAAGACTGAGTGTAAAGGAAGGGAGCGTTCGGTATGAATGATCATGATCAACCGGGCAATGTGGCGCTGGATACGCATGTCGCAGACCTTACCATCACACAATCGGAGCGCGAGGTTTTGCGCCGGCTGGGTGAGCGGGTCATGGCGTTATCCACGCGTCAAATCGAAGCGGAAAAAAAGGTCCTTTGGACGCGCCAGAATGCGTTGCAGGCATCGCGTCCGCTGATTCTCTGCGATCCCGAATTCAGCTGGAGGGAGATCATCCCCGACTCTTCGTTGGAGTGCACCCACAGCCTCGCCAGGCACTGGGAACACCGTCTGCGCAAAGAGATTTTCTGGGGCGAGAAGATGGGCGACGACCGGGTCGTTGAGAGCCGGTTCGCGGTTGGTTGGGTTTATAAGCGGACGTTCTGGGGTCCCGACACCTCTTCGGTGAACCCGCAGCCGGCCCTGAGAGATCTGAACGATTTGAGCGGTCTCCAATTTCAAACGATCACCGTAGATCGGGATGCGACGACAGAGATCGTGCATCTGGCGCGCGAGATTTTCGACCGAGTGCTGCCGGTCAAGTTGCGAAAGCAGTGGTATTGGTCTTTGGGCCTGACGCGGGAGCTGATCAAGATGCGCGGCTTTGCCCAATTCAAGAAGGACATCAAGGAGAATCCACAGGGCGTCCACAACCTGATGGCGTTCCTGAGGGACGGAACGTTGGACCTGATCACCTTCCTCGAGAACGCGGGACTCTACAGCCTCAACAACGAGGGCGACTACATCGGTTCCGGCGGGTTCGGCTGGACCACGCAGTTGCCGGCAAAGGACTATCAGGGTACGGCGCGCGCAAAGGATTTGTGGGCGCTGTTCGAAAGTCAGGACACCAAGGATCTGGCCCCTGAGCTGTTCGATGAGTTCGTCCTGCAGTACCAGAAGCCGGTCATGGCGCGTTTCGGCTTGGTCTGCTACGGCTGCTGCGAGCCGATGTCGGAGCGTTGGGACTATCTCAAGAACATCCCGAACATCCGCCGCGTCAGCGTGTCGCCCACCTGCGATCGGGCGAAAATGGCAACGGCCTTGCAGGACAAGTACGTTTATTCCTGCCGCCCGAATCCGGCGATCCTTTCCACGACGGTCTTCGACGAGGCCGCTGCACGCAAGGATATTCGCGACATCCTCGAGAAGGCCAAGGGCTGCCACCTCGAGATCATCATGAAAGATCACGATACGATTCACAACGATCCGTCACGCGCGATCGCTTGGTGTCAGATCGCCAAGGAGGAGATCGCCCGCTACTACAAATAGGCGGGCACGTTATCGGTTAAAGAAAGGGGGCCGGGTCAACCTCGGCCCCCTTTCTTTTGAGTGCGGTCTCGGCTATACTCTCGGTCATGACGATTCGGGCTAGAAAGGCAGAAGAACGGCTCATTAATCGTCCAGCAGATCGGAAGAGGGCTGGTGAGTTAAGGAGACAGCGAGAGGGCCTGTACACGTGGTGAACCCGACACGATGGATTTTGTGGCTGAAGCGTATTCTGGTGGGCATTGCCGCTGTATTCGTTGCGCTGTGTGTGCTTCCTTACCTCTACCCCGTCAGCCATTACGAACCGCACTTGAAGCCCCCGCATGAGAACGGGACGTTTCGCAAAGTGGAGGGGGTCAGCGTCTATTCGCGGCTCTGGGAGCCGGCGTGCGTGGTTAGCGGAAATGTGCTGCTTGTGCACGGTTTCGGCAGTTCGACGTACGCGTGGCAAAAAATAGTGCCGTCGCTGCTGGCAGCGGGTTACCGGGTGGTGGCAGTGGATGTGCCTGGATTCGGCTACAGCGAAAAAAAGATCACTTGGCCTTACAGCCATGAGCGGAACGCGGAACTGATTTGGGCTCTTGTCGATCAGATCGGGAAGGAACGCGGTGTTTCGGAGCGTGTCGCGTGGGCTTTGGTGGGGCACTCGATGGGAGGGGAGGTGGTGGTCCGCATGGCGAACAAGCGGCCAGGCCAAACACGGCAGGTCGTTCTGGCCGACGGGGCGGTGCTCGGAAGAAGGCGCCATCCCTTACCGTGGCTTCGCTTCCCTCCGGCTCGGCGGTGGGCTTTTGTGAGCATGGAGATCCTTTCGCGGCGGCCAGCCGTGCTGCGCCGTTTTCTGGGCTCAGCCTACGGGCGGGTGCCCACGCCTGAGGAGCTGAAAAGTTACGCAGAGCCGATCTGCGTTGACGGCACTACGCGTGCGTTTTTCAAAATAGCGGATTCGCATGCCGGGCTGCGCGACGTCAACGACATTCTCAAGGAGCTCGCTTCGCCTGTGTCGCTGATCTGGGGCGAAAACGACACGTGGGTTCCGCCGTTTCAAGGCCGCCGTGTGGCAAGCCTTATCAACCGACCTCTGCTTATCGTTCCTGGTGCCGGCCATTGCCCGATGGAAACGCATCCGGATACTTTTGCAGAAATTCTTCTTTCCGTTTTGAACAAAGAGGAGGGCCGCCTGTCACGGCCCGCGAGCGAATAAGCACCCTTACGAAAGGCGAGCATCATGAAACTCCCTTATATTGCCCTCCTGATCTTGTGTTCGGTGGCCTGTCACGCGGCTGACCCGCATGCGGTCAGGCCGTTGCTGTCGCCTCTGTTCGGTGATCACGCGGTGTTGCAGCGGGATCGTCCGGCTGCGTTGTGGGGTTGGGCCGCCCCGGGGGAATCTGTGACTGTGATGCTTCGCAGCGCGGGCCTGCCATCGCAGGCTAGCGCGACGGCTGTGGCTGCGGCGGACGGCCGATGGCTGGCGCGGCTAGGTCCGCTACCGGCAGGCGGGCCGCATATTCTGGAGGTCGTTTCAGGTGAGCGGCGGTGCCAGTCCGCCGACGTGCTGGTCGGCGACGTGTGGCTGTGTTCGGGCCAGTCGAACATGGAGTTCCCCGTGTCGGGAGCCAAGGATGCTGCGGCAGAGAAAGCCGCAGCTAACTGGCCGCGCATCCGCCATGTGACCGTTGGGAGGTTGATCGCCGGTGAGCCGCAGCAGTCTGTCGAACCGGCCAAATGGATGGTGTGCGCTCCGGAAACGGTGGCCAATTTTACCGCAGCCGGTTATTTCTTCGCTCGGCAACTGCAGTCGGATATCCACGTGCCAATCGGATTGGTCAACAGTTCGTACGGCGGGACACGCGCTGAGTGCTGGGCCAGTGCGGAGGCTCTGTCAGCGATGCTAGATTTCGCAGGTCCGCTGACCCGCTTCCGTGAGTTGGTCGCGCGTAGCCGCGAGCAACAGGCCCGCACCGGCAAGGACTACGACACGCTGGTTCGCGAGTGGTATCGGGCCAACGATTCCGGTTCAGCCGGTGACCCCTCGCCGTGGGCAGACCCCGGCACGGTCGTCGCCGATGGTTGGCGCGATGTCAGCCTGCCTGCCAAGCTCAAAGAAACCAAAGCGGTTCCCACGAACTTCACTGGCACGGTATGGTTGCGCCGCGACTTCGATCTGCCGGCGGAGGCGGCAGGCAAGGGCGGGATGCTGAATTTGATCCGCGTAAAGGACATGAACGCGGCATGGATCAACGGCCGCAGTATCGGCGACAGTGAGTCGGTCAACTGGTTTCGCAAGCAGCGGGTGCCGGCTGGGTTGCTGCGGGCAGGGAAGAACACGGTCGCCGTCCGTCTGGTCTGCCTCGAAGGCGAGTGCGGCCTGACCGGTCGGGCAGAGGATTTGGCGTTGACGCCAGAAGGCCTGCCGCCGGCGCCGCTCTCGGGGACTTGGAAGTTGCGCCTGGGTGTAGCCTTCGCCAGCGCCCCGCCGATGCCGGCCCGTTTCGACCGGGCGCCGGGCATCACTTCCCTTTACAATGGCATGGTCGCGCCACTGATGCCGCTCACGCTCACCGGTATCCTCTGGTATCAGGGCGAGAGCAACACCGACGCCGCATGGCAATACCGCACCTTGCTGCCGACGATGATCCGCGACTGGCGCGGGCGCTTGGGCCAAGGCGATTTGCCGTTCCTAATCGTGCAGCTGCCCAACCACATGGGACGCGGCACGCGCCCTGAAACCTCCGCCTGGGCCGAGCTGCGCGAGGCGCAGGCACTGACCGCGCGCAATGTTCCTGGCTGCGGTTTGGCGGTCACCATCGATATCGGTGAAGCCGAAAACGTTCATCCTGCGAACAAGCAGGAGGTCGGACGACGTTTGGCGCTCGTGGCCGAGTCTCAAGTCTATCATATGCCGGTCGCTTGCTCTGGCCCGCGCTTCCGTTCGCAAACGGTTGAAAATGGCGCGATCCGCTTGTCCTTCGATGAGGCGAACGGGCTGTCGGCCGCGGACGGCAAAGCGCTGACAGGCTTCACAATTGCGGGAAGCGACCGGAAGTTCAAGTGGGCCACGGCGCGTCTCGACGGAGCCTCCGTGATTGTCTCCTCTCCAGAAGTGTCAGCGCCCGTAGCCGTGCGCTATGCTTGGGCCAACAATCCGGCGTGCAATCTGACCAATGTTAGCGGCTTGCCGACAGCACCCTTCCGCACCGACGACTGGCCGGGGGTTACGTGGCCCAAGTGATGGGACGGTCCGTCGCATGCCACCCAGCTGAACCTGTCGATGACACGGTGGTTGCCACAAATTGCGCTGTTTGCTTTTCTTCGCATCTTTCAGTCTTTGTGTTAACTTGAGTCATTCGGTTCTGGTCGGGCCGAGTTAGGGAAACAACATGAGCGACACTCTTCGCACAACGGTCACGTTTATTGTCAGCGGCTTTTTAGCAACTGGCTTTGTCTGGGCAGGCGAAGTGACCCATAAACCCGTGAGGCTGTCTCGCGGAGGCACGGCCGAAGCGCCTGAAGTGTTTGACGGCAGGGGCATGGTCATCGATCTGGGTGTTGATGTGACCGATCATCCCTGGAAAAAAGCGGGCGATGTGTGGACTTCCAGCACGCCGCTTTCTGGCCCCGAGCCTGTTGTTGCCGGACAATTCACGGCATTGTTTTTGGATGAAATGCCCATCACCCTCGCGCATGATCGTGTCGCGGAAAGAGCCGCTGCGGATAAGAAGGCTTTTTGTTACCTGCCGCCCTCCGCGCTCAAGCCGGGGCAGATGGGGTGCACGCCAGACGGGTTGCTCTATTTCAGATGGCCGGCCTCCAAGTCGCCGGGCAAAACGCGCGTCATCCTGCCGCCGAAGGCCGGTATCAGTTGCGTGAGCATCTGCTGCTCCTATATCACCGTCAAGAATGTCACAGTCGTGCACGCCTCCAACGACGGGTTCAACATTCACGGCGACTGGGTGGGCATCCGTCTGGAGAATGTGCGGGCACTCTCCAATGCCGACGAGGGGGTCAGCGCCCACGAAAACGTTCAGATGGACGTGGACGGAGCCGAGATTGCCTGGAACGGTTCCTCCGATGGCGGCGTGGCTGATGTGGGCCGCAGCATTACAACTTACAAGAACTGCAAGGTACATGACAATGTGGGCGCGGGTTTCAAGTTCGCAGGCCAATCCCACCGTGTGACGGATACGGTGATCTACAATCAAGCGAAGGCCTTCGATGTCGTCAAAGGGACTCTCTTCAAGCAAGAGCGCATCGAACATCGAGAGTAATTAGATCGGACGGTGACTCTATGAATAAACGATTCATCATTTCCTCGTTCTTCGCCACAAGCTTGGGCTTCTTCGTGGTTGCGGCACACGCGGACGTGACGCTTCCCGCCCTGCTTTCAAAACACGCGGTGCTCCAAAGAACCGACCGAACTCCGCTATGGGGAAAGGCTGCGGCCAATGAGAAGGTGAAGGTCTCCTTGGGTAGCGTCCATGCTGAAACGCAGGCAGGCGGAGACGGGAGATGGAGGGTGAGCCTGGATCTCAGCCGGATCGGCGAAGGGCCGTTTGAGCTGATCGTGGAAGGCTCCAACCGCCTCGCAGTGCCGGATGTCATGGTCGGAGAAGTCTGGGTGTGTTCCGGGCAATCGAACATGGCCTTCGGATTGGTTCGCGCCGCAGAGGCCGCGCAGGAGATTCCTCAATCCGCCAATGCCAGCCTGCGCCAGTTCCGGGTTGCAAACATCGGCTCCGAATCGCCTGAAGAGGAGTGCAAGGGGGCTTGGATCGTTGCCCGGCCAGATACCGCGCAGGAGTTTGGCGCAGTGAGTTACTTCTTTGGAAAAAAAGTGCAACAGGAGATCCGTCAGCCCGTCGGACTGATCCTTGCGGCGTGGGCAGGCACTTCCGCGATCTCTTGGTTGCCGCAATCAGCCTTCGAGTCTGACCCCGAGTGGAAGTCCCGGCAGGCCAGCGTGAAGAAGCGGGTGGGCGATTTTCCCGTTTTGAAAGAACAGTATCTTCCCGCTTATCGGCAATGGGAGAATCGGTTCAAGCGGGCGGACCGCCCATCCGATTCAGCGCTATACGCTGCGGAGGATATTCGCGGTGACGGGTGGAAGGCGGTGACGCTACCTTCCACACTGAAGGCGGACGGCCTTCCCGATTCAGGGGCGGTGTGGTTCAGGAAAACTTTTACCGTTCCGCCCGGTCCTTTGGAAAATGCCATGGTTCAGGTTGGCGCGGCACGCGACTTTAATGCGCTTTACATGAACGGAAGAAAGATCGCCGAAACAACCGTCGAAAGCTTGAAAGGCGGCTTTGACGTCCGCTACATGCTTCCCAAAGGCGTGCTTCGCGAGGGAGAAAATACGGTCGCCATCCGGCTGTTCACACCCAGCGAACGGGCCGCTTTGCCGTCCACGCTGTTCGTCGGAATTGGCGCGGCGCGCATTCTCATCAACGGCGAGTGGCTGGCGAAGGTGGAGTTCGAGCTTCCGGCCTTGACCGACGAGGCGCGCAAAGCGTTGCCGACCATCCCGCCCAATCCCGGCACGCACAGTGTTCCGGGGCGCATCTTCAACGGCATGATCCACCCTCTGATGGCGTCTGCAATCCGGGGCGTCATTTGGTATCAGGGCGAGCAAGACACCGGTCAGCCCGCCGGCTACGCGAAGATTTTTGAGGCTCTCATCCGCGGCTGGCGTACGGGCTGGAGCAGCGATTTCCCCTTTTATTTTTGCCAACTGCCCAATTGCGGCGCAAAAAAAGAGCTGCCGGAGAACAGCCTGTGGGCACAGCTGCGGGAGGCTCAGTCCAAAGCGCTGTCGCTGCCAAACACGGGGCAAGCGGTGCTGATCGATCTGGGAGAAGAGGATGTCCATCCCATTCACAAAAAAGAGGTGGGTGAGCGGCTTGCACGGCTGGCTTTGGCCCGAGCTTACAAACAAACCGTTGCGGATTCGGGGCCGGTCTGCCAGTCGATGAAGACCGAGGAGAGCCGGGTGCGTCTCACCTTCCTCTCGGCCGAAGGCGGACTGGTGGCCAAACCTCTTCCAGCTCAGTACCAACCCACAAGCATGTCGCCCGCGCTCAAACCACTCGTGCGCCACAGCCCAGACAGCGAGTTGGAAGGTTTTGCCGTCTGCGGCGAGAACAAGAAATGGGTTTGGGCCGCAGCGAAGATCGAGGGCGATGCGGTGGTTGTCTGGTCGCCTGCTGTGCCAAAGCCAGTCGCAGTGCGTTATGCTTGGGCCGACAATCCCACGTGCAACCTTTACAATGGAGCTGGCCTGCCTGCCTCTCCGTTTCAAGCAGGGAACTAGTTGCTGATTTTCGCCTACTTCTGTTGCCAGACACGCACGTAGTCGAGCACGAAGTCGGAAGGCAATTGTGCGTCGTCCACGGCGTTGTTGTCCCAGCCGCCGCTAGGGAGTGTGAAGATGAGTTGAGAGGGGACACTCGAGATGCGCGGATCTTCCCAGCGCAGCACCTCGCGTCCGTTGCAGTAGTAGACGGCCAACCCAGGCTGCCACAACAGGCCGCAGGTGATGAATCCGTCCTGGTCCGGTTGGACGTAGATGGTGCCCGTGCCGTTGTTCTTGTGCTCCTTGCCGTAGCCGTCCCAGTGCATGGCAATGTTGTAACGGTAGCGGCCCCAGCGGGAGAGCTGCTCCATAATGTCGAACTCCATGCCGCCGTCGGAGGTCGAGCGGCGAAGCCCAGCAGGCGACACAGTCGCTCCGCGGTCTGGCATCATCCAGAACGCCGGCCACATGCCGGGTGCCGGCGGCAGTTTCATGCGCGATTCGAAGTACCCGTAACGCTGCGTCCATTTGCCAGCCGTGTCGAGGAAGCCTGTCGCGTAGGCGGTTTCGCCGCTCACCGCTGTCGGCCCCCAGGGCTGGAAGGAGGGGTCGTCGTTATGCCAGCCGCGCTTTTTCTCGTAACGCAGTCGTGCCTTTCCGTCGACGAGGAGCACGTTGTGTTTGCTGTAATGGCTGACCTTGTCATACCAGTTCTGTCCGGCAACGTTCCACTTGTTCGTGTCGATGGCGGCCCCGTCGAACTCGTCGTCGAACGTCATGACCCAGTCGCCCGCCACAGGGGGACGCTTGCCCAGCCACTCGGGCAGCGCGGACGTGGGCGGCACTTCGGCGCGGATGGATACGACCCGCACCACGCGATCAACCCGGTCTGTACCTGCGGCGATGACGAGGCCGGAGACGGCATCGCTGGTCAGCCGCGTGCCTGTGCCGGGCTTGGCGTCGCTGTGTCCGGGCTTTGCCGTGCTCGGCAGGCACGTCCACGGCATCGCGGCCGCAAACGGCACGATGATCTCCCCGCCTGCGCCAGGCGCCAGCGGAGCCGAGAGGTCGGTCCATGCCGCCGGTCCGCTGTTGCACTCGAGGCGAGTGTGCAGCTTGACTGGCACCACACCCTCGTTCGTCACCGCCACGCGCACTTGCAGATACTCGCTCAAGTCCCAGTGCCCGACCGGCGGCCTAAACAACATTGACATTTCCGTGCGCCCAGCAGGGAAGGTGACCTTCAGCGCCGACTGGCCTGCGTTGGTGACGGCGGTCGCCCGCGCGCCGCGCGAGACGAGCTGTGTGCCCACGTCCACAAACACGCCAGTGCCCAGCAGCAAACCTTTCGGGGGCGCGATGCGTATCGCGCTGGGGTCCACTGGGGGTTTCTCGCCCGGTTGCCCGCCCGCCTCAAGCGACAGTATGCGGAAAGACTGCGCCAGCTTATCGGACTTGCCCGCGAAGAGCACCATGCGCACTACGGACTCCTGCTTCAGCGCGTAGCCGGGTCTTCCCCAAGAGTAGCCGAACAGGACGCTCACCGTGCCGGTCGCACCCGGCTGGAACTGGCGCCACTCCGAATTCCAAGCATTGTCGCTCCACGGTCCGGCGTTGTCGATCCGCAGGCTGAGGCGAAGCGGAGCCGCGCCGGTGTTGACAGCGCGAACCACGACATGCCCGCAGGCCGAGAGATTCCAAACTCCGGACGGCGGTGTCAGCGTGATGCCAGGGAACGGGTCGGCACCCTGCGCAATGGCCACCGAAATCCCGGACGAGTCATCGCCTGCAATCCGCGTCGCCGTCACCTGCGGCGAGGACGGCGTGATCGACTTCGACGGCAGCCCGGCAACCAGATCCATCCCATGTGCGGAGATGGCAGACACCGCAACCAAGGCCGCCACACGCCAATCACGTTCTTTAGGTATGTTCATCACAAGACCAACATCATGGTTCCGGGAATGGAGCGACCCAAGCTGTGCAACACCAAGTCGTTGCCGTCGCCTCCGGCCGTGTCGATGCTGAACACGTAGTTAGTCCCTTGGTAGGACTGCTCCACAATTGCTCCCCCAGTGAAAGCGCCGGTCATGCCGACGCCGCCGGCCTTGCTGATCAGCGTCCAGTCGAAGCCAGCGGGCGGGGGCGGTGATGCGAGGATGAGCCGCAGCGCTCCGCCCAGGGCAACGTTACCAACGGCGTTCAGCCGACTGGCGCTGTTTGTGCCGCTGACGGTCACCTCCAGCGCGCCGCCGGAGGCGATGGCCAGATTCGTGATCGTCGACGGATCACCGGACACGGCCAGCGTACCGCCGCTGCCGATGGTCACGCTGCCGCCCCGGTACAGGGATCCGTTGAACAGTTCCAGCCGCGCGTAGTTGGTGGGGCCGAGGTTGTCGGCGAACGTGTAAGCCTGATCTGACGTCGCGGCGTTCGTCGCTGCATTCAGCCGAAACGTGTTCTTGCCCGAGAACGAGATGTTGGCCAGTGTTCCGCTCCAGTTCCCCTTCACGCTGACGCCGGTGACGGCTCGGAAAGAGATTGTGCCGTCGGTCAGGTAGATGAAGCTGTTGTTGGCGGGAACGGGCACGATGCCGGGAGCCACGACGGTGAACTGATACACGCCGGCATGGTTCGTGATACAGTTGTTTCCGCACGGACCCGTGGCCGCCTGGTCGATCTGCAGGCCGTTCGCGCCTGTCTCGAGAAGGCCTCCGTCCATGACTTGCATCACGTTGTTCCACGAGTTGCTGCCCTGGTGGGCGACGCGCACCTGCGCGCCCTGCACATACCCGCCGTTGGTGACGATCATCGTGTTGTTCGTGCAGAGGCCGTAGCGGCTCACATAAATCTGATTCCAACCTGTGCTGGAGCCGCCGTTGTCCACAACCATCACGCTGCCGGTCGCTCCTGTGATGCCGACATAAATGTTGCCGTTGGTCAGATTGCCGAGGCTGCTCAGCGTGGAACCGCTTCCGGAAGCGGAGGTGAAGTTGCCCGCCGCACCCGCGCTCCCGATTGAGAGCGAAGCGCTGATCGAAAGGTAACATCGCCCGCCATCCGAGACAGTCAGCCGGTTGTTGCTGCCGCCGGTGCCCCCGACCGTTAGACCGTAGATATTCGTCACCAGTGCGCCGTTTCTGATGCGCATGTCGTTGCCGACAGCCGTTGCACCGTTGCCAACGGTGAGCGGTTGCCCATTGCAGTTCCAGAGCGACTTGTCGCCTGTAACCGTCATGACGTTGTTTGACGACGTACTGCCGATGTACGTGTTGCCGAGATTGACCACCCTGCCATTGTCAACTGTTCCTGTACTGCTGTTCGCTCCGGTGTTGCCGACTGTGAAGATGCCGACGTTCGTGATCAGTGCGCCGCTCTCGATGCGCAGCGCGTTGCCGACGGCTCCTGCGCCGGTGCCTACTGTGATCATCTGCGCGTTGCAGTTCCAGAGCGTCCCCTCACCGGTCACAAGCATCAAGTTGTTTGTGGATGAGTTGCCGATTGTGCTGTTGCCGCTCATGAACAACTGGCCGCCGTTGGCCACGGTCATCGTGTTGCCGACCGCGTACGGTGTGGCCCCCACGGTCACATAACCATTTGTGATGACGGCACCGGCCTCAAGGCGCAGCGTACTGAACGTGCTGTTCGTGTAAGCACTCCCCTTGCCGCCGACTTGCAGTTCCTTCGCGCCCAGATCCCAAATGGTGCCGGCGCCGGTCACTTCAGCCGAGTTGTTTGAGCCCCCGTTGCCGATGGCCGGAGCCGACCCCGCCGCCACCCACCAGTGCGCACCGTTGGTGAGGAGCAAGCTGTTGTCATGGAGAAAGGTGCTTCCGGTGCCCACGTAGACGGTCGCGTTCGAAACCATACCGCCCTGATCAACCACGATCCGATTTCCGCTGGCGTTTCCGCTGTCGCCGGATTTCTCGACCTGAGCGCCGCCTTCCCATAGCGAGTTGGTGCCGGTGACGAGAATCAGGTTGTTCGACGTGCTGTACCCTGCACCTACCGTCGATTGGGTAACCAACCGGCCGCCATTCGTCACGATCATCGCGTTATAGCTCGAGCCTCCGCTCAGTCCGATGTTCAGCGTGCTTCCAAGTAAAGAGAGGCTGCCTTGGGAGATCATCAGGGTGTTACTGTTCCCGCCCGACTGCTGCCCAAAGCGCATCTGCGAAGAGCTGCCATAAGTCCAGATGATATTTGTGCCAGTGAAAAGGGCCATGTTGTTCGCTGAACTCGAGCCGATCACGCAAGAGTTGGCTGTTGTGCGCATCCTGACGTTGTTGCCAGGAACCAACAGGCGGTTTCCGTCCGCACCCGCCCCGTTGCCCATAACCAAATAGCCGTTGGTGACGGCAAAGACGGCGTTGTCCCCGAGACTCAGGACATTGCTCCTTCCTCCGCTACCAGCACCCACAAACACATTGTTCGAAGAGAACAGGCTGCCCCCATTATTGACAATCATCTGACCGTTGGTGCCATCCAGCGTGAAACCTAGAAGGTTGGTGACGACACCCCCGCTGTCGATCTGCAGCCGACCCCCGGCTCGGATGAGCAAGTTCGTCGCTGCGAAAACGGTATTGGACACGACCACCCAGGCCTCGCCGCTGGCACCCTGGTTCTTGATCTCCACCGTGCCGACAGCATAAGGCAGAGGCGCGTCGATGACCGCTTTGTAAACAGCACCGTCCGCGCGGTTGGTCAGATAGGCGTTCTGGTTGGCGGCGTCCTGGCCTGGATACTGCGCGGCATTCCAGTTGACAGAGTTGGTCCAGTAGCCGACCGTCGTTGTAGAGGCCACAAAGTTGGTCCACGTGGCCGTTGTGGCTCCCGCTGGCAGGGCGCAGAGCCATAGGCAGCCCAGCAGCAATGACACCGACCGACTCCTCGCACGAATTTTCATCCTATTTTTCTCCTCGTGTAAACACACAGCATTCCCAAATGCATTGTTGAGGAGTACTATGCCGAGAGGCGGTGAAATAGTCAATTGCGATTTCAGGGAAGAGCGAAGATTAGGCTTGTTGCAGCGCACGTTTTTTTGCACCATAACAGCTTTTCAAAAGGAGCGTTCCGCATGGCAAAGAATATTGTTGAAAAAATCCTCGCCGCCCATCGCGTGTCGGGTGACCTTACCCCTGGAAAAGAAGTGGCGATCCGCATCGACCAGACACTGACGCAAGACGCGACCGGTACGATGGCTTATCTGCAATTCGAAAGCATGGGACTCGACCGCGTGAAGGCGGGTCTGGCCGTGAGCTACGTGGATCACAACACGATTCAAGTGGGCTTCGAGAACGCCGATGACCACGCCTATCTCAAGAGCGTGGCCAAACGTTATGGAGTCGTCTTCTCGCGTCCCGGAAACGGCATCTGCCACCAGCTCCATCTCGAGCGCTTCGGCAAGCCCGGCGCGACGCTGCTTGGCAGCGATTCGCATACGCCCACGGGCGGCGGCATCGGCATGATCGCGATCGGCGCGGGCGGCATCGACGTGGCGGTGGCCATGGGTGGCGGACCTTTCTATCTGACCAGCCCGAAGGTCACGCTGGTGCGGCTGACAGGGGCGCTCAAACCCGGCGTCTCGGCTAAGGATGTGATTCTGAAGGTGCTTTCGGTGTACGGCACCAACGGCAACGTGGGCCGCGTGTTGGAGTACGGCGGCCCCGGCGTGGCAGGCCTCGGCGTGCCATCGCGAGCGACCATTACCAACATGGGCGCAGAGCTGGGGGTGACCACGTCGATTTTTCCGAGCGACACGACCACGCGCGCTTTTCTCAAGGCCCAGGGCCGAGAGCAGGACTGGGTCGAACTTGTGGCCGACGCGGGCGCGGCGTATGACACGACGCTGGAGATTGACCTGAGCGCGCTGGAGCCTATGGCCGCATGCCCGCATTCCCCGGGCCATATCGCAACCATCGCGTCGCTCGTGGGCAAGAAGGTCAACCAAGTGTTGATCGGCTCCTGCACTAACTCGTCGTACCGCGACCTCAAAACCGTGGCGCTGATGCTGCGCGGCAAGAAAGTGAATCCCGATGTGGAGGTGGGCGTGGCGCCGGGCTCGCGCCAAGTGGTGGAGATGCTGGCTCGCGAGGGGCTGCTGACCGACCTCGTGGCTGCTGGTGTGCGCATCCTCGAAAACGCATGCGGCTTCTGCATCGGCAACCACATGTCGCCAGGCACGGACGCGATCAGCTTGCGCACAAGCAACCGCAACTTCGAAGGCCGCACAGGCACGCAGTCCGCTCAGGTCTACCTGGTGAGCCCGGAGACGGCGGTGGCTGCGGCGCTCACCGGCGTGTTCACGGACCCGCGCACGCTTGCGCTTTCTGAAGGGGTGGCGGAGCCTGAGACTTTCGACGTGGACGACAGCCTCTTCCTGTTTCGCGAGACCGCGAGCAAGGGCGTGCCGGGCACGGCAATCGTGCGCGGTCCGAACATCGGACAGGTGCCTGCGGGCAAGCCCTTGTCCGAGGCGCTCAACGGCGTGGCGGTGATTAAGGTCGGAGACAAGATCACGACCGACCACATCATGCCGGCGGGCGCGCGGCTGAAGTACCGCTCGAACGTTCCTCAGTATTCGAAGTACGTGTTCGAGCACGTGGATTCCGCCTTTTATGCGAACGCATCGGCGAACCGCGACGCGGGGCTGCACAACATCATCGTGGCGGGCGAAAGTTACGGCCAGGGGTCGAGCCGCGAGCACGCGGCGATGTGCCCGATGTATTTGGGTGTGAAGGCGCTGGTCGCCAAGAGTGTCGAGCGCATCCATCTCGCCAACCTGATCAACTTCGGCATCGTGCCTTTCATCTTCGACAGCCCGGCTGATTACGACGCGGTTGCGAAGGGGGATAAGCTGGTGATCGAAGGGCTGTGTGCGGCTGTTTCCGGCAACGGTAAGGCCGTGGTCAGGAACGTGACGCAAGGAACATCGTTCGCTGTGTCGACGTCGCTCAGCGCTCGGCAAAAAACAATTCTTCTCAACGGCGGTCTGTTGGCGGCGGTCGCGTCTGGCGCGGTGTGATAAAACACATTGACCGCGCGGTCATACAAAAGGTAACATGTCTAAACCATGAGCGAGAACGAAGAGGCGAAACCTGCAGAGCAGGACAAGGGCGGGATAGTGTTGGATTTGAATCTGAGCTTTGCTCCGAGTTGGGCGCGTACGTCCCCGGATGCGAACATCCAGCGCTATCGTGATGAGCGGTTCGATGGAGGCGAGGACGGCGATGGCCGTCACGGCGGACGCGACGGAAGTCGTGACCGCCGTCCCCAGCGCAATTTCGATGACCGCGACCGCCGGAAGCCGGACCGCAGGCCGCCGCGCAAGGAGTTTGATGGTGCTCCGCCTCGCGCACCCGGTTCAGATATGCCGCGTCCGGAGTCTCGCGCCGCTGTGGCTGATCTGCGTGGTCCGCGCCCCGAAGGCGGCGGGTTCCGTCCGGAGAGCGGTCCGCGAATGGACCGCGGCGGAGAGCGTCGCGACTTCCGTCCGCCGCGTCCCGAGTATCCGCCGTTGCCGCTCGAGATCCGCGTGCTGCCGGAGCAGAAGGCGTTGGGCGCGGTGATCCGCCGCATTCAAACGTCGCACCGTGCGTTTCCGCTTCGCGACATCGCTTGGCTTTTTCTTGACAACCCCGCTTCGTGTCTCATCCGTGTCGAACCCCTGAAGGATCAACAGCTTCCGCTGTTCCAGTGCAAGGTGTGTGGGCTGCCTGCGCTTTCCGAGGAGGAGATCCGCGCGCATCTCGTGAACCGGCACATGGATGATTTCTTCGATGTGGAAGAGGTGGATTGCGATCCGCCGAGCGGTGCGTTCGTCGTCGTGGCGCGGTGCGGGTTGAGCGGCGAATTGCTCGGGCCGCCGAACCATCACAGCTTCAACTCCAAAGTGCACGAGATGCTTCGGACCAAATATCCGAACATGACCGAAGAGAACTACCGATCGCGGATCGAAACGGTGCGCGAATCGGAAGTGATCGAGAAGTGGCGTCAGCAGTGCACGCGCAAAAAGATATACCGCCGCAAAGGTGCGATGCCGACGGTCGCCGAACCGGTGCCTGCGCCGGCGGACGGTTCTGCCCCTGCGGTCGAGACCGTCGAGACCGAGCCAGCGCCGAAAGCGCCGCCCATGGAGCGCGATGTTGCGGAGCTGGTGTTCATGCGCGAGATTCTGCCTGAGCAGATCTCGAACGTGCGCCACCTGATTTGTACGGCGGCGGTCGCCATGCAGACCACGAGCCGTCCGCTCTATTTTGCCCTGAAGGACACGCTCAACCGTGAACGCCGTTTTCCGGCGTCGCTCTTCTTCGCTTTGCGCGGGGCTTTCCGCCACCGCAACCTGTATCTGTTCCGCGTGAACGATTCGAAGGGGCAGGACTTCGTCATGCTCAAGGCGGCTGTGGTGTTGGATCCCACGCATGCGGTTAAGGAACTTCGCGATGTGCTGACCTATGTGCAAGAGCATGCAGCCTGCACGAAGGCGGAGCTGGTGGCTGGGTTGGCAGGCACGGACGAAGCCAAGATGAAGGAGACCCTCGTGCAGCTCGCATGGCTGGTCGAGAAGGGCCACGTCATCGAGTACTACAACGATGTGTTGAGTGCGCCGCTCGAGTTTCCCGCGTTTCGTTTCCTACAGGGAGAGAAACAGGCTGGGGCTCCGCAGCAGCACGGTGGCCCGCGTCGCGCCCCCGACTCTGTCGTGCCGCCGACTGCGCAGCCGGCTACAGCGAACGAGGCGTCCGCACCCGTAGAAGCGGCTGCTCAAGTGAGTGCTGAAGAAGCTGCGCCCGCTATGGAGCCTGAAGCAGAAAAGCCAGTTGAGGCGCCCGTTGCGATGCCTGAGCCCGAGGCACCTGCCGCGTCCAATTAGCGCGAACTGCGCGTTTGAGCAGAGAGAAAAGAGGCTGGATCACTCCAGCCTCTTTTTTTGTTCTCAGAGGATGTCTACGCGGCGGCCTGCGAGGCGCAGCCGTCCCTCTGAGAGCAAGCGCAAGGCTTCAGGATAGGCGAGGTGCTCTTCGACTTGGATGCGCGCATGCAGCGTCTCCGGCGTGTCACCGGTGAGTACAGGCACGGCGCGTTGGATGATAATCGGTCCTGTGTCTGTGCCTTCGTCTACGAAGTGTACTGTGCAGCCGGCCACCTTCGCGCCGTAGTCGAGCGCCTGCTTCCAGCCGTGCAGGCCAGGGAAGGCCGGGAGCAGCGCCGGGTGGATGTTCAGGACGCGGTGGGGAAAAGCTTTCAGCAGGCCCGGCTTCACGATGCGCATGAACCCGGCAAGCACCACGGTGTCTACGCCGTGCGCCTTGAGCATCGCAATGCAGCGCTGCTCGGCCTCGCCGTCCAGCTTGGTTTTGAACGGGGCGCAGTCGATCCACGAGCCGGGGATGTTGTGAGTGCGTGCGCGGTCAAGGATCTTTGCGTCTGGGACGTCCGAAAGCACCAGACGCAGTTCGGCGTTCAACTTGCCGTCGCGGATCGCGTCCAGCACCGACTGCATATTTGAGCCGGAGCCGGAACCCAGCACGCCGATTCTCAAAGGGCTTGAAGAGGAGTTCATGAGCGGAAGATTAATACATGGCGCGTTTAGGGCCAAGAAAAAACGACCGGCGGCGCTGAGGCCGTCGGTCGTCATACAGCGGATAATCCGCCCCCGCGTTACTTTTTCAGCGCGTTATCGAGCTTCTTCGACACTTCGGTAGCGGTCTTGTCGGCGTCTTTCTTGGCGTCTTTCGTCGCCTTCTCAGCCGATGAGATTGCCTTGTCGAGCTTCGTTCCCGGAGTCTCCTTTTTCTGACACCCGGTGAAAGCGACAGTGACAACTGCAACCATAGCAACAATGAACAAACGTTTCATGTTAATACTCCTTTGTTTCGCACACTACGTGCAAAAAGTTTCTCTCTTCAAGAGATAAAGTTAGAATAACAAAACAACTTTACCCAAACAAGGCTGTTGTCAAAAAAGGATAGCAATACTTCGGGCCAGACTCAAGGCGCATGCTCGAGGGTGATATTCCTAAACTCGATCGGTCCGCCTTCGCTCTGGAGACAGATCTGCCCGGCATCGGCATAGGCGTCTTTGCCGGTGTTCTGGAGCACGCCGTTGACGCTTGACGCGATGGTGTTGCCTTTGACCACGATGTCCACACTGTTCCACTCGCCGTCCGGCTTCTCTGAAGATTCGGCCAGCTTTTTGACTGAGCGGTTCTTAGGGTTGTCGAGACCGTTAAGCGTGGCTTTCGAGAGCAGCACGAAGTCCCCCGCGCTGCCTTTCTTGAGCTGAGTCTCGATCGCCTTGGGCAGGAAATAAGTGTCCGGTCCGGTTTTGAACACAAAGATGCCGCTGTTCAGCTGCTCTGCCTGACCGTACCAGCGGTATTCGACGTGCAGCTTGAAATCCGCATAAACGGTCTGGGTCATCAGGTAGCCAAAGGGCTTGCCTGTGCAGCGAATCACGCCGTTAGTCACGGTCCACGTGATGTCGGGGCTACTGCCGGGTTCGGATGTGATGTACTTGGTCCAGCCTGTGAAATCCTTGCCGTTGAAAAGGCTGGTTTTTTGCGTGGGGCGCACAGGTTCGGTTTTGCCGCTCATTTCGGCTGCAACGGTGTTCAGGGCACATGCCAGCGCGAGGCCGGCCAGAAGCGTTTTCATCGTGTGATCTCCTTGTGTGAGTGTGATGGGTAAGATTAAACCATAGTTCAGGACAGAGGCAACAGGTAAACGAGGCCTCAATAAACAAGTATTCGGGTCCCCTGTTTGACATAGAGCCAGAGGTCTTCGTCCCGGTCCTGTCGCACGATGCCCGGACCCTTGACCGTGATGTTCTCCGGCGCAAACGAGGTGTTGCGCGAGGCGCAGTCCGCCAGCCGTATCCAGACGGGATTGCCATGGTAAGCCGTCGTGTCGACCTCAAGCTTGGCTCCGGCACGGATGACCAGAGATCCGCTCGCAGTGAGCGTGCCGGGGCCGTTCGTGCCCAGTTCGAAGCGCAGCGTGGACTGCGTGTTATTCGTCAGCACGAGGTCTCTCACGGAGCAGAAGCCGTTCGTGCCGATGACCAGCGCACCGTTGCCGTAGCGGCCGACGTAGAGGTTCTCGTTGGTCACTGTGAACCTTCCGCCGTCAATCCGTAACGTGCCGACGCTCGCGTTGGTGAAGATGAAGGAGGATGTCGGCACATAGCCTAGGTCGCCCGCCGTGAGCCCGCCGACGTAGACCGGTTTGGCAGACTCGAACAAGCCGCCGGATAGCGTGTAGCTGCCGACGCCGCCACCCCAGCCGACCGTCATCTGGAAACAGGGCGCAGTCCCTACGCCTTGGCGCACCGTGCCGCCGGTCTGCCACACCAGCCCCGTGGCGCCGAGTCCAGCCCCCAGGATGAACTGCCCTGCGTTGGTCACTGTGCCGCCGCTGATGCGCACCTCGCTCCACGACGTGTTCCCGATTGTTCCCATCAGGCCCAGCACGATGCCGTTCTGCTGTGCACTGCTGTTCCATGGGCTGCGGGAGACGTCGAGCAGCCCGCCCGAAACGGTCATGTAGGCCCGCGCCGCCGCACCCGCCGCACCGTCGCCCCGGCCCACAAGGATGCCGTAGCCCACCGACTTGCCAACGAGCAGTTCGCCTGCGTTCAGGTAGAGCTCTCCCGTGCCACCCTTGCTTCCAGCCGCCCGGCACAGTGTCACGCCGGCGCCCGCATCGACGCGCCCGCCGTCGATGTTCAGCACGCCCCGGCCATTGTTCGCGTAGCCGCCCAGGTTCATCCCGTCCTGGCCGAGCATCTCCAGGAGACCGCTGTCGCGCACGTTGACCGTCCCCATCGCGTTGTTCTCGATTCCCACCTGAAAGCGAGTGGACCCGCGCGGGTGCCTCAGAATCGCGTTGCCGGCCACCGTCACTGTTCCGGTCGAACTGGACGTGCCAACAAGGAAGAAGTTGCTTACCACCAGCAGGGCGTCGTTCGTCAGCGACAGTGTCCCGACGGCGCAGGAGCCCGACCCGACAGAAAAGCTCGCTGAGCCTGGGTCGCCGATTCGGAACCTCGCCTTGCCGCCGGTCATCTCCATGGTGCCGCGGCCGCCAGTGCCCGCCCCGATACGCAACTGCGCTGCATTGTTGGTCTCGCCGCCGGCATCCTCGACTCCGGTCAGCACGAACTCGCCCGCCGCGATTTCCAGCCGGCCTGACGAGTTGTTGCCCACATAAAGGTAGCTGCTGCCGCTGGTGGGCGTGGTCCGACGGACACTGGTGAAGTCCACCGTTCCGCCGTTCAGGCGCCACAGGCCGCCGTCCTTGACCTCGACAAGCGGCGCGTTCAAGGGCGTGCGCCCTGAGTAGCGCATGACGCCGCCGGTGTTGACGTAAACCTCCGACCCGCGTCCGAAGGCAAGCACGCCGTTGGTGCTGACGAAATCCAGAGCGTTCACGTTCAGGCGCGCTGTGCGGCCTGCCGCATTGGTGACGGTTATGCTGCCATAAGGGTTGGCCGGAGTCGCATCCACGGTGACGGTATAGGATGCCGTGTTCGCTGTCACGTAGGCGGTGTTCGTATTCGGCACGCCCGCTGTCCAAGCGTAGTCGTTCGCCCAAGCCCCGTCGGCCGCGCTGGCCCATGAGGTCTGTGGCGCTGGCACTGGAATGCCTTTGCCCGAGGCTGTGAGCGCGTTCGTTCCCGAAGTCGCATCCGAAATGACCGTTACCGTTCCGCCGTATGACTGCCAGCGCATCGGCGCAAAGGTCACCGTGACATTCGTTGCGTTGCCGGAGGCGATGCTGCCGCTCCAGGGGCCGCTGAAACCGGCCGGATAGCCGATGCCGCTAACGCTCAGCGACATGTTGCCGCTGTTGGTGATTGTCAGCGCCGCTGTCGCGGTCTGTCCCGTCATCACGCTTCCGAACGCTAGATTGCCGCTGACCCCGATGATCCAAGTTGGCTCACTCAGAAGTGTGCCGCCGCCGGTCACACCCGCAAGAAACTGCACATGGCCGGAGCGGGTATCGATGGCGCCGCTGTTGAACACCTGATGGATGAAACAGATCGTTGTCCCGTTTGTGGCCGTGATGACACCGTTGTTCGTGACCCCGCCGCCGATCGTCACGGTGCCGCCTCCGTCGGCTAACACACGGCCGCTTGGAGCCACAAACACGTCGCCAGTGAGCGAACCGGTTATCCGGAGGGTGCCATTGGTGACAAGGGTGCGCCCTGTGTAGGTGTTGATGCCGTCGAGGGTCAGTGTGCCAGCGGAGCCTTTCACAAAGTCGGTGCCGCCGTTGAGCTCGCCGAGATTGCGCAACGTTCCGGCAAGGAAAAAAGCATCGACTGTGTCAGCGGACGTTCCGATGGCGTGGCGGTTGAGGTCGAGGACGGCGTTGGTGCCATTGAGGGTCAGCGTGGCTACTCCGGCGCCGCCCCTTCCTTTGAGGACATCGCCGTCGATCATCACGGAGCCGCCTGTGACAGTGAGGTTGCCCACCGCGTTGCTGGCCAGCAGAATGCCGCCTGCTCCGATGTTCGCCACTCCGCCGCCGAGGGTGATATTGGACGTGCTGGTGCCACTGCCCTTGGTGCGTGCCATGGCGATGCCGGTCACATCCAGATAGCCCGAGTTGAATGAGAAGGCGTGGGTTGCCGTTCCCGTCCGCAACTGCTCTCCAAGTGTCAACGTGCTTAAAAGCAGATCGGAAAAGTGGCCTGTCAGATCGACTAGGTTGTTCGCGCCGGAGCCGCTGGTGGAGCCGCCCGTGCCAAGGTTGAGGGCCGCCCTGTTCGTGCCGCCGTCGCCATGAAGGGTCAGCGTTCCTGTGGCGTTAGCGAAGGTGATAGAGGCAGAATCGCGGTTGCCTGTTCCGAAGTTGAGCGTGCCGGCGTTGATAACGGTGTCACCCCGCCCGAATTTCAGAACTTGCTGGTAACCGCGTCCGCCCTCGCCGACGCCCAGCGTGCCTGCTGTGATCCTGTTTGTCGCGGCGAGATACAGCGTCGCTTGGCCGCCGCCCAAATCAGCGATGTTCTCGCCTACGCGCAGGGTGCCGTTGGTGCCAAGCCGGGCGATGAAGGTGCCCAGTCCCCCGAGGTTTAAGACGGGGTGGTTGGTGTTAGACTCGCCGGTGACCATTCCGATCTGAACACATGCGCCGTCATTCGTGACGGTGAAGGTTCCGCTGGCGCCGGTGACTTCGGCCAGTGTTGTGTTGTTCGACGTCACTCCGCCGACAGCGAGCGGCCCCGTGATGGTCAACGCTTTGCTTGCCGCAATTTCAATCCTGTTTGTGACGGCGTTTGTTGTGCCTGCAAACGTAAGCCATCGCACGGTTTGGTTGGCAGTCGACAAGACCAAGTTGCCCGCCGTGTTGCCGGAACCGAGCGTCAAGCCGCTGGAGGGCGGCAAGACGTTGTCTGTGGTGAGGCGGAGTGTTCCGGCGCTGATGATGGCGTCGCCGGGATAACTGTTGATCGCGCCTAGCGTGAGTCGAGCAGCGCCGGTCTTGATGAGCGAAGTGGCGGTGCAGAGGGTTGTGTTGAGCGTGGCGTCGGCGTCGGTACAAATCGTCAAGGGGTCGCTCGTGTGCAAGAGTGTGCCACCTGCAATCGTATAGCCCGCGTTTGAAAAAAGGATGCTGTTGACGGTTTGGGTGCCCGTGACGGTAATGGAGTAAGCGCCGTCGGCACCCGCGAAAGTCGCGCTGTCGCCGTTAGCGGCCCAAGCGGAGAGGGTGGCGGAACCGGCGGGATCGGCCGACCAGTTAGCATCTGTGCCGCTCCACATCCCGCTGCCCGTTTGAAGGCCAGACGCTACAGAGGTGTCCCAATAGAAGGTCGCAAAAACACTGAGCGTGAAACAGCCCGTCTGGGACAGGCCTTGCGGGTCTGTCACTGTCAGAGTGACCGTTGCGCAACCGGACCGGCTGGACGTGGGTGTCACAAAGACGATGCGGTTTGTGCCTTCGCCGGAAAAGGTGATGTTGGCGTCGGGCAAGAGGGCCTGATCCGATGAGTGCCCTGTGACGGTGAGGTTAGTGGCCCAGGACTCAGTGTCGCTGACAGTGAAAGGAATGGGGATGGAAGGGGTGTTCACAGCGATGCGCTGATTAGGAATAGGCTCAATTTTTGGCGCCGTGTTCAGCGGAAAAGCGGTCGAGGGAAGCTGCCAGTCGCCCTCGGCTGTCCAAGTGAAGTTCGTCGGAGTGCCAACGGCGGAGCGGTCAGTGAAGTTGGTGGGTGACGCGCTGAAGCTGAAGTTGGTGTGCGTGAGCCCCGAGGCGGCCAAGGCCAGGCCGCTCTGCGAGCCGTCTGGCGCGGCATCGGCAATGACTGTTTTTGCGGAGAGGCTCTGAGTGCCGATAGAGAGCGTTTGCTGGTTGATTCCTTGAATAATTCGCAGTGTATGGCCGTTGGCAAGGCCGAGCGAAATGTCGATAGCCGAGGCACTGCTGGAGTTAGTCTGGATGATTGTGACGGGACTGGGCGCTCCCGTGTCGCTCGGCGCGATCACCGTGACGAGCATCTGCGTGCCGACGCCCTGCCAGACGGCATGGACGTTGGCGGCGGGCAGGCGCAATCCGCCGATCTCGTTGCCGGCCCAGCCGAGGTAAGGCGTGCGCGAACCGGAGTAAGTTTCGTACGTCACCGTTTGCGGCCCAAGGTGGTAAAGGTGGATGTTGGGGCCATCGGCGTCGGTCGTGTTGATCTGCTGCGCGACCGTGTTGGCGACAACCTCGTTGGTCGTGAATCCGCAAGTCGGACCTGTCGTCGCCGAGTACGCGGGGAAATTCCAGATCTGTCGGTAGTCGTGCTTGGCCGCGTCGGTGGCGGCGAGCACGTCGGTGACGACCCAGAGACCGGGGTTGCGCAGGAACGTCACGCTGCGCGTATGTGTCACGGTGGTGACGGTGGCGGACGAGTTAGTGAAGGCGTCATAGACGGAAATATACCAACTGTTGTTTCCCTTGCCGTAGCCGGCGCTGTAGGAGCCTTCGACGTAATCGAATGTCGGCGACGTGAACCACGCGCCGGGCATCGTGTTGGATGTCACGGTGGGATTCCGGATACGGTTCTCGTTTTGCGAGCGGCCATCTACCGCCACGGTGTTCACCTTGAAAGACGACCCCTCGCCTTGGTACAAAGCGAAGCCCGCGTAGTCGCCGGACTGCGTGGAGTCCACAAAGGTCGGGTCATAGGGGGGCGGCCCGGCAGTGGAAAGCAGGCTTCGTCCGAAGGCCCAGACCTGGATGCCGTTATGGTCCATTTGGGCATGGCCGTTGCCTGGCGGGGTGTTGGCGAAAGAGAGGAGATGCGCCCGGCTGTTCCACCCGTTGCGCAACATGTAATAGCCGGCGTAAGGAAAGGCGGTGGAGGTGCCTGAAGGCACAGGCAGTCCGCTGTCGAGCAGGCCTAAGTAAAGATTGGTCGCGGTGTTGTCCGTATTTTTGGCGACGGATGACCGGAAACTGGTGCGCGACGAGGTGAGGGCCGAACTGTCCTTCCAGAAGGCAGGTGTGTTCCGTCCTCCGTAACTCGCCATTCTCGGCAAACCGCCCACTGGGGTTTGCATGAAAGCGGCGGCCCGTTCGTAGGTGGCGAGTTTGTCGGCGAGAAGCCGGACACCCGATGTGGCGTTGCTTCCTGCCAGGTCGAGCAGCGTGCGGATTTTGTCGGCGTCGCCTTCGTTGTAATTGGGCGATCGCTCCAGCATGGGGCCGTCGGGATATAACATCGTGTTGGCAAAGTCGGCCAGCGCGGCATCGGTCTGGCGCAGCAGTTCGGGCGCTGCTTTGAACTCGTCGAGAAAGCTGGCCGCGAGATAGAGCGAGAGCAGGCCGTTCAGCCGCTGGTTGGGGAACATGCCGACACGAAAGTAGGCCAGCATCAGCGCTTCGGTGGTGTCGGCCATGAGAGACAGGGAGATCCGGGCCAGAGGCTCGGATGGGATCGTCTGTGGCGCGCCGGAGGCTGGAGACGTGGTGACCGGAGATTGGATTTCTGTGTTCCAATCCCGTTGCACCGGGGCGTCTTCGGGCAGCATTTTGGAGAAGATGGCGAGGGCGGCGAGCAGTTCGCGCAGACGGTCGCCTTGCCCGAGGACAGGCCCCGCATGCACGCCCCAGTCGCTGGCATCATCGACCGTGCGGTACGCGGGTTGCAGGGTGGGATTCTCCACGAACTGTAGCGCGGACACCATGTTTTTGTGGCGCGTGGCGAAATCGCCGAGAATCTCGAACCACTTCTGAACAGGTTTGGCCTGCCGGGAATGGGCCACGGTGCGGCTGGAGCCGGTGGCTGGCGAAGTGCCCGGGGCCGACAGCGCGGAATAGGTGGCGGTTGTCGGGCCGGTTGCGGTGACCCTGAACAGGCCGTTGTAGGCGCTGGGCGAAGCGCCGTAGACGTAGACGTAATCGCCGCTGGTCAGGCCATGCGGCGTCGCGAACGAGAGTGTGACCTGCGTGCCGGTGCTGGCCAACGTGACGTTTGTTCCGCTGGCAATCACGTTGCCGCACCAGTACCGGTAAAGAAGCGGGCTGGTGACGAAAAACTGGTAGTAGGAGTACTTGGTGTCGAGCGAGGTGTCTGAGGTCGGCGGCTGGTTGGTCCACGAGATCGGGCCGATGGTGCCCGGTTCGCCTGACATGCCATAGATCTCATAAAAATCGACTCCGCCATACAGGTTCGTCCCGTCAGCAAGGTACTGGGTATAGGTCTTCTCGCCCAGCAGCAAGCTGGCGATGTTCTGCTGGCGCACGGCGCTTTTGTAACTTTGCTGAGTGAGCTGCGGGCTGTCGACCAGGCGGAACTTGTTCACCGTGTAATCGCGCCACGCGTTCAGGGCTGCCGGATAATTCGTCGCCTGCACGTTCGCCTTAACCGTCTCAAGCCCCGGATGGTCCAAGTCAATCCATGAAAAGAAATTCGTGGCAAAGGCGGTGGACTCCGAAAGCACCCGCGACCGGCCACAGGAGAAATTGTGCGCGGGGAGATTGGCCCAGAGGTTGGTCATGGCGGACGTGTAGACCGTCATCGCCTGTTCGTCAGACGAAAGCGCAGCCGCGTTTGTCACCTGTGCGCGGACACTTGGCAACCCTGTATTGTGACTCAGCAGGGAGGCGTTGTCGAAATCGACCAGACGGAAAAACTCTGCCTTCTCTTGCCGCGGAGTCTGTCCGGCCCGCAGGATTCCAGCGCAAAAGAACACAACCCAAACGACTATGCTCCGGCAAAAAAGCCTGTGAGGATGAAATAACATAAAGCAACCTTTAATAACTTTTGAAATTATGGCTAATCAGAGGGCACAGTCAACTTTAATTGGGACAGAACCGGTAAGGCGTTGAAAAGAGGTCTGATCGTTGCAGGGATGGTTCTCTCTGTGCTACGGTATCACAATGAAATTGTCGAAGGCTGAAACGCGCCTCGGGCTTCGGGTTGCCACGTGGGAGGCTTCCGCTGCCGCAGTGCACAACACGCTGGTAAATGGCGCTTTTTTGACGGGCTTCGCCTTGGCCTGGGGCGCCACCGATGTGCATCTGGGGCTGTTTGGGGCGCTCCCTTTTTTCGGATCGCTGTTTCAGGTGGTGGGCGCCTATGTGGCGGATCGCTGGCCGCAGCGGCGGCGGCTGACGGTGGCGATTATCGGACTCCTCTCACGGGGAACGTGGTTCGTGATCGCACTGGCACCGTTCATGATGGGCGGGGTTGCCGACCGGCTCATGGTTTGGCTCTTGGCCCTCTATGCGTTCTATCAGGCTACGCAGAACGCCAGCGGTCCCGGCTGGGTGGCGTGGATGGCCGTCTTGGTCCCTCAGCGCTTGCGGGGACGCTACCTCGGGCGGCGCAGTCTGTTGATGGAAGGCTTCGGTGTGGTCACGATGCTGTCTGCAGGTATCGTCTTGGACGCATTTCGCGACGCGGGCGGCGAACGGTTAGGTTTTGCCATTCTCCAACTCGTAGCGGGAGCGGCGGGGCTGGTGGGTTGTGCGCTGATCATGCGGCAGCCTGACCCTGGGCACTGCACGCCTGTCCCTGAGATGAGTGTCCGTTACCTAGTTCTTCCGCTGCGAGACGCCCGATTCCGACGGTTGGTGATCTTCAATCTTTATTGGCTGGTCGGTCTGACCGTTTGCACGCCTTTTCTCAACGCGCACCTCATTAAAAACATGCATTGGGACTATAAGGCCTTGGCCGCCTTAGGTGTGCTGAGTTCGGTGGGCGCGATGGTCATGAATCCGATCTGGGGCAGGCTTGCGGACCGCTGCGGATGTAAACCCGTGCTGACGCTCTGTTCGCTCGGACTCGTGCTGGCACCGCTTTTTTACGTGTTTTGCCCATGGAGTGTCCGTTGGCCCATCATTGTCAGCAACTTAGCTGTCGGCGTTTTTCTCAGTGGCTTCAACTTGGCGCTACTCAGCCTGACATTCGATGAAATTCCAGTCGAGGCTCGTGCGATGGGGTCGGCCGTGCTTGTGTCCGTCGCAGGGCCGGCGGTCTTTCTTTCCGGTGCGGTGAGCGGCTGGGTGTCAGATGTCCTGGTGTCAGTTCACTGGACGTTCGGCACGCTCGAGATTTCCAACTATCAACTGTTGTTTGTTGCTTCTGTGATTCTGCGTCTGCCGGCTTTTTTCCTTTTGGAACGCATTCATGAGCCGGATGCGCAAGGTATGCGTGATATGGTGAGGGGTGTTCTGCGGCGGATCAATCTTCGAACGGGCGAGTAGGTGGCGAATGAAGGCAAAGCGGTTTGTGAGTCTGAAAAGTATTGCGGAGCGCATCGGCGTATCGCGGATGACGGTGTCGCTTGCCTTGCGCGATGATGGGCGTATTTCGGAGCCCATGCGGGAGAGGGTGCGTGCCGTTGCTCTCGAGTTGGGCTATATTCCAAACCCACGAATCGGTGCGTTGATGGCGGAGACCGCACGCACCCGCCACGGCAATTCGGGTGAGACACTGGCTTTCATGACGAGCGAGCCCACGCGCGACGGTTGGAAACAGTTCGACCCTTGCGGCACCTTCAAGAGCATCGAACTCAGGGCAGCTGAACACGGATACCGCGTGGAGCCTTGGTGGATCGCCGACCCAGAACTGACGCCTGCGCGCATCAACCAGATCCTCTGGGCGAGGGGAATCAGAGGGGTCATCATCCCTAACATCAGCCGCCAGTTTTTCACCGACTGGGGTGGAACTCTGCCGATCGAATGGGACCGTTTCTGCGTGGTCGAGATCGGGGGTGGCCTGCGAAAGCCCGAGATCAACCAAGTTCTGCATGACCACCAAGCGGGCATGTTCATGGCGTTGGACGAACTGGAGGCGTTAGGGTATCGCCGGATCGGACTCTGTCTGAGATCCGAGGACGATCTGCGAACCCATCATCGCTGGTCCGGTGCCTATTTCATCTGGAGGGCGTTGCGGGGATACGAGTCTGTTCTGCAACCGCTGATCGTGAACGAATTGCGGCCTGATGTTGTCCGCCGGTGGGTCGAGAAGAACCGGTTGGAGGCCGTTGTCAGTCTCCGTGTTCCTCCCCTCGAAAAGTGGGGGCTTACGATTCCGGATGACATCGGTTTCGCGGCTTTGCACCTGTGGGGCGAAGACACTGGGCGCGCCTCAGGAGTGGACCAGAAAGACGGCGAGATCGCTGCGGCAGCGGTGGATATGCTGGTCACTTTGTTGCGGCGCAATCAGCGAGGTGTTCCGGCGCATCCCATCCGGTGGGTGATGAAGGGCCGATGGGTGCCTGGTGAAACGGCGCGCACGCTGGGTCCCGTGGCATGTGGTCTGCCCCGTATCGAAAATGAGTGGCTTGAGATTTCTCCAGAGAGGAAACATCGAAGCTAAATCGGAGGCGTCTGACGGTCATCGAGTTTACGTAAAATATAATCGCGGTTGTGTTCGGTTGGCCGATGCGCATAATGGAGCACCGCAGTATGAGAACGTGCCGGAAACAACAGGAGAAGGGATTATGACCGCGAAGATGAAACGCATTCTCACGGGTCTGCATCTGGCGACAGTGGCAGTTGCTTTGCTCATGGTGGCATCGCCAGCTCTGGGCGCGGATGGGACGTGGACCAACTCGGCAGGCGGAGCCTGGGGAATGGCCGGCAACTGGTTGGGAGGCTCGGTCGCAGACGGCACCGATTCAATCGCCGACTTCAGCACGTTGAATCTCACCGCCAACGCGTTCGTCAATAACGATGCGACTCGCACGGTCGGCACGCTCCGCTTCGGCGACACGACGCCGAGCCACAACTGGAACCTGACGAACTCGGCGCTGACGTTGGCGACGGCTTCCGGCCAGCCGTCCATCACAGTGAATAACCAGACTGCGACAATCGGTTCGGCTCTTCTAGGAACGCAGGGCTTCGTCAAAAGCGGCGCGGGCACGCTCATCCTGTCGGGTGGAATCAACAACACGGTCAGCGGGGCGATCACGGTCAGCAACGGTATGCTACAGACCGCCAACAGTTCCACGCTTAAGAACGTCCCTGGAATGATCTCTGTCGCGGCAGGAGCTGACTTTAATGCCAACGCGAACTTTGATGGCAACGCGATAACGAACGCGATTAATTTGAGCGGGAGCGGCAATGGAACCTACGGTGCGTTGAACGGCCAATACAACGTCAACCTGACGGGGCCGATCACTTTGCTCACGGACACAAAGATTACTCATGACTGGAACTTCTTCCGCATCAGCGGACCCATCGTGGCCGGCGGAACTGGCAAGAATTTGGAACTGTATGTCTCCGTTGCCGGGCAGTATCCGATCTATATCGATGGCAGCGTGACTCTGGGTACGGGGGCACTGACGCTCAACAGCGTTCCAGGTGGAGGTATCGGCGGCGGCGAATTTTGTGCTTTCGACCTCAAGGTGGCGAACTCGTACAGCGGCGGCACGGTGCTGACCAACTCGGCGACGTTGCGGCTGCGCAATTCCGGCGCTTTGGGAAGCGGTGGCGTGACTCTCTATCAGACTTCGTGGATTAACTTGAACACCTTGAACATCTCAATTCCCTCCCTGAGCGGAACAGGCGGCAGCATCACGGATCAGGGGACCGCTGGGACGACGACGTTGACGGTGACTCAATCCGTTTCGACCGCTTTTGCAGGGGTGATCAGCAACGGAGCCAGCCGAGTGGTCGCGCTGGCCAAGACCGGCGCAGGTGCGCTGGCCCTTTCCGGACGTAACACCTATAGCGGCTCGACGGCAATCAATGCAGGCAAACTGATCGGTGTCACGGGGGGCGCGTGCTCCAATAGTGCGATGACCGTCGCGGCGGGAGCGACAAACGGTGTGAACGTTGTCTCGTATGGGGGGCTGTGGGCATGCGCTGGGCTTACCCACAATGCGGGCGTGACCTCGCTGGAGTTCGATTTCGGCGCGGTGCCGCCAAGTGGCACGGTCGCTCCGCTGCGCGTCAATGGTGACCTCGCGTTCAACGGTTCGGTTGGTTTCGTGATCCGCAACGGTGTTTGGCTCAATACGGGCACGTTCCCGTTAGTCAGTTATACGGGCGCGCTTTCCGGTAGCGTCCCGTCTGTCCCTGTTTTGCTGCCTTCCGGGGTAGCCGCAACGCTTGTAAACAACACCAGCGACAAGCGCATCGATTTGGTTGTGACCGCCTTGCCGGTCTTCGCGGCGTCCTCTGTCAGCGTGTGGACCAATTTGGTCAGCGGCAGCGCTGGCGGAACGTGGGGCGCGGCGGCCAACTGGTCAAACGGCATTCCGAACGGTGTGGATGCGATGGCGGACTTCACGACGCTCAACATCGCGGCCCATTCGACGGTCACAAACGAGTTGCCGCGTACGGTTGGCAAGTTGAGTTTCGGCGACACAACGCCCTCTTCAAATTCATGGGTACTCGACGGCGGGACCAGCAACCATCTGACGCTGGCCACCAGTGTCGGTGTTCCCGAAATCAGCGTCACCAATGGTCAGGCGATCATAGGCGGACTCTCAGGCGCGGCGGGCTTTGTCAAAAGCGGCAACGGCGTCTTGGTTCTGTACGGAACAAACTACAGCAACAACATCGCCGGTCCGGTGATTGTCAATGCAGGGGTGTTGTCGACGATGAATGACAAATCGTTCCAAGGCATTGTCGGCGACATACTCGTCGCGCCCGGCGCGGTTTTTCAAGCGAACGGTAATTTCACGGGCATTCCAATTGCAAACAGCCTGTTTCTCAGAGGGACAGGCGGCAGTCCCAACGGATATGTGGCCGGCGTACCTACTCCCGATGGACCGTTCAACACCGATCCTGTCCCGTTTGGGGCTTTAGACCTTTACGGGAATGTGACGTTGAACGGCACCATCACGCTCAACGCCGACGCCAAGATCTCGCACGGATTTAATAACGCGAATCTCAAAGGGCCGATTGTGGCGGACGCGCCCGGCAAAAATCTGGAACTGGCCATCACCGCCAACGGGGGAGCATCATACCCACTTTGGGTGGAAGGCGGCATCAGGCTCGGTTCCGGTGTTTTGACGATCAACAGCGTTCAGGGCGGCGGCTCCGGATATCCGGGCGTGCCCATCACGTTCGCTGTGGACATCAGCTCGGCCAATACGTCGAGCGGCGGTACGGTTCTGACTAATTACGCTTCGCTGCGCCTGCGCCACCCGCTCGCGTTGGGCAGCGGCGGCATCGCACTCTATGGAAACAGTATTCTCAATCTGAACAGCAACAGCTTGTCAGTCGCCTTCCTGAAGGGGGCGGGTGGCAGGATCACTGACGATACGCTCAGTGCCGGAACGACCACCCTGACAGTCAATCAGGATGTTGCGACGGAATACGCTGGCGTGATCAGCAACGGCACGAGCCGCCTGATCGCCCTCGTCAAGACAGGTGCGGGAACGCTGACGCTGTCAGGGACGAATCTATATACGGGTGCGACGGTCATTTCAAACGGGACGCTAGGTGTGAGCGGTTCGCTGGCAACTCCTTCTGTGACCGTGTGCGCGTACGCCGCTTTCGCCGCTGGCGGCACGGGGGCCGTGGGGCGCGCAACCGCAGCCGGGACGCTGACGTTCCAGAACAACGGCCGTCTGCTTGTAGACGTGGCACCGCCCTCGGCGGATGTGGTCGCAGTCACCGGCGATGTGGGGGTCGGCACCGGCGTGGAACTGAGAGTCGGTGGCGACCAAGAGCATTCGGGGAGTTGGAAAGTCGTCGAGGCCGCCGGATCAGTTACGGGCAGTGACTTTGTTCTCGTTGGCGGGAAACACGGGGCCTATCTGACTCGAACGGCGAGTGCTGTCTGGCTGACGATTTCGCCGCGTGGCACGCAGATAGTTGTCCGTTGAGGCCAGCAGGGAATGGGCGTCTTCTTTGTATGTCGCGCACAGTGAAGATGCCTGTGTTTGTCTTTTTCGCATGCTTATGTTCTACTGTCCATCTGCGGGTTCTCGTCTCGTTGAATAACCCAACGACTGCTTGAATCAGGCTGAGAAGAAACTGTGGGGATGGATGGGGACTATGAGTAGAACGGCGCTTTTCTGTGTGCGAAATATTGTGTGCGTGGCGGCGTTGGCTTGGCTTCATGGACCGGCCTTTGCCGAGTCCGGTGGCGCGGTCTCAACTTCGGATATTCAGGCTCAAATTGATCGGGCGAGAGCGGCTGGTCAGTCAGCTGTGAGGATCGAGCCCGGAGTCTATCGCATGCATGCGCCGACGCCGCGGGCTCCGCATCTTCTGCTCCGCGGTGTGACCAACCTGACGGTCGAGGCCGCCGGTGCGACGTTGGTCTGCCTGGACTCCAGCTCTGCCATCTGGTTCGAGCGGTGCCGGAATGTGACGGTCCGTGGGCTGGCGATCGATTACGACCCGCTTCCTTTGACCCAAGGAACAGTCATCGGTTTCGCTTCTGACCGCTCTTGGACCGATGTCCGCATCCATGACGGCTATCCCGAGCCGCGGCTGAATCGGCCAGGTCAGGCTTTCTACTGGAGCTACGACAGAGAAACGCGCCTGATCAAGCTGGGATCGGCTAACCGCTCCGTGCAGTCTATTGAACCGCGTAGCGAGGGAGTTTTCCGTCTCGACCACGGAAATCATCCGATCAACGACACAGCTGCCGTCGGCGACCTGATCCGCTTGCCGCAGAAGTGGGATGTCGCGCATGGCATCCAGCAACGCCAGTGCGAAGCCGTGACGCTAGAGGATGTGACGCTGTACACCTGCCCCGGTTTCGGCATCGCAGAGCAGGGCGGCAGCGGCAATGTGTACCGCCGGGTCCGCATTGTTCCGGGTCCGCCGCCACCGGGCGCGACCGAGCCGCGCCTCTTCTCATCTATGTTAGACGGCATCAATCTCGCCTACAACCGAGTCGGCCCGGTTGTGGAGAAGTGCGAGCTTGCCCTGACGGGAGACGACGGCATCGCGGTGTACTCGCCCTGCGCTATGATTCTTCAACCCGCGTCGGGTTGTTCCATAACCGTCTCGCCCGCAGAGGAGGCCAATACGTTCATGCCGGGCGACCGCGTGCGGCTCTATCGGTTTGCGGATACGAACGCGTGTGAGGCGAAGATTGTGGCGGTCGAAAAAACTTCGCTGAATACAGAGGAAATCCACAAAAACACTGCGCCCTTCGATCCCGGTGCGGCCGCGTATCAGTTCCGCTCTGCCTGGCGGCTGACGCTGGACAGAGCCTGTGCCGTAAATGCAGGGGATGTGTGTGCGAATGAGGATCAAGCGGGATGCGGTTTCCGCATTGAAAGCAACACCGTGTTCAACGGCGGCTCGCGCGGGATCGTCGTCAACCAGAGCGGCGGTGTTGTGCGTGGCAACCGCATTGAACACACGTTTCTGCCTGGCATCCACATGTTCGCTTTCATGCGGGAAACGGGATCGGCCTATCAGCGCGACGTCACGGTCAGTGGCAACTGCGTCGGTTGGAGCTGTCGCGGCCTTTCATCGCACGACGGCTGGTGCGGGGCCATCTGCATCACCGGGTGGGACAGCGGCTTTCAAACGGTCAACGGACATCGCAATATCACTGTTGCTGGCAACGAGATCCATCACGCTCTGGGCTTGAACCTGCAAGTTCACTGTGCGACCAGCGTTGCTGTGAGCGATAACGCGTTCGCCGATACGCACGCCGTGAAACCGGCAGCCGGCAAACCTCGGCCCGTGGATAACCGGGCGCTCATTTATCTCGAACAGACTGGCAATGTGCGGTTGTCGGGAAACCGCATTCGGAATCTGGGGCCGTTCGCCGGGCAGGGAAATTTGCTGGTCAAGGGGCCGTATACGGGGCATGTCGAGGGGGAGATCGCGCGTTGAGAATCGGTTGAGTTCTGGAACGTTTTGGGGGATTTCATGGGCCTGATCTTTAGTAGGGAAAGAGTGGCCGTGGTTTTTGCCACGGCACTGGCTTTTGCGCTTTCCGGTCGCGCGAATACGGAGAGGGACTCGCAACGGCAGGCGGGTCGGCAACTGCTCGCAGACCTCAAAGCGGCCGTCGCTTCAGGAGCCCGCGAATTCGAAATTCCGTCGGCAATCTGTCGGCTCTCGTCGAACATCGACCTAAACGGGCTGGATGGCTTTGTTTTGAGTGGAAAAGGGACGGTGTTGATCTTTGAGCCGGGCGGGGGACGCGTGCTCTTGCGCTCTTGCCGAAACTGTGTGGTCCGTGGCCTCACGCTCGACCTCGATCCGCTTCCGTTCGCTCAAGGCACGGTATTGGCGTCGCATCCGGAGCGTCTGGCGTTGGATATCCGTTTGGATGACGGGTACTCCCTTGGCGCTGATCCGCGACAGAAGAAATCGCTACGTTGTGCGTTTTTTGACCCGACTGGCACTCGCGAGTTGGATGTTATCGATACGTCGACACCGCAGCCCGCCGAGGTGTCGCCCGGGGTCTACCGCATCACCTCGCCGCGCATATTTGATCCCGTGGAACGCAAACTCTCGCCGGGGGACCGCGTGGCTCTGAGTCTCCATGGCGGTGGCGGTGGCTTTGAAGTGCGAGATTGCGCGAATATTCGGGTGGAAGATGTCTCCGTTTATGCCGCGGGAGATTTCGCGTTCACCGAGAGTGGACTTGCCGAGGGCGGAAACACGTATGAGCGATGCCGCGTGGTGCGCCGCCCGAATTCGGGCCGGCTGATGGCGGGCGCGGCTGATGGATTTCACTCCACCACGCAGCGGAAAGGGCCGACGCTGAAATCGTGCGAAATCGCCCACTGCTTCGACGACCTCGTAAATATCCACGGCTTCTTCAGCGTCGCTCTCGAGCGGACGGAGCGTGGCGCGTGGCTCATCGTTGGTCCCGGCGGCCGGGACTATTCCGAGGGCAGCCTGCTTCGCTTCTATCGCGCTCCCGACGCCATGCCGCGCGGCGAAGCCAAGGTGGTTTCGTGTCCGCGGCGTGCTTCGCCCACAGCCGAGCAGGCTGGCGAACGGATTGCCGAATATTTCAGCAAGTACCACCAGGGACTCAGATTACGTTCTTTCTTCAATGCCCAAGTCTGCGAAGTGACTTTCGACCGCGAAGTGCTCCTTGAGCCTTACGACTTCGTGAGCTGCTCCGATTTCGGCGGGACGGGCGCGGTGATCGAGGACTGTAGCTTTCACGACGGGCATGTCCGCGGCATCCTGGTCAAGGCATCGCAGAGCACGGTCGCGCGGTGCCGTTTCGAACGGCTGGCACGTTCCGGACTGGTTGTGGCGCCCGAAATCTATTGGTTGGAAGGCCCTTTTCCCAAGGATGTGCGAATACTCGAAAACACCTTTGTCGACTGCGGCTTCGGAGCGGTCAGTAGAAGGGAAAAACATTGGGAATTCGCCCCGCTGATGGTCGTGAGCGCCTTCACTGACCGCCTCTATCCTCCGCGTTTCTCCGGCGCCGTGAACATGGAGCATATCGAGTGTTCGGACAACCGAATCCTTCGCGCGCCGGGGCCCGGCATTCTGATCATGAACGCCAAGGATGTGCGTTTGATGAGAAACACCGTGTCGGAGGCCGGATTTAAGCGCGAGGCGGCTCCGCTTCTCAATCTCCTGCCGAACCTTCCGCTTTCGGCGAAACCCTCCGTGACCGAGACCGAGGCCTTGAGTAAACCGTTTTACGGGATCTTTCTGATGAGTGTGAACGGGGTGCTCGCCGAGAGCAATCGTGTCGACAGCGGGATTGGTCCGGTCGGCAAGGGTTGGTCTGCGGAAAATGTGACGGTGCGTTAATGCGGAACGCGAAAGTGGCAAGCGGTTGCCGGATCGATTCTCCCTGTGCTACTGTAACGATTTAAACCAGGTGGAGATGCCACAATGGAAGGTGAGATAAGAGATATGAACAGCAGGCTTAATCGCAGGTGGACGGCTGTCCTGATGGCATGCCTTCTCACAGTCGTTCAGGCGCAGCAGGCACCTCTCTCTCATGAGGACGAGCCGACGGTTCTGCGCTACCTGAAGACCGATATGGCTGTGTCGGTTACGCAAGGGTGGCTCGAAACGCGCAACAACGCGAGCATCACGGGGAGGCCGCTCAGCATTGGCGGACAGCACTTCGACAACGGTCTCGGCACACACGCTCCGGGCGAGATGGTCTTCAAACTCGACGGCAAGCACAAGCGCTTCACGGCCGATGTGGGTTTGGACGACCACGGCGGACCGGCTGGGTCGGTGGTTTTCAAAGTTGTACTCGACGGCAACGAGGGGTTCAACAGCGGCTTGATGAAGTTCGGGCAGTCGGCCAAACACATCGCATTGGACGTCACGGGCGTTTCCGAATTGAGGCTTGCGGTCACCGATGGCGGCAACGGTGTGCAGCACGACCATGCCGACTGGGGCAATGCGGCGGTGGACGACGCCGTCGTGGCGAAGCCGGTGCCGCATTTCTCGACGGCCGGGTTCTTCGTTGTGCCGGCGGGTCCCCGCACCGTGCTGAATTTCAATCCGGGGTGGCGCTTTCTGAAGGCTGACGCGGCTGGCGCCGAGAAGCCGGAGTTCGATGACTCAACGTGGGAGGCGGCCAACCTGCCTCACGGGTTGGAAACCCTTGGCGATAACGAAAGCGGCTGCCGCAACTATCAGGGCGTGGCGTGGTATCGGAAACAGTTTCCCGAAGCAGTGCCCGCCGCTGACGGGCGGTTTTTTCTCTACTTCGAGGCCGTGATGGGCAAATGTGCGGTGTGGGTGAACGGACAGAAGGTCGCTGAACACTTTGGCGGATATCTACCTTTCGCCGCGGATGTCACCGGTGCACTGCGCACCGACGGTCAGCAGAACGTTGTTGCCGTGCGAGCCGACAACTCGGACGATCCGGACTACCCTCCGGGAAAGCCGCAGGGCGACCTTGACTTTACCTATCTCGGCGGCATTTATCGCGATGTCTTTCTGATCCGCACCGGGACTCTGCACGTGACCCTGACTGAGCTGAGCGCCGCCACGGCAGGCGGTGGCGTATTCGTGGGCGTCAAGGATGTCAGCGGCAACGACGCGTCGCTTGAGGTGAGGACCGAAGTCGCGAATGGCTCGGCCACCCCGCGCCATGTGACGCTGCGGTCCGTGCTGGAGACGGCGGAGGGACGCGAGGTTTTGCGTGGAGAAAAGGCGGTCGAGCTCGCGCCAGGCGAGCGTCGGCAGTCCGTACAGCTGATAGAAGCCCAAGGCGTGCATCTCTGGAGCCCTGACGATCCGGTTCTGCACTTCATCCGCACTGAGCTCGTGGAAAACGGGACGGTGTGCGACACCTTGCGCACGCGATTTGGCGTTCGGCTTTACGAGATGCGGGTCAAGGACGGCCTATATGTGAACAAGAAACCCTTCGGCAAGAAGCTGAACGGCGTTAACCGCCACCAGGACTACGCCTATGTCGGGAACGCTGTTCCGAACTCTGGCCAGTGGCGCGACGTGAAGCTGCTGCGCGAAGGCGGCGTGAATTTCATCAGGGCGGCGCACTATCCGCAAGATCCCGCCTTCTATGACGCGTGCGACGAACTGGGCATGCTGGTGACGACCGCCAACCCCGGCTGGCAGTTCTACAACGACAAAGAGCCGCTGTTCGAGAAGCGGATCTATGCGGACACGCGTAACCTCGTGCGTCGCGACCGGAATCATCCGGCGATGCTGCTGTGGGAGACGGCGCTCAACGAAACGCCTCATCAGCCCGCGCCTATGTTGGGCGAGATGCATCGGATTGCGCACGAGGAATATCCCTTCCCCGGACTGTTCACCGTGGCGGATGTGGACGAGGCAAAGAGCGGCGGCCTCGATTTCTACTACCACGGCGGCATGAGCGAGTCCAAGAACTCGCTGACGCGTGAGTATGGCGACGGCGGCGAGGTAGACAACTTCTATTCGCACAACGCGACGACCCGTGTGAAGCGCGAATGGGGCGAGGGGCCCTTGCTGCAGCAGGCCGCGATTCGGGCCCGCGGCTTGGAGGAGATCTACGACACGCCGCCGATCCGGTTGGGCGCTGCGCTGTGGTGCGGCATCGACCACCAGCGCGGCTACCATCCCGATCCGTTCTGGGGCGGCCTGCTGGACAGCGTCCGCGTGCCCCGTTACGCCTATGATCTTTTCAAATGCCAGTATGCCCCCGACTATAAGCTGCCGGGAATCGCCACGGGGCCGACGGTGTGTATCGCGCACGAGCTGACGCAGGTCTCAGGCCGGGACGTAGTCGTCTACAGCAACTGCGAAGAGGTCCGTCTGACATGGCTGGGGCAGACGGTCGCCACGCGCAAGCCGGATGCCGGGTACCGCTCGATGCCACATCCGCCGTTCACCTTCACCAATGCCTTCGATTTCGCGGTGGTCAAGCGTCACTGGCGTGACCGCACCGGCAAAATCGAAATGGTGGCTGAGGGGTTGATCGGCGGACAGGTCGTCGCTAAACAGGTCAAAAAATATCCCGAGCGCACCACGTCGGTGAGTGTGACGGTGGACGATGCGGGCGTTGGCCTGACGGCAGACGGATCGGACTTCGTTCCTGTCCGAGCGACCATCGTGGACAACAAAGGCGTGCCGAAGGTGCTCGCCTCGGAGTATGTCTATTTCGAAGTGGAGGGCCCGGCTGAACTCATTGACGGACCTCTGGCACACGCCAATCCGGCCAAGACCGAGTTCGGCACGGCGACGGTTCTAGTGCGCGCGAAAACCACGCCCGGCATCATTCGGGTGCGGGCGCACGTCCAAGGGCTCAGTTCCGGCGAAGCGCATTTAGCGTCGGCACCCGCCGCGCTACACTTCTGCCTGGATGCGCGCTACTCGGCCGCATCCAAAACGCCCTCGGCCGGCGGCAATGTGGTGATTCGCCCAGCCGGCAGTGAACAGCCTGCCGATGTGAAACAACTGCGTGATCAAGTGCAGCGGCTCCAACGCGAGCTCACCAGTAAAGAGCAAGACCTGATGGAACTGCGCAGCAACCGGAAATAGCCTTCGCGGCTAGTGGGCCGGCTGTTCCCCGACTAATCCGCGCCTGATTTTCCGCTGCGACGAGGAAACAAACCATGACCAAACGCGAAGTCGTCCGCAAGGTTTTTGCGGGACAGCCGCCGCCTTATGTGCCGTGGCATTATCAGTTCACGCGCGAACCTTGGGAGCTGCTCTGCGCTCACTTCGGCTGCGCGGACGCGGCCGAAGTGGCGGTGGACAACCACATCCTTGAACTGGGTTCGGCCATCGGCTTTTTTGATAGCCTAGGCAACGACCGCGTGCGCGACGTGTTTGGCGTGGTCTGGAACCGTAGCGTAGACAAGGATATCGGCAATGTGGAAGGTTTTGTTTTGCCGGAGCCGACGCTCGCGGGATATGTGTTCCCCGACCCTTTGGACCGGCGTTTTTTTCAAGACATTCCCGCAAAGATTGCGAAGCAGCCTGACCGCTTCCGCGTTTTTTATCTTGGATTCTCCTTGTTTGAACGGGCCTGGACCCTGCGCGGCATGGAGAACCTGTTGTATGATTTCGTGGATCAGCCCGAGTTTGTTCACGCGCTGTTCACCGCTATCGCCGACTACAACATCGCCCAGGTGCGCGAAGCGCTGAAGTATGACATCGACGCGGTCTATTTCGGCGACGATTGGGGACAGCAGCACGGACTGATCATGGGCAAGCCGTATTGGGACTTGTACCTCAAGCCTCAGCTCCGGCGCATGTACGGGGTTGTGCGGCAGGCCGGTAAATTTCAGATGATCCACTCGTGCGGCGATGTGGACGAACTGTTCGACGGTCTGATCGGGCTCGGGCTCAACTGTTTCAACCCGTTCCAGCCCGAAGTCATGGACACCGCCGCCATCCTGCAGGCCTATCGCGGACGTCTGGCCTTTCATGGAGGGCTCTCGACGCAGAGGACGCTGCCGCACGGCACCGAGGAGGAGGTGCGCCGGGAGAGCCGTCGCCTGCTCGCGCTGGGGGTCGAGGGCGGATATATCTTCGCGCCATCGCATGCGGTTGAGGGTGATGTGCCGCTGGTTAACATTCTTGCTTTCATGGACGAGGCTCAACAAGCCCGCAGCCAGGGTTTACAACGTTAGTGTCATGCGGAGAACAGCAATAACAGCAGATAACATCGGAATGCTCCGATGTTATGGTCGTCAGGTATAACCGGGCTTTCCGGGGCATGACCCGTTCGCTATAATGTCGCATCCGGGAAAGTATAACGGGCCTGTTCAGGGAAGCTCTGATCCATGTTCTTTCGGTGCAATGGAGTGACCTTGCGGGTTGCGGTGTCCTTGTTGAAGACTGGTTTTTTGCACGGAGGTTTTGATGACAGGAATGAAAGCGACATCTGATGCGGGGAAACCCGTATACAATCTTGCCTACGTCTGGATGATTTGTCTCGTGGCGGCGATGGGCGGACTGCTCTTCGGATACGATTGGGTTGTGATCGGCGGAGCCAAGCCGTTCTTCGAAAAGTTTTTCAGGCTCACCAGCGAAGCCCAAATCGGCTGGGCGAACAGCTGCGCCCTGCTCGGCTGCCTGCTCGGCTCGCTGGTCTCCGGCGGTTTGAGCGACCGATTCGGGCGCAAGAAGCTCTTGCTGGTTTCTGCGCTTCTTTTTGCTGGCTCCTCGGTCCTGACGGGCTGGGCAGGAACCTTTCAAACGTTTGTCGTCTGGCGCATCGTGGGCGGTGTGGCCATCGGCATGGCTTCCAATCTGTCTCCCATGTATATCGCTGAAGTGGCTCCTGCGCACATGCGGGGACGCTTGGTGGCCATCAACCAGTTGACGATTGTGTTCGGTGTGCTCGGAGCGCAGATCGCGAACTTGCTGATCGCTGATAAGGTCGCCGATGGGGCCACGGCGGAAATGATCCGGCAGTCCTGGAACGGGCAGTTCGGTTGGCGGTGGATGTTTACGGCGGTGGCCGTTCCGTCGGTGTTGTTCTTCGTCGGAACCCTGTTCGTGCCGGAGAGTCCGCGCTGGCTGGTCAAGAACGGCCGGTCGGAGGGGGCGCGCAGGATTTTGGCGAAGATCGGCGGACAGGCGTATGCCGATTACGAAATCGGCGACATACAGAACACGCTGGCCCAGGAGGATACTCAGCACGTCCGGTTCAGCGACCTGCTGGCACCCAAGATGCGCAAGGTCCTTTGGATCGGCGTCGCACTGGCCGTGCTGCAGCAGTGGAGCGGCATTAACGTGCTCTTCAATTACGCCGAGGAGATATATCGCTCGGCCGGTTATGGGGTTAGCGATATTCTCTTTAACATCGTACTCACCGGGGCGATCAATCTGGTTTTCACGCTGCTGGCTATCGGTTTGGTGGACCGTTTGGGAAGACGGCCCCTGATGCTGATCGGCTGTGCTGGCATCGGGTTTTCGCATGTGCTGATCGGTGCGGCTTACGTCATGCATTTGAAAGGCCTGGCGGTCCTTGTTTTCACGCTCTGCTCACTCGGATGCTATGGCCTGTCCCTGGCGCCGATCACCTGGGTTCTGCTCTCAGAAATCTTTCCGAACCGGATACGCGGCGCAGCCATCTCTGTGGCGGTGTCGGCGATGTGGGTCGCCTGCTTCCTTCTGACTTACACCTTTCCGATTCTGAACGGGGCGCTGGGAACGGCTAAGACCTTCTGGCTGTATGCGGCCATCTGTTTCGCAGGCTTTTTCTTCGTTCGCGCTCGGGTGCCTGAAACCAAGGGCAAGACGCTGGAACAAATCGAGAGAGAGTTGGTGGATTAATGCGTAAGCCAGCCAGTCTTGGTGCAGTAGTTGCCGCTCTTATGTCCGCCGGTGCGGCTGCTGCGGACAAGTTGTCGGCACAGGACATCGACAGGGAGACAATGGACACCTGGTCCGCGCCCTATCGCGGTTGGCACTATTATCCTGACCATGTCGTATCGTCCCAGCCTAAGATTCCGGGCTGCGAGCAGTTTAAGAACACAGACGTGCCGTGCGTCTATCAGCTGCCCGGACAGCCTGACGTGTGGTTCATGAGCTTTATCGCTTTTGATGGGAAGGGCTACAACTCGTTTGTCGCAGAGAGCACGAACCTGGTCACATGGGTTCGCCCGCGGTTGGCGATGGGGTTTGGGCCGACCAATGAATTCGACCACGGCGGGCGCGTGATCGGAGCGTTCCTCTACGAGTCCTACGACATCAAGGCGGCGCGCCTGCTCAAAATGCGCGAGGGTCACTACTGGACGCTCTATGGCGCGTATCCGCGGCAGGGCGGCTACGAACTGCGGCCCGGCTACGAGGGTGTGGCTTGCAGCGATGACGGGCTGTCGTGGCAGCGAGTTGGAAACACGCCGATTCTGGCTGTTCAGGATGCCGACTGCGGGACATGGGAAAAGGATTGTGTCTATCAGCCGTGGGTGGTCGAAAACGGCGGTCGATTCTTCGACTTCTACAACGCCGCCAACGGCGGAACCGAGCAGTCCGGTGTGGCTTTTTCCGGCGATCTCTTGAAATGGACCCGACACGCCGCCAACCCGGTGATTCACGTCCGGCAGGGCGGTTACGACGAGCGTTTCGCTTCCGATCCCAAGGTGTTTCGCGACGGCGACCACTGGGTCATGTTCTACTTCGGGGTTGGGCGCGGCGGCGCGCACGTCATGGTTGCCTTTTCGCGCGACCTGTTGCATTGGACCGCGCATCCAGAGCCGCTCTATAAGGCGGGCGGGCATCCCGGGGGCCTGGATAAACAGTATGCCCATAAGATTTCGCTGGTCTATAATCCGAAGAACGACACCTTCTATCTCTTCTACTGTGCCTGCGGCAACAAAGGCCGCGGGATTGGTCTGATCACCAGCCGGACGCTCTCCAAGTAGATTCAGGTTAGTGAAGGCTGCAAAATGAACCCTTTTATTATGGCTATCGTGTGGCTGCTTGCCCCGTTCGCTATGCTGAACGCGGCTAGTCTGGAGCGGATCAACCTGTCTGCGGTCCCGTCCCCGGTCGTTTTCCGAGGGGATCGCGCGACCGCGTATCGCGATCCGGCCGCAATCTGTCAGGACGGCTGGGTCCGGCTCTTCTTCACGCTGATGAAGATCGAGGCGGACGGGTGCCCATTCTCTTACTTGGCGTGGAGCAAGAGCCGCGATTTGAAAACGTGGAGCGCTCCCGTGATCTTCACGCCTCGAGACCAGAGCCTCAACTACGGCAGCCCCGGCAACGTGGTCCGCTTCGGCGACGAATGGGTGCTTTGCCTTCAGACCTATCCGCGTCCGCACGGCGAGAAATACGGCAACGGAACGTCCCGCGTCTGGACGATGCGCAGCAAGGATCTGGAGACGTGGAGTAAGCCGGAGTTGCTGCGCGTGAAAGGACCGGAAGTTCCGCAGGAGAAAATGGGGCGCATGATTGACCCCTTTCTGGTGGCAGACAAAGACGAGCCGGACAAGTGGTGGTGCTTCTACAAGCAGAACGGCGTCAGCATGTCGTGGTCCCGAGACTTGAAGAACTGGACCTATGCCGGCCGGACATCGGCAGGCGAGAACGCCTGCGTGATCCTCGACAACGGCGAATACGTGCTGTTCCACTCGCCTGAGAACGGCATCGGCGTGAAGCGATCTAAGGACCTCAAAGCGTGGCGGGACGAAGGCGTGCTCACGCTGGGGCAGGCGGAGTGGCCGTGGGCGCAGGGGCGTCTGACGGCGGGTTTCGTGTTGGATCTGCGAGGCGATCCTTCCGTGGGCAAGGCGCTGATGTTTTTCCACGGATCGGATTATCCGGAGAAAGATACTCGCGGCGGCTTCGACAGTTTCGCCAGCATCGGCCTCGCTTGGAGCGATGACCTGAAAACATGGGCGTGGCCGACGGGCAATGCCGGACAGAATTCTAAATGAACGGAAAGCCGAAAGACAAATAATGCAGCCCAGCGCCGGCAGGAGGACAGGGCCGTCAAAGCTGCCGTTTTCGGTGGGGTTGCCTGTAAAAAACTGCTTTTGTACGGACATTGACCCTGCTGCTGCTAAGATGGTACTATTTTCCTGAAGGCGACAATCTCGTACGTCTCTTGACGGACAGGCTGTTCGTGTCACGCTTGATGAAAATCTTTTGGAAAGGGCGGGTTATGATTGGCAAGGCATGCTTTCGGTGGGTGGCAGGGTCGGTTTTTGTCGCTACGACGGTTTGCATCGCCGACCAGATGTCGGTCACGGTGGCGGACAAGCTGCCCGTGTCATCGGCGGGCTTGCTCTATCTGGGTAACCGTCAGCCGCTCGCCCCCAGTCCTGCCATGAAACTTCCGCCCGGCGCGATCACGCCCAAGGGCTGGCTGAGGCACCAGCTTGAACTCGACGCTGCCGGCTTGGTCGGCCGCATGTCTGAGATTTCGAGCTACTTGAAATATGAGGGTAACGGGTGGGTGGACGCCAAGTCAAATAGCGGCTGGGAGGAGATGCCTTACTGGTTGCGCGGGTACGGTGACCTGGGCTACGTGTTGAAGGACGAGAAGATCATCGCTACGGCTCGCAAGTGGATTGACGGCGTTCTGGCGAACCAGCAGCCCGACGGCTATTTCGGCCCGCTTCGCCTAAAGACCGCTGCAAAGGGTTCGGCTGACCTGTGGTCGCACATGCTGGTGCTGGACGCGCTTCACGCCTACTACGAATTCAGCGGGGACGAGCGGGTGCCGGCCTTCATCCTCAACTACTTCAAGTGGCAGAACGCGCAGCCGCTGGAATCTTTCAAGGTCGGCTGGGGCGCGCTGCGCTGGGCGGACAATATGGCGGTCATCTATTGGCTCTACAACAAGACGGGGGACACGTGGCTGCTCGATCTCGCCCGCAAGATACACGAGAACTCGGTTGACTATACCACCGGCATCCCGAACTGGCACAACGTCAACCTCGCTCAGGGCATCCGCGAGCCGGCTGAGTATGGGATGCAGGCCAAGGAGCCGAAGTTCTTTGACGCCACCGAGTCAAACTATCAGACGATCATGGGTGCATGGGGCCAGTTCCCTGGCGGCGGTTTTGCGGGGGACGAGAACATCCGCAAGCCCTACCGCGATCCGCGCCAGGGCTTCGAAACCTGCGGCTTCGTGGAGTTCATGCACACGTTTGAGATGATGACGCGCATCTCTGGCTCGCCCCTCTGGTCGGATCGTTGCGAGGAGATCGCCTTCAACTCGCTGCCCGCCGCGCTGACGCCGGACCACAAAGGGCTGCACTATGTCACCTGCGCCAACTGCATCCAGCTCGACAATGAGAAAAAGGGTCGCCAGTTCGACAACAAGTTCCCGATGCTGGCCTACAAGCCGGGCATCCACGACTACCGCTGCTGCCCGCATAATTACGGTATGGGCTGGCCTTACTATGCCGAGGAACTTTGGCTAGCCACCGCCGACAACGGCCTCTGCGCCTCTCTTTACGCAGCCTCGGAGGTGAAAGCCAAGGTGGCAGACGGCAAGGAAGTCAGCCTCGCCGAGGAAACGGACTACCCTTTCAGCGACACCGTGAACCTGCGCGTCTCAACACCCAAGCCGGTGCGCTTCCCGCTCTATTTGCGTGTTCCTCGCTGGTGCGAAAACGCGTCGCTGAAAATCAACGGGCAGGCTGTTGAGCTGAAAGCCGCGCCGCTCTCCTACATCGCTGTCCGGCGCGAGTGGAAAGAGGGCGACACCGTTACGCTCCAGTTGCCGATGCGCGTCTCCGTACGCACCTGGGCCAAGCAGGTGAACGCCGCCTCCGTGGATCTCGGACCGCTGACCTTTTCGCTCAAGATCGGCGAGAAGTGGCAGCGCTACGGCGGCACGGACGAGTGGCCTGAATTCGCCGTGTTCCCCACGACACCCTGGAATTACGGACTGGTGTTCGATGCCCATGACCCTGCGAAATCCTTTGAGGTCGTTCGCAAGCCCGGCCCTCTGGCTGCCAATCCGTTCACGCCTGAAAGCGCGCCGCTGTCGATCCGCGCCCAGGCTAAGCGGATACCCGCCTGGCAGGCCGACAAGGACCATGTGGTCGGCGTGCAGCAGCAGGGGCCGGTTCGCTCGGAAGAGCCGACTGAAACCGTGACCCTCATTCCGATGGGCGCGGCGCGTCTGCGCATCACGGCCTTCCCTGTTATCGGAACAGGGCCCGAGGCCCACGACTGGGTGACTCCGCCGCCGCCCCCGAAAATCACGGCGTCGTTTGCCGACGTGGACCATCCAGAGGCCCTCGGCGAAGCCATGACGCCGTCCGCCTCCAATGACAAAGGCGTCCCGCGGTTCACATGGTGGCCGCACAAGGGCACGGCCGAATGGGTGCAGGTCGATTTCGACGCGCCCCGGACAGTTTCTTCCTCGTCTGTCTATTGGTTCGACGACACCGGCAAGGGCGGCTGCCGCGTTCCGAAGGCCTGGCGGCTTCTCTACCGCGATGGCAAATCATGGAAGCCGGTGGACAGCGCTTCTGATTTCAATACAGCTCTTGACCGTTACAACACGGTTTCTTTCAAGCCGGTCACGACCTCCGGCTTGCGGCTGGACGTGCAGTTGAGCGAGAAGTTCTCAGGCGGCATCCTCGACTGGCGGATCGAGAACCGGAAGGGGAAGTAGGATGTGACAGTCAAGTGTCAGGCGTGCGGCGGTTCGACGGAGTCGCACCCGTCGGAATCGTGTCGCACAGGAGCACTTCATAATGGTATACTGAGTTTATGAAGAGCATGGCTATCCAAATCGGAAGCATGAGAGAAAAGAAACCTTCGGACGATGTTGCTTACTGGCTGAACAAGTCGCCGCAAGAGCGTTTCTCTGCCATCGAATTTTTGAGGAGTCAATGGTATGAAACTCCCCCAAGACTTCAAAGAGTTTTTAGAATTGTTCAACGCGAAGGGCGTTGAATACATGATTGTTGGCTCGTATGCGCTCGCCTATTATGGTGCGCCGCGCTATACGGGCGATATGGATGTTTTCGTCCATCGCACGGAACATAATGCCAAGCGCATCATTAAGGCCTTAAACGAATTCGGCTTTGTTTTCCCTAATCTCACTTGGGCCGACTTTGTCAAAGACGATACGGTTGTTCAACTCGGTGTGCCTCCGGTACGTATCGACATTCTGACCTTTCTTTCTGGGATGGATTGGGAGACGGCGACTATCCATAAAGTGTCGGACGAAATCGATGGTGTCCCCATTTTTGTGATCGGGAGAGAAGATTATATCGTCAACAAGAGAGCCAGTGGCCGTGCAAAGGATCTGGCCGATATTGAGGCCCTTGGCGGATAGATATTCTCCAGCCAGAGCGCATCGAACGGGCGATGCCGCTAGACTTTCGCCAAAGAGGACTTCGACATGAGATACACAGAGTTTCGTGATGCGATTCAGAAAGAGTTGCGTCAGATGCCCGAAGGTCTGACTTGGGTCGATTTGCGTGATCGTCTCGGCCTGCCCTATGACCGCCCATGCCCGGCTTGGACCCGGCAGTTAGAGAAGGAGATTGGTCTTTCCAGGGTGAAGGGGCGCGCACGGAGTCTTGTTTGGAGACTCGCTGCAGGTCGCAAAATCATTGCCATACTCTGCGGCCTCATCCCACTGCTCGCGGCGGCGGAGCCCGTGGCACGGGACGCGGACCTGCGCTTGCCGGAGACCGACATTCTCTGGAAGGCTGTCAAAGATTACGTGGAGATTCAGCCGGTTCCAGAATATCAGCACGCCTCCGAAGCGGCGCGCGAGGCTTTTCGCGACCTCAAATATGGCGTGCGGATTCACTGGGGGCTGTATGCCATCAAGGAATGGAAAGAAAGCTGGACGTTTCTGACTGCGACCCCTGAGGAGCGCCAGGCTTATCAGGAGCTTTATAAGACGTGGAACCCGACCGGCTTCAGCGCCGATGAATGGATGCGGCTCTTCAAGGAGAACGGCGTGCAGATGTTCGCGTTCACGGCCAATCATCTCGACGGCTTCAGCATGTTCGATACGAAAACCCGCATCAAACAGCGCGTGAACTGGATAGCGCCGGGCGGACCGAAGATCGAGGCGTGTGACCTCGCGTACAGCATCATGGAGACGCCGTTTAAGCGCGATGTCGTGCGCGAGCTGACCGAGGCCGGACACAAGTACGGGCTGAAAATCGATCTCTATTTCTCGCATCCGCAGTGGTACGACGCGGACTTCCGGCCCTACTGCTATCATCCGCTGCAGACGCCCGGTTCGCGCGATCATCCCGAACTCTATGCGAACACCTTCACCGCGAAGGAGAGCAAGAACGCCACGATGTCGCCTGATCCGACACCTGAAGAAGAGGCGCGCATGCTGCAGCGTCACCGGCAGCAGCTCACTGAACTGCTTACCAACTACGGCAAGCTCGACATGGTCTGCTTGGATATGTGGCTGGGAAAAAAGATCTGGCTGCAGACGCGCGAGACCATGCTGGAACTGCGCAAGCTTCAGCCCGACGTGATGTTTCGCGCGCGAGGCATTGGGAACTACGGCGACTATTATACCCCTGAAGGCTTTGTGCCCGGCAAAAAAGAAAACACCTCCATGCCGTGGTTCGTGATTTATCCGCTGGGGAAGGGCTTCTCTTACCGCGGGCCGACCGACCACTTCAAAGGCGGTGACTGGATCATCACTAATCTGGTGGACGCTGTGGCGAAGGGCGGCAACTTCATGGTCGGAATTGGCCCTGACGCGAACGGCAGGTTCCCGCCCGAGACCGTCAACCAACTGCAGGACGCCGGAGCGTGGCTGAAGGTCAACGGCGAGGCGATTTTTGTCACCCGTCCCTATTTGCGCTGGCATGAGGACAAGAACATCCGCTTCACGCGCACCAAGGACAAGAAGTTCGTCTACATGATTTCTCTCGCGTGGCCCGGCGAAACGCTGCGCAGCCGGCTGGTGAAACCTAAAGCAGGTTCGGTTATCCGTCTGCTGGGTTATGATCAGGATCTGAAGTGGCGGATGGAAGGCGACAGCCTGACCATCGAGTTGCCCAAAGAGCTTCAGAGCGAAACCGGGCGACCTTGCCGCCAAGCCTTCGCTTTCAAAGTTGAATCGGAGGCGTGGGAAACGTTCGAGGCTGCCCTGCCACCCGAAGCGCAACCGACAGCCAGCGATAGCAAAGCGGGTAAATAAAGACTCCAGATGGACCATGACCTCGATGTGGCTGAGGACGCTCTCTCCGTGCGGATCAACAAGGAAGTCCGTCAACTGGCGTTCGCCTGATGAAGTGAGTTCGTCATGGACGCAGGTGCGAGCCGTTGCGGTCGTCGATCCGACAGGTATTTTGAGGTATGGGGTCGAGGCATATTACCGACACGATTCCTCACACTACGGTTGCACGTTGTTGGCAGTGAAAGTGGACTTTGAGGTTTTGCATTCGCCGGGGTGCAAATTCAGGTGCAAGTCTTTGTGCTGAATAGGATGTACGACATGGAGAAACGAAATGTCAAAAACAGAACTTGATATCAATCAGATTGTGCATGGATTTGATGAGTTCACAAACCAAGTACTCAAGAGTCATTTGATACTTGAGAGACGTATTGATGTTCTTTTACAGTTGGTCTGTAAATCTCCAAAGGCCGTTTCATCACACCGATTTGGTTTCTGGGAAAAATGTCGGGTACTTGAAGCTCTGCTTGGACCTCAAAAGAAAAACGTCTGGGAAGCACTCGACAAGTTTAACGCCATACGTAACGAATTGGCACACACACTAGATGCTCCTAATGAAGCAAAACTTGTTAATGACTTCATAAGTGCTCTCGGTCTAAAGACAAAAGGGATGGAGGATTTGAAAGCGATAAAGGAGTGTCGTATGGAGGCTTGTTTTCTAGGTTTCATAATGATCTTGGACTGGCTTGATAAAATGAAGGAGTCCGTGCAAAGCAAATTAGTTACAAACGAGAGCGATCATGACGGCTGCAAAACGCCAAGCGCTCAGTTCGTGGCAGAGTGATTGTTGCCGGTATGGGGGTATAGCATGAAAACAGTATTGTGGTTGTTGATGACTATTGTAGGTATATTTGGAGTGGGCTACTGGATCTATTACAGTGGATGGGAAACCGTACATAATAATCCGGACATCTTGCGGATTAGAAATTCCAAGATTGGCTCAGGTGTTTCAGTAGGTGTTCCCAATGAAGATTCTATTTTTCGCATCGTTGACATGTCTGTCTTTAATGGCTTCCGAACAGGCTTCGATTTCAGCAATGCACTAAAGGTATATGGCTTACCTGATAATAAGGGCGAAAAGAACGGAATACAATTTTTGGAATACTGGCGGCCAAACGGTCGAGTTCAGATCGTAAGACAAGAAACAACTTCTGGAATTTCCTGGCACTTATATGCTTACCCTAACGCCATGAGGTACGATCAGTTCTTTGTTGCTGACATCGCGTCGAGAATTAAACCCAGTAAAGAAACGCTCGTTGACTTAAGCACAAAGAAAACGTCCCTTCTAATGTGTGCATTTATTGGCGCTTCCGGGTTTAGCGTGGGATTTTTCATTGAGCGGGATAGAGGTCGAGTCCTCCGAGGTGGAAGAACACGTCATTCTTGAAGCGCTCCCTGTTGCGGTAGCCGCATGACTGTAGCAC